>PVMK01141636.1_pt1 | contig 115066 bp, 107 predicted proteins | sample 1853481 | NCBI WGS metagenome assembly PVMK01 (sample SAMN08533507, study PRJNA380276) | Marine sediment metagenome, whole genome shotgun sequencing project.
CGCGCGACATCAAAATGGCGGATGGCGCGCAACCGGTCGGGCACCTTGCGCGGTTTACCTATCCGGTCGGTTAACACCTCAATTTTTGCAGACATAACGCACTCATTGAAAGCCACTCAGGATATGACAATGAATTTTCCCGTATGCAGCGACAGAGCGAAACTGCTGCTTTTTAGACCCAGCGTCAACATACACGTGGTAATCGTCCGGATGGAAACGGACAATCAAACAGTTAAGTCGAAGAAGAAAGAAAATACTTTAATCTGTTAACAATAAGGCGCGCAGAAATTCAGAATCAAATAGCGCCCTGACTTGACGCTGCGCCGTGCGAGCGTACGTCATCGCAGCCTGATGCACTTGAGGTATAAGTTGGATAACGCGCCCCGGGTAGCAACTACCCACCGGCACCCTGCGGGCGCCAGCAGGTAGTTGCTGAACTCAGAATGCTTCCTCCAGGGCGGTTCTTGTTGTTTATTTCACCACCACGAGCGCTCATCAATTTACTAAACGTCAAAACGTCATGCGAATTTCGCTTCGCCTCACCTGGTAGATATACGATTTAGCGGACTCAGTTCAGGTTCTCTCCTGCTTCACACCAGCCAGAATCTGGAAGGTTAAATAGGTGGTAAAGCATTTTGTAGGTATATCTACGAATTTTCATGCTGCATCCGGTCGGTTATAAGCCAGTCTGGGTTGGATCAACTAACGAATCCGCCAAAATCTGGCCGGGATGCAAAATGCCTGGTTGACGATCGACGCCGCGGGCCGGAGAACTGGTAATGACAGAAATATTTTTTACAGTGAGTTTGGTCATTGGTTTCGTCTCGGTACTCGGCATAGCCGGGATCTTACTGGGTATAGCATTGGGCTATATCGACGTATAAAGTTTTTCCAGCCGTTCCGTATGCTGCCATCCTTCAGTGCGTGTGGCGACAAATCTAAAAAAACCACGCTAGCGGGCCTGATCACGGTTTAAATAATCCCAGCAGCGGGAACCCTAGCCCTGCGGCAAAACCTCACCATGTTCACGAGTCGCATGGAAGCCGACGCTTTCCCATCGTTCCTCGGTCAACGCCAGTTTGGTTCTGCTGCTGGCGAGAAAAACCGGGTTACCGTCAATATCGCTGGCCATGGCCGCGGTCTCGCGTTGCTGAAATTCGTTGCGGGTCGCGGTATCCGGAAAGCTGAGCCAGCGAGCCGTCACAATCTCCACGGTGTCGTACTCAGCATCGACGTTGTATTCGGCGCTCAGGCGATGCGCCACGATTTCGAATTGCAGGCGACCCACGGCGCCGAGCATCGTCCGACCCAGCGCCGTCGTAAATACCTGCACTGCACCCTCCTCACCGAGTTCTTTCAGGCCTTTCGCCAGTTGCTTCGCCTTGAAAGGATCACGTGGCCTGGCCGAGACGAATAATTCCGGCGCGAAATACGGTATGCCCTTAAAATCCAGCAGTTCACCATCCGATAACGTATCACCGATCTGCAATTGCCCGTGATTATGGATACCGATGATGTCTCCGGCGACCGCATCTTCCCCCTTGAGACGCTTATTGGCCATGAAAATCACCGCATTGCCAATCCGCAATTCACGTTTGAGGCGCAGGTGCCGCACTTTCATGCCGGGCGTGTAACGACCCGAGCAGATGCGCAGAAACGCAATCCGGTCGCGATGCTTCAGGTCCATATTGGCCTGTATTTTGAAAACGAATCCGGAAAATGCCGGCTCCCCTGGCGCCACGAGTCGACAACCAGCATCGCGCTCCTGGGGAGGCGGCGCCCAGTCGATCAATGCCTGAAGCACTTCCTGCACACCAAAGTTATTGATCGCGGAACCGAAGAATACCGGCGTTTGCATGCCGGCCAGGAAAAGCTCTGGATCGAACGAAGCACTCGCGCCGCGAATTAACTCGACCTCATCGCGAAAAATATCAATCTCACCGGGGTACAACTCGTCGAGCCTCGAATTCGACACGCCGTGGATCAGTTCGCCGTCGATGCTGGTGCGTTGCTGCCCCGGTGTGAACTGATGCAAACGATCGGTCAGCAGATCGAATACACCACGAAATGTCTTCCCCATGCCGATCGGCCAGCTTACCGGTGCACAATCGATCTTCAGTGTCGCCTCGACTTCCTCGAGAATTTCCAGCGGGCCGCGAACTTCGCGATCAAATTTATTGACGAAGGTGATGATCGGTGTGTCGCGCAAGCGGCACACCTCAAGCAATTTGATTGTCTGCGCTTCCACGCCTTTGGCCGCATCGATCACCATTACAGCCGCGTCGACGGCAGTCAGCACACGGTACGTGTCTTCGGAAAAATCTTCATGCCCAGGCGTATCCAGAAGATTGATAGTCTGCCCCGCATACTGGAATTGCATTACCGAACTGCTGACCGATATTCCACGTTGTTTCTCGATTTCCAACCAGTCAGATGTCGCATGGCGGGTAGCCCGGCGAGCCTTGACGGCACCGGCCTCCTGAATCGCGCCGCCATATAGCAGCAGTTTCTCCGTCAGCGTCGTCTTACCGGCATCCGGGTGCGAAATGATGGCAAACGTGCGTCGTTTTGCGACATCACGCAGTAGATCCGACTGAGTTGTATGTTTGGCCATTGCCTGCACGTCAAGCGGTTAAAAAGAGCACGGGGTCCGCATAAAATAAATCCGCGAGCCAGGATGGCCAGCGGGGCGCGCATCATAGCACCACATTCACCGAGTTGACGCGTGAATCCCCGTGACGACTTACCTGGTTGGTGATTACGCGACCTGATCCGGAACCCACCAAATGGATCGATCGTCGATCAGACCCTTTAATTGATTGACTCATGGCGCCATTCAGGCCGACACTGTTGTCATTCCGTGCCTGCAGGAAATCCAGGGAGTGCGAATATGAGTGCAACAAGCAAAGTCGTCGCAACGAGCATGACTGAGCAAGAAAAAGCCCGCGCCGACGCGATCATGGCAGGCTGGCTGGCCTTTAATGCGAAAGCCCTCGAATTAGAAACAGCCTATAACGCAAAGACCGCCGAGATCGGCCGAGCAATCGGTGATCTGATTGCTGAAAAAATCGGTGTAGCGGAAGATCTGATTGAGGGCAGAGAAGAGGAATTCGGGCGCCTGATCGGTGACGCTGTTCGCATGTTCCATATGAAATTACCCTACCATCATCAAGGTAATGATGCGCTGATCAAGGAACAACTGAAAACGCTCGACTGGGCTCTCCAGACCGATAATCTCGAAGCGTTGATTCAGCATGATATCGACTCGATGTACGAGATTCTGCACGAACGAGTGTACTGGATTCAGCAAACCGGTGACTACGGTCTGGCCCTCGATGCCGTGACCACGCCGACCTGTTTCCGCAACCTGACCATCGCCGAAGGCTTTCAGTGGGACGGACCAATGAAAGTGTCGTGGGTATCGCCGTACAAACGTATTCTCGAAAAAGGCTGGCTGAGAGGAATCTGGACCGCATTGACGGAACAGAAGATACATGAACTCTGGACCGTACCTCGCTTCTCAGGTTATGCGAAGCACCTGGATATTAATTTTGATATTTCAGAATGGAATGAAGATGATCGAATAATCACGATCACTGCTTCACCACTGAAATAATCATCGCGATAAACCAACGCGCCGACAAGCAAATCGCCGAGATTAGTCTCGGCGATTTGCTTTTAGAAAAAACCAGAAGAGCTACTGCAGAGCTTCCAGATCTGCGTTCCAGGCATCCACATCGAAATCTTTGACATACTTTTCCAGGTGCCCGGTCTTGTATGCGGTAAATGTGACGCGCTCCAGGACGCGTTTCCGCGATGTCCCAATGGCTTCAGAATAAGTAGAGACCTCGTCGCCGGTATGCAGAGGCAATGCAATCGTCATGTGTCCGTTACCACGCAGACCCTCTCCAGCTGTGCGTGCTTGCATGACCGATGTGCCGGGCCGGTCTTCTTCACCACGCCGAACATATAGGTGTAGTCGCACATCATCCGCCATTTTTTCTTTGGCATCCGCGGAGCCTGGCGCAGTCGAAAAATCCACGGATATGACCCACATGCCGGGACAGAGCGGTTTAAAAACCGCGCCCGTCCATTCACCGAAGGTCGCGTTAAAGTGCCTGGATCGCAGAGTCCGGCCATCGACCGATGCCTTTAACCCGGTCTCGTTATAATCCACGCGCTCCAAGTCATCATCGTGCAGGAGGTCCTTCCCGGAGAATGTGAAGCCGACGATCTCGTTCGCACACCGCTTATTCATTTTTTCTTTGGTTATTTTTCCATCGACAATCAGGCCAAAGAACTGGGCAAAGTCATCGTCAGTGAATTCCTCATCAGCAAAAGACTGTGCAGTGGCACTCAAGCTGATAAACATGCCCAGCACCAAACCGGCCAAATTTTCTGCACGCATCTGTCGCTCCTTATCACAGACAGCTAGCCCGGTTGAGTGTCCCGCATTGATAGATTAATTTCCAGCTCTGCTATTCTTCTCCAAGCCCCCGCATTCAACCAATCCTGAAGGAGAACGCCATGCGAAAAGAAGTCACCGTCGTGGCTATTATTGGATTTTTCTTGGCACCCGCCATAAATGCCCAATCAGCCTTTACCGAGGAAGAATTCACCGAAGATGACTTTGCCCAGTTCTTCAACCTGATCGTGGATGGCAAGATCTCCAGGGATAAAATGAGCGAACGCTGCATGAACCAGTCGATTGGATTCACGTTTGTGGCAAAGGACCTCCTGCACGAGGGCGGCCCACAACGAATTTTTTACAATGTGTCCCGAGAGAATACCTCCGCAGACGGTCGAACCCTGCGAGCGAAACACTTTAATGCGTCTTTTGGAGAATGGACGGGCGCGGTTTTTAAACCGCTATGTCCTGGCCTCTATGCTTTATCGGTCGATTTTACGACCGATACGGGGGACGGTGTAACCGCCAACGAAGTCTACGTCCACCTGCATGTCAAGCGCGCGGGTGAGAATCGCCCAGGTCAAAAAGTCGTAAGTGCGGTCAAAACGGGTCCCGGGGTACGCGGCAGCGGGCATGCCACGCTGGCGCTGCCACTGCATAGCGGCGATGAAATTTCAACGTACTCCGAAGTCATCGGCTCTGAAAAAACGCGCATCCTGAAGAGTGTCACGTTCACCGCCTACAAGGCGGCGCACCTGGAAGACTACATAGAGGAAATCGACATGGAAGCCTTCTCGGCTGACATCGTAAAACTCAAGGGGCAGAACTAAAGTGTGAAAAGTCAGATCTGATCGGACAAACAGTGTCCGATCACGCGAAAAACGGACTTCGCTAATCTACTGTTGGAGGCAGTTCGCCGGAGACTCTTTCCTCTGCGGCATACCCTTTGCTGGGATGGCTCCCTGCGGTCCGCTTTATTCCCTGCAAAGGGTATGCCGCAGACAAGGCCTGGGCCGGTCACGAGCGTTTAGAATCGGTGAACCAATGCGAAACTTGCCTTACAGTGCCCGTAAAATGAAGTCTGAGTTATTACAACTAAAGCGAGCCGAGAAACGCCAATAATTCTGCACGTTGCGCGGCTGGCAAATTTCTGAATGCCTGCTGGGCCTGGGCTGCTTCACCGTCGTGCCAGAGAATCGCTTCCGCCAGGCTACGGGCACGCCCGTCGTGCAAATATAGCTGAAAGCCACCCACCGCTTCCGTCAATCCGATACCCCACAACGGCGGTGTCCGCCACTCGCGTCCGGATGCCTGAAAATCTGGGCGATTGTCCGCAAGCCCTTCGCCCATGTCGTGGAGGAGCAGATCGGAAAACGGGTGAATAACCTGATCGGCCAGTTCCGCAAGTTCGGATGAACCGGTTTTCAACGTCGGCATATGACATGATGCGCAACCCAATCCACGAAACCTCGCGGCACCGCGCTTTACTTCCGGATTGTCCGCATCACGCTGTCGTGGCACGGCAACGAGTTGCGTATAACGTACCAGGGGATCGAAAAACGAGCTCAGCAATTCAGGGGAATCAGCAACTTCTCGGGCAACCGCCCTACAGGCCTTCTGGATTGGGTCACATAAATCCTCGTCGAAAACCGGCGTTGTGATACCCATATCACCAATTGCGGCGGCCGCATTTTGATGTCGAAGGCTCGGTGCATTGGCTTTCCAGCCGAATCGACCGGTGGCTTCTTTTTTATTCACGGCGTCCCAGACAATGTTGATGCGCCCCGAAATTCCATCTCCATCCTGATCATCGGGATCCGCCAGTGCATGCAGACTTGCATCCGGCACAGCCTCAAGCAAACCAAGGCCGATCACCGGACTCGCGACGCGCGGCGAAATCATTACGTCTGCCGGAAGCTCGCCAAACGCCAGATCAACGAAGCTCACCTTCGGCTTGCGCAACGAATACTCCGTTCCATCGACGTACTTCCCGTTGACCTCGTCATAAATGATCAAGGCCCTGCCCTCGGCCGGCACACCATCGATGCCACGATCCTGAAGTTGATCACCATATCCCGGTACCGATTTTGGCCCACCGTGCATGCCCGTGCCCTCGATACTCAGACGCACGAGAATAGAATCCATTGTTCCATCCGTCGATGCTGGTGGTCGCCCGCGTCCATTACCGATGTGGCACTGAGCGCATGCACGACGATTGAATACCGGACCAAGCCCGTCCGTAGTCGGCTGGGATCCGGGCGCCGGCTCCCAGACAGTTTCGAATAACTGCTTACCAAACGTAAACCGCGCCGCGCTCATACCTTGCGCATTGGCCGCGATAAACCTGAAGGCACGCTCACCGGTCTTGTCTACCGTCGTACCGCCTCCGAGGTTCGCCGATACCGGGTGAGCCAACCAGCTGGCACGCTGGTTCGTTTCATTGGTTGCTGCGTCCGAAACGTCCGGCGCCGCGATAAATATAATCAGTGTAAAACCGACGTTTACAAAACAAGCTGTTAATACGTCGATTCCTTTTCGCGCTGATTTCACAGCGCCGGGACCACTCGCTCGCCGATCAGGCGAATCGAATCAGCAGGGTCATCGTAGATTCGTAACGCGATCTCGGTCAGACCGGCCGCTTTAAATTGCCGCATCCGTTCAATCTCTTTATCGAGATCACTGATACTCGAGGCCGACGTCGCCCGATCAACAAGTTTCTGCACGATGTCTTCAGGTACGCCGTCAATATCCGGCGATTTCGCGTGATAGGCCTTGATAAACGACGTGATATTGGCGGTCACAATTTCAGCCTCTTCCGCATTCAACACGTCTTCCAGATATTTTGGATACAGCGTGCCCCGCACTGCCAGCCAGATACGCGCCTCTCGCTCAGCCGCTTCCCGGCTTTCCTTTACGTGCCACGCCCAAAAATTGTTCAGCCGAAATTCATCCGCCGACCGGCCGCTTGCCGCCAGACTCTCGTCGATAATGCCGCGAGCTTTCCGCACATGATCTATGACGAAATCACTGACCATAATTCCGTCGGCATATTTAGCCGCCGTCCGCAACATCTGTGGACCGTTTGCGCCAACATAAATTGCCGGCGCCGGACTGGTGGCCCAGGAAGGATTCCACCACCGAACCTGATAGATTTCGCCTTGGTATTTCAAAGGCTTGCCGGTTGCCGCCGTCTTGAGTATTTCAACGCATTCCCGCACCGCGCGCACCGGGCGCTCGGTCGCAACGCCCATCGCTGATGCTGTTCCACCGCCGGCCCCAACGACAATTTGCGCGCGCCCATTCGATCGTTCATTCAATGTCAGTAAGGCCGCAGCCATTTTCAGCGGATGAAGTTCGAACGGGCTGACCGCGATCGGGCCAACACGAATCCGGTCTGTGACGCGTGCCAGGTCAACAAAATTGATGAACGGATCACGTCCATCATTCATATTGGAAACCCAGACACCGCCAAGCCCACAGTCTTCAGCTAGTTTGCCAAGCTCGGCAACGGTATCGGGAGAAGAATTGGATTCCAGAATGATGTCAATTCGCATCGCGAGAACTTCCTGTTAAAACCATGTTGATACTCCCTCAAGGTGATATCCATGGGCTCGGCAAGTCACGAAACCATGAACCACCAAGCACCCCCCATCAGGCGGTCACCATAGCAGCTTCAAAAACCCGAATTCAATACCTGACCGCTGTCATATAGCTCCGGCCAGCTTAATTTATGAGCCGCTGCCTGTACGTCGCAAAGTGTGACGGAATTAGCAGTAAACAGAAACACACGGTCATCCATTTAACGTAAAGCACGACGAGCCTCACAGATATTAAGTCCCGACCAGCCACCTCGCCCGGCGATCGCGTACCATGGATCAGCCAATAAAAAAAACGGAGAAGGACAAAGAAAATGGAGTTTCGCAAAAGATTAAGGGGAATCTTTGTCGGCGCCGTTCTATTGAGCGCTGCTGGTTCAGTTCAGGCCCTGACGATAAATATGAGCCTCATCCAGGCTGCCTGGGGAAATGTCGTCATCGATAATCCCAATACACTCGCCGGTGTGGGCAGCAATGAAATCACGTGGAATATGCCGTTAAGCGGCGGCGACCACAGCAGCTTTCTTTTCGACAATTCCGCTGCGCTCAGCACTCAGATGAACAGCGCTTTTTCTCTTGGCGAGTTTACCTATTTCAATTATCCAGTGCTGGGTGAAAGTCTGGACAGCGCCAGTTTATATATCAATGCTGCTTTGAATATCGGCGGCACCATGGTAGACGCGGATTCGCTGATCGTACCGTTCAGTCTCCATGACATTTCCGGCCAGTGCGGCAACCCGAATTGTACGCGGGATCAGGTCAAAATAAAGGCGGCGGGAAGTATCGGCACTTTTAATGTCGGTGGAATGGAATATACCCTGAATATCGTCGGCTTCATGACGGACGGGCAACTGAAAAACGTATTACATGTCTTTGATTATGATCAAAGCACCGCATCGCTTATGGCCGAATTCAGGGCTGTTGCGATACCGGAACCCGGTACATTCGGCCTGTTGCTGGGCGGATTTGGTGCTTTGTTTTGGAGACGACGACGCTCGGGCCAAGCAATCAGGCGCCAAAGCCACTAACATAAATCGATACAGGCCACGCTGCAATGCCCAGGCCGCCAAGTACGACGGCCGCAATCCGGCCACTCACAAGTCCGATCCGACGCACGGACATCCATGTTCCAAACACGAACACCGGCATGCCGGCGACACCCGCCAAGGTCAGCAAATCGGCCGTCACCATGTCTACCTGCAAGTCGCTGAAATAACTGACGCGCAACAAGGCCCAGATTGACAAGCAGGCTGGAACCAGACCGCCTAATCCGACCAGCAAAGACATCTGGTTCTCACCCTTTGCCGTGACGTAGGCGCCTTCATCTATCATTAGTGGAGTCCTCAAACCCGGCACATGTGGTTATGCCGGCGATGTTACCAAAATCTTATTGTAGCTTGCAGTTTTTGCTTCAACGATCAGCCGTGCCCGACTTCGCATGCTCACTCAGCCACAAGTTGCGGTGGATGTCTGGCCACCGCACCGTCGATAGAGTTAGCAGCCTCCGTAACCTGGACCGGCGCCGTCACAATATCATCGACGTTATAGAGAAAAAATCCGCCGGCCAACGCGACGATTCTGGCCTTTTGAAAAGGGGTCTGGTCATCGATGATCCCCAGGAAGTATACCCGCGAGCCATCCGGTAAAGTGTCCTGCACATCGTCAGTAACCAGCGATGCGGTGATACCGGCGGCGGTAATAGTAAGATCGCCGTCGATCAGCGGATCCGCACTTATAAAATGCAGGCCAACCGCGCTGCCCGGCAAAAAAGACAGGGAAAAGTCATCACCCATCATGAAACACTGCCCCGTCATTGGTGCCAAGGAAATTTGGCGCCGATGTCGTAGAATAAAGATGCGCGATTTTCATGCGCAGCCCCTGAAAATCATAGCTGAATGTAATGCCTTCCGTGGTGCTCGCATCAGCAATGGTTGTACCCGCACTAAATCCGTCAAAATCGAGGATCGACGGCTCGGCGGGCAACGCCGCTGCGAATTCAGCCTGATCGGAGTATATTTTCGGTTCGGCCTGAATTACGCCTGAAAAGCCGGCGACCATCACAGTACAAACACCTATCGAGAAGCGCGAAATCGCGTTCATATTATTCTGCCCCTTTTTTATTGGGATCTTTTTAGTTACGACTGGCGATCGATCAATTATTGGTAATTACGAACATCGACCCCCTTCGCTATGCTCACCATACCGATTCCACCCTGATGTTTGCGCACGAATTGACATAAACATCATGAACAGGCGAAAAATCAATCAGTTACCGGATTAATAAAACCTTTCAGGGCGTGCGGGTTAATGAGGTCCGAATATATAGCGGATTATGTTATTGGTTTTGCAGGGCCAGGACGTCAAAATCCTCGGCGTAATTATTAAGCCGTTTACTCAAACGTGCTCGTTGCTTCTCGCTGAACTGCTCAGAAAGCGCCGTAATCATCGCAAAGATGGTTTTTCGATTCTCCTCAACTTTTTCCCGGTAGGCCGGGGCATCCTGGCGATTCGGATCGATCATAAACTTCGTCAGCCGTTCGGTAAAAGCCGGCTCCGGTGGTCGATCCAGCATCAGGTCGCGAAAATCGGACTGCCAAGCCTTACGCCCGTCCATCCACTCAACAGAGACATCATGCATATTTGCAGTATAGACACGGATTAATTCTTCTTGTTCGCCGGTCAAACGACCGACGGCCCGCTTGGTTCCCTTGATCGCCTGCTTCTGTCTTCGTTCAAGCCGCTCCTCTGCCGACTTACCGGCGAATTCTTCCCAGAGTTCTTCGTTATTCTCCTCGAGGTTCTCGATAAATTCATCTATTTGCGCCTGATCCAGCGACAGAAAAAATGCCGAGACGTCCGGCAAAGTGTGTAGAATAAATTCGTCCCAAAGCTCTGTCATTTTTTCGTAACGGCGCTCCAGAATCTCCGGCGACAAGGTCCCGCCCATTTCCTGGTCGAGTTCCCGGCAAAACGCCGCATATCTGGGTAGTTGTGTCGTTCGGTGCCATTCCATGTTGCGGGTCACCGACTCACGAAGCTGCGCTTCCTGCTCCTCGTTCAGGGAAAAAAAACCGTTCAGGTACCAGACGATTACCCAATCGAGCTGGTTATACATGAGGCGTGTCGCCGAACAACCCGTTAATAAAACGGACAACAATAATATGCACCACGAGCGCCGGGCAGAGTGTTGAAAAACCCTGCTGGTACGGGGACATCCCCGCGGTTGATTATGCGATGACGAACCAATAAACAATGAAATACTCATAAGAAGCCTGACCAGATACTGCACGAAACGAAAATGACGTCGGGCACCATTTACCTGCGATTGGCCCCGGTTCTAATCAAACGGATGCCGGATAATTATATTTTCATCTCGATCCGGGCCGGTGGAGATCATATCGATCGGGACTTTGAGGATTTCTTCCAACCGGTGTAAATACGCACGTGCCGCTTCCGGAAGTTGACTCAACTCTTTGATGCCCACGGTGGATACCTTCCAACCGGACAACTCTTCGTAAATCGGTTCACAATCCTCATACCGACCGACAAGAAACGGCGGAATATCCAGAATTTCGCCATCCAGACGATAGCCAACACAGATCTTAATGCGTTCCAGACCATCGAGCACATCCAGCTTGGTTATACACAGGCCGGTAATACTGCTATTGATAATTGCTCGCCGCAGAGCCACCGAATCAAACCAGCCACAGCGACGTGGACGTCCGGTCGTCGCGCCAAATTCGGCGCCAACGCTGGCCAGATGCTCCCCCATGTCATCAAATAATTCCGTTGGGAACGGCCCCGCGCCGACCCGGGTCGTATAGGCTTTCACGATTCCGAGAATGTAATCGAATGCCGCCGGCCCAACGCCGCTTCCGGTCGCTGCCGCGCCCGCGGTCGTATTCGACGAAGTGACGAATGGGTAGGTGCCTTGATCAACGTCCAGCAACGTCCCCTGCGCGCCTTCGAACAGCAGGTTGGCGCCCGTTTCGCGAAGGCCGGCCAGATAACCCGTGGTATCGATGACCAGCGGTTTGATTCGCTCAGCCATTTGCAAGCACTCATCCCGGGTTGTGGCCATATCAACCGGTGCTGCATCGTAGTATTGCTGCAGCATGAAATTATGCAGATCCATTGCAACCTCGAGGCGCTCCGCAAAATGCGCGGGATTGAATAAATCCGCAATACGTAACGAACGCCGGGCCGCTTTATCTTCATAAGCCGGGCCGATACCACGCCCGGTTGTACCTATGGCCTGGCTTCCGCTGGCCTGCTCCCGTGCCTGATCCAGTGCAATGTGGGTCGGCAAAATCAACGGACAAGCGGCACTGATCTTGAGCAGACTGGCAACCGGAACATTCCTGGCCAACAGTGCATCGATTTCGTCGAGAAGAGATGGCAAATGAATCACCACCCCATTGCCGATAACGCAGGCGACACCGTCGCGCAACACTCCGGAGGGTATGAGATGCAGGACAGTTTTCTCACCGTCGATGATCAAGGTATGCCCGGCATTGTGGCCGCCCTGAAAGCGTATGACGGCGGCGGCACGGTCAGTCAGCAAATCGACGATCTTACCTTTGCCCTCGTCGCCCCACTGCGTACCAATTATTACGACGCTCTTCCCCATCAGTTCGGAACTAGCTCCCGCTGCGAATCCACAATAATAAGCTCAAACCCACGAGGATGCTGGCCAAGCCGAAGAATCGCAATTGGCCGTCTTTGAATTCAGAAATCATCAGCAACGTCTTGCGCCAATTGTCCGGACTAACAAAAGGTAACAAGCCCTCCAGAATGAGGTACAGGGCGCATGCCGCGAAAAGGTCGCTCCAGTTCATCCGCGCGCAAGTTCAGAAATTACATAGTCCAGCGCTGTCGCTGTCCGTTGCGCTGCCTACTTGGGTCTTGGCTCATGCAGGTACTGGAAGAAATCGCCGCTCGAATCCAGCACCAGGATATCGTTTTCCGTGCCGATGGAATTGCGATAGGCTTCGATGCTGCGGTAGAAACGATAAAACTCAGCATTTTTCTCAAAAGCACCCGCGTAAATTTCTGCCGAACGCGCGTCGCCCTGACCGCGGACGATCTCCGCATCTCGATAGGCTTCTGCCAATATGACGGTGCGCTGCCGATCAGCATCGGCCCGAATCTGTTCGGCGAGTTCCGCGCCCTCTGCCCTCAATTCGGCGGCCGTGCGTGCGCGCTCCTGACGCATGCGGTTAAAAACCGATTCACTAACGTCCTCAGAGAACTCGATACGTTTAACGCGAACGTCCACGACGTCGATACCCAGCTGGGCCGCCGAAGATGTCGCCTTGGATAACACTTCGGCCATCAACTCGCGACGCTCGGCGGTGACGACTTCTGGCACAGTTCGCTTGGCAAATTCGGCTCGTATGCCGTCTTTGACCATTTCCAGCAGACGCTGAGACGATACCAGCTGTTCACCCCGAGTAGCTCGATAGTAGTCAGCCACCTCATTAATGCGCCATTTGATAAAAAAATCTACAAACAGATTTTTCTTCTCCCGGGTCAGAAACAATTCCTGCGGATTCGTAATTGTCTGAATCCGGGCGCGGGAAAAATTGCACGTTATTGACGATCGGAATCTTAAAATGCAGCCCCGGGCGCGAGCTCTGAAGCCACAATCTCACCGAACCGAAACTTGATCGCCAACTCACGCTGATCAACATAAAAAACTGACATTACGATGCCAATAACCACAAGAGCCAGCACCACCAGGCCAAGCCGAATATTAGCCATTAACGACTCCTCCTTGTACTGACGTCATCCGTCTGCCGACGCGCGGCCCCCGTATTTACATTTAATCCTGCTGCGTTGGCTCCGCTCCGGCCAGCCCCGGTCGAGCCACTGATTCCACGCCTCTGCTCTAATAGCTTATCCACCGGCAGGTAAATCATGTTGCCGCTGCCGGCGGCATCCAGAAGCACCTTGCTGGAGTCTGCATAAACATCCTCCATGGCTTCCAGATACAGGCGATCACGCGTTACCCCGGGCGCTTTTTCGTACTCCGTAAGCAGTTGCTCGAAGCGCGACGCTTCACCTTCGGCATCGGCGATGACCTGCGCTTTATAGGCCTCCGAATCCTGATTTCGCCGCACTGCTTCACCACGCGCCTTGGGCAGGATGTCATTGGCGTAGGCTTCCGCTTCGAACGCGAAACGCGCCTTATCCTCCCGCGCCTTGATCGCGTCCTGCACGGCAGACTCAACCTGGCTCGGGAAATTTGTATCCTGCAAATTCACCCGGGTCACCGTTATACCGGTCCCATAGTCGTTAAGGGTCTCCTGAATCAACTCCTGGGTGCGCAACGCAATCTCGGTACGCCCCTCCAGCAAGACGAAATCCACGGAATTCTTGCCGATGACTTCACGAATAACGCTTTCACTAATGTCAGCCAGTGTTCCGTCCGGATCACTCACATTAAATAAATAGTCGATGGGATTCGCGTTGGTATACTGGACAACCAGATCCACGACGACAATGTTTTCATCGGCCGTCAACATTCGGGTTTGCTGGCGGACCGTATTGACCCGCGTGGTACCGACCTTCACAACGGTTTCGATTGGCCACGGCAAATGCCAGCGCAAGCCGGGTGGGGTGGTATTTGTAAATGCCCCAAAGCGCAGCTCGACTCCGCGTTCATCAGCGTTGACGCGGTACAGGCCGGTCGCCAGCCAGCCGATGAAAATGAGGATCAGGATGCCGGCAAGGGCCGCGCCGCCGGGCCCGCTCGACCCGCTTGTATCGCGACGACCGCCTTTTCCGCCAAACAACGAATTAAATCGTCGCTGCCAGTCCCGCACGATCTTATCCAGGTCCGGTGGTCCGTCGTTTCCGCCGCCCCTGTCCCAAGGATTTTTTCCGTTACCCGGTTCGTTCCAAGCCATTTGATTCTCTACTCGTGATGCTCCGTTTAGTGCCCAACAACAGGCCCATTAACTATATCCGCCTTCATCTGCAAGTTCTCGGTAAGCTGCAGACTATCGAAACCGCGTCTGTCGATTTCGACATCCAGTTCCCATCCACCTTCAGCGAGCACTCGCTCACTGATCACAGTGGCCCGTTCATACAACAAGGCCCGCAGCCTCGCCTGCGAGACCGACAGCAACACCGTCCCGCAGACGACATCCAGATGCAGATAATCCGTGATGACGTTTAACAGGATATCCACGCCCTCTCCCGTTGCTGCGGACAACCAGACTCGGGTGGGACGGCCGGACTCTGCCCTGTCGACTCTCGGTGGCACGCCTAGTATATCAGCCTTATTGTAGACCTGAACGAGTGGCAACTGTTCGGCGCCTATCTGGGTCACAACCTCTTCGACATTCTCGGCCCGCTCCAGGTGAGCGGGATCACTGCAATCGATAACGTGCAGCAATAATCGCGACTCACGCGTTTCTTCCAGGGTGGACTGGAATGCCGCCACCAGTTCGTGCGGCAGATCTCGCACAAAGCCCACTGTGTCGACCAACACCATCGCCCCGCCAAGAGGCAACTCAACCCGCCGCAGGGTCGGGTCAAGCGTCGCAAATAATTGATCTGCCACAGTGACCCTGGCCGCTGTCAATCGATTAAATAAGGTTGACTTACCCGCATTTGTATACCCGACGAGCGATACCGTGGGAATTTCGTTTTTACGCCGCTGCTGACGCGCCAGACTGCGGCGGCGCGTCAAACGGCGGAGACGCGCCTGCAATTGCCTGATGCGCTGATCCAGCAAGCGACGATCTGTTTCGAGCTGGGTTTCGCCGGGCCCACGCAGACCAATACCACCTTTTTGCCGTTCTAGGTGGGTCCAGCCGCGCACCAAACGTGTCGACAAATGTTCCAATTGCGCCAGTTCAACCTGCAGCTTGCCCTCGAAGGTGCGCGCACGAAGTGCAAATATATCCAGAATCAAGCCGGTTCGATCGACTACACGACGCGACAGAGCGCGCTCCAGATTTCGTTCCTGACCGGGTGTCAGGCTGTGATCCACGAGCACCAATTCCGCGTCGACGTCATCAGCCAGACGTTTCAATTCATCAAGTTTGCCCGTACCAATCAGAATGCGTGGGTTGAGATTGCGTAATTTCGCCTCGAGTTCGCCAACCACCTGGCCCCCGGCGGCATCAGCCAATGCCACGAACTCATCGTGGTCTTCCCGGTAAGGCGGCTGGCCTACGCGCACATGAAGAAGCACAGCGCGTTCACCGCGCTTCGGCCGATCAAACAATCAATGACTCCAAGGCACCCAGGTTACAGGGCATGAATCTGGCAGGGCGGCCCACCCCATTCCCGCGGTGCGACCCAACCTCAAGGCGAGCCAGGGGGGCACTTCGAACTACTCGCCTTCCTCTTCATTTTCGACCGGCAAGCGCACATTCTTAGTCGGAACCACGGTAGATATGGCGTGCTTATACACCATCTGGTTGACGCTGTTTTTCAGTAGCACGACAAACTGGTCAAACGAATCAATGGTTCCCTGAAGTTTGATTCCATTCACCAGATAAATAGATACGGGAACCTTTTCTTTACGCAGCAAATTCAGAAACGGATCCTGTAGCATCTGCCCTTTGGTCATTTTTGGCTCCTGTTTTTCTTTTTAATTGTCATGGCTCTATTGAATCGACGAACGGATTGACAGCTTCATAGTTTTTTCCGCCAAGTGCGGATTTTAGCCCCTCACGATTCATATTGCATCAAGGAAGTTGTGAATTACCGATAATTGGAATCCGCGCCCGAATTGCGCTAACCACCTGATCGATGACATTTGGCGCCAAGCAGTCAAATCGTCGCTGATCTCGCTCTGAACGCATCCAGCTCAACTGCCGTTTTGCGAGCCGGCGCGTCGCCGTAATCGCCCGGTTTTTCGCTTCAGCGAGGCTAATGTCGCCGTCCAGGTGCTCCCAGAGTTGCCGATACCCTACGGCACGCATGGCAGTGGCGTCCGCCCGCAACTCAGGCATGCGCCTCAAGCGCTCAACCTCGTGCAAAAATCCCGCCTCCATCATATGTTCGAATCGGGTCTCAATACGTCGATAAAGCTCCGCACGATCGGCGGGGACCAGCGCAATACGAAAAAAGTCTGTTGCCGGCTCGGCGGTTCCGGTTCTCTGCAATTCACTGATCGGTTCACCGGTCAACATAAATACTTCCAGGGCACGCTGGATACGCTGCCGGTCAGTCGTCCCGATGCGTCCTGCTGCTGCCGGGTCGATACGCGCCAGTTGCGCGTGTAGCGCCGGCCAGCCTTCGGCAGAACCGCGCGCATCAAGCTGCCGGCGCAAGACCGGATCCGCCTCCGGCAATGGCGCCAAACCGTGTTGTAAAGCGCGGAAATACAGCAGGGTGCCGCCAACAAGCAAGGGCACACGCCCGGTACGGCAGATCTCATCGATTGAATCCCGTGCATCAGTACAAAACTGGCCGGCTGAATAACTCTCCCAGGGGTCGCGAATATCGATCAGTCGATGTGGTGCCCCGGCGAGTACTGCAGATCCGGGTTTACCCGTGCCTATATTCATGTGTCGATACACCATGGCGGAATCGACGCTGATGATTTCGAACGGGAATTGCTGAACAAGATGCACAGCAAGGTCCGTCTTGCCCGCCGCGGTCGGCCCGACCAGACAGACCACCACAGGTTTGTCATTCGGCTCCAAGCGATCCACTCCAGTTCCGGGATAGCGCACTAGCAGGGTGCTGAAAAAGCCTCAGGTGAGTGCAAGACAAGGCAAGAATCGGCGCACAAGCGGAGTGTACACGCCAGTACATGAGCATTGTGAGCCGATTCTTAACGCAGTATTGTGCCGCCTGAGGGTTTTTCAACACCCTGCTAGCGTCCGCGGGAAAAAAGTCGGTCCAGCTCTTGCATGGTCACGGCCGTCCAGGTTGGGCGGCCATGATTGCATTGATCGCTGCGATCCGTGGCTTCCATATCCCGCAGCACAGCGTTCATTTCATCCACGGTCAATTTTCGGTTTGCGCGTACCGACCCGTGACAGGCCGTCTCCGCCAGCATGTCATCGATTTGCCGATTTATTCGATCTGTCTGACCAAGAGCTTGCAGGTCGGTGAGCAAATCACGTAATAAAGTTTCTACATCAGCATCCGCCAGTAGGGTCGGAATCGCACGCACCGTTAAAGAAGACGGGCCACCACGATCAATCACCAGGCCCAGCCGCCCGAATGCCGACTGGTTTTCTTCCGCCAGATCAGCTTCCCGTTCCGTGACATGGACCTTGACCGGAATCAGCAACGGCTGACTCTGGACTCCGGTTGATCGCATGGATTTCTTCAGTTTTTCGTAGGTAATCCGTTCATGCGCGGCATGTGCATCGACAATCACCAGGCCATCGCGATTCTGGGCCAGAATGTACGCGCCATGCAGATGGGCCAGCGCGTAGCCGAGTGGCGGGAACTCACGGTCGGCGACCGCCTGTTGCGAAGCCTTCCCGCCAACCAGATCAGCATACGCGGATATATTTTCGCGAACCGCCGCCCGGAGCGGCAGACCCGGCTGCATGCGTTGTTGAGTAACGCCCCGCGGCAGGTGCGAATGCTCTGTTTCCATGCGCTCAGGAACTGCGGGCCCACTCACCGCCTGATGGGTATTTGCAGCGTCCGATCCGCCCGCCCCACCGTGCGTTCCAGCCACGGCACTCTCGACGGTACGGCGAATGAAGTCGTGCACCGCGCGACTATCACGAAAGCGAACTTCCTGTTTGCTTGGGTGGGCATTGACGTCGACCATGGCTGGATCCATGTCCAGGTACAAGATAAATGCCGGATGTCGACCGTGGAACAAAACATCCTGAAACGCTGCACGCACGGCATGCCCAATCACCTTGTCACGCACGGCCCGGCCGTTCATAAAGAAATGCTGAAGGTTCGGCTGGCTGCGTGAAAAAGTCGGTCGTGCAATCCACCCGTACAAGTGCATCGCGCCGGCATTATTCTCCACGTACAAGGCGTGCTCCATAAAAGTTCTGCCACAGACCCGGGCAACCCGCTCTTCCTGTTCAGCACGGCTGCACGCCGGTGGCAAATCCATCACCGGTCGCTGGTTGTGCGTAAATCTGAACCCGGTTGAGAATCTGCTCAAGGCAATTTTCTCGGCGACCTTTTGAACATGCGTGAACTCGGTGCGTTCGGTTTTCATGAACCGCCGCCGGGCGGGTGTGTTGTAAAACAGGTCCCGAACCTCAACCGAGGTCCCGGTTGGGTGCGCCGCCGGTTTGGCGGGCATCGCTTGACCATGCTCGGATTCAACCAACCAGCCGGCCTCCGCATCGCTGTGACGAGACACCAGGCGTAACCGGGAAACGGAGGCAATACTCGGCAGGGCCTCACCGCGAAAACCCAGCGACGCCACATGTTCCAAATCCTCAAGGCTGGCTATTTTGCTGGTGGCATGGCGTGCCAGCGCCAGCTCCAATTCTTCGCGGGGGATTCCGGTGCCATTATCACGCACCCGGCAGAGCCTGATGCCACCCTGCTCAACATCGAGCTCAATCTGGCTGGCGCCGGCATCGAGGCTATTTTCCAGTAACTCTTTGACTACCGATGCCGGCCGCTCTACAACTTCGCCGGCGGCAATCTGGTTAACCAATTGAGGTGGCAGCTGAATGATGGGCATGCCGCCATTGTTTCAGAAACGCAGCAGAATTTGAATGCGCCGCCGGAAAACCGCTCAGCTCTGACCCTGTGGAAAGTTGATCAAATGTCTTGCGTAACCGGAATCGCCAAGACTTTGCCGACGACGATTTTATCTCCGTCGATATGGTTTACCGACCGAATTTGGCGCACCGGCACACGATACTGATTCGCAATCCCGGACAAGGTGTCACCGCGTCGAATCACGTGCTGCAATCGGCCAGGTTTCCACCTTTGCCGATTCTGGGCCATCATGCTGCCTGGCGGCGGGTTGGAGCGGAAATATGCCTGTACGCCGGTGAAGATCGCGCGCGCCAGCCGCTCTCGATAGTTACGACTACCGAGGTTCTTTTCATCATAAGGATTCGAAATAAATGCAGTTTCTACGAGGAGCGACGGTACGTCCGGAGATTTCAAAACCAGAAACGGCGCTTGCTGGACTTTGTTTTTGCGCACTTTCGTGATCTTGCCGATCTCATAAAGTATGTCGTCACCCACGTCTATGCTGGCACTCAAGGACGCGTTCTGGGAGAGATCCATCAATACAGAGGCCAGCGTCTCATCTTTGTTGTCAAGCCGGACCCCGCCTATCAGATCCGCAGCATTTTCACGTTCCGCCAGTCGCCGGGCGGCCTCATCACTGGCGCCTTTCGACGACAGGACGTATACAGTCGCGCCCCGTACTCGGTGATCACGGAATGAATCCGCATGCAGCGAAATGAACAAGTCGGCGCGCGCAGCCCGGGCTCGTTCCATGCGCTCTCGCAAATGCACGAAATGATCTCCATTACGGGTCAGATAAGCGCGCATTCCCGGTTCTGCATCGATCAATCCGGCCAGCTCGCGACTGACCCGCAGCACGACATCTTTTTCCCGTAGTCCACTCGGTCCGCGTGCACCGGGATCCTTGCCCCCGTGCCCCGGATCAACAGCAATCACAATCTCGCGGCCGGCCGGTGGAACTTGTCGGGCCACCCCGTTCGTCGCAGCGTCCACCGATTTCTTTACCGCGCGCGCCGCACCGACGGGTTCCAGATCAACGACCAATCGATCGCCTTGTTGGCCGTTACCGGCAAGCAGAAAACTGCGCGGCTTCACCGGCACTTTCAGGTCCAGGACCAGGCGAACCGAACCATCTTGCCGGTTGGCACTGCGAATCCTGCTGACAGCGCCCGTACCGGCCGGCAACGGCAATGCTCGCTTGGTGATACGCCCCGGTTTGATGTCGATCACCACCCGATGCGGATTGGACAAGGTAAAAATCTTGTGTTCTGCCGGCCTGCTCAGGTCGAGCACGACGCGTGTTTTGCCGGACTGGCTGGCGATTCTCGCGCCTTGCACGTGAACCGGCTCACCCAAGGCCGTGCCAGTGCACAGTCCCATAAAAATGAGTAAGACTGTCCCCCGTAGATGGCGTTTACCCGGCATTCTCCCCTCGGTCCTCGGTCAACGTTCACAGGACGGAACATCGTCAGCGAAAGCCCCTAGGCTTTCTTGTTGAAAATTATAAGGATAGAAATACTTTCTACAAGCTTTTTTATATGTTTTTTTGCGTCAGCACACGCTTTCCTGTGGCACTGGACGCTCTGAATCCAATATCCCGCCGATCGTCACCGGCCACCTGCAGGGCAACTGTGAGATCCGGGCCTGGCAGCCGGTCACCGGCGCGCTCCGGCCATTCGACGAGCATCACGACACCCGGACCCGGCAACTCGGTCAGGCCAAGATCGTCGCTCTCGCCCGGGTCTGTCAGCCGGTACAGATCGATGTGGTAAATCTCGACGGAGCCAAACTCATACGGCTCGATAATCGTATAGGTTGGGCTCGGGACGCGTCCGGAATGACCCCAGCCACGCAGAAATCCGCGTGCGAAGGTCGTCTTGCCGGCGCCGAGATCACCGACCAGGAAAATGATGAGCTGGTTTACTTCGAGTACGCGCATGGCCGCCGCCAACGCCTGACCGGCCGCAACTGTCGCCTCGGGAGAATCCAGGCGGCGGAATTCAGGCATCGGGGTTCAAAATCGGCCGCAACTCGGCAAACAGATCCGTGGCAATCAGGCCGCGTTGACCGCGGCTGGCGGCGCGATCACCCGCCAGGGCATGTGCATAAGCTGCCGCTGCAGCGCCCGTTTGCATCGAATCGGGAAATTGCGCGATGATCCCGGCGGTCAGCCCGGTCAACACATCACCCATGCCGGCTGTCGCCATACCCGGATTGCCGCAATCGATCAGGTAGGGCAGTTTCCCGGCGGCGCCAATTAGCGTGCATCGCCCTTTCAGGACACTGACGCCCCCGTAGCGTTTTACGAGTGACTGCACCGCGCTTAACCGGTCGGCCTGGACCTCGTCTGTCTTTAAGCCCAGTAGCCGCCCCGCCTCGCCCGGGTGCGGAGTCAAAATCCAATCTTCCCGTCGCGCAGGATTCTCGGCGAGCAGATTCAACGCATCGGCATCCAGGACCTTCGGCTGCGGACAATCGAGAATACGCCGGAACAAATCCTTCGCCCAGCCATCCTGCCCGAGGCCGGGCCCCAAGGCTATAACGCTTGCCCGCATCATCAAGGGTTCAAGATCATCGACGCTCGTGATCGGATGGCACATAAGCTCCGGCCGGCCGGCAGTGATTGCACTGACCGTCTCCGGGCGGCTGGCGATACTCACGAGGCCGGCGCCACTGCGCAGGGCCGCCTCGCCGGCCAGGCGCGCGGCGCCGGCCATACCGTGATTGCCACCGATGATCAGCACATGCCCGAAACGGCCCTTATGGGACGTCGCCGGGCGCCGCGGCAGCAACTCCGCCAGTTCCCGGGCAGCAAAAATCCGCAACGTCGGCTCGACCCGCTGAGCAACCTCCGGAGGAATATTCAGATCCGAAAAACAGATTTCGCCGGCGTGCTCGGGACCGACACCGAGGAACAGACCTTGCTTGAGACCAACGAAGGTCACGGTAGCGGACGCCTTCACAGCACATCCCATGACCTCGCCGGTCTCGCTGTTCAGACCGGATGGAACATCAACGGCAATGACTGGCACCCGCGCCCCTGCCATTGCCTGGACGGCCTCCAGATAGGCGCCTGTCAACGGGCGTCCGATCCCGGTACCCAATACCGCATCGATTATCAGATCCGAGTTCGCGCAAAGTGATGCCTCGAACGTCACGACGGGCTGCGTCGAGCCGTCAACTTCGGCTCGATAATCACGCCAGGCCTGTTGCGCATCGCCCTGCAGTTGATCAGGCGCAGATAATGCCGCAACCGTGACCTGCAGGTTCGCGGCACGCGCCAGACGGGCAATGACGTAGCCGTCACCGGCATTGTTACCGGCGCCGCATACGACCAGCCAGCGTTGCGCATCCGGGAATCGGGAACGCGCCAGCGCGAAGGCCGCCTGCCCGGCACGTGTCATCAGGGTATAACCCGCAATCCCTTCATCCTCGATCGCAATGCGATCCAGCTGCCGAACGCTGCGCGGGCTATAGACCAGGTTTTCGATGTCTGCCATAAATAGGTAATCCTCACCGCGATTATACTGGTCGGCGAGCAAACTCCCTATCCAGCCCCGGCTGAGACCCATTCGAGAAAATGACCGTGGCCGATATATTGAATCCGCCGAAACTTGCAGAACGAATCAAGGCGTGGGGCCTTGAACTCGGCTTTCAGCAACTGGGCATTTCCGGTATTCAGCTGGATACGGCGGAACGTCGCCTCCAGGAATGGCTCGAATCCGGTTTTCACGGCGAAATGGACTATATGTCCCGGCACGGGCAAAAACGCGGCAGGCCCGATGAGCTAGTGGCGGGCACTATCCGCGTGATCAGCGCGCGAATGGATTATCTGCCCGACGAAGAGGACCCGCCGCACGAATTACTCGACGACGCAAGTCGGGCTTATATCGCACGTTATGCCCTCGGCCGCGATTATCACAAAGTGCTGCGAACGCGCCTGCAAAAGCTGGCCGACCGAATCGAGGCCGAGGTCGGCTCATTCGGCTATCGCGTATTCGTCGATAGCGCCCCGGTGCTGGAAAAACCGCTGGCGCAAAAAGCCGGCCTCGGATGGATAGGCAAACACACTAATCTGATCAATAAAGACGCAGGCTCGTGGTTTATGCTCGGCGAAATTTACACGGACATCCCGCTTCCGAGCGATAACCCTGCGAGTGACCACTGCGGCAGCTGCAAGGCCTGTATCGAGGTTTGTCCTACCGGTGCGATTGTTGCCCCGTACGTGCTCGATGCACGCCGTTGCATTTCCTATCTGACGATTGAACTCAAAGGCACTATTCCGATCGAATTTCGGTCCGCCATCGGCAATCGTATTTTCGGCTGTGACGACTGCCAGCTTTTTTGCCCCTGGAACAAATTTTCCCAACATAGCAACGAGGCCGATTTCGCGCCAAGACACGGTCTGGATTCAATCGATCTGGTCACCCTGTTTGGCTGGGACGAGGGTGACTGGGAGAAAAACACCCTGGGTAGTGCAATTCGCCGCACGGGCTACGAAGGCTGGCTGCGAAATATCGCCATTGCGCTCGGTAATGCAAAAACCAGCAGGCGCGTTATTGACGCACTTCACTCACGTCTGAAGCATCCCTCACCGATCGTGCGCGAGCACGTTCGATGGGCATTACTGCAACATCAGTGAAACCAGGAAGCGCGCCTGGCGGCAGGCGAGGCCGAATGCCTGGCAAACGGCTTCGGCTGGTGAACATTTGATTTTCCAGATATGCACCAGAGCTCGCGGCAGTTCGCCGGAGACTCTTTCCTTGGGATGGCTCCCTGCGGTCCGCTTTATTCCCTCGGAAAGAGTCTCCGGCGAACTGCCTCCAACGGTGGATTTGCGAAGTGCGTTTTTCGTGTGATCGGACAATGTCTGTCCGATGACATCTGAATTTTCACACCTCAGGTGCCGGTACTGCGCATTTGCTCTTGCGCCTCGATCAGAATGTTATCGATCAGACGCGCCTCACCCAGACGCGCCGCAGCCAGGATCACCAGGTACCGGCTGTCCGAATCGGGAGATGACAAATCTCCGGCCTTTCTGACCGTGAAATAATCGACTTCGAATCCGGACGCTTCGAGCTGCGCTCGTGCTTCGGCCTCAAGACTCGCAAAGTTGCGGTTGCCGGACATGATCTGGTCGCCACAGCGACGCAGTGTCCCATGCAACTGCGGCGCGACGGACCGTTCAGCGTCACTCAAATATCGATTACGGGAACTCAATGCCAGGCCGTCGTCTTGCCGTTGGGTTTGCCCGGCCAGAATCTTTATCGGCAAATGCAGATCAGCGACCATGCGCCGAATGATAACCAGCTGTTGATAGTCCTTCTGGCCGAACACGGCTACATCCGGCTGAATGATATTAAACAGCCTCGACACGACTGAGGTAACGCCATCGAAATGGCCTGGCCGGCTATCACCGCAGAGCACCGTCGACAAGTCCGGCACACTTACGCGCGTCATGGCGTCCTCGCCAAACGGATAGATTTCTTCATTACCCGGGGCAAACAACACATCGACGCCAGCTCGGGACACCCGCCGGCGATCATTGTCCAGCGAGCGCGGGTAGCTTTTGTAATCCTCATTCGGACCGAATTGAGTCGGGTTGACAAACACGCTGACGATGACGCGTTCAGCGTATTCATGTGCCAGGCGTACCAGGCTGATATGGCCCGGATGCAGGCTTCCCATCGTCGGTACCAACGCAATGCTGTCACCGTCCTGATGCCAGCTTTGCGTCATGCCGCGTAAAGTCTGGATATCGCGAACAGTCTTCACAACAACTCCGGCGAGAATTCAGGCGCTTTCATCGATCGGGTTGGACCTCAAGAAAAACAATGTTTCGGCGCAGGATACGTGCGTTCCTTGACAGCTTTTACGTACCGGAGACACGCATCCCCTGCCGAGTCGGCTTCTTCCATGAAGTTCTCAACGAAGCGCGGCATACGGCCCTGCGTGATACCGAGGATATCGTAGAGTACGAGAATCTGCCCGTCCACGTCCGGACCTGCACCAATACCAATAACCGGAACGTTGACAGCTGACCGAACTGCTTTCCCCAATTCGTTCGGTACGCATTCCAGCAACACAAGATCCGCGCCGGCATTCTGCAACGTAACCGCGTCTTCGACCATCTTGCGGGCTTTCTCAGCGTCACGGCCCTGAACCTTGAAACCGCCGATTTTGTGTACCGATTGCGGGCGCAACCCGATATGGGCGCAAACCGGAATGTCGTGATGGGCAAGATACTGGACAACACTGATCTGGCTCGATCCGCCCTCCAGCTTGACCATCATCGCGCCGCCTTCCTGCATAAGACGCACTGCATTTTCCAGGGCCTGGGTCTTGCTGCTATAACTCATGAACGGCATATCCGCTACGAGGAAAGCGCGCCTTAATCCGCGAGCGACGGTTCGGGTGTGATAAATAACATCTTCCACCGTAACCGGCACCGTGGTGTCGTGGCCCTGAATGACCATACCGAGCGAGTCCCCCACCAATACCAGGTCGGCGCCTGCGCGATCTACCAATAACGCAAAGCTGGCATCATAGGCAGTCAGGCAAGCGATCGGCTCACCGTCCGCTTTCATTTCCGCCAGCGTTGATACATTCACCGGCGGTTCGTCCATACCGCGCTGTTCAAGCTGTTTATACATATAAGCCTCTCGCGTGTATCAACTAACCTGTCGCCAACATGACGGGATTAAAGAAATGCCGGCCGCTGTGAATACCATGGATTTCTTCCAGCAAGACATTGTAATGCTGCTCATTATGAATGGGGTCTATTATCGCCGCGTTGACGATAAGCAGCGGCGCTGCATCATAATCGTGAAAAAAGCGGGCATAGGCTTCATTCAAACGTTCCAGATAATTTCTGCCGATCAGTCGCTCATATTCGATGCCTCGCTGGGCAATACGGAAGAGCAAAGTGTCGACCGGAGCCTGAAGATATATCACCAGGTCGGGCACGGGCGGCTCAACATCGAGTGATTCGTAAACCTGGTCGTACAGGCTAAGTTCGTGACGATCCAGATTGACCTGCGCAAATAGCCGGTCTTTGTCGATCAGAAAGTCAGCGATCCGCGTGTCACTGAAAATATCGGCCTGGCGCAGTTCTTCGATCTGGCGAACCCGTTGAAACAGGAAAAAAAGTTGCGTCGGCAGTCCGGCACTTCTGGGGTTCCGGTAGAACCGCTCGAGAAACGGATTAGCCTCAGCTTGTTCGAGCAATAATTCACTGTCGAGGCTTTCAGCGAGACGCTTTGCCAGGCTGGTCTTGCCAACGCCGATAGGGCCTTCAATAGCAATATGTCTGGATTCTGACATTATTCGTTATGTTTATTTTTTGTCGTTGCTCGCGACTCAATCAGTTGATCGCTGCCTTCCCACCGCTTACGCCTATTCAAGAAATTTTTTCCAATGTAGACGCGTCCACTTCCAACACGAGATTGCTTACCAGGCCCAAGCCGGGAATATGCAGTTGCGGCGCAATTTCGAGTAAGGGGAACAATACAAAATTTCGCTCCGAAATGCCCGGATGCGGAATTTTCAGGGCCCGCTCGGCAATCGTCTGGTTTCCATAGGTCAGAATATCCAGATCCAGGCGCCTTGGCCCCCAACGCTCGCGGTTTTTCCGGACCCGCCCTTGACCGCGCTCCAGATCCTGCAGCCTCGCCAGCAGATCGCGCGGCGCCAATGCAGTCAGCAACGTGGCAACGGCATTGACGTAATCGGGTTGCTCGATGGCCCCCATCGGCGGATTGCGGTACAGACTGGATGCCGCGATCAACCGTGTTTCATCGATTGTTTCCAACGCTGCAAGCGCCTGCCGAACCTGGCTAACCGGCTCATCGAGGTTACTGCCAATTCCAATGCAGGCAGGGATCCAGATTTTTCGCTCTGACTTCACCTGATTTTTCTGTGGCCTGTGAACCGCTTCGGTCATCGGCCACAGGCTACCTCAATGGCTTGGTGCGGTACGTCCGGATGGACGGTGACCGCGCCCCTTTAGTCCGAACACCCCGCGTTGCGCCGCGGTGGACATGTTCTGCACATTCGTCCAGAAGTCCGCCACGTCAGCTGCGACGTCACCCACCGCCGCACGCAGCAACAGCAAATCATAGGCTGCGCGAAATCGCCGGTGGCTCAACAGGTTCATCGCCCGCCGACCTTTTTTCTTCAGAAAACGAGGTTGTAGTTGCAGCATCTCCTGCATCGGAAAACCAAAGCGGCGTGGCAGCGCAATGCGTTGTGCCTGTAGGCTGCTGACTTGACTGGTAGCCGCCATCAACGCCTCGGCTTCGGAATATCCGCCCCCCCCAGCCATCAGTTCGGCGGCGCGTGACTGCACTGGCAGCCACAGGAAAACGCCGAACACGAACATCGGCGTGATCGGTTTGCGTTCCACTACCCGCTGATCTGTATTCGCCAGTGCGCGTTCAATCATGTCATTCGCCAAACTTTCATCGGCCGCATCTTCACCAAGCCACTGCTGCGTGGCCGGAAACAAATGGCTGAATAACCCGAGTTTTCTCAAGTGGCGATAGCTGGCCAGCGCATGTCCCGACTGAAACATTTTCAGGAACTCGTCGAATAACCGTGCGCCAGGTACTCCATCAATCAAAACAGCCATGTCAGGTATCGGCGCTGCAGTTTCCGGATGCACGTCAAACCCGAGTTTTGCGGCAAATCGCGCCGCCCGTAACATGCGCACCGGATCTTCCCGATATCGTCGATCGGGCTCGCCGATTAATCGCAGCTGGCGGGCGCGCAGATCGGTCAGGCCGCCGGCAAATGCCCAAATTGAATAATCAGCGATGTTGTAATACAGGGCGTTGATGGTGAAGTCCCGGCGCCAGGCATCATCTTCAATAGTGCCGTAAACATTGTCAGACAGAATGCGCCCGGACGCGTGAAACACCTGGCCATTATCCGGGTCTTCCTGCATTCCGGAGCGACGAAAGGTTGCCACCTCGATGATTTCCCGTCCGAATCGCACGTGCGCCAGACGAAAACGCCGACCGATCAAGCGGCTGTTGCTGAACAGCGCACGAACTTCTTCGGGATGGGCGTCCGTCGCAATGTCAAAGTCTTTCGGATGCCGGCCCAATAACAGATCACGAACGCTGCCGCCGACCAGAAAGGCCTGATAACCTGCGTCCTTCAAACGATAAAGAACTTTCAGAGCATTCTTGGAAACATCGGCCCGTGACAAAGTGTGCTCGGACCGCGGGACAATCAGGGGCGCGATTTGGTTGGATTTCCGTATCTGAGTCAATAAACCAGCCTGGCTTGGGTGATAATATTCGCGCGTATCATAACAGCCCCGGCCTCTGCGAACGGCTTCCACTGCCAGGCACGACTGATTAACATAGACTCATGGCCGGATCAGCGTGGTTGCACAGAACTGGTTACCTATATTTGACATTAATAAAATACTTTAACCTACTGGTATATCAATAATTTATATCGCTCCCTTCGTCTAGTGGTTAGGACGCCGCCCTCTCAAGGCAGTAACAGGGGTTCAAATCCCCTAGGGAGCGCCAACATTCACGTGACCGCAGAAAAAAGGACTGCCGATGACTGAACACCCACCGGCGGGTTTGTTCCGGCGTCTCGCCGCGGGCATTTATGACGCTCTTCTGGTCGCGGCTTTGTGGATGCTGACCACGCTTTGCGTACTTGCATTTCGCGGCGGCGAGCCCATTAGCCCCGGAAATCTGCTTTACCAACTGTCCCTGGTTGCGACGACCGTAGTTTTCTTTGTTGGTTTCTGGATGCACGGGGGCCAGACGCTCGGAATGCGCGCCTGGCGGCTTCGGGTCGAGCAGCATTCGGGCGAGGTGATTGACTTGAAGACAGGCTTGATTCGGTTTGTGGCCGGCATTCTGTCCATCATTCCGCTCGGTCTCGGTCTGCTCTGGCTGATCGTCGACCCGCAACGCCTTGCCTGGCATGATCGAATCTCCAAAACCCGCATGGTCCTGATGCCGAAACCACGCAAGCAGAATTCCGCAACGGGATAAACTAATCTACTTAACGTGTTCGAACCAGCGCAACGCCCGTAACGGCGGTCAGCGCAATAGTCGGTAGCCACGCCACCAGCACCGCATTCAATCCATAAACCTGTCCACCGTCGGCCAGGCCCCGGCTGGCCAGGAAATAGGCGAGCCCGATTATCAGACCAAATATCATTCGCGCGCCGGAGCCCGATCTCTGCAATCGGCCAAATACAAACGGCAGGGCAAGAATGCACATCGGCGTGACGGCAACCGCACTGGCGATTCTGCCCCAGAATGCAACCTCATAACGGCTGGCGTCCAGCTCATTGAGCCGCAGATAACGCACATAACGATACAGGGCAACGCCGGTCAGACTGGAGGGCCGCACAACTGCCAGGCCGATGAGATCGGGGTTCAGGTTACTGGACCGAGTCAAGAGCCCGACCTGTCGCGTGGTTACCCCCTGATCAACAAAAGCAGTTTCGGAGTAATTACTCAACACCAATTGATTTGCCTCACCGACACCGGCCGAATCAGCCCGGGCTATACTGGCTAACCCACCCGTGGAATTAATCTTATAAAGATAAACGCCACCAAATTCATCATCGTCGGTTTGACTGCTGATATTGAGAAACACATCGCCATCACGAATCCATGCGCTGGAACCGGTAGCCAAACCACTGTCGGCGTGTTTCGCCTGGGTGCGAAACTGCCGCGCATAGTTTTCCAACGGCGGTCCAACGTATTCGCCGAGCACCAGGGTAATCAAACTCAGCACCACTCCGGTCATCATGACGGCGCCAGCCAGTCGAACCTGGGACACCCCCGCGCTACGAATAACGACCAACTCGCTGTGATTGGCCAGCCTGCCCAAACCGAGCAACGCACCCAGCAACGTAGCCATCGGCAGCATGATATGGGCCAGATTTGGCAACTTCAGTGCCGCATACAACAACGCCTGGGGGATTCCATAATTACCCGTGCCGACGTCATCCAACTGGGTCACGAATTCGATGAACACCGCCAGACCCAGCAAAACCGACATCACCAGGCCCGTGGTCGCCAGAATCTCACGAAACAGATAGCGACGAAATATTCTCATTGGGTTACTCCCCACATGCGTCGCAGAGAATATCGATTCAGATAACCGAATTGACGGGCCAGCAGTATTAAGCCTACCAGCAGAAACAAAACGTGTACCCACCAGAGGCCCAGGAAGACCGGAATCTGTTCACGTTCGACCCAGACTTTGGCCGCCGCGAGAAGGTCGACGTAAATGATGTAAATCAGTACGCCTGCTGCCAGCCCGCCATACCTGCCCTGGCGCGGTGCACTGCGGCTCAGCGGTACGGCAAGAATCATCAGCACCAGCACCGCGATCGGCACGGACAATCGCCATTGTAATTCTGCCTTGTCATAGGGATCATCAGCGCCCAGCAGATCCGTCAGCGGACGGGTCTCAGGCTCGAATTCAAGCGGGCCTGCCGGGGGTAATGCGAACGGTATGCCGTGTTCCTTAAAGGATACGATGCGGAAGCGTGGACTGCCGGGCTCGCCTTCGTAGCGTCGCCCATTGGCGAAGCGTAAAACCTTTACATTTTCCTGGCTCGAGGAGCTTTGCCAGGCGCTCTCCGCAACGATGACCTCAACCTGCGCACCAATACGGCGTTGGACGAAGATATTTCCAAGTACACCATCGGCTGATATTGATTCGGCGTACATGACGGCTTCCGCGTCATCAAAACTGATGAAACGACCGGCTTCCAGAACACGCAGATCAACTCTTTGCTTCGCCTCCTCCACGATCAGCTGAACTTCGCGAATCGCCGCCGGTGAAACCACCAGCGCCAGCCAGCCAACAATAGCAGCGAGCAGCAGCGCAAAAAATATCAGGGGGCGGTAGAGAGCCCGAGGCCCGACACCACACGCCATCAACGCAGCCATTTCACTGTCGCGATAAAGCCGCCCCAATGCCAGCATGATGGAAAGAAACAAACCGATCGGAATCAGAATTGTCAGATATTGCAGAGAGGTCAGGCCCATTACGGTGAAGACCAGGTCTTTTGGCAATTTATTGGCCGCAGCATCGCCGAGCACCGCGGCGAACTGGTTTGTCAGCAGAATCAGCAGCAATACCGTGGTGACAACTAACCAGGTTTGCGCTGTTTCCCTGAGCAAATAACGGCTTAAAATACTCGACATAGCATCAACAATTTTATCAATGGAATCGGTGCTCGATCCGCTGTAAGCTCGGGTCTTTAGCCTGCGATAATAGAATCAAGCATGCTACGTTTCGTTCCTTTCGGAGCCAACAAGCCTGCCGACTATGATCGGGCCAGGTAATCTCGCGAGTCAAGTAGGCCACTTATCCTGGTGGGCGGACTGCATGGCGCGCTAAATCCGACTAATTGGAGAACCTAATGCGGTTTGACGTTAAAACCGGTGCATCGGCCACACAAAAAACGGCCTGTCTGATCCTTCCGATTTACTCATCCGGGCCCCTGCCTCCACCAACCAAAGCAATGGACAAGGCCACGCAGGGGCTGATTTCAGAGCTCGCTCGCCGGCGGCGACATCGACGGCAAATCGGGTAGCACGTTGCTGATCAAACCGCCCCCAGGCGCATCTTGCGGCCGCATCATGCTGGTGGGCTACGGCGAGAAAGAAAAATTCGATCGCCAGAAATATCGCAAGGCGCTGCAAGCGGCCTTTGCAGCACTCAGAAAGACGAATCATGCGGATGCCGTGTCCTACCTGAATGCGGAAACGGTCAAAGGCACGGACGCCTACCGACGCGCCAGAATCTCGATCGAGGTTTGGCATAATGGCAGCTACCGTTTCACGGCGATGAAATCCAAGACGGACGACAAACCCCCGGCCCAGAAATCACTCAGCCTCGCGGCCAGCCCTGCCCACGCCAAGCAAGTACGCCAGGGCATCAAGCATGGCGACGCGATCGGGCAAGGTGTTTCTGTATCCCGCGAAGTCGGCAACCTGCCGGCTAATGTCTGCACGCCCTCGTACCTGGCTTCTCAGGCACGCGACATTGCCAAACGACATAAGGATCTGCGGGTTCAGGTCCTGAATGAGCAGGACATGGCGAAACTGAATATGGGCGCCCTGTTGTCTGTCACCGCCGGCACCGAAGAACCGGCAAAATTAATTATCCTTAATTACGGCGGCGCGGCGAAAAATAAACGCCCGACGGTCCTGGTTGGTAAAGGCGTTACCTTTGATTCGGGCGGCATTTCATTGAAACCCGGTCACGCCATGGACGAAATGAAATTCGATATGTGTGGTGCGGCGACGGTACTCGGTGTGATGCACACCGTAGCCGCTTTGAAATCACCCATTAACGTCATTGGCATTATCCCGGCAGTCGAGAATCTGCCCAGTGGCAAGGCCACCAAACCAGGTGATATCGTCACCTCGATGTCGGGGCAAACTATCGAGATCCTGAACACCGATGCCGAGGGACGCCTGATTCTTTGTGACGCATTGACCTACGCGCAGAAGTTCAAGCCGGCGGCCTTGATCGATATTGCGACCCTTACCGGCGCCTGCCTGGTAGCCCTCGGTAAACATCGCAGTGGCTTGCTGTCTAATTCCGATCGACTGGCAAAGGCGCTTTTAAAGGCTGGAGATATTGCCGATGATCCGTGCTGGCGTTTACCGCTCGATGCTGAATATCAGGCGCTGCTGAAAAGCAGGTTTGCCGATATGGCCAACATTGGCGGGCGTGACGCCGGGACCATCACGGCGGCATGCTTTCTTTCAAAATTTGTCGGTGACAATGACTGGGCCCATTTGGATATCGCCGGTACTGCATGGCTGACGGGGAACCGCAAAGGAAGCACTGGCAGACCCATTCCATTATTAGTCGAGTATCTGTTGAGCTAGTGTCCTGTCAGCCACTACGTGTCGATTTTTATATTCTGGCAGCTACTGATAACTCTGCACGGCTGCGGTTTGCTTGCCGACTGACCGAAAAAGCCTACGGTCTGAAACACCAGATTCACGCCCACACGTCCTCCGCTGCAATAGCTCGAGAACTGGATGAATTACTCTGGACATTTCGCCAGGGAAGCTTTGTACCACATGAACTTTTGCAGCCTGACCCACGGGAAATAGTCGCGCCGATTACCATCGGTCATAGTGATCAATCTGGGCCTAACGGCGATTTCCTGATTAATCTTGGCGACGAAATCCCGCCATTCTTTGACCAGTTTGCGCGGGTGGCAGAAATCGTTGACGCCTCTGCCGATGGTCGACGCGCGGGGCGCGAACGGTTCAGCTTTTACAAAGATAACGGCTTCGAACCCAATACCCATAAAATAAGCTGACTACAGTCTCGCAAGCCTTAGTTCTCCATGGAAAAGACCTATCAACCTGCCGCAATCGAACGCTTCTGGTACGAACGCTGGGAAGAATCCGATTATTTTTCGCCGAAAGACGACGGCGAACCCTACTGCATCATGATTCCGCCACCGAACGTCACCGGGACGCTGCACATGGGGCACGCGTTCCAGCACACGATCATGGACGCATTAACGCGTTACCATCGCATGCTGGGGTTTAGGACACTCTGGCAGCCAGGTACCGACCATGCGGGTATCGCGACGCAGATGGTCGTGGAAAGGCAGTTGGCGGCGGACGGAAAAACTCGTACTGAACTCGGGCGCGAGGCTTTCGTCGCCAAGGTTTGGGAGTGGCGGGAAAAATCCGGCAATACGATATCCCGGCAACTGCGTCGAATGGGCAGTTCGGTCGACTGGTCACGCGAGCGTTTTACGATGGATGAAGATCTGTCGACGGCCGTGATCGAGGCATTTGTGCGGCTGCACGAAGAAGACCTGATATACCGCGGCAAACGGCTTGTCAACTGGGATCCGGTGCTGCATACGGCCTTATCCGATCTGGAAGTACTGGCCACGGAAGAAGATGGCCATCTCTGGCATTTCCGCTATCCGCTAACAGACGGCAGCGGCAACGTGATCGTCGCCACGACGCGGCCGGAGACGATGCTAGGTGACACGGCGGTGGCGGTCCATCCGTCAGACAAACGCTATTCGCACCTGATCGGCCATACCGTGCAACTGCCACTTTGCGACCGGGAAATACCCATTATTGCGGACGAGCATGTGGATCCGGAATTTGGCACGGGTTGCGTAAAAATCACGCCGGCACATGATTTCAATGATTATGAAATCGGCATCCGACACAAATTACCGCAAATCAATATTTTCACGATTGACGCAGCGATTAACGAAAATGGGCCCGTCGCCTACCAGGGCATGAGCCGTGAAATCGCACGCCGGAAAATTCTCGAAGACCTGGATGAAGCCGGACTCATCGAAAAAGTTGATGTACACCAACTGAAGGTGCCCCGCGGTGATCGCAGCCAAGCCGTCGTTGAGCCTTTTCTGACTGATCAGTGGTTTGTCAGAGCCGGAATTCTCGCCAAGCCTGCGATCGCGGCAGTCGATGATGGCCGCATTCGCTTTATCCCGGAGAACTGGTCGAAGACTTATTATGAGTGGATGTACAACATCCAGGACTGGTGCATCAGCAGGCAACTGTGGTGGGGACATCGAATTCCAGCCTGGTACGACAAGCAAAATAATATTTATGTCGGCCGCTCCGAAAAGGAAGCTCGCGCAAAACATGGACTGGCCGACGACGTCGAGTTGCGCCAGGACGAAGACGTTCTGGATACCTGGTTCTCTTCAGCGCTCTGGCCGTTCTCAACAATCGGCTGGCCGGAATCGACCCCGGAGCTCAAGACTTTTTATCCGACCAGTGTTCTGGTGACCGGCTTCGATATCATCTTCTTCTGGGTCGCGCGGATGATCATGATGGGACTCAAGTTCACCGGCGACGTGCCATTCAGGGAAGTCTACATCCACGGCCTGATTCGTGATCAGGACGGCCAGAAGATGTCGAAATCCAAAGGCAATATCCTCGACCCTCTGGATCTCATCGATGGAACCGACCTCGAATCCCTGGTAAAAAAACGCACTTCAGGGCTCATGCAGCCGCATCTGGCACCGAAAATCGAGAAAGCCACGCGCAAACATTTCCCGGATGGAATCCCGGAATTTGGAACTGATGCCCTGCGGTTTACATTCGCGGCATTGGCCAGCACCGGTCGCGATATTCGCTTCGATCTGAAACGGATCGAAGGTTCGCGTAATTTCTGCAACAAGCTCTGGAACGCTTCGCGCTATGTACTCATGAATGTCGAAAACGAGGGGCCGGTCGACAGTATGCCCGACACGTTTGGCCTGACAGATCGCTGGATTCGATCGCGTCTTGGAAAAACGATCAAAAGCGTTAAGGATCATCTCAGCCATTATCGTCTCGACCTGGCCACCAAAGAACTGTACGAATTCACCTGGAATGAATATTGCGACTGGTATCTCGAACTCTCAAAACCCATTTTGCAGAACAGTGGCATGATCGCGGAACAGGCAGCGACCCGCGCAACGCTCAGCGTCGTTCTGGAAAATCTATTGCGTTGCCTGCATCCATTAATCCCCTTCATTACCGAGGAAATCTGGCAACGCGTCGCTCCCACAGCCGGTGTCAACAGCGACGCAGCGACGATCATGCTGCAACCCTATCCTGATGCTGATGCGTTTCCTGCCGACGATGACGCGGAACGTGAGCTGAATTGGATTCGAAACGTTATCCTGGGCGTCAGGCAAATCCGCGGCGAGATGGACATTTCACCCGCAAAACGACTATCCGTGCTGATTCAAAACCCGTCTGACAACGACCGTATTTTGCTTGAATCACACCAGCGTTACCTGACAGATTTGGGTCAACTGGAAAGCATCCAGATTATCGAAGCCGGCAACGAACCGCCGCCCTCCGCCACAGCATTACTCGGCGCCATGAAAATTCTCGTGCCGATGGCCGGCTTGATCGACGTCGCAGCAGAGCGGAAACGACTCGAAAAAAACCGGGCCCGGGTCTTGTCGGGTTTGAGCCGGGTTCAGGGCAAACTCAGCAACGACAAATTTCTCGCCAATGCGCCGGATGAAGTCGTCGCCAAAGAGCAGGCAAAACTCCAAGCCCTGCAACGGGAAATCAATCAATTTGACGAGCAATTGTCTCGTCTTGACGAATTGCCTTAGGGAGCCCCTGATTAATTCGTGAACGGACTGCGCAAATCCACCGTTGGAGGCAGTTCGCCGGAATTAAAGGGACAGTGACCGTAATTCAACGGCGTGCTAAACAAAATTCTGCTTGTGTTGTGAATTACGGTCACTGTCCCTTTAATTCCGGCGAACTGCCGCGAGCTCTGGCACATTCCCGAAATAGCCAATGTCCACCAGCCGAAATCCTCTGCCAGCATTCGGCCTTGTCACGAGCGTTTGGAATCGGCGAGCCTATGAGTTACCCGCCTTACAGCGCCGGTAAGATTAGGTCTGAGTTACTACGCCTTAGGCGCAGATTATTATGATAATTAGTTACTAATAGTGCACTTTTGCGACTCGGCAGCGATCGGGTCACCGTGCCCGGCAATGTAAATTTGCGGGTATATGGGCAACAGTTCGCACTTTTATCGACGTATTCCGGCAAGATGCCGGTACTGCACATGGGGCCAGACTCCAGGTGCCATCCGACAACCAGTTGTAGATCGGTGACATGACTGACGGACTCGCATTAGTTCCGAACCAGACTCAACGCAGCAAAGCGAAAGCACTGGCCGACCAAGTGGCCGGGCAGGTCGGCCAAATCATTCTCGGCAAAGACCAGGAAATCCGCCTCGCGTTTACCTGTCTGCTGGCGCGCGGCCACCTGTTGATTGAAGACGTTCCGGGCGTCGGTAAGACCTTGCTGGCACGATCGCTGGCACGGGTATTGGGTTTTGACTACCGGCGGATTCAATTTACGAGTGACATGCTACCGGCGGATATCATCGGCGTCTCCATATTCGATCAGAATACCTCGACGTTCAAATTTAATCGTGGGCCCTTGTTTGCGGAGCTGGTCCTGGCTGACGAGGTGAATCGGGCAACACCAAAAGCGCAAAGTGCGCTGCTCGAGGCCATGGAAGAGCAACAAATCACCGTGGACGGCGAAACCTATCCGCTGCCGGATCCTTTTTTTGTCATCGCAACTCAGAATCCGTCGCATCAGATTGGCACATTTCCGCTACCGGAGTCGCAACTCGACCGATTCCTGATGCGGATTGGCCTCGGCTATCCCGACGAGCCCATGGAACGGGAATTGCTCAGTGGACCGGATCGACGCGGCGCGCTGGATGCGATTGAGCCAGTCGTTAGCAAACAGGAAATCGCTGAAATGCAGGTGGCGGCACGCGACATACATGTCTCGGAAGCGATACTGGACTATACGCAGGCCCTGGTTCGCTTTACGCGCGACGCAGCCGAACTGGAGCTGGGTTTATCGCCGCGCGGTGCCATCGATCTGATCGGTGCGGCACGATGCTGGGCGCTGGTAAGCGGTCACCACGGCGTTCACCCGGAAGATATCAAGGCAGTATTTTCAGCCGTAGCGTCACATCGATTGCGGTCCCGAAATGACACCAGCCAATCACATCCCGATATCGCTGCGTTCGTATTGCAGTCCGTGCCCGTGCCGTGAAATCGATTCGGCGAGCCGTACGTGCCCATATCGGGCGCCGCGCCAGACAATGGGCTCGTCGTCGCCAGGGAATCGACCCACGCTCGGTCTGCCTTAGCAGCCGGCGCATATACATCCTGCCGACCCGTGAGGGTTTTATTTTTGGGCTGATCGTATTCACCATGTTGTTGGGCGCAATGAACTACAACAACAACATGGGTTTCGCGCTGACTTTTCTGTTAGCCGGCATCGGGATCATCAGCATTTACCAATGCCACCGAAACCTGGCTGACGTTGTCCTGCACTATGGTGGCGCTGCCCCGGTATTTGCCGGTGACCACATGCAGTTTCGCCTGATTCTCGAGAATCGTAGCCCGCAGACTCGCTGGCAAATTCGGGTTGGTTGGGATGAGGAAGCGGAGATTTGTGATGAATTGCCGGAAAATTCGCGGCTGGCGCTGACCTTGCACCGGAAAACAGATAGGCGAGGCTGGCTCACGGTCCCCCGGATCCAGGTCAGCACGCGGTTTCCACTGGGCCTGTTCCGGGCTTGGGCGTGGCTCAATATGGAGCTGACGGAGCTGGTTTACCCGCAACCGGCCAGACACGTCGAGCCTGAATTCAGAGGCGCACCCGGGCATACAACTTCGGGTCACGACGTTGGCGGCGACGATGATTTCTCCGGGTTCAGGGATTACCGAACGGGTGATCCACCAAAACACATTGCCTGGAAGGCGCTGGCGCGTACCGGAGAAATGCTGGTTACGGAGTACCACGGCGGTATACAAAACCTGACCTGGATTGACTGGGAGGATTTTCCAGGCATAGGTACGGAGGAGCGGCTGGCGAAACTCTGTCGCCAGGTGATCGATACCGAAAATGCGAATCACAAATACGGGCTGCGCATTCCCGGCACGCAGATCGTCCCGGGACACGGACCTGGGCATCGACATGACTGCCTGAAACAACTGGCTCTGTATGGTATGCCACAAGAGCTTGCCGGCGTAGCAGCGCCAGGCGAAGCGACAATTCCGCCGGCTGGTCGCGAATCCACGGTGGCGGCATGAAAAAGCGACCGCCGGTAACACAGGAACGACGTGCCGAGACACCTGCGGAGTCGACCGGTCAAATTCTCTGGCTCGTGTTTGCGGTGATGGTGGCCGGGGCACCGCATTTATTGTTCGTCCATCCGTGGGTTCCTGTAACCATTGTGACGCTGATTGCGTGGCGAATAGTTGCCGCAATCAAGCGCTGGAAACTGCCCGGACTCGCGATTCGTCTACCCCTTACGTTGCTTGGTTTTATGGCCGTGCTGTTCAGCTATCGGAAAATATCAGGTCTCGATGCAGGTTCTGCTCTGCTGCTGGTGATGATTTCCCTGAAATTACTGGAGACCCGCGGTCATCGTGACCGGGCTGTCGTCGTCTTCATTTGTTATTTTCTGCTGTTCGCCGCATTTTTGCGCGAACAGCCGATCTGGTCAGCGGCATACCTGCTCGCTGGTGTGCTGGTCACCACGGCGGCGCTACTACAGACTTCCCGCACCGGCGCCGTCGTCACCGCACCACGTGTAATGGCCATGTCGCTTCGCTTAGTGCTCCAGGCGGTACCGATGATGGTGCTGCTGTTCTTCCTGTTTCCGCGAATCCCCGGACCATTCTGGGCATTACCGCACAGCGGCACGAAGGGCATGACCGGTCTGGCTAACGAAATGACTCCGGGCGACATCACCGAACTGGCGTTATCCGACGAAGTCGCTTTTCGCGTGCGATTTGACGGCGACGCCCCCGCTCCGTCGGAACTCTATTGGCGAGGGCCGGTGATGAATCGTTTCGATGGACGTACCTGGGCAATACAAAAGATGGGTTTCCAGCCGCAACTGGAAAACCGGGTATTGAAAGCCGGTCCCGATTTCAGCTACGAGTTGACCCTCGAACCGCATGGCCGCAATTGGCTGATGGCATTAGAGACCCCGGCCATATGGACGGCCCCGCAAGCCCGGCTGACTGCTGCGTTTCAACTGGTAAATCCAACACCAGTGAATCAACGCATGTCATATCGCGGCCGCTCCTACACTGGCGGCTCTGTTCCGGGGGTAGCCATCGAAACTGCGCTGGGCCCGGCGAAAATCCTGCCCGAGAGCAGCAACCTGAAATCCGTGGCTTTCGCTGCACGACTGAGATCGGAAGCCAACAGCGACCATGATTTTCTGCTAAAGATTCTCGATTTCTTCGCAGCAGAGGAGTTCTACTACACCCTGACGCCCACAATACTCGGACCCAATCCGGTTGATGAATTTCTTTTCAGTACCCGACAGGGCTTCTGCGGGCATTACGCTTCGGCTTTCACTGTACTGGCGCGCGCCGCAGGTATACCGGCACGGGTGGTTACGGGTTACCAAGGCGCGGAATATAATCCGCTGGGCAATTATTGGATCGTCCGACAATCTGATGCCCATGCCTGGACGGAAGTCTGGCTGGATGGCCAGTGGCTACGCTTTGATCCAACCGCTGCGGTCGCGCCGGAACGTATCCAGATGGGTTTCAATGAGGCCCTGGATTGGGACTCACAGTCAGCGGGTAACTTGCTGCGTACCAGCTCCTTCATTTCGCGCCTGGCCCTGAGTTGGGATGCCATAAACACCGGATGGAATCATTGGGTATTGAGCTTCGGGCCGAAAACTCAGAAAACGATGATGAGCATAGTGGGAATCAAAAAACCCTCCACACAATACCTGACAGTGGTCCTGGCAATATCAACCACGATATTTCTGCTGGTTCTCGGATTCCTGCAAAAACGCAACAACCAACCCCGAATAGATAACGTACAGAAAAGTTATCAAAAATTATGTGCCCGTACCGAACAGATAACCCGACGGCGACACCCCAGTGAGGGCCCGCAAGAATATGCTGATGCAATCTGCAAACTCAGGCCGGATCTTGCGACTGAATTGAAAGACCTGTTCATGATGTACGTGCATCTGCGATATGACGGTTCCGCCACTGAAAAATCAACGAAGATGTTTCTCAACGCGGTAGAAAATTTTAAACCGAGCCCTCTTTCGACGGCTGCTGTACTTTAATCAGCAAAAATAAGCCGGCGATGAAACCAGATACCTTTCAATGACTGTCGCCGAAACGATAGACAAGGACTACCGCATCTTCGTTGCCCCGCCGGGCCTTATAATAACGTTCACGTACTCCCAGAATCTGGAATCCAAACTTGTCGTAAAGACCTAAGGCTGATTTGTTCGACGGACGAACCTCGAGAAATATGCGGTCTGCCGCGAAGCTCCGCGCACGCTCCAATAAATATTGCAGCAAGCCCTCACCAATGCCCTCCCGCCGCAGCTGTTTTGCCACACAGATATTCAATAAATGCGCCTCACCGGCGGCCACGGACATGATGCCGTAGCCAATTACTTCACCTTCGCGTTCAAGAACCACGCTCGTATAACCGGCCAACAGGCAGTCACGGAATATTCCGCTACTCCACGGGTATTCATAGGTGTCACGCTCAATAGCCGTGATTGCCGGTAGATCTGACTGGCGCATATCCCGAATGACCGGCGGTAAATCTTTGACAACGGCAATCATGGTTCTGTCTGCCGGATAAGGCTGCGCGCAAGGCACAAATCCGCCCAGGCCTTGCGTTTTTGACCTGGACTTCGGAGTAGATATGCGGGGTGGTAGGTAACAACAACCGGAATGTCGAGGTGCCCAAACCGGTGGACGCGACCACGCAATCGGCCGACCGGAAGATCTGTTTGCAACAGGTTTTGTGCGGCCACACGCCCGACAGCAAGGATTAAACGTGGTCGTATCAACTCCACCTGGCGATTCAGAAATCCGGCGCAGGCGCTTACTTCCTCGGACTTGGGGTCACGATTACCCGGCGGACGGCATTTCAAAATGTTGGCGATATAAACCTGGCGACGCTCGAGACCAACCGCACGCAACATCTCATTCAACAGTTGCCCCGCCCTGCCAACGAATGGCTCGCCCTGACGGTCCTCATCAGCTCCTGGCGCTTCGCCGATGATCATCCAGTCGGCAGAACGATTCCCCACGCCGAAAACGGTTTGCGTACGCGACGCATGCAACGGACATTGCACACAACCGGATACCTCGGTCTGCAATAATGTCCACGCCTCGTCATCACCTCCGGCTGTCGCGGGACCGTCGACATCGAACGCAACATCAACCTGGACCTCAGCCGCAGACCGGGATATCCACAGCGGGATATCCATGGCGCTGAGCACGCGGCGCTGATTGTCACTCAGGAAATTGCCCATTGACTCGATTCGGGCTAAGTCTCGGAGGCTCCCCGGTTTTTCCGCTGCTTCGCCCTGCGCTGCCGCCAGAGCGTAACCAGTGGCCCCGAGATCGCATAACCAGCCGCCATCGTGAACAAAACCTTGGGCGGATCAAGGGCGATTAATACCAGCGTCAATGGAATTGCGAGCGCAAACGTAAATGATATTCGACTACCGGGTTTGAACTCTTTGAAGCTGTAGAAAGCCAGATGCGAAACCATCAAGGCACCCGCCAGCGACGTGATCACACTGGCGAATACCAGGGCAAAGCCACCAGACCAGTTCAGGTCGGTTCCGAGCCATACCATAAACGTCACCAGAGCTGCCGCGGATGGGCTCGGCAGACCTTCGAAAAAACGACGGTCTTCAGGCGGCGACATGACATTGAATCGCGCCAGCCGTAACGCCGCAGAAACAGCGTACAGAAATGCGGCAAGCCAGCCGAGCTTTCCCCATATCCAGCCGTAGTCGGCAAGGCGAACTAACCCCCACTGATAAACGATGATTGCCGGAGCAACACCGAAAGCGACCAGGTCCGCCAGGCTGTCATATTGTTTGCCGAACTCTGATTCCGTGCCGGTCAGACGCGCCAACCGACCGTCGAGCCCGTCCAGCACCATCGCTATGAACAAGGCCAGGGCACTGCGCGGGTAATTGCCGTCGATCGCCGCGACGATGCCGTAAAACCCCGCAAATAAAACACCCGTGGTCACGAGATTCGGGAACAGGTAGATTCCCCTGTTCCGCATGTTACGCATCTTTTGAGTCGGTCCTTCCATACGGATTTGCCCCCTGGCGAATACCATACTGCCATGGCGCAACGTGGAAAACACCTGAATTAGCCCCGGTAACCGCCCCCGCTTTTTGCCGGATTCGCCTATTTTTTGGCCAACTCCGCCAGAATCCCCGAGCCGGCTAAAATGCGATCACCCACGGCAACCTTGAGGTTCGCTGATTCCGGCAGAAACACGACCGCACGGGGCGCCAGGCGCAGATAGGCGAAACGCTGCCCCTGGCCAACCCGTTCGCCATAAAGAACGAATGCCTTGGGCCCAAAGCGGCCATGCCGCCCCGGGAACAGCAACACGACATCGTCCTGTTCCTCGCTCCGTACCCACAGACCCCCGGTTTTCCGGCCAGTAAGCCTGGTCCGGGACTGTTCGCGAATATCATAAATCGTACCCTCGATCGGCGAACGCACGGTATACGCACCTAAGCTATTGGTACGTATGGATATTCTGGTCCAATTACCCGGCAGAATTTCATTGTGCGACGGACGTATCTCGGTGATCCTGCCGTCCACCGGCGCAACGACCGCGCGCGGCAGCGGTGGCACGTCTCGCAGCGGATCCCGAAACAGGAGATACAGCCAGATAATCAGCAGCAGCACCGGGATCGACCAGAGCACGCCCCACTGGCTGTAGATCACAATAGCTGCGATCACTGCAACTATCAGCGCCGGCCATCCTTCCCGGGCAATCATTGAACGTCTGGGCAAATCCACGCGCGCAAACTAACCGTGGTTGTCACAATCGTCAACCTGACCTTCGCATCCAAACTGGATAGAATGTTGCCCGCCTGACCTCCCACACATATTTTTAACCTCGGCAGCCCGGTGAATCATGCGACTGAGCCAACTACCACTGACAACTTTCAAGGAAACTCCGGCAGAAGCCGAGATCGTCAGCCATCAATTAATGTTACGCGCCAGCCTGGTCCGGCGTCTGGCATCGGGATTGTTTACATGGATGCCGCTTGGGTTGCGTGTACTACGCAAAGTCGAGCAGGTGATACGCGAAGAAATGAACAACGCCGGCGCCTTTGAACTGCTGATGCCCGCGATTCAACCCGCCGAACTCTGGCAGGAATCGGGCCGGTGGGATCAATATGGCCATTTATTGCTGCGTATGCGCGATCGCCACGAGCGAGCGTTCTGTTTTGGCCCGACACATGAAGAGGTGATCACGGACATCGCGCGTCGAGAACTGCAGAGTTACCGACAACTACCGGTAAATTATTACCAGATTCAAACCAAGTTTCGCGACGAAATCCGACCACGGTTTGGTGTGATGCGGGCGCGCGAATTTATCATGAAAGACGGATATTCATTCCATATTGATCAGGAATCCCTGGCGGAAACCTACGCGACTATGGCCGACGCTTACACACGCATATTCACGAGATTAGGATTGCGTTTCATGCCCGTCGAGGCGGACAGTGGTGAAATCGGCGGTTCGAAGTCACAGGAATTTCATGTTCTTGCGGACTCGGGAGAGGATGGTATCGCTTATTGCGAGGCCGATCACTTTGCAGCCAATGTTGAACTTGCAGAGGCGCTGCCGGCGGATACTCCCCGCCCGCCGGCGACTGCGATGCTCGAACGTGTCGCAACACCAGCCAGCAAAACGATCGAAGAAGTCTGTCGTTTTCTATCGATATCCCCTGAGTCTTGCCTGAAGACACTGCTCGTCGAGAGTGCCGATAATGGTCTGATCGCGTTGGCTCTGCGCGGTGATCATCAGGTGAATCCACTGAAAGCGGAGCGTATACCGGGTGTTACGACACCGTTGACGATGGCCAGTGCGGAACGCATTCAGGATTTGATTGGATGTCCACCGGGTTTTGTCGGACCGGTGGATCTTGATATACCTCTGTATGTGGATCGCAGCGCCGCGCTGCTTGCTGACTTCGCCTGCGGTGCCAATGAACTGGATTTTCATTTGACCGGCGTAAATTGGGGTCGGGATACCGCGGAACCACAAACCGTGGATCTGCGAAATGTTGTGGCCGGTGACCCCAGCCCGGCAGGTGGTGGCACGCTGTCTATCGCACGTGGCATAGAAGTGGGTCACATTTTTCAGCTCGGGGATAAATACAGTCGCAGCATGAACGCGGTCGTTCTTAATCAGGACGGCGCGGAAATCAACATGCTGATGGGCTGCTACGGCATCGGCGTCACCCGCATTGTCGCGGCAGCGATAGAGCAAAATCATGACGAGAAAGGGATCATTTGGCCCGAACCGATGTGCCCATTTAACGTAACCGTGCTGGTGCTCAATCCCAAAAATTCGCCGTCCGTCACAGAAGCAGCCGAGAACCTGTACCAAGGTTTGCGTCAGGCCGGTGTCGACGTTTTACTCGATGACCGTGAGGCCCGGGCCGGTGTGAAATTCAACGACGCGGACCTTATCGGTATCTCACACCGGCTGGTAATCGGCGAACGCGGACTAGGCGAAGGAGTAATCGAGTATCGGCATCGTCGCACCGGCGCCGAGGAAAAAATTGCGGTTAAAAATGTCATCGCTTCGATGCTTGAACGACTGAAAATTGGCACAAATGGTACGAACATCGATAGTTAATCTGGCGACTGGTCTGGCTATCGGAATTATGTCCGCAGCCACGGGCGCCCAAGCTGCGGAATCTCCCGACCCGGCGCTTCGTGAGCGACTGCGTGAAGCAATAAACGATTCAAGCAGCTTCCCGGACCGGTTCGATGCGGAGGTCTGGCTGACGGATATGGCCTTGCGTCTGGGCGAGCAGGTAGCCGAACCCGAAGAGCGTGTCTTGATTCTCAAAAATGTGCATTGGGAAGCCACCCGCGTAGGATTGCCGCCGGAAATGGTGCTGGCGGTTATCGATATTGAAAGTGCCTTCGACGCATACGCAGTATCCGTCGCCGGTGCGCAGGGATTGATGCAAGTCATGCCGTTCTGGCTCGATGAGATCGGCCACCCGGGCGATAGACTCGTGGATATCAAAACCAATCTGCGGATGGGCTGCACAATTCTGAATTACTATTTAGAAATGGAAGATGGCGACTGGTGGCGGGCACTGGGCCGATATAATGGCAGCCTGGGCCGACGCGAGTACCCGGAAAAAGTGCTTGGGCGCCTGAGTGCGCGGTGGTTCCAGCAATAATCAGCGGCTCATCGGGCCAGGCCGATTCAGCCTTTTAGCTAGCCGTCCGCGTTGTACCGAATGTCGTGCAACGTTCAGGTGTAATAACTCAGACTTAATTTTACAGGCGCTGCACGGCGGGTAACGCATGGGTTCGCCGACGTCGATCGGGCGTGACCATGGCCAGGCCTTGTCTGCGGCATACGCTTCGCAGGGAATAAAGCGGACCGCAGGGAGCCATCCCAGCGAAGCGTATGCCGCAGACAAGGCGGAATGCCTCGCAATTTTTTCGGTTGGCGAATTTCCAGATATGCACCAGAACTCGCGGCAGTTCGCCAGAAACTCGTTCCCTGGGATGGCTCCCTGCGGTCCGCTTTATTCCCGGGAAAGAGTATCCGGCGGCCTGCCTCAAACAGTGGATTTGCGAAGTCCGTCGTTCCCGTTATCGGACAATGTCTTGCCAATCAGATCTGAGTTTTCACAGTTCAGGCTAAAAGAAAACAGCACCCGGGCTGCCTGAAGAGTTCCTCAAACCGGCCCGGGTCTTCGGAGTGCACATCGACACGCGTTACCTTCGCCGCAGACGGTCCTCTCTGCAACCACTTCCCCAGTGCCCTAACGTCTTCCTCCTGCCCACAGGCGAGAACTTCGACTCGACCGTCGGGCAGATTCAAGGCCCAACCCTGTAAGCCCAGACGTCTCCCCTGCTCTGCGGTGCTGGCGCGAAAGAAAACGCCCTGCACCCGGCCCGCCACGCAGTACCGTTTGCATACCTTGTCGTTCATTCGTAAAGCCCGGTGGCGACATCCACCTCACACTGGTGGGTGCTCAGGCCAGTATCATGTTGCTGATTACTGTTTCACCGCCGCTGTATCCTGGGCATCGCGGCTGGTCAACAAAGCGGCGAAGGCCAATTCTTTAGCACTGATTGCCGCCTTGCGCGCCTGCCAATAGGCGCTTGATGTGCCGGTCTGTAAATAGCCTTCAGCGACTATCAGTGAATCTTGCGCTCGGTCGAGTTGGCTGGACGCATAGGTCTCCGCGCCGGCTTCCCGGGCTGCGGCAATCGCCTGCCGCGCATCACTCATCTCCTGAACCGGCGGTACTGTTGCGCACGCCATGATCGAGCACAGTACCAAGAAAACGCTAACCAGCCTGATCGCGTTTAAGGCGCGCCGGAAATTCAACCTGAGACTAGTACTCCGCCAAGGTAATATTGATGGGTTCAGCGGGTCGTGAAATGGTTGGCCGCAAGGCGCGCCGCGCTGGTAATGGCCAGCCCTTGCCAAGCGGCGCAACACCGCGGACGAGCGTTTCACGGCCCGCCCGAAGGGAGCCTTGCAGATGATCCAGTACGGCGTTGCAGCCCTTGCAAAGGGCTGGCCATTTCCTGCGGACTGCGCCTGGTCCTGGATCATCTGCAAGGCTCTGAACCCATCAATATTACCTTGGCGGAGTACTAGCCACAAAGTTTGTTTATCAACGCCGATATCAGCAACTAGTGTGCTGCCCCAGGATTTTGGCGTCAAGAAGCGCCAGGGTATTTCGAGCGTCACCAGGTACTGCGGCGCCGATACCACAGCTTAGCCCAAACCACTAAATGCATCGTATGATGCGCGCTACAATAATCGCTTAACCAGACCAGGAATCGATCATGTCGATTAGCATTTATCACAATCCACGCTGCTCAAAATCGCGCCAGACCCTGCAAATCCTGCATGATCAGGGGCACGATCCGGAAATTATCGAATACCTGAAGACGCCGCCTGATGAAGCCACGCTCGGCAAGCTACTGGCCATGCTCGATCTCGGGCCAATCGAAATCATGCGCACCAATGAACCGGAATACCGCGCAGCTGTGGACGAAATACAGGCTATGAATGCGAATGATCAGGTTCGTTGGCTGGCAGCCAACCCCAAGGTTTTGCAACGGCCAATCGTGGTCCACGGTAATCAGGCGCGCATCGGGCGCCCGCCCGAGACCGTGCTGGAGATTCTGCGCTGATGACAGAAATTCTCGTGCTCTATTATTCACGTCATGGGTCGACCGCAAATCTGGCAGCTCAAGTGTGTCGCGGAATTAACTCGATCAACGAAGTATCGGCACGCATGCGCACCGTGCCGCCGGTGTCCACCGAAGTCGAGGCTGTGCGTGCAGAAATACCCAGCGAGGGGCCACCGTACGCCAGTCAAGTCGATCTCACCGAATGCGACGGACTGATTCTCGGCAGCCCGACTCGTTTTGGCAACATGGCCGCAGCACTGAAATATTTTCTGGACGGTTCCGGTAGCGCCTGGGCCAGCGGTAGCCTCGAAGGCAAACCGGCTGGTGTCTTTACATCGACGAGCAGCCTGCACGGAGGCCAGGAAACGACATTGCTGTCCATGGCGTTGCCGTTGATCCATCACGGCATGATTCTGGTCGGCGTGCCTTATTCAGAGCCGGCATTAAACGCCACTCGCAGTGGCGGTACTCCATACGGTGCATCACATGTCGCTTACACACAGACGGATACCAGCCTGTCGGACGAAGAAATCGCCTGTGCCCGGTCCCTCGGTAAACGTGTCGCCGAAATTGCCGTCCAATTAAGCAGGCGGACGCCGCCCGAATCATGAACCCGAGCTTGTCCCGTTACCTGGCGCTGGCCGGCCTGGCTCTGCTGATGGGTATATTGTTGTTGCCAACACCGTCGCCATGGACACTGACCGTTTCCGTGCCGCTGATGGTGTTGCTCGTGACCGGATTGAAACCACCGCCACGTTGGGGTGGCTGGGTCGCGGTATTAATGATCCCGTATCTTTGCGTCGCCGTCGGCGAACTTATCGCTAATCCGGCAGAGCGCACGACGAGTGCCCTATTCGTTGTCTGTACGGTACTGATTACTTTTGCCGCGATGGATTTTGTGCGCAGAACCGGTACCAGCCTGCGACGTTAAGCAGGTCCTCCTTTTTGCGGCAGGCTACTTGTCGATAACAGACTTAACAAAAGGCACGGTCAACTTTCTCTGAGCGGCCAATGCCTCACGATCCAGCCGGTCTAGCAAGGCAAAAAGTTCGCTATTACTACGATCAACGCGCGCAAAAAGGTATCGGGCTACATCATCCGTAAGATGCAGCCCACGCCAGTTTGCGCGCAATTGGATCGCTTTCAATTTGTCTTCATCAGTCAATGAATGCAGCCGAAACGTCGCCCCGGACGAAAATCGAGACACCAGGTCCGGCAATGTAAAACCGCAATGCAACGGCGCCTGTTGTGCCGAAATAACCAGCCGAGCGCCGCGCTGCCGCGTACTTTCGCAGAGCAGAAACAAGGCCCGCTCCCATTGAGGGTCGCCTGCAACCCGGTCCACATCGTCAACACAAACCACGTCCAGGTTGCCGAGAGCCGAAACCGCCTCCGCAATCAAGTCAGAATCAGCACCCAGGGGCAGGTACGCGGCGCGAAATCCCTCGCTGTCAGCGGTATTGACACAGGCCTGTAACAGGTGAGTTTTACCAGACTGAGGCGGACCCCAGAGCCACAGGACGGAGAGCGTGTCAGTGCGAGCGAGATCCGCCAACGCGTGAACCACGGCACTATTTGGACCATTGCAAAATGTTTCAAACAGCGCGTAATCAGCCAGGCGAACGTCAAGCGGTAATTGCTCCATCGGGAATTAAATCCGTCGGTTTCAGGCGCGACGGTCGGCAGCCGCTTTGGCGCTCCAGCGGATGACGTAGTCCAGTCCACTGACCACACTGGTAAATAAAACGGCGGCTCCAACCAGCAATATGCCGGTCTGCGGCGGCCAACCGCTGGCCTGATGGGCGATCACGAAAACAATGTACAGCAACTGGAAAATTGTGTTGATCTTGCTGATCACTGACGGATCAGGCGTCACCGGGCCAATCAGGTAATTGTAGACAGTCGCGCCGGTTACGATGACCAGGTCCCGACCGATAACGACTGATGCCAGCCAGACCGGCGTCAAATTCATGAACGTCAAAGTCAGAATTACTGTGACCAGTAAAAATTTGTCCGCCAGTGGGTCTAACAAACCACCGAGTCTGGTTCGCCAGTCAAAGGTTTTCGCCAGATAACCATCGAGCCCGTCGGATAATCCGGCGATGAAAATAAGAGCAAGCGCCCACTGAAAATCCCCGGACCGCAGACTCATGACTATGGGAATTACCAATAGAATCCGCAGTATACAAATACTATTGGGAATGTGCGCCGCCCGGAACATCAGAATCGCCTGGCTTCAGGGTCCGGCGATCAGCTGGTAGCGCAGCTCTGGTGTATTGCTGCCCGAATCGGGGAAACTACCCGGCCCTGCCGTGTCCACCGGCTCTTCCACAAGCTGCAGCACACGCTGTAAAGCGATGGTTCGCATTAAGAGATCCGCGTCGCCGCGGACGGACAGGGAGAAGAGCACTTCACTCTCCGCAACGCGATCGACCGCAAAGCCCTCCACGACTTCGAGCGCCGCAAGGTAGGCACTCAAACGGCCATAAGCATCCAGGCTGTCGACACCGTCCACCTGCAGCAGGATTTGACCTCGCATACCTCCCGACCTGGCCAATCGCGCGGCGAAGAAATCCGCCAGATTGTCCGGGCCGCTTGCAACATCACCATCCCAGTCATACCGCTCGTCGTCGAGCAGCAAGGTCCAGCGCACGTCGATTCGCTTACTGGAAAAGACCCGGGCTCGGCCGACCAGCACGGCGTCAGCGCCATAGCGTGCCGACGCATCCAGAAGCGACTCGGTAAATCCGCCCCATACATCACTGACAGAGATCGAACTCAATTCCGTGGAATCCACCAGGGGAAGTATTAGCGGTACGGCGCGCTCATTCGCCGACGTCTCCAGAATTTCACGCACCGACGCTTCATTGGCTGCGATTCTGTCAGTCGCAACTGTATCCACGCCCTCGATCGCATCGCTCAGATTCGACCCGGCGGCAAGAAATTCCCGCTTACCGCCGCCCGCATCCATGACCAGCCATACCAGCGTCGCCGGCCGTTCCTCGCCCCAGACAGGCTGACCCAATTGATCCAGGGTGCGTTTCACCGCAACTGGATCGAACAAAACCCAGACCGTGCCAGCCGGATCGATGCGATATTGCTGCACCAGCGCCGCTGTATCGCCGAATGAACTGATTAGCGTCTCGTCGTCACCCGCCGACCGTCGCCCGGTCACTTTGACCAGAACCTGGCGCAGAGCCGCGTCAAAGGCTTCCTCCAGCGCTGCCGTGGTGCCGGCTGGCATCTCCACTTCGACCGCATAAAGGTTCTCCACCCGCGCACCGGAAGCGCTCGTGCATGCCAGAATCATCATTATTGGGAATAGGCGGATACATACGGATTTCATGACTAGCAACATGTTCATATGCACTCGGGGTCCAACCAGTCTATATTGATGCACCACTATTATATCGTCGGCAGGTTATCTGGCCCGGATATCGCACAAGGGCGCGCAAACCGGCAGTGAAATTATCATAATAGCGGCCAATCCCGCATTGCGTACGATCGCACCACGATATCCAGATTAAACGACGTTGAGATGACTTTGAATAAAACCTTGACCTACAAAGAGGCCGGTGTCGATATCGATGCCGGCAATGCATTGGTGGAACGCATCAAACCGCTGGTTAAAGCCACCCACCGACCCGGAGTGATCGGCGGAATTGGCGGTTTCGGCGGGTTATTCGAACTCGACCTGGAGCGATATCAGCACCCGGTGCTGGTTTCCGGCACTGACGGCGTGGGCACGAAACTGAAGCTGGCCATCGAACTGGCGCGCTACGATACGATCGGCATCGACCTCGTCGCGATGTGCGTAAACGACATCATTGTGACCGGCGCCGAACCCCTGTTCTTCCTCGATTACTACGCGATGGGCAAGCTGGATCTCGACGTGGGTGAGACCATTGTCGGCGGTATCGCCGCAGGCTGCCGCGAGGCGCGGGTCGCACTGATCGGCGGTGAGACCGCTGAGCTACCCGGTTTGTATGACTCCGGTGACTTTGATCTGGCCGGTTTTTGCGTTGGCGTTGTTGAACGCGACCGGTTGATTGACGGAACGCGAGTCAGCGCCGGCGATCGATTGCTCGGCCTGGCCTCATCCGGGCCGCATTCGAACGGATATTCACTCATCCGCAGAATTGTTGCCGAGTCTCCCGATGGTGCAAAAACAGCGTGGCAAGACGGTTTCATCGGCGACCAGTTGCTGGCGCCGACGCGGATCTACGTCAAGGCAATCCTCGACTTGCTCGCCATCTGCCCAGTCAGCGCCATGGCGCACATTACGGGCGGCGGGCTCGCCGAAAACCTGGCGCGGGTATTGCCGGAAACAGCAGACGCCTGCGTTGAATTGGGCGGATGGAAACGGCCACCAATTTTCTCCTGGCTCCAGCAACAGGGCGCCATCGTCGAGGAGGAATTATTGCGAACCTTTAATTGCGGCATCGGCATGGTGATTGCCGTCCGTCCCGAGGATGCCGGCGAGGCGCATCAGGCGCTCGAGCAAGCAGGCGAAATCGTCCACGATATCGGCGTGGTCGCCGGCGGTTCCGGACAGGTGATAGTCAATCAATGAATTTCGCCGCTAGAGTCGGCATTGGCGAAGGTCTGCGCACCACGGTACTGATCTCCGGCGGTGGCACTAATCTGCAGGCCATCATCAACCAGGTCGGTTCCGGTGAACTGCGCATCAACCTGCAAGCCGTGGTCAGTGACCGGCCCGGCATCCTTGGCCTGGAACGCGCCGATAAAGCGAGCATACCGACCCGCGTAGTTGACTATTCAAAGTTCGCCGGCCGCGCAGACGCAGAGCAGGCGCTGTCCGCCAACCTGCGTGAGCTTGAGCCTGAGCTGGTGGTTCTGTCTGGATTCATGCGCATTTTGCCGGCGACGCTGGTCACTGAGTTTCACGGACGAATGTTAAACATTCATCCGTCGCTGCTGCCGAAGTTCAGGGGGCTGAACACTTACCATCGCGCGATACAAGCGAGAGAAACCTGGCACGGCTCGACGGTTCACTATGTAACGCCGGAGCTGGATGCCGGGCCATCGATTATTCAATACAAAGTCCGGATTCAACCCGATGAAACGGAACTAAGCCTGTCAACGCGCGTGCAACAGGGTGAGTACATTATTTATCCGCGCGCCATTGGCTGGATTGCGGACGGGCGCTTGCAGTTAAAGAACCATGAAGTCTGGCTCGATGGCCTGCCTTTGTCCGAACCCATAGTTATAGAAGAATCTTAAGAAGATTAAATAACTAATTGATAATATTTGTTATATCACTTCGGTAATGTCACACCTTTCTGACCCTGATATTTACCGCGACGATCCTTGTACGACACATCACACTCTTCGTCCGACTCGAAAAAAAGCATTTGCGCAACGCCCTCATTAGCATAAATCTTCGCCGGCAACGGCGTCGTATTGGAAAACTCCAGCGTGACGTGCCCTTCCCACTCCGGTTCCAATGGAGTGACGTTGACGATGATGCCGCAACGTGCGTAAGTCGACTTACCGAGACAGATCGTCAGCACGTTGCGCGGAATTCGGAAATATTCGACAGTTCGCGCCAACGCGAACGAGTTAGGTGGGATGATGCACGTGTCACCATGCTTATCCACGAAACTATTACTATCGAATTTCTTGGGGTCGACGATGGCCGAATCGATGTTCGTAAACACCTTGAACTCAGCCGCGCAACGTACATCATACCCATAGCTGGATGTGCCGAATGACACGATTGGTTTGCCCGCGTTGCTGCGGACCTGTCCTGGTTCGAAAGGATCGATCATCTGATGCTCAAGCGCCATTCGACGAATCCAGTGATCGGATTTAATGCTCACAAACTAGTACTCCGGCAAGGTCGTATCGAGGGGTCCGGTCTCCCGGTTTACTTCCATATCCGGAACTAAAGTCGCGCCAATCGCGCTCTCTATAATTTCTGTGCTTGTCTCTGCCATAAAGCGTGACCGACTTAACAGTATCTGAACCCCTTAAAGCGCGACATTCTACCTTAAGAACCAAGGGTGTCAGACGGATTCGACGAAAGCGCAGTCTACCCGTGTGGCATAATGGTATCGGCTAACGATTTGGGACGTAGCTGCCCGGTTCTGTATAGGATTAGCCAAGGCGCGATCAAGGGTGTCGCGCATTGGTGCGGGTGTTTGGGACAAGTCGCGGGTGGTATGAAATTAATCAGCTCATTAAGGGCCGAACGCTCAATCGCACAGTTTCTGGCTGAAAGTGATAGCAATGCGCCGGCCGCAAAAAAAGCCGCCGAGAATCTGCGAAAGCTCGGCAACGGCGCGATTCCAAACCTGATCGATGCACTCGCCGGCGCGGATAAGCAACAAACCACCGTTTTTGTCGCAGCCCTTGCCAGCCATCTCAGCGATGCCACGTTCCGGCAGTTTGCCGCCGGACTGAGCCATACTGATAAACGCTGTTTGGCTGGTGTTGCATGGGTTTTATCGACTAGCACCCGCTATAGCCCGAACCTGCTGGTCGATCTACTCGGAGATGAAGGGGTTTCCAAACCCACGGTTATTGAAATTCTGAGGGCCAAGAAGGACCAGATCAACGTCAATCAATTATTGCGCTGTGCCTATGAGCTCGACCCCCGCGAAAAGGCCGCAATATTCAAGATCATCCGGGAAATCGCCACGGAAGCGACGCTACCTGACCTTCTGTCCAGGATGGAAGGAAAGGATCCCGCGATTCGCGTACACATTATCAGCGTGCTGTCACGGTTTAATCGCCCGGATGTTGCCCGCGCACTGGAAGCCCAACTGTCAGACTCGCATAAGACAGTTCGGCAGGCGGCACTCATCGCGCTCGGCGGCATGGACGGAGAACGTGATATCGAGCGTATCTGTAAACTGTTAGTGGACCCGGATATGGAAGTCCAGAACCGGGCCGTCGACTTGCTGGTCAAGAGCCGTCATCCGGATACGATGAAGTATCTGGTCAATGTGCTGAAAGATGAATCCGAATATGCGCGCCGGTCGGCCGTCGAGGTTCTGAACGAGATCGCTGATCCATCCACGATAAGGCATCTGCTGATGGCGATCGAGGATGAGGATTGGTGGGTGCGTTCCAGAGCTTCGGATGCATTGGCCGCGATTGGCGGCACGAAAGTCATGGATGCGGTTCTCGAACTCATTCGCGACAAAAATGAGAATGTGCGGCGCGCTGCCATCGAGATTTTGAACCAGACCAAGGACGAACGCGCCGTGCACCACCTCATTGACGCCGTACGCGACGATGACTGGTGGGTGCGCGAACGGGCAGCCGACGCGCTTGGAGAAATTGGCGACTCGGAAGCCGTGCCCGCGTTGTTGACGATGCTCGAAGGCGATGCCCGATCCGTGCCGGCGGCGATCCGTGCCTTGGGGCGCCTTGGCGGCGAGGTCGTGGCGGCCAGGGTTTTGCCGTTGTTGAAGCGACCCGAGAAAGAGATTCGAGTCGAAGCGGTACATGCGCTGTCCAGGCTGGCGGATCAATCAATGGCTACGCACATCAAATCGCAATTACAACCATTGATGACCGGTTCGGATGAAACCATAGCCAGGCTGGCGGCAGATGCCGTGGTGCGCATTGACAATCGTTTCTCGACGACCTCTGTCGAAGCGGTAGAGATGGCGGAGCGCATGGCGGAACCCGCACATACGCTGCTGGTGGACGAAACCAAGGTCGAAGAAGTTGCTAAAGCGCTGGAGGCTGTACCCAAGCTCAATATAACAAAGCTCAAAACCGGCGACATCATCGAGAACAGATACCGTTATATCGAAAAAATCGGCAAAGGTGCCTTTGGTACGGTGGTCTTGGTCGAAGATACGGTGGTTGACGAACGTCTCATACTCAAATTCCTGAATCCCAATGTCAGTTCTGATGAGGAAATGATGCAGCGATTTGTTCACGAACTGCGCTATTCAAGGAAAATTACCCATAAGAATGTCATTCGGATTTACGATTTCGTCAGCCTCGGCGGAAATTACGCAATTTCCATGGAATACTTCCCGTCCCATACGCTTGGTGCCGAAATCGCCCGGCAAAAACCCATGCCATTCAAAAAAGCGATCAGCTGGGGCCAGGATATCGCCACCGGAATGGCGGTCGCACACCAGGTCGGCATTGTGCACCGTGATCTCAAACCGGCGAACATTCTGATCGACGATCAGGGCCTGTTGAAAATCGTGGATTTCGGCGTGGCTGCCGCGGCATCGACCGGCGACACCCAGCTCACCAAAACAGGCTATGTCATCGGCTCACCTAAATACATGGCTCCCGAACAGATACTCGGCAAGAAAGTCGATTTCCGTGCCGATGTCTACAGCCTCGGGATACTCATTTATGAAATGATTACGGGCACCCCGCCCTACACCGAGGGCGACCACATGGCCGTTATGTACCAGCACGTGCAGGGGAAAGCCAAGCTGTGTGAGGAATTGAATCCCAACATCCCGCCGAAACTGGCGGCCGTCGTCAAGAAGACCATGGAAGTCGATAAACTCAAACGGTATAGTTCGATGGACGAAGTGAGCGACGCTTTAGCGGCGCTCACCTGAACAACCGGACACCTGCAGAGACCGCAATAAACTGGTAGCGGGGAGCCTCGGGCTGGATGCCCCTGGCAACACCATTAAATGTCTAGAATCGATGCCTTTCTAAAGCTGGGGCTAGCTCAGGGCTGCTCCGACGTGCACTTGGCTGTTGGCGTTCCGCCAATGCTGCGCATGCACGGCGACCTGATGCCGATCAAGTTCCGCGAACTCGCGGAAACGGAGTTGGAAACCTACATCAGTGAGATACTTTCGAAGAACCAGAAAGACAAGCTGCATGCGGGTAACGATCTGGATTTTTCCTATGTGTCGGAGGACGGCGGCCGATTTCGCGTCAATGTTTTTCGCAAAGCGACCGGCATGGGCGCGACATTCAGATTTATCCCACAGGCAATACCGACACTCGACAGCCTGCAGCTGCCCAACATACTCGCCAAACTATGTGACCACCATCAGGGCATGATTCTGGTTACTGGATCTACCGGTACCGGCAAATCGACGACTCTCGCCGCGATGGTCAATCACATCAACATGACCCGTAATCTGAATATCATCAGTCTCGAGGATCCCATCGAGTTTGTACATGAAAGTCTGCGTTCACAGGTCATTCAGCGAGAACTCGGCACGCATCTCGTTTCTTTTGCTGACGGGATTCGCGCTGGCCTGCGACAAGACCCCGACGTGATACTGGTCGGTGAAATGCGCGATGCAGAAACCATCTCCATGGCAATGACCGCGGCGGAAACGGGGCATTTAGTCCTCGGTACGCTGCATACAACCGGTGCGGTTAAGACGATTGACCGGATAATCGATGCGCTTCCGGGAGAAATGCGCGAGCAGACCAAGAGTTTTCTCGGTCAGGGGCTGAACGCCGTGATAACACAGAATCTGATCAAGACGCCGGACGGGCGCGGCCGCCGGGCAGTCCTGGAAATCATGGTAATGACGCGTGCGATCGCCAAGATGATCGCGACAGATCAGACTCACCAGATTCCGGCGCAACTGCAGATGGGTCGCGATATGGGAATGCAGCTAATGGACCACGCGCTGATGGATGCGATCAAGTCCAAGCAGATCGATCCTGACGACGCTTACCGGTTCGCAACTGACAAGAATTTATTCCAGAAATTTGTAACCGACACGAGCATGCTGCCGAAGCTTGCCGTTCCCGTGCTAACAGAATAAGAGCCAAACCGTCGGATCAGAATGAATGCGATTGATAATTATCTGCAGCAACTGACCAACAAGAATGGTTCCGATCTGCATTACATAGCCGGTCAGCCGCCCAGAATTCGTGTTTACGGTGAATTGCAAGCCATCGATCCGGATCTGCTAACCGCGGATCAGGCCGGCGAGACCTTAACGGAAATCATGTCCGCTCAACTGCGAAAAGAATTTGACGAGCATGATTCCGTTGATTTCGCTTACGCGCTCGACGGTGTCGCGCGTTTTCGGGTAAATGTGTTTCGACATCTGGGCGGCATGGGTGGTGTTATGCGCGCGATTCCATCCGTAGCCAAATCACTCGCCGACCTGAATATGCCCCCGGTGTTGGCTAATTTATGCCGACACACACAAGGGATGATCCTGGTTACCGGCAAAACCGGCTCCGGGAAATCCACGACTCTGGCTGCGATGATCGATGAATTGAATCGGACTATAAACGGCCACATTCTGACCATTGAAGACCCGATCGAGTTTGTTCACACACGCAAACGATGCCTGATGAGCCAGCGGGAAATTGGAAAGCACACGCCAAGCTTCGCAGCGGCTCTGCATTCCGCGTTGCGCGAGGATCCCGATGTCATCCTGGTCGGGGAAATGCGTGACCTCGAGACGATGAGCATCGCCGTGACTGCCGCCGAGATGGGGATCCTGGTCATGGGAACCCTGCATACGAATGGCGCAGCGGCAACCGTGGATCGCATCGTCAATACGTTTCCGGCAGACAAGCAGAATCATGTTCGAACGATGTTATCAACCTCTCTGCGGGGTGTTATCTCCCAGCAACTGGTTCCCAAACTCGACGGGCCGGGCCTCGTGGCAGTCCTTGAAGTGCTGGTGAACACGCCGGCCGTCGCCAACGTCATCCGACAAGGCAAACTCGATCAACTCGAAAACACCATGATGACCGGGCGCAAGGACGGCATGATCACCATGGATACCGCCCTGAAAGAATCTGTGCGCAACGGCATCATTTCCGGCAAAAGCGCATATAACGCCGCACTCGAGAAACATAGTTTCGAAGATATGAAAGACATGGATGAGTAACGACCCCATGCCAGTCCCAAAAGTAACGGGCAGCAGGAATATTCTCGTCACCAGTGCGTTGCCCTACGCCAGTGGACCAATCCATATGGGACACCTGGTCGAGTACATCCAGACCGACATCTGGGTCCGCTTTCAACGCTTGATGGGTAACGCCTGCACCTATGTCTGCGCCAGTGATGCGCACGGCACACCGATCATGTTGAGAGCCCAGCAGGAAGGCGTCAGTCCAGAAAAACTCGTCGAAAAATTCCGGCTCGAGCACCAACGCGACCTGGCCCGCTTTCATGTCGCGTTCGACAATTTCCACTCGACACATTCGGAAGAATGCCGGGAACTCGTGGAACAAATCTACGCCCGACTTGACGAAAAAGGCCTGATAACCAGACGAGTCATAGAACAGGCATACGATGAAGAACGGGGAATGTTTCTACCGGACCGGTTTGTCCGGGGTACCTGCCCGCATTGCGGCGCCGAAGATCAATACGGCGACAGCTGCGAGGTTTGCAGTCGAACTTACTCACCCAGCGATCTCATTGATCCGAAATCAGTGGTCTCGGGCACAACACCGATTCGAAAAGAATCGGAGCACTATTTTTTTCGCTTGGCTGAATTTCAGGATTCACTGCGTGACTGGATCTCGGCCGGTCACGTCGATTCAGGCGTGGCGCGAAAACTGAACGATTGGTTCGACGCAGGCCTGCAGGACTGGGATATCTCCAGGGATGCGCCATATTTTGGTTTTCGTATTCCGGATACCAAAGACAAATATTTTTACGTCTGGCTCGACGCACCTATCGGCTATATAGCCAGCCTCGCCAACCTCAGCGCGAAAGAAGGTGTAGAGATCGATGTCGACACGTTTTTTGCCGAGGATTCAGAAGCCGAGCTATACCACTTCATCGGCAAAGACATTACCTATTTCCACACACTATTCTGGCCAGCAGTACTCGAGGGCGCTGGTTACCGCAAGCCAAGCGGCGTATTCGTGCACGGTTTTCTGACGGTCAATGGCCAGAAGATGTCCAAATCGCGCGGCACATTTATTGCGGCAGCCACCTACCTCGCGAACCTTAATCCCGAATACCTGCGTTATTACTATGCATTCAAAATGGGGCCCGGAATTGAGGACATCGACCTGAACCTTGAGGACTTCGTTACGCGGATCAATTCGGATCTGGTCGGAAAATTCGTCAACATCGCGAGCCGATGCGCGGGATTTATCAGTAAGCGATTTAACGGACGCTTGTCATCTACCTTGGACAACCCGGAACTGTACGAGGAATTTGTGCAAGCTGGTGAGCGGATTGCGGAATCCTATGAACAACGAGAGTTTTCTCGTGCGATGCGCGATGTCATGAAACTTGCGGATCGCGCGAACCAGTATATCGATGAAAACAAACCATGGAAATTGGCGACGGACGAAAAACTGCTGCCGCGAGTACAACTGGTCTGCACCCAGGGACTTAACCTGTTCCGCATATTGACGATTTATCTGGCGCCCGTGTTGCCCGGCGTTACCAGCGCGGTAGAGAAATTTCTGGCAAGCGGACCGCTTAGCTGGAATAGTCGGAAAACGCCGTTGCTCGGCACAGACATCAATCCTTTTGAACCTCTGTTGACACGTATCGACGAAAAAGCGGTAACCAGAATGGTAGAGCAGTCGAAGAAAACGCTGCCCGGGGAGGCCCTGTCGCAGCCCAAAGAAACACAATCCATCAGCATCGATGATTTTCTGAAGGTGGACCTCAGAGTTGCCAGTGTTGTTGAAGCCGAGGCGGTAGAAGGGGCGGAAAAACTTATTCGCGTCGTCGTCGACCTCGGAGAACAGCAGCGCACGGTGCTCGCCGGCATCAAAAGCGCCTATTCGCCCGAGGAACTGGTCGGCCGCCAGGTTGTGCTGGTGGCTAACCTGGCGCCACGCAAAATGCGGTTTGGAACATCCGAGGGTATGCTGCTCGCGGCAGGACCGGGTGGTGAAGATATTTTTCTGCTCAGTCTGGACGATGGCGCACGACCGGGCATGCGGATACGCTAAAGAGTTTCCTGAATGTCTGACCTGATACTCATTATTCTGGCGACGGTTCTCGTCAATAATTTTGTACTGGTCAAGTTTCTTGGTCTCTGCCCTTTATTGGGTGCCAGCACGAATTTTGAAACCACCCTGGGCATGTCTCTGGCTACTACGTTCGTGTTGACCCTGGCGTCTGCGTTCAGCTATCTGATTAACACCTGGCTTCTGATTCCATTCGAGCTCGAATACCTGCGACTATTGTCTTTCATTCTGATTATTGCCGGGTCCGTGCAGTTCACGGAAATGTTTGTCCGTTATTCCAGCCCGATTCTGCATCAAATCCTCGGAATCTATTTGCCATTGATTACGACTAATTGCGCCGTGCTCGGCGTGGCACTGTTGAACACCAGCCAAAGTGAAAGCTTCCTGCAAGCCCTCGCATATGGGATCGGTGCGGGCCTCGGGTTTTGCCTGGTCATGATTTTATTTGCCGGCCTCCGGGAACGGCTCGCGGTAGCCGACGTACCCGTACCATTTAAAGGCGCGGCGATCGCCCTGGTAACGGCCGGGCTCATGTCCATGGCTTTCATAGGTTTTGCTGGCGTAATCCGCAATTGATCCCGGCGGGCGCGGTATGCTGATGGCAGTAATCGTAATGGGCTGTCTTGCTGCGCTGATAGCAGCGGCTTTGGGAGTTGCCACGACGTGGCTGAACGCCACGGGCAGCAGTGCAGTCAATCAGATCAACGATCTCCTGCCACAGACGCAATGTGGTCAATGTGGATTCCCCGGCTGTCGGCCTTATGCTGAAGCGCTCGCCGCCGGCACAGCGGAAATCAACCAGTGTCCGCCGGGCGGCGCAGCGACTATCCGGAGACTCGGCCGCTTGCTTGGCCAGAGACCCATTGCTCTTGATCCAGCGTACGGGGTACAAAAACCGAAGTCTGTTGCGGTTATAGCCGAGGATGCCTGTATCGGCTGTGCGATGTGCCTGCAGGCTTGCCCTGTCGATGCGATACTCGGCGCGCCCCGCTATATGCATACCGTAATTTCCGCCGAATGCACGGGCTGTGAGCTGTGCATCGAACCCTGCCCCGTAGATTGCATCGACCTGAAACTTGTGACCTGAAAACTGAAGCGTGACGCAAATGAGCAAACCGGCAGGGTATGACCCACAACCACGACGCCCGGAGTGGGGTATCCGGCCGCCACCAAGAAAGACCCGCTCATTGGAGTTGCCGATTCTCGAAGCACCACTGCCGGAGCGGGTCGTGATTCCGATAGGGCAATGCCTGGGTGTCTTAGCCCACGCTATCGTCACCCCGGGCCAGCAGGTCCGGACCGGTGAACCTATTGCGCAAGCAGACTCTGTCACCGGTACTGACCCGGGGCCAAAATTACACGCGTCAATATCCGGCGAGGTCATTGCTATTGAGAACCATATGGTACCGGGCACGACGGCCAACAGTGAGCCCTGTGTCGTTATCCGCAGTGATGGCCGGGACGAGCCCTATCCGGGGTACGAGAACCTTGGCAATCCATCGCACATGGACCCGGACAGGATTTACACACTGATCGCCGAGGGCGGAATCGTCGGCCTTGGCGGTGCATTATTTTCAACCGCCACCAAGCTGCAAACAAGCAGTGATATACGCATGCTGATTCTGAATGGCGCGGAATGCGAACCGTACATCACCTGCGATGAGATGCTCCTTCGGGAGCGCGCGGATCGGGTCGTCCGCGGCGCGCAGATCATGATGCGGGCGCTGGGTGCGCCGCACACCGTCATTGCCATTGAAAGCGACATGCCCGAAGCGCGCGTCGCCATTTACGATGCTATAGAAGCGATCGGCGATGACCGCATTCACGAATCTGTCGTAACCGCGAAATATCCCGCTGGTGGCGAACGGCAGATCATCCAGTTGGTGATGGCGGAGGAAGTCCCGGAGGGCGCTCTTCCGAGCGATATTGGTTACGTTTGCCACAATGTAGCCACTGCGGCGGCCGTCGCCGAATTCTTCGACGAAGGCCGCCCGTTGATTTCGCGTATTGTGACCGTTACCGGAGCAGGCATCGAGACGGCCAGAAATATAGATGTGCGTATTGGCACGATCATGGCCGATTTATTTAAGGTTACAGGCGGTTACCATGACGTCTCCAGCCACCTGATTATGGGCGGACCGATGATGGGTATCTGCTTGCCGAACGATGAACTTCCGGTGACCAAGGCAACCAATTGCCTGATCATCATGAAAGCCAGAGAGCTCAGCCCGCCCCGCCAGGAGATGCCCTGCATACGCTGCGGCGAGTGCAACCAGGTCTGTCCGGCACAGCTCCTGCCACAGGAACTACTGACTGCCGGCAAACAGCACGATATGACCGCATTAGACGCCCTGGGACTTGACGCATGCATTGAATGCGGTTGCTGCGATTATGTCTGCCCGAGCTACATCCCACTGACCGCGCAGTTTGCACTGACCAAACTGGAATTTCACGAGCACCAATCAGAGATGCGGCGTGCGGCGCACGCGCGGACACGATTCGAAGCTCGTGCAAGTCGACTACAGCAAGAACAGGCCGAGCGTGATGATGAATTGCAGAGGCAAGTCGACGCAGTTAGCGGCACGGAATCTATTGACGCCGTGATGGAACGCATAAAATCCCGGAACAAAAAAGAATGATGCAGCAAAAGTGCATCATTGCGGATGTTTTTATCGATTTCCGACTAACATGATTTTTGCTAGCGGCATCGCCCCCCACTGGCGCACTCAACACACCGTACCGGTGATGATGCGCCAGGTTATTTATTCACTGTTGCCGGGGATTGCCGTGTATATGTGGTTCTTTGGCATCGGTGTCGCGGTCAATTGCCTGATCGCTTCCATGGTGGCGGTGCTTACAGAAGCGGCCGCGCTGTTGATACGGCGTCGGCCGGTCAAGCTGTTTCTGTCTGATTACAGCGCCATTGTTACGGCTATTCTGCTGGCACTGTGCCTGCCTGTTGTTACACCGTGGTGGGTAACCGCTTCCGGCTGTTTTTTCGCCATTGCGATAGCCAAGCACCTCTACGGAGGGGCTTGGCTTTAATATCTTTAACCCGGCCATGGCCGGATATGTGGCCATCATGGTGTCGTTCCCCGAGTATATGACCCATTGGACGGCACCGAATATCGGTGACATCGACTATCAACCATTATCCGCCCTGGCGACGCTGCGATACATTCTGGCCGGGGTATTGCCAGATGGCCTGACAATAGATGCGATTAGCCGGGCAACCCCGCTGGACACGGTCAAGACAGAACTCGGCATGATGCTGACCATGGGGGAAATACGCACCAATCCGCTATTCGGTGATTTCGCTGGCCGCGGCTGGGAATGGATTAACGGTGCATATGCACTCGGCGGTGCCTGGTTGATATTCCGGGGCATTATCCGCTGGCACGTCCCCGCCGCCTTGATCGGCGGCCTGCTGGTGATGGCCGGCGCCGGTTATATCGTCGATTCAGCGACGCATGCCGGCGCCGGTTTCCATATATTCAGCGGCGGAGTCCTGCTGGGTGCATTCTTCATCGCGACGGACCCGGTCACCTGCACGACCACCAATATCGGCAGAATAATTTACGGCGCTGGCATTGGCATCCTGATTTATGTCATTCGTAACTGGGGTAGCTACGCGGACGGGGTCGCATTTTCCGTATTATTAATGAATATGACCGTACCCCTGATTGACCGCTATACCCGCCCAAAAGTCTACGGTCGATCACCAACAAAGAAAGAACAGCCGACGCATGGTTGAGCGGACTGCACAGCGCGATGAACCGAAACGGGCGCAGAACCGTTTCCTCGGCGCAATCTACCTGGTGTTGTTTGCGCTTGCCGCAGCCGGGCTGCTGGCCAATATCCAGCAATGCACCCATCAGCGCATTGCCGACAATGAACTGGCGGAGCGACTAAAGGTTTTGCGCGCCCTGTTACCGGCGGATGGGTATGATAACGAACCGCATAAAGATTTCATTTTCGTGACCAGCGCAGATCTTCTTGGCAGCGAAAAAGCCCTGCCCGTTTACCGTGTCCGACGAAACCAGCAACCGGTTGCCGCAATCCTGACGACAATTGCCCCGAACGGATTCTCCGGCAAGATTCGCATGCTCGTATCCATAGCTGCACAGGGAGAAATTCTTGGTGTGCGCGTGATTTCTCATAGAGAGACGCCTGGCCTGGGTGATCGTATCGAAGCAACAAAATCAGACTGGATCAAGGGCTTCACGGGACTTATAACTGTGGACCCGATGGCGTCCGAGTGGGTACTGGATCGCGACGGCGGCTCTTTCGATCACTTGACCGGCGCCACAATCAGTAGTCGGGCAGTGCTTAATGCTGCAAGAAACGCGGTAATATATTTCAACGCGAATAGCGCCGAAATATTTTCCGCCCCTTCGGAATGGCTGTCTAAGACGGATCACTGATTACGCAAAAATGTCCGAGCAACCTCGATATCGCGAAATTTTCCGCAACGGGCTCTGGCAGGAGAACCCCGGCCTGGTACAGCTGTTGGGGCTATGCCCGCTGTTGGCGATAAGCAATACACTGATCAACGGACTCGGATTGGGCATTGCAACGATTACGGTCCTCTGCGCCACCAACGTCCTCGTTTCAATCACCCGCCACTGGACACATCATGATTTTCGGTTACCGATCTTTGTACTCATTATCGCGAGTTTCGTCACTGTCGTTGAATTGCTGTTCAAAGCATTCGTATTCGACCTGCATCTCGCTCTCGGCATATTTATTCCACTAATCGTCACCAATTGCGTGATTCTCGGCCGTGCCGAAGCCTTCGCATCTCGCCAGCCGGTACTCGCAGCAATGGTTGACGGCCTCGCGCACGGTACGGGTTTCGCCTTCGTGCTGATTCTGCTGGGGGGCGCAAGAGAAATAATCGGTTACGGCAGCCTGTTCGTAAATGCCGAACAGCTTATCGGTCCCGCGGGGACGGCATTGAAGATCAGTTTTTTGGCGGAACCAAACGGTCTGCTGCTGGCCATCCTGCCCCCGGGCGCGTTCATCGGACTGGCGGTAATGATTGCCTTGCGTAATTTCCTCGCTGGTACACCGTCGAGGTGATATTGATGAGTTCAGAGCCCGGGCTCCCCGATGTAGCCGGAAAGGCGTTTTACCGGTAATGAACAGCGAGAAACGCGCTGCCATTTACCGGCGGCTTCGAGATGCTAACCCAAGCCCAACCACCGAACTGAAGCATCGCAGTGCATTCGAACTACTCATCTCCGTCATATTGTCGGCTCAGGCAACGGATATCAGCGTCAACAAGGCCACTAAAAAACTGTTCCCGGTTGCCAGCACGCCCGCAGCAATTTCCAAGCTAGGTGAGAAAAACCTCAAGCGCTACATTAAGACTATTGGTCTGTACAACAGCAAGGCCCGGCATATCATCCATACTTGTCGGATACTGCTGGAAAAACATAACGGGGAAGTGCCGGGAAATCGACAAGAACTCGAGGCACTGCCGGGTGTAGGCCGCAAGACCGCCAACATTATTTTAAATACGGCATTTGGCGAACCGACTATCGCTGTCGACACACATATTTTTCGGATCAGCAATCGCATCGGTCTTGCGCCAGGAAAAACGCCATTAGAAGTAGAAAAAAAGTTACTCAGATTCACACCCCAAGAATTCAAAAAGGACGCTCACCATTGGCTGATCCTGCATGGCCGATATATCTGCAAGGCAAGAGCACCCGAGTGCGAAAAATGCTGTATCGCGGATCTATGTGAATATCCCGATAAAACCAACACGGCCCATTAAAAAGAGAATCCTGACCCATGCGCCACGGTAACTTTTCCGACGAGCCCGGCAGCAAAGTCAACTGGCGCATAGCCAATATGCTCTTGCCATACCTGTTCGCCTATAAGAGCCGCGTGTTCCTCGCGCTCGTCTGCCTGGTATTGTCGAAAGCGGCTATTCTGGTTATTCCATTCCTGCTCAAGTACCTGGTCGATGCACTCGATAATAAAGATGGTCAGCAGGTAGCAACAACGATGCTTTTCGGCCTGGTGGCCGCATATGGCCTGGCGCGGTTCTCCAATGTGCTGTTTGGCGAACTGCGCGATACCGTATTTGGCCGGGTCACGGAACGCGCGATGAGGTTCCTGGGGCTGAAAGTCTTTCGCCATATGCACGAGTTGGACCTGGACTTTCATCTGAATCGCCGTACCGGTGGAGTAGCCCGGGATATCGAAAGAGGCACGACCGGTATCAGTTTTCTTTTGCGGTTCCTGGTCTTCAATATTGTGCCCACATTGTTCGAAATCACGATGGTCGTGGTGATTCTGCTGATCAATTACGGACCGATCTACGCTGTCATCACTTTCGGATCCCTGGTGATTTATGGTGCCTTTTCCGTCAGGGCAACCGAATGGCGTACCCAGTTCGTCCGTGATGCCAATGAAGCGGATTCAGCCAGTAATACGCGCGCTATTGACAGTCTGCTCAATTATGAAACCGTCAAGTACTTCACCAACGAAGAATTCGAGGCAGACCGATACGACCGGGAGCTCGAAAAATGGGAGACCGCACGACGGAAAAACCGCCTGTCGCTTTTTACCCTGAACGGTGGTCAGGCCGCGATTATCGCCGTGGCGCAAACCAGCATGATTGCTCTGGCGGCTTTTCAAGTCAGGGCTGCAGAAATCACCCTTGGCGACTTCATTCTGATCCAGGCATTCATGATTCAACTGTTTATGCCGCTTGGTTTTCTCGGCTTTGTATATCGTGAAATCAAAGGCTCCATGGCAAATATCGAACGTCTGTTTGAGCTTCTGGCGGTGCGCCCAAAGATAGTGGATTCCGAGAATGCACAGGAACTCGCGATAAGCGAAAGCACTATCAAATTCGATAATGTGAGCTTCAGTTATGGCCCGAGCCGCCCAATCCTGAAAAATGTCAGCTTTACGGTGGAGCACGGACAGAAGCTTGCCGTAGTCGGCCCGAGCGGCGCTGGAAAATCTACATTAGTCAAACTGTTATTCCGGTTCTACGATACCACCGGCGGGTCTGTCACCGTCGATGGTCAGGATGTTCGCGACGTGACCCAGGAATCATTAAGGCGGGTTATCGGCATAGTTCCGCAAGACACAGTCCTGTTTAATGACACCATCTTCGAGAATGTTCGCTATGGGCGACCGGACGCGAGCGACACTGATGTCAATAATGCGATTCGCCTGGCGCACTTGCAGGGCTTTTATCGATGAACTTCCGGAAGGCGCGAATACCACAGTCGGTGAACGCGGGCTAAAACTGTCCGGTGGCGAAAAACAACGCGTTTCTATCGCTCGCACGATTCTGAAGCGCCCGCCGATTATGGTATTTGATGAAGCGACCTCATCGCTGGATAGTAAATCGGAGCAAGCTATCCTGGCGTCGTTGCGAGAAATATCTGAAAAACATACGAGCCTCGTAATTGCACACCGGCTATCAACTGTTATCGATGCTGACAAAATCATCGTGCTCGATCATGGAGAAATCATAGAAGAAGGGAGTCACGACGCGTTACTGGCGCGCAATCGGCATTATGCTGAACTCTGGTGGACGCAGCAGAAGAAGCAGCGCACGCCTGAGTCGGCCGGGGCGGCGGTGGAAGACAACGCCCCGCCGACAGATACGGAACAGATATAAGCGCTGCTAACCTGGTCTTGGTGCCAGCTTTCTTGCCACTCGTCCTATTGGACATCTTCCAGTGGAATTTTGTCATTGGCCCAAGCTGACTATTGGAGACGCTCCGCAGATGACTTGAGTACAGTGCGGCGCGGATTCTGGATGTCGGCTTAGGATCGTGAGACAGAGAAAAACCTCGCGTATAAGCGGAGTTTTTACCCAAAGGTGAAGGTGAAATTCAGTTGTTATGCACTTTAGTCCGCCGATTACGCGCGGCGCGGCGTTCGTTTTTTCCATATTCCGGTGAAAACCCGCCAAATCGCCCCCAGTTATCGCGCCGATCCTCGTCGGCCCGCCTGTCGTCATGTTCACGGAAACGACAGTCACAGGTCTTTTGATCACAGCCCGCAAGTGGCAAAGTAGGCTTTTCACCCGACAGAAATCGCTCGCCTTGCAATTTCCAGGCCGCGGGGCAGGCTTCCAGACAGGGCCAAAGGGACACGCCGGCATATCGGCCTGTGGCAACTGTCGCAGACCCCGCAGCTTGCGTGCGCTGAGTAGCTCTTGGCGGCAAACTGCGCCGCGGCCGATTCTTAACCCGCAGATATAACCACGGCGACACGATTCCGATCGTGGTGCCGAAAGTAATCCAGGCAATCGCTGTCATAAGATGCGTCCATGCAATGACATAATGGCTTGGTATAGCACGGCTGACGCCCGAAATCTGGGATTAGTTTGGCATTTTTCAGCTTTTCGCGCGCCTCTTCTTCGGAATATATAAGTCCGTCAAAGTGCCATCGAATGCCTCTGCAGCGAAAGCCACCGTTTCGGACAATGTCGGATGTGGATGAATCGTCAACCCAATGTCCTCCGCATCGCAACCCATTTCGATCGCAAGTGCGACTTCCGCGATCAGATCTCCGGCATTCGGACCAACAATGCCGGCACCGATAACCCGGTGAGTGGATTTATCAAACAGCAATTTGGTTAGACCTTCATCGCGATTCAATGACAGCGAGCGGCCGCTGGCGGCCCATGGAAAACTGCCTTTCTCGTATTCGATCCCCTGCTCTTTCGCCTCGGCCTCCGTGGGGCCGACCCAGGCAATCTCGGGATCCGTGTATGCAACAGACGGAATGACGCGAGCATCGAAAGCGCGTTTTCTCCCGGCAACGACTTCGGCGGCGACCTTACCCTCGTGAGTCGCTTTATGCGCAAGCATCGGCTGGCCGACGATGTCGCCTATTGCAAATATATGCGAAACATTCGTGCGCATTTGCTTGTCAACCGGAATGAACCCCCGATCACTGACTTCCACGCCGGCTTTTTCCGCAGCGATTCGCTTGCCGTTTGGCGTTCGGCCAACGGCGACCAGAACTAATCCGTAGGTCTCGCTGCCGGGCGCATCCTTACCTTCAAAACTTACCTGAATGCCGTCCTTGGCCGCCGCCATTGCGACGACTTTGGTGCCGGTCATGATTTTCCCATAGCGTTCACTGATCCGTTTGACCAATGGACGCAGCAGGTCTTTGTCAACCCCGGGCATGAGTTGATCCAGCAATTCCACCACAGAAACCTCGACGCCAAGCGCCGCATAAACCGTCGCCATTTCCAGACCGATGATGCCGCCACCCACTACCAGCATGCGGTCAGGCAAGTCGGTCAATTCGAGGGCGCCGGTCGAATCGATTATTCGCGGGTCCTGCGGAAACCCCGGAATCACTGCCGCTTCGGAACCCGCGGCAATTATGCAATTCTCGAATGCTATAAGCGTTTCCTGCTTTCCATCAGAAACCCTTATGTGATGGGGGGTTACGAATTCACCAACGCCGTGAACGACGCTCACCTCGCGCTGCTTCGCCAGCGTCTGCAGACCAGCCGTTAACCGGCCGACGACCTTGTTCTTCCAGTCTCGCAGCCGGTTCGTATCAATTTCCGGTTTGCCGAATTGAATACCGCAATCCGCCATCTCTTCTGCTTCTTCGATAACCCTGGCGGCATGCAATAAAGCTTTTGACGGGATACAACCGACATTCAGACAAACTCCGCCCAGCACCGGATAACGCTCGATCAGCGTGACCTTCAAACCCAGGTCCGCGGCACGAAATGCAGCGGTATAACCGCCCGGGCCCGAACCCAGTACGACAAGCTGCGTTTCAAAATCGACGCTGCCATCGTAGGTCCCGGCTGAGGCGGCACTCGCAGTAAGCTTAGTGGCCATGTCATCGGTCGGCGCCGGCGTGCCAACGTCCACGGCTTCGTCGGCAACCTCAAGTCTTACAATCGGGCTGCCCTCAGACACGCGGTCGCCCACCGATACATGGACTTCGACCACCGTACCGTTGGCCGGCGCTGGAACGTCCATGGCTGCTTTATCGCTTTCGAGCGTAATCAGGGGATCTTCCGCGGAAACCTGGTCACCGGCGGCAACCTGTACTTCGATGATTTCTATGTCGGTGAAATCACCAATATCGGGGACGTTTACTTCGCGAATCTGGCCCATCGTTCGTCAGCTGCCCAGCAAGATGCGATCGACATCCGCCAATACGCCGCCCAGGAAAGTCGTAAACCGAACACCGGTTGCACCATCGATCACCCGATGATCATACGAAAGTGATATCGGCAGAATCAGGCGCGGGACAAAATCACCATCCTGGTATACGGGCTTGTAGGCCGATCGGCCAACCCCAAGAATGGCCACTTCCGGCGCGTTGATAATCGGTGTAAAGGTCGTACCACCGATGCCGCCAAGACTGGACACGGTAAATGTGCCACCCTGCATTTGCGCGGCCGTTAATTTACCGGCACGGGCCTTCTCGCTTAACTCGCCCAGTTCCTGCGCAATGCTCATGACATCCTTGATGTCGGCATCACGAATCACGGGCACCAGCAACCCGTTCGGCGTATCTGCGGCAAATCCGATGTGAAAATATTTTTTGTAGACAAGATTTTCTCCATCGACGGCCATCGACGTATTGAAAACCGGAAATTCCTTCAAAACGATGACCACGGCCTTGATGATGAAAGCAAGAGGCGTAAGCCGCACACCGTTTTCCATAGCGCTCGCCTTCAGTTTTTGGCGCCGCGCTTCGAGTTCGGTCAAATCGGCTTCGTCGTTCTGCGTCACATGCGGCAAATTGACCCAGCTGGCGTGCAACCGCGGACCGGCAATCTTCTGAATCCGGCTGAGCGGCTTAACTTCAACCTCACCAAATTTCGCGAAGTCCACCTCCGGCACGGCCGGCCAGGCGGGTCCCGCCGCGGCAGCCCCCTGTCCGGCCATAATTGCTTTAACGAATGCCGTGACGTCCGCTTTGAGTGCACGTCCTTTTTGCCCGGTACCGGAAACCTGTGCCAGATCGACACCTAATTCCCGGGCAAATTTACGCACCGAGGGGCTGGCGTGCGCCTTGGAGAATTGCGCCTCATCGATCGGCGGCATAGTCACCGGGCCGCGTTTGGCAGGTGCCTGTTTGACCGGCGGCGGGCCCGGGCTGGCCGGCGTTGCAGCGGAAGGATCCGGCCGGGCGGCAACCACAGGTTCAGCAGTTGCATCGCCAATCGGAACATCATCGGCAACCTCAGCCTCCAACTCCAGAATCAATGTCCCCATGCCAACCTTTTGGCCGACCTCGACCGCAACGTTTAGAACTTTGCCGGCGGCGGATGCCGGTACATCCATAGCGGCCTTGTCGGTTTCCAGAGTGATGACCGGATCTTCGAGCTCCAGTAAATCGCCAACTTGTGCCTGTACCTCGATGATCTCCGCCTCGGCAAAATCACCAAGATCCGGTACTGCGATCTGAACCGGCCCCGCTGTCGTCAGGGCCGCTGCTTCGCGCGTCGACGCGGCCGGCTCTTCAGAGCTGTCGGATTCAGCGACTGCTGCATCGTCACCGGATTCCGGTTGGCCGGCAACAGACTCTGTATCCAATACCAGGATCACATCGCCCGCGGATACCCGCACGCCGGTCGCAACCCGCAGCTCGGCCACTGTGCCTGCCAGCGGGGAAGGCACTTCCATGGCCGCCTTCTCGGTCTCGAGGGTGATTAACGGATCTTCCTCGGCAATTCGATCTCCGACAGCCACCATGACTTCGACGATTTCGACTTCATCGAAATCACCCAGGTCCGGAATCCGAACTTCTTGATGTGTTGACATCGCTTTTAGTCTGTCATCTTTAAACGGTGGTGGGATCAGGCTTGTCCGTATCGATATCCAATTTCTTTATCGCCGCCGCGACGGTGCGTGGATCCACGCTTCCCTCGTCCTGCAATGCCTTCAGCGCCGCCAATACCACGTGTTGTCGATCTACCTCGAAAAAATTCCGCAACGCGCGACGCGAGTCGCTTCGACCATACCCGTCAGTGCCGAGAACGACATAATGGCCCGGGATCCATGGCCTTATCTGGTCGGCAACAATTCGCATGTAATCGGTGGCCGCCACGAATGGCCCCTGACGTGCGACCAGACTTTGCGTGACATAGGCATCGCGGCGCGCGTCCGTCGGGTGCCGCATATTCCAGCGATCGCAGTTCATGCCATCGCGGCGAAGCTCGCTGAAACTCGTGACGCTCCAGACATCCGCCGGAATATCGTAGTCCGCCTCGAGAATCTCAGCGGCTGCCAGCACCTCCCTGAGTATCGCGCCGGATCCGAATAATTGGACGCGCACCTTGCCCTGGCCACCAACGTGCAACAGATACATGCCGCGCAGGATTCCATCCTTGACTCCGGGAGGCATGGGCGGCTGCACGTAATTCTCATTCATGCAGGTCACATAATAGAAAATCCGTTCGTGGTCCTGATACATGCGCCGCAGACCGTCCTGAATGATTACGGCAAGCTCGTAGGCGTAAGCCGGATCATAGGCAACGCAATTGGGGATCGTCGGCGCCACAATCAGGCTGTGACCATCCTGATGTTGCAAGCCCTCTCCGGCGAGCGTAGTTCGCCCGGCGGTCCCGCCGATCAAAAATCCCTGGGCCTGCATATCTCCGGCGGCCCAGATAAAATCGCCGATGCGCTGGAAACCGAACATCGAGTAATAAATATAAAAGGGAATCGTATTGACATGGTGGTTCGCGTAAGCAGTCGCGGCCGACAACCAGGAACAAAACGCGCCGGCTTCGTTAATACCTTCCTGAAGAATCTGACCCTGCTGATCTTCCTTGTAAAACATCAGCTGTTCGGAATCCTGGGGCGAATACAACTGGCCCACTGAAGAATAAATGCCGATCTGACGAAATAGCCCTTCCATGCCGAAGGTCCGTGCCTCGTCCGGAACAATCGGTACGAGACGATTGCCTATATTCTTATCTCGCAGCAGCATCGTCAGTATCCGAACCAATGCCATGGTCGTGGAAATCTCCCGTTCCCCCGACCCGTCCAGCTGGGTTTGAAAGGCTTCCAGAGGAGGTACCGGCAACTTCTCCGATGTCGTCGTGCGACGCGGAAGATAACCACCCAGCTGGTGACGACGTTCCTTGAGATAACGAATTTCTTCGCTGTCTTCGGCCGGGCGATAGTAAGGCACCTGATCGATGTCGGCATCGGAGATCGGAATATCAAAACGATCACGGAGTGCCTTTAAATCTTCAAGGCCCAGCTTCTTGGCCTGATGGGCCGCCATTTTACCTTCACCGGCTTCACCCATGCCGAAACCCTTGATCGTCTTGGCCAGAATCACAACCGGCCGGCCGGTGTGTTTGACCGCCCGGTCATAGGCTGCGTAGACCTTCAGCGCATCGAGCCCGCCTCTGTTCAGTCTCCAGATCTCATCATCGGACATATTGGCGACCATCTCTTTGAGTTCAGGATATTTACCGAAGAAATTCTGGCGCACATAATCGCCGTTCATCGCCTTTATCTTCTGGTATTCGCCGTCCACAGTCTCTTCCATGACCTTGTGCAGAAGACCGTGATCATCGCGCGCCAGCAAAGGATCCCACCTGGACCCCCAGATCACCTTGATGACAGCCCAGCCCGCGCCGCGGAAGGCCGCTTCGAGTTCCTGAATTATTTTGCCGTTGCCCCGCACCGGGCCGTCGAGTCGTTGCAGATTGCAGTTAATCACAAAGATCAGGTTGTCCAGTTTTTCGCGAACGGGCATGGTGATGGCGCCCATCGCTTCAGGCTCATCCATTTCACCGTCGCCGAGAAAGGCCCAGACCATTCGATCTTTCGTGTCGACGATCCCGCGATGCTCGAGATAGCGCATATATCGAGCCTGGTAAATCGCCATCATTGGACCCAGACCCATCGATACGGTCGGAAACTGCCAGAACTCCGGCATCAACCACGGGTGCGGATAGGAAGACAGACCGCGGCCGCCGACTTCCTGACGAAAATGGGTTAACTGATCTTCGGTCAGCCTCCCTTCCAGAAACGCCCGGGCATATATTCCCGGCGACGAATGGCCCTGCATGTAGATCAAATCACCGCCGTAATTCTCGTCCCTGGCTCTCCAGAAGTGATTAAAACCGACCTCGTAAAGGGTCGCCGACGAAGCGTAGGTGGCGATATGGCCGCCATATTCGGAGCTGCGTCGATTCGCCTGAACCACCATGGCCATCGCATTCCAACGGATATACGCCTCGATACGGCGTTCGATGGCGCGATCGCCCGGATATTCGGGCTGTTGTGCAACGCCGATCGTATTCAGGTACGCGGTCGTTGCACTGTAGGGTAAATACGCACCGGAACGCCGCGCATGATCAATCATGCTGTTCAGCAGGAAGTGCGCGCGGTCCGGGCCATGAGCCTGCAACACAGAATCAATGGACTCAAGCCACTCCTGTGTTTCTTGCGGATCTACGTCTTCGAAGCGGTTGAAATCGACCACTGGACCTCTGATTTACAGGCATATATTCAGAACAACCAGGGCGATGCGAGGCGATACATCTCAGACCAATCCGCCAGAGTTCGCGGAATCTGGATGGGCCCACATCGGACGAGGTAAAAGTTGGCTTATAATCCCCGGCCAGGACAAAGTTTTTTCTGCAGAAAGCCCCGTTATGATCGGGGTTTACCGTATTTAGGTCAACCTACTTTTTTGTCTCGTCGGACCGTTGAAATGTCAGATTTACTGCCCGGTACTAAGAACCTCAAGGTCCTGCAATCTGTCGGTCCGACGCCTAAAGCCGTGTTGGCCAAGCTGGACCAGTTAATCATCGTGACGCCGGACAAGCTAGCCGAAAGCGGCTGGCGCAGCATCCCGGACGGCCCGCGGCTGAGCAAGTTGGCGCGGCGACTGGACGAGGACAAATCACTGACCAGCAGACTGCAGAATCCGCAAGCGACCGGGATCTGCCTGCGCAGGCTGCCTGCGGCGGCCAGCGCGGGCGTAGCAAGCCCACGGTTTGATAACTTCAAGTTGCTGCGTTTCGCCGGACAACTCGTCGCCGATGCTCTGCGCGATGAACCCCGCAGCCTCGGGTTGATGGTGGTCGGCCTATCGGATGAGGTGACCGAGTCAGTCGCCCATGCCGTCGTACTGGCTGCCGCGGCGCATGGCTTTCAAATGCCTGCATATCGCAGCAAGACGAAAAAAAGACACCCGCTCAGAACGCTCCGATTACTGCGTTTGCCCGCCCGAATCGATCTGCAGCGCACTCTGGCCGAGGCCTCGGCGCTGAACCTGGCACGCTGGCTGACAAGTCTGCCGCCGAACAAATTAAGCGCGGCCGGTTATCGCGAAGTATTGCAATCCCTCGCCAAGACTCACGGCTGGAAAATGGATTTCTTTGGCATACCACGACTCCGGCGACTCGGCGCGGGCGCGTTCATGGCGGTTGCTCAAGGCAATGCAAACCAGGATGCAGGGATTGTCCACCTGCGTTATGTGCCGAGCGGTCGGAAGCTCGGCAAAGGCGGCAAACTCGCGTTGGTCGGCAAAGGCATCATCTTCGATACGGGTGGAACGAATTTGAAACCGTTTAAGTCCATGCTGGACATGCACGAGGACATGGGTGGCAGTGCCGTCGCTGTCGCGGCGCTCCAAGCCCTGACCGAGATCGATTATCCGTTTCCGGTGGATTGCTGGCTGGCTATCACCGAAAACAGGATCGGGGCAAAAGCCTACAAGTCGCGTGATGTCGTTACGGCATTGAACGGCACGACCATCGAGGTGATCCATACGGACGCGGAAGGACGTATGGCACTTGCCGACACGCTGGCTCTGGCGGGCCGGGACAAGCCCGACCTGATCATCGACTACGCGACGCTGACAGGCAGCTGTTTTAATGCTCTGACGGACCGGTACAGTGGTGTTTTCAGCAATCGTTCCGTACTGAATTCGTTACTCATCGATACCGGCATTGCATCCGGCGAGCGCGTCTGGCCGTTCCCGATGGATGCCGATTACGAAGAAGAACTGAAATCTTCGCGAGCCGACATTCTGCAATGTTCGATCGGTGGTGAGGGAGACCACATTCTCGCCGCACGGTTTTTAAAGCGCTTTGTGCCGAAAAAATCGGCCTGGATTCACGTCGATTTGAGCGCCGTAACGCGCAAGGGTGGTCTGGCACAGGTGCCATCCGGAACAACGGGGTTCGGCGTACGCTTCACGATGAACCTGCTTTTGGATCAGGCCGACAAATTGAACGAGCTGATCGGCAAGAAGATTGGCGCCGGTCAGACGCCAGTCGAATGACAGCAGACGAAACGATGACAATGCCATCGCCTATCTCTGAGCGGTTTCGCGGTTTTCTGCCGGTGGCTATCGACCTCGAAACCGGCGGCTTTAACGCCACGACCGATGCACTGCTCGAAATCGCAGCAGTGTTTCTGTACATCGACGATAAGGGCGATTTACGGCGCGGGGACACCTCGCGTTTTCACGTCATGCCGTTTGAAAACGCAAACCTGGAACCAGCATCTTTAGAGGTCAATCGAATTGACCCGTATCACCCGCTGCGCCCGGCAATACCCGAGCGTGATGCGTTACAACGCATATTTCGCGAGGTGCGCGCCGAACTGCGCGAATGGGAGTGCAATCGAGCGATACTGGTCGGTCACAATGCGCATTTTGACCTGGGTTTCCTGAATGCGGCCATAGAACGTACCGGCATCAAGCGGAACCCGTTTCACCCATTCAGCGTTTTGGATACGGCCACGCTGTGTGGTGTGGCTTTCGGGCAAACGGTCCTTGCGCGCGCGGCCAAGGCCGCCGGAATGGCTTTTGATCCGGACGCCGCGCATTCGGCCGCCTATGATGCCGAGATCACGGCAGATCTCTTCTGCGAAATCGTGAACCGATTTCGGCCGATTTATGCAGGCAGCCTCGTAACGGCCGACGGGCCGGCAGGGCGTTGAATTATCTGGGGGGCTCACCTATTCTTCAGCCACGCGGAAGCGCGAGGCGGCAAGGAATTCTTGAAACGCACACAGGGGGTATGACGCTATGAACCCATTAAATAGTATCTGGGGCACAATAATTACCGGATTTGTGATCGCTGCGGTTATCGCACTGGCGGCAACATCGATCAACATGGCCGACAGTGGCGCCGTGATCATTCTGGCCCATGTCGCGGTCGGCATCACCTGGATTGGTTTGTTGTACTACTTCAATTTTGTTCAAGTCCCGGGCCTCGCCGAGGCCGCCGGCGATGAAGGCGGGCCTGGCGGCGCCGGCATCACTAAATACATTGCGCCGCGTGCATTACTCTGGTTCCGCTGGTCGGCGCTCGCGACGTGGTTGACCGGTGCAATCTTTCTTATGGAACGCGGCGAATTATTCAATGCGTTTATGCTCGGCAACGGCAATGGAGACCCGGTGTACGGCCTGACGATCGGCGTTGGTACATGGATGGGTTCCATCATGCTCTTTAACGTCTGGATCCTGATCTGGCCGAACCAGAAGAAAGTATTGGGAATCGTCGAATCCAGCGCCGACGAGATCAACCGCGCCAAGCGAATCGCTTTTCTCGCGTCGCGCACCAACACCATGCTGTCCATTCCTATGATGATGAGCATGGTTGGCGCACATCATGGCTTTTTCATGTAAGTGACTATCCGCCGAGTTATGGCGGATCGCTTGAAAAAGCGGCCAGCATAAACGCTGGCCGCTTTTTTTTACGACCTTATAACAGCAAGAGTTATCATGAGCTTGTTCGACCTCGGTAAAGTAACGTGGCAGAAACGAAGCTTGATAAATTACTGGTGGATTACCTGACGGAATCAGTCGCGGTTGCACTGGCCGAGGACGTGGGCAGCGGCGATCTGACCGCCTAACTGGTGCCGGTCGGCCAGCAGGCTGCGGCCAAGGTCATATCCAGACAAACCTGCACACTCTGTGGACAACCGTGGTTCGATGAAGTGTTTCGCCAACTCGAGAGCGAGATCAAGTGCAATTGGCTACTGGCAGAAGGCGATCAGGTAGCGCCTGATACAGTTATCTGCGAACTTCACGGTCCGGCGCGAGCACTGCTCACCGGTGAACGGTCCGCGTTGAACTTTCTGCAACTGTTATCTGCCACGGCATCTGCGGCGCGTCAATACGTCGATGCCGTTGCGGGGTCTAAAGCCGTAATTCTTGATACACGAAAAACGCTGCCTGGACTTCGCCGAGCCCAGAAATACGCCGTCCGGTGCGGCGGCGCGCAAAATCATCGAATGGGACTCTACGATGCGATTCTAATCAAGGAAAACCACATCGCCGCAGCAGGAGGCATTCAGGCCGCCGTCTCGGCAGCTCGCAGTCATGCGTCTGAAGTGCTCATTGAAGTCGAAGTCGAAACACTGGAACAAATACAACAAGCCCTGACGTCCGGCGCCCATCGACTGCTACTGGACAACTTCTCGATCAGCCAACTGTCAGACGCTGTGACACTACGCGATCAGCATGCGACCGACGTGACGCTGGAAGCATCGGGTGGCATTACCCTCGACAATATTCGCGCAGTCGCCGAAACCGGCGTCGATTACATATCGATCGGCGCACTAACGAAAGATGTGCTGGCTATCGATTTCTCAATGCAGTTCAACGTTACGTCCTAGTGTCCTGTCCCGGAGACCACGGCAAGAACCTGCCAACGTCAGCTGAACAGCTCTTTAGGGCCTGGACCTAGATGTGAAAACTCAGATCTTATCGGACAGACAGTGTCCAATCGCTTGAAAAACGGCCTGCGCAAATCCACCGTTGGAGGCAGTTCGCCGGATACTCTTTCCGCGGGAATAAAGCGGACCGCAGGGAGCCATCCCAAGGAAAGAGTATCCGGCGAACTGCCGCGAGTTCTGGTGTATTTCTGGAAAATCAAATGTTCACCAGCCGACGCCGTTTGCCAGGCATTCGGCCTTGTCTGTGGCATCACAGCTAGACCCGGCACTCAAGCATTAACGACCATCTGAATCCGTTGTGGCTCAGATACGCCGTAACCCTGCGCGTAATCAATACCCATGCCTTTCAGCATCGTGATGATCTCCTGATTTTCCGCAAATTCAGCGATCGTCTCTTTACCCGTGAGGTGCCCGATTTCATTAATCGAACGCACCATTTCCCGGTCAATTGGATCGTGTAGTATCTCTTTCACAAAACTTCCATCGATCTTCAGGTAATCGACCGGAAAATTCTTCAAATAACCAAACGACGATAAGCCTGTCCCAAAGTCATCGAGAGCAAATTTGCAACCGATTTCCTTCAAAGCATTGATGAAGCGACTGGCTTGCGCATAACTGGCTATAGCTGCGGTTTCTGTGATCTCAAAACAGATCTTTGTAGCGTCGATACCGCTGCGCTGAAACTGATGTATGACAAAAGGAAGAAATTCGTCATCCGCCAGGCTCTGACCCGACAAATTGATTGAACACATTTCCAAACGCTCTCGTTCATCGGCCTCGGAAACCAGCCATCGCAATGCATTCTCGACCACCCATCGATCAATATTCGGCGTAATACCATAACGTTCCGCGGCTGCAATAAATAAATCCGGCGACACCAGGGACCCATTTTCATCCCGCATCCGAAGCAACAATTCAAAATGCGAACCAAGTCCTTTCTTCTGCAAGGGCAGGATGGTTTGCCGAAACAATTCAAAGCGTTGTTCTTCGAGTGCATTGTTGATTCGGGCAGCCCACTGCATTTCCCGTCGTCGCCGCATCAATTCGATATCATGCTCCTGATAGCTGTATATGCGGTTTCGCCCAGCCTCCTTCGCCGCCTGACAAGCGCTGTCCGCCGCGGTCAGCAAGCCGGCGACATCCTCGTTCGCCGCAGTGATAGGCACGACACCAATACTGACGCCCAGACTGAAAGCCCGCTCATCCCAGGTGAATTTATTATCGCGAATCGTTTCTCGTAGAAGGTCCGCCGTGCGCATCGCCTCATCCAGCGTACAACTCTCCAGCAACAAACCGAACTCGTCTCCGCCAAGCCTGGCCAGGGTATCGCGCCAACGTATTTTCGATTTGAGCAACGCCCCCAACTGGCTCAATAGCGCATCACCGGCATTGTGACCACACGAATCATTTATAATCTTGAACTGGTCGAGATCGAGATAGCAAAGCGCATAAGAGGTCTCCCGGGCTTTGGCGCTTTTCAGTGCCCGCTCAAGACAATGCTCAAATTCCCGGCGGTTTACCAGACCGGTGAGAATATCGTGACTCGCGTGATAACTGAGCCGGCGGTTCAACTCACGTGCCTCGCTGACGTCGTGAAACACCAGCACACCACCGGACACATCTCCTTTATCGTTACGAATCGGGGATGCGTTGCTTTCTATATACAACTCGTTGCCATCGCGTCGAATAAGAAGCGTTGGGCGAACCGACTTGATGGAACGATTCCGGCGTATTGCTACCGCAAGAGGATTTTCGATCGGCTCACAGGTTTCTTCGTGAAAACCGCGAAAAATTTCATCGATCGGCCGTCCTGTCGCATCGTCGACTTTCCATCCGGTAAGCTCTTCAGCCACCGGGTTCAGGTATTCCACATTTGCATTCGCGTCCGTGGTAACCACGCCGTCGCCGATAGACCTCAGAGTGATCTGCGCGCTCTCCTTTTCACGGAACAAAGCTTCTTCATATATTCTCTGCTCGGTTATGTCCGTTTCCACCCCAACGAGGCGCCGTAGTCGGTCTTTATCGTCTAACAATGCCTTTGCACGACACTGAACCCAGCGCCACTCGCCATCTCGCCGGCGCATGCGATGAACGCTTTCGAAGATTTCGCCTTTTCCGGCCAAATGCTCACGGAGACTCGCCTGCACCCGCGCCAGGTCATCCGGATGCACGAGCTTTTTCCAATCCGGCGGTGACTCATCGATTTCGTCATCGGTATAGCCCATGATTGCCTTCCACCGCGGCGAGAAATGCATGACGTTATTGATCGCGTCAAAATCCCAGCTGCCATCGTTGGCCGTGCAAATCATTAAAGCATCGCGCTCTTCAACCTCGGCGAGACTTTTGCTGGTCCGTAACCGATTCAGACCCGACGCAAAACTGGTTCCGAGCAACTTTATGAGCAGCTGATGGTCAACGCTCCAACTATCGTGCGGCTGACTGTAAAAAAACGCCAGGAAACCTGCGCGTTTACCAACGGTCTCAAAACCGACAAACATCGCCGAACCGATCTGAATTTCCGCCAGGCGTGCAGCATCTATTTCCTGGCCCCGGTCGGGTGATTGCGTATCAGCAATACTAAACAGGCGCAGGTGACTCAGATGCTCATCCAGCCACGGCAAATCGGCTAGCTGAACACCTTTAAGGACTTCCGGGTTGCACGCAGAGAACGTGCTTCGAGCCACATACATCTGCTCCATGCATTCGCCGGCAATATCCAAAAGCGCAATGCAAACCGCATCGCATTCAATTGCCTCACAAAGAGTTTGCAGAATATCTTGCAGGCGTGATTCGACATCGTCGTCATCAAGATTCTGCAGATCCACGGCAAGCTTCGTATAGACCACGTCCAGCCCACCTGGCGTACGACTGCCGGCCAAAACTTTTTGCAAATTGGTTAGCGTAGAACTGTGGTTCACAGCATCCCTTCCCCCCACGACAACCCACAGTTGTAACCCGGGAACACCGAAGAACGGTCTCCCGGATCAATTCAGACGTAGACAAGGATCATTTACACGCACAACAACCGACATTCTGCCACGGATCGCCGAGAATACAAGATATCGGTTTACGTGTGAATATACAGATTTCATCGGCCAGACAGTGTCCGATCATGCGAAGAACAGGCTTCGCAAAGCCACTGTTGGAGGCAGTTCGCCGGAGACTCTTTCCGCGGGAATAAAGCGGACCGCAGGGAGCCATCCCAAGGAAAGAGTCTCCGGCGAACTGCCGCGAGAACTGGCGCGTACCTCAAATAGCCAATGTTCGCCAGCCCAAACCGTGTACCACGCATTCGGCCCCGTCTGCCGCTCGGTGTACGGTGACATTACACCGTGCGCCTCGAGGGGCGCTGGTGACCACGAAAATCATTCATTCGATTTCCCTATTGCTGGTAACAACTTGATTTTAATCAAATGCAAAACATTATTGGTTGTCCAGTAAAGGACCATGCCAGCGGGAAACGTATAAAACAGCAGAAAGAAGGCGCCCGCCATCAGGAACAAACGCATTTGTTGCCTGTGTAATAAATCGGGCGTCAGAGACGGGTCCGTCTGGATCCAGGACGTCAATACGGTAACGCCGGTCATCAGGATCGGCAATAAATTCAGGTGGCCGCCAAAAAACGGCAAAACAACCGGCAGTGCCAGCCAGCGGTCAGGCTTGGCCAGGTCCCCGATCCAAAAAAACGACGCCTGATCAAGCGCGACGTTTTCACCGAGCATGTCGAAAGCAGCAATGAAAATCGGAATCTGAATCAGAAATCCGGCCAGGCTTTTCATCGTGTACAAAGGATGGACCTGATGTTCTTTGTATACAGCAAGGGTGCGCTTATGAGCTTCCTCCCCTTTATACTCGCGCTTGATCGCATCCAGATGCGGTTGCAACAGTGCCTGGGTTCGGTTCACCGAATCCTGCAGACCGTCAGCAATTCGCGTCAACGGCGACATCAGGATCTTGACCGCTAAGGACAGCAGGATAATGGCCAGACCGATGTTACCGACCAGGCTATCAATATTCGTTAGCAACCAGAGCATCCCGAAACACAGAGCGCGTAACCAGTCCCATAACGCGGCAAACAACATGCCGGTCAGCTGCGGATCGATCGCGTGCAGCGCCTGACGTTCGACCGGCCCCGCGTAGAATACGAACGACAGTGGCGCCGCGATATCTGCCGCGACCAGCAACAAACGGGGCTGGTCGCTTGCGTCCATCGACACCTGCGCGATGGCTGGTGCCGATGGCCGTATCAAACCGGTCCGGAATCTATTACGAATGCCGATCCATTCGCCGGCTGCCACTGCGTGTTGCAGGACCTGATCATCGGCCTCGCCTTCCGCTGTCAGCGAAAACTGACCGGCCCCAGTTACCACGACCGCCCGGACATGACCATAAGCGGCCCCGAATCCCGGCAACGGTTCGGGGATGAAAGCCGCATCGGTAACCAGTTCTATTGCGCTACCCGCCGGCAACGCAAGATCGGACTCGAACACCTGAAGTTCACTCGTCAGCACGTACCGATGGGCAAGCACCGGACTGTGCTGCTCCGCAGCGGCCGGAGCCAGTAGAACCACCACGAGCGCGAGACAAGCGCATAAAAAACGCAACCGCGAAATCATTTAAAGAAGCGCCTTTGCACTTCCAGCGTTTCCCGGATCAACTCGGGATCGAGGTCAAAATCGGCGACCGGTCGATAACCCTCGCCGAAAACCTCGACATACCCGCCGGGACGCGACACGATGACCTGGTCGGGCTGCACGATCGCATGATTCGTATAGCTGCCCGCCATCATCCACGACCACGACTCGCCGGAAAAAAGATTGCGCCCCATGCTGTATTCCTGCGGCGGATTGCTACAGGCGAACACATCCTGCAGCAGCGTCACCGGTATATCATGGTGCGCGGTTCGATGCGTGTACTCGGCGGCGGGCTTGCCCGGCCAATGAATGAGTAAAGTCGCACGCAACTGTGCCGGGCTGAAGTTACTCGCATGACCAATGTAGCCGAGACCATTGTCATCAAATTCGAAGCCATGATCGCTCACAATAATAATAATGGTCCGCTCGAGGACCTCGCGCTCGCGCAACGACTCAATAACACGTCCAACCTGCTTATCGACGATCCTGATCGCCTGGCGGTACCGACGCCATTCATCCCAGGCTTTCGGGTTGTCGGTAAAGCGATCGTCCATCGGCAACGGCCCCTGACCGGCAGCCGCCATTTCCGCGGCCGGAGGATCGTAGTAGATGAAACCGAAAAACGGACGTTCACCGGAATAATTGCCAAACCAGTTCAACCAGTCGTCTGTGACAACCCGGGTGCGTTCTACGATGCTTAAATCCGATCGTTCTTCCTTCAAATCCGGCCAACCGGCGAATACGGTTCGGTCTATCTGCATCGGACTGCCGAATCCGACGACGGCGCTGAACAAGCCGACATCGTAGGCAAGACGCTTGATCTCGTCCATTAACACCGGCGACCGCTGCAAATCATAAAAACTCTGGAAGTAAGTGCTCGGCAGTCCGTAGAACAGCGAAAAGATACCCATCCGGGAAGAATTGCCACCGCTGAAATGCTGGCTGAAAGACGTGTTGGACGCTCGAAAAGCCTGCAATGTCGGCGTCAGCTCCGGGTGTATCGCATCCGGCCGCAACGCATCGATCAGAATAAACAACAGGTTGGGTAAGCCATCAGCATCGGCGCGACAGTTCATCGGCTGCAACGGATATTGAAGCTGACCATCGCCGGCACCGACACTGCCTCTCAGCATGCGTTGCTTACGCACCTGCTCCGGGTCGACCCATCCCAGTCTTGCCAGATCACGTTTGGCGTGGATCGGAAAATATAACGGCATGAAGCGTGTGAATTGCGTTACCGGCGTGTGTCCGACCGCGTCACCCCATATATGAATCCCCTGCCCTCCAAGCCAGCAGGCAATCAAACCGATAGCCACCCATTTTCCGCCCCTGGGTGCCGGCGCAATGGCAAAGTTTCGCCACACGATGCCGGCCAGCATGCTCTCGAATAATAGGATGATGATGAAAAATACGGCCAGCATCGTCCAGGTAAACCATTCGAAAAGCTCCATAATCAACTGGCTAAGGTGAAACCGTTGCTCAGCAAATACATTGGTATCGAGAAACAACAAACTCAAGCCGATGCTGGCCAGCAACACGCCAATGGTCCGGACCAGCCGGCGTGATGGCAGTATCAGGGCGACAGGCGTAAGAATCAGCAACAGCGGAATACCGGCCAGCACTGCAAACTGCCCGATAAAAGCCAGGCCGACGTATACCAGTCCGGGCCAATCATCCGGGAATGGGTAATACCAAAGATAGCGCTGCGCGACCAATGCAAACAATGCCGTATTCGCGGCTGCAAACCATCCTGCCCAACGCAACAATTGTCGACGCGGCTTATCTTCGCTCATTAGCAATCTCATCCGCGACTTCGACGACCGCGCGACCGGCTGCTGCCGAACTGCAGCCAAGATTAAACACGCACTCCTCCCGCAACCGCCGAACCCGCTGGCTGAATTGACTGCGGTTCTCGAGCAGACTGAGGATCATCGCCGGCGCTTCTGCAAGCCGATCGGGCGATAGTATCGCGCCGATTTTGTCTCGCACATAGGACTCGAACGGTTCCATACCCAGTTCATGATAAGTGTCGTTGCGTGTTTTCGGCGGCACATCGATGTACAGCACCGGCTTTTCGAGCCCCATGCCATAATCCATTCCGGCGCCCGACCAATCGGTGATCATGACGTGGGAGTCATACAAGGAATCACTTTCGCTCATCTGCTCGACCAACGCGAAACGCGGATTATCGCCGAAACTCGCAAAGATACCGTCGAGCACCTCCGGAGTTTTCCAGCGGGTCTGAAAATGTGGCCGTATGGTCAGCCGAAACCCGGCATCCAAAAGAACAGCGACTAATTCCTTGCCGCAAAGATTCAGGATTGTCTGTTCGCCCCAGGATGGCGCCACTAATACATGAATGTCGCCGCGATCAACAATTTCCGGTGCTTTTCGGCCTTCCGCCATAAGTTGCTCGAGCCGGTGATAACCATGCTCGAACAAGCGCTTGGGTTTGAGTCCGTGCAGACTCTCTCGCTTGCGAATCTCCGCTTTCTGATGTGGGCCGGCACAAAGGATGGACTCATAGTTATCGAACGAATTGGCATAATCAGCCATATGCGTGCTGATCAACGAGTGGAACATATAGATGTAATGCACCGGATGCACCGAGCGCTTCAGCTCAAGATTGCCGAGATCCAGCATCTGAGTCAGCATGACATCCGCCTCAAGCATCTGAAAAAACATGATGCGAAACAGTCCGGCACCGACGCAGAACGCCAGAATCGAAGGATCGGACTGAGACAGACCCGGATCATTCGGGTCCGACGATACATAACAAACGATTTTTTTGTGGCGACCGGTGAGTTCCGCGATGACCGGCGCGTAATGATGCCAGTCCTGACCACTCTCAGCATAAATGACGATCTGGCGTGACGCCCTGGCCAGCCGCCTGAATGCGCGATATTGCCGCCAGTAGTAAAAGAAACGTCGCAGTGCGCTCAACGGTCCGTAGGGCTCTCCGACTCGGCCGCTTGCTCTTCGATGGGCGCCGACTCCCGCTGCGTATCCCGTCGAAACAAGGATTTGAGTTTGTACCAGTAGGTCTTGACAGCCAGCGCCAGGGTCGCGAACAAACCCACGATCGCCGACAGAATCATGCTACCGGTGCTCGGGTCCAAATAGGCCCAGGCCGGCGGCGCCAGCATCAATAGCGATAACCCGACGAGGGCGGTGTGGCGATTGCCGGTAATTCGATGAATTCGTGCCATTTCAAAATCCGTGGTGCGGGGGCCGGTATTCTACAACGTGCGAGGCGATATTTTCCTCATCACCGCTGTTAATTCCTGGCTGCGATACGCCGCTGAATCTCCGGATATACTTGCTCACGCGCCCGTTTCAGGTGACCCGGGTCGTCTATTTCGGCCCACACAAGATCGCTGACGAGCGGGCATGCGATAGTGCGCTCGCGCGCCGCCGCGACCAGGCAATCAGTTTCATAATCAAAATGCAGGGACTCCTGGAAGGCCGCCGCGGCAATTCGTTGCATGATACCGAACAGCGCCGTCGAGATTTTCGAGATGCCGACCAACTCGCCACTCACTTCGCCACCCAGCGCCTGCCGATCTTTCGACATATCGAGCAATTTGCCGGGCCGGCGGTTGTCGGTTGCGTCGGTCAGCACATAAACCTCGTCGCCGGCATCGGTGGAGCCGGACAACAGGACGGCATCCTCGGCCGGGTCAGACAGAAGCGTGGTCAAGGCGCGCACTTCGTAAATCAGGTCGGACTCCAGCAGCAGGAACGCACCGTCGACAACCTCTCTGGCGCAATACAACGAATACATGCTGCCCGATTCCGCAAATGCGGGATTGTGGACCGTGCGTACGATCCCGTCCTGATTCGCAGCAAGCTGCTCGTAGTGTGTCGCGCCGTGTCCGGTGACGATGACTATATCGCGGATACCCGCATTGATCAGGCAGCCGATCGATTCTTCGATGATCGGCTGCGCACCCAAACGCAGAAATCCTTTCGGCGAACCCTGCAGTTCGCCACCCAGACGCGTGCCCATCCCGGCAGCCAGAATTACGGCAGTTTCAATCACGCACGCGAGCCCAGCGCCGAATGCAATGCGCTGCAGAGTACCCGGAGATCTTCCGTATCGATGTCACCCATGTGGGCAATACGAAAGACCGCCTGAGCCAATTCACCTTGCCCGGCATAAATCACGAAACCTGCATTCTTAAGTTGGTCGTGAAGTTCCGTATAGCTTACACCGGAGGGCAGACAATAAGATCTTAAAACACATGAATATTCGTTATCTTTCAGCAATATATTTACATTTATTGAAGTTAATTCTTCATAAATAACGGCGGCTCTCTGACGGTAAACGCTCTGCCGCGTTTGCCAGCCACCGGTCTCGCGAAGCTCTGCCAGGGCCTCACGCAATGCGAAAGCGACCTGCACGGACGGGGTAAACGGCGAGTAACCTTCGCCATGCTGGCTTGCGTAATACGCGTAAAGATCGAGATAAATGCTGCCAACCTGCGGCGATGAACGCGTCCAAAGTGGTTTGCGCGCGACGACAAAAGACAATCCCGGAACACCATGCAGGCATTTGTTAGCGGTGCCGGCGACCGCATCGAGATTCCACCCCTCCGGATCGATATCTTCGGCGCCAAAACTACTGACTGCATCGAGTAATAAGGACAACTCGCGTTCCCTGCACAGCGCGCCGAGCGCATGCAGATCATTCAGCCGGCCCGTCGTGGTTTCATGATGTACGGTCGCCAGATGCGTAATCTCCGGATGCTGATCCAGCAGGTTCGATACGGCCGTCATGTCGAGTGGCGCAGTCCACGGATTCTGTATCAGTTGATGAGGTTTGCGATGCACCGTGAGCATCCGCGCCATGCGCTCACCGTATACGCCGTTCGCCAATACCAGCGTGCTGCCATGGTCCGGCGCGAAGCTCGCCAGCATCGCCTCAACCGCACAGGTGCCGGACCCGGTGAGCATGACGGCATCGAAAGTGCCTGCCATTTCCGGATAAACGGCGACCAACTCCGTATTGATTTCCCGAGTCAATTCAGCGAATTCAGGTTCCCGGTGACACCAGTCGCCGGCGGTCAACGCTGCCCGAACACGTTCGGACAGCGTTACGGGACCCGGATTGAGCAATATCATTTTCTTTTGCCGTGTCGCTGCGTCGGGCATCGACAGTTCATGCTCCTGCGGCGATGTGAGCACGCAACCGCGCGGCGACTTCGGGCGGTGTTATTTCGGGTCGCGGCAATTCGGCCACGCCCGGCAGAACCGGCACATGAATAAAGGTCAGCTCATCTATCGCGGTCCGAATTTTGTCCTGCAATTCTTCCGCGCGGGCCGTCGCCGTGACGCTCGGGTATCCGCAGGACGCGGCCAGAGCGCAAAAATCGATCGAACCGGATACGGTCGTTTGCCCCCCGGTTGATTCATGCATGCCGTTATCCAGGACCAGATGGACCAGATTCGACGGCCGCTCGAAGCCCACCGTGGCCAGCGCGCCGAGTCGCATCAGTGCCGCACCGTCACCATCCAGCACAATGACCCGCCGTTCCGGCCTGGCCATGGCAAGACCGAGGCCGATGCTGAGCGCACAACCCATCGATCCGACCATATAGAACTGAGTCGGCCGGTCCTCGGCCGCATACAACTCGCGTCCCGTGTAACCGGTCGTTGCTATAACCAGGTCGCGCGGCGCTACAGACGCCTGAACGGCACGCAACATATCACTACGAGGCGCCTCTGCGACCGCAGTCTTCTTCGAGACGGGTTGGATGGAGCGTTTTTCAGGCACCGCGTGCAAGGCCGTTTTGGCGACGCTGCCCTTGCGCATGACCAGTGCATAAGGACGGTTGGTCCGCTCCATGCTGGCGACGGCAGCTTCCAGCACCAGCGTAATCTCCGCCTGCTCTGCCGGAAAATAAGTCCATGGAATATCCATCAGTTCGAGCAAATCGGTCGTGATTGCGCCCATCAACTGGTGTTGAGGTTCGTCGGGCGCGCCACCGGGCTCGGCGCGCAGCGTAACGATCAACAACAGCGGAATCCGGAAGGTATGCGTCAATGATGTCAGCGGATTAACCGTGTTGCCCAGCCCGGAATTCTGCAGCATGACAACACCACGCACGCCACCCAACTCCGCGCCGGCGGCGATCGCGACTGCATCGCCCTCGTTGGCGGCACCGACATAGCGCAACTCGTCTGCATCGATCACATAATTGATGAACGACTGCAAATACGAACACGGCACTCCCGTGTAGAGGGCGAATCCATGGTCGCGGGCAGCCTGAATGAACTGCTCGGCTTCAATCATCTGAAACTGCCTGCCGCCAATACATCATCGAGGCTGTCAACATCCAGCCAGTGCCCCGTCGTGTAAATCACGCGTACCTGATGTCCACGCTTAACCAGTTCATCGAGTAACTGGTGCAGCTTGGCGCTGCGATTCTCCGGCATCGCGATCAACTCAGTGACCAGTTCCCGCAGGATGGGCAGCCCTTGGCCCGAGACTTTCATTACACCCATCCACTCGCCATGGCGTTGTTCCTCTGCAATTGTCTCACCGGCCTGTTGCAGATAAATCTCGCGATAAAAATCGCGCCGGGAATGCGGCTCCGTGCAGCGCACGTAATCAGCTGCGCGCCCCAGGTTCACAGATTCCTGCCAATCGGTATCAGCGACGATGACAAAGTCCGCCTCCGGTTCCGCGAGGCTGTCAAGAATATAGCGTTTGAAAATGACATCGCCAAACGACACGTACAGGTCACGATCATCGTCCGTATCAGCGTCCAGAGCGCAGGCCAGCGACATCAGTTCGCCGGTTTTAGCATAGTCGGCATTATCGACATAGGTCAGCGACGGCAGATTTACCGTTTCGGCATGGTATCCGCGCACCACGGTGATGTCCTTGATCGCACAGGCGTTGTACGCGGCAACGATCAGCCCCAGCAAAGGTTGCCCGCCGATTTCGACCATGGTCTTCGGTCTGTTATCAGTCAGATGACCCAGCGCACTGCCACGTGAAGCCGCCAGAATAATCGCCCGCGACTGCTGCTCGCGCTGCGGAAGATACCGTTCCTCGGCTTCCTGCAACTCGGAAGCACCCTGAAGACGAAAGATTTCCTTGACCGGTGCGATCCGGTCTTCCATGGAGAACAGGTTTTGTTCTGTCATCAGTGTTTCTGCACAGGCCTGCATCGCGGTTAGCGCCGCCCTGAGCATGTGATTCGCCCAGATCGCGATCGAAAAGCCCGCGTCACGCAATGCATCGGTTGGTGTCGCGTAGTATTTTGTCGGTACGATCAGGACCGGAGACCGATCAGCCCATTCGTGCTTGAACGCGAGCACCTCGGTCGGCGTGCTTAATGCGCTGTGAATCAGGATACCGTCGGAGCCTGCCTCATGGTATGCCTCGGCGCGCTTCAGCGCCTCACCCAAACCCCACCCGGCAATAAAAGCCTCGACGCGCGTGATGATTGCAAACTCATCATCGGCCTGTGCGTCTTTACCGGCCTTGATACGACTGCAGAACTCGTCGATGTCGGCGAGTTGCTGCTTATTACCATCGATGAAGCTGTTGGTCTTCGGGTAGAGCTTGTCTTCGATACAGACGGCCGCTATGCCCCGCTGTTCGAGCTTGCGCACCAGGCGCCGAACGTTATTGAAGTTGCCATAACCAGTATCGCCGTCCAGCAATATCGGCACCCGCGTTGCGTCGGCCATAAATTCCAGCATCTCCAGCACCTGGGTCCAGCTGGCTTCATTACTGTCACGAACCCCGTACTGGGCAGACATGCATAGCCCGCCAGCCCACAACCCCTTGAAACCGGCTTCCTCACCGATCTTCGCCGTGATGCCGTTGTGCGCCTCAAGCAGAAACTCCAGCTCATTGCTCGCCAGCAAACGGCGAAACTGGGCCGTTTTCTTCAGTTCGGAAGGCGGCGATTTTGTCTCGATCACGATCTGTAAATCAGGTTTATCACTCATAACATTGGTTGCATCCATTGCCTGCTGGCTCGCATTCGCGCCAGAATCCCTCTGCCTCAAAAATCACGCTAAACACGGTAATGATATTCCTTACCGTCCTCCCGCTCTATGTCCGGCGGATAACTCGCCCGCTTATCCGCGTAGTATTGCTCGAGACTGTCGCCCTCCGACGCCTTATTGTAGGTGTAGTACAAAACTCGACGTGGAGCATCGGTATTATTCGGTGCGGACCGGTGCGGCGCAAATGAATCGAAAAACACGGCATCTCCGGGCTCGGATTCCACGGCAAAAAATTCAGTATCGCGGAGATCGTCTTCGGTAAGCGGGGCCCATTCCGCGCCGATCAGGCCCCGGTCGTGGAATCCTCTCGCCATTTCCAGGCAACCGTTCGCCAATGTGGTTTTATCAATCGTTATCAGGACCGTAATATGCAGGCTCGCATATCGTGCCCAACCGGCCTGTACATCCTGATGCGCCTCGAACCCCCCGCCACCAGGCATTTTGTAATTGATTTTGTCTTTAAACAGCAGCGCCGGTGCACCGAATAACTGGCTGCAGGCGCCTTGCATTTTAGGTCCAACGGCCAGTGCCTTGAAACCACCGTGGTACGGCAGCACGTTCTCGACGCGATTCAGGATTCGCTGTCCGGGATGCGTGCCGCTCTCTTCGAAATACATCATGTGGCGGCCGCGGGTTTCCGGCCAGTCGTGCACTTCTTCGGCCCATGAATCGATTTGCTCGATTTCACCAGCACCGAACAAGCCCGGGACAATAACGAAACCGTCCGCCTGAAAACCGGCGATCTGTTCCTGAGTCAACGGGCCTGGCGGCGCTGGGACGATTTTTGACTTAGATATCATATTAATAGTGATCCATAACTCTATGTTTTATAGATATTATTCAGAAGTATATTTTCTACCGATTGCCAGCATTTCATCCGTGCCGATCAATTTATTGACCCGTTTGAAATCAAACATTTTTTCCATGATGCCGGCCGTCGTTCCGTCGCGATGCAGAACCGCGAGATATTCCGCCGCGGCCCGGGTCAGCGTGCGCAGCATCGCACCGGGGAAAATTACCAGTTTAAACCCCAATTGCCCGAGTTCCGCGGCACTGTGTAAGGGGGTTTTTCCACCTTCAACCATATTGGCCAATAACGGAATCCGCTGACCCAACTCCGTACCGACTCGCGCCAACTGCTCATCGTCGAGGGGCGATTCGACAAACAGCACGTCGGCGCCCGCCTCGATATATGCCGCACCACGCTGCAACGCTTCGTCAATGCCAACCACGGCAATCGCATCGGTGCGCGCGATGATCACCGTGTCATCGTCGGCCCGGGCATCCTGGGCCGCATGAATCTTACCCGCCATCTCATCGATCGATACCAGCTCTTTACCGTCGAGGTGACCACAACGTTTCGGCAGGGTCTGGTCCTCGAGCTGAATACCCGATGCACCCATGCGCTCGAACAAGCGGATTGTGCGTTGCACGTTCAACGCGTTGCCGAAGCCCGTGTCTGCATCGACGATGAGCGGGATATCGATACGCTCACGAGATATTGCTGACCGTATTGGCAATCTCAGTCATCGTCGTCAAGCCAATATCCGGCCGGCCCAGCCGGGCAAACGAGACACTCGCGCCACTCAGGTAGGCACAACCGAACCCGGCCTGCTGCACGAGCAATGCCGTCAGCCCGTCATAGACCCCGGGCGCGATGACGGGCGCATCGGCGGCCAGCAACTCACGTAACCTGCGTGCATGCGACATGCCTAATTCGTATCCTGTGCTAAACGCTGTTTCAGATAAGGCATCAGGCCTCCGGCGGTCACCATCGCCATCAAATGCTGCGGTAACGCGGCGACCGTATAACGCTTTTCCGAACTCAGATTCTCAATCACGCCGGCTATCGGATCTACCCGCAAACGATCGCCGTGACCGATCTCGGCTGCGTCCGGGAAGATCAGCGTCGGAATTCCGAAATTCAACGCGTTGCGATAAAAAATCCGCCCGTAAGACGCCGCGAGGATCGCGCCGACGCCGAGATGCTTGAACGACATGGGCGCCTGCTCCCGCGCCGAACCAACGCCGAAATTCAGCCCACCGACGACGATATCCCCGGGCTGTACATTGGCAGCAAACCCGGGATCGATGGCCTCCATACAGTGCCGCGCCATCTCGGAGATCGGCGCCTTGAAATACAGGCCCGGCGCCATGACATCGGTGTTTACGGCATCACCAAAAACCCAGGCCTGACCAATCAATATGCTCATTCCAGCAGTTCTCGCGGATCCGTGATCCGCCCGGCGACGGCTGATGCGGCGACCGTATATGGTGATCCAAGATATACCTCGGCTGAATTCGCACCCATCCGGCCCTTGAAATTTCGGTTCGTCGACGAAATACAGACTTCGTTTTCGGCCAGAATACCGGCACCCAATGCCGCGCAAGCTCCGCAACCGGTCGGCAACAGATAGGCCCCCGCCGCCGTCAGGACCTCCAGCGTGCCGTCGGCGGCCGCATCGGCAAGCACTTTTAGCGAAGCCGGAGCAACCAGCAGGCGAGTGCCGGCCGCCACCGTTCGCCCTTGCAGAACTTCAGCAACCATTTGCAGATCAGTAAGCTTGGCGCCGACGCAAGCGCCGATATAAGCCTGATCAATCGTTACACCCGCAAAGTCTGCAACCGATCCCGAATTGTCCGGCGCGTGCGGTGCTGCAACCTGGGGCTCCAGAGTATCGGCCTCAAACTCGTACACCGCCAGGTAATCAGCATCGGAATCGCTGCGCCAGCTCAGCGCGTCGGGAGCCGGTTCGCGGCCCGTGGCCCGAAGCGCCGCGAGGGTTGTTTCATCGGGTTCGATGATGCCGGTTTCGGCGCCGAGTTCAGCGGCCATGTTCGTCAGTACGACGCGTTCCGTCATCGGCATGGCGGCAACCGTGTCCCCACCATACTCGATCACACGAAACGCGTTGTCGATACCTAATTCGCGGCACAACACCAACATGATGTCCTTGGCCGCAACCCCGTGCGCGAACCGGCCGGACCAGTTGACACGAATCGTCTCGGGCACCTGAATCCATATTTCGCCGGTCACGACCACGCCGGTCATTTCGATCGCGCCAAAGCCCGCCATGTAACAGCCATATGCGCCACCATTACATGAATGCGAGTCGCCGCCACACAAAAACATGCCAGGCTGGAGAAAGCCCTGCTCGGCCAGGACCACATGACCGATACCCTGCATATCAAAGAAATGTGGAATCTCAAATGCCGCGACGAATTCCCGCGTCAGCTTCAGAATTGCCGCGGATTCCGCGTCCACGGCCGGCGTGAAATGATCCGTCATGATGACGATCTTTGCCGGATCCCAGACGCCGACACCCAGTTCTTTCAGGCGCGGCCAGATGCGCCTGGGTCCGCCGGAATCAAGCAACATGGCAAGGTCCACCTTGCAGGTGATGATCTCACCGGGTGTAACGTTTTGCTTGCCGGAAGCGCGCGCAAGGATTTTCTGTTGCAGACTCAGCCCCATGGACGTGCATGATATATGACGACTTCAGTCACTACAGCCTTTCGCGTCCCGAGGGACCGAACCGCTGTGTTTCGTGCTATTTCATCGTGGACGTCAGAACAGCCCCTGGTAAATCGTTGCAAAAAATCCAAGCAGAAACATCAACATCGCAGCAACGGCGTACAGCCTTACACCCATCTTGATGCCGTTTCTTATGGAAATCTCCGGCTGCCGGACCCAGGTCCGCGCAGCCGTTACGAGGTTTTTCATTAATTTTTCCCCCGATGACTCGCGATTTTATGAACAAGCATACACACTTATGTCATCTTCCTGTTGCCCGGTTGACATAAGTGCAAATGAAAAGGCGGTCAGAGAAATACGCTGCGCAGGACCTGCCCCAGACTTTATGCTTGCCCTCTCGGACGTGCTGATACCAGAGCCGCATCGAGTGCGGGTGTCGCAATATTGTAGAGCGGCGGCAATTCGGACATCGAACCGCCTGATATGATGGCTTCGCGTCAATGCAGGTGGCCTGATCTGTCGGAGAAGATTAATCGAACGGCCAGAGCATGGACTGAGAACACTCGGCTCCGAAACATATTTATGAGCGAGTAACGACGTAGATGCCTGGAGGTGACCGACATGGACAAGATACTGATCAAGGCCATCGAAACCATCCACCCGCCGGAGGGCTGGGTACATTTGTCAACCATAGGCTCGGACGGCGGTCCTCACGTCACGCCGATGATGATGGGCATCCACCAGGAGGGGCTATTGTTTAGCGTTACCGGGAAACAGAAAAAGCGGAACCTGGAACGTGATTCCCGGGCCTGCGTGGCAATCAGCCAGCCAGGCGTAATGGACCACGTAATCGTCTGGGGCACAATAGAACTCCGTCACGACGATAAAGCGCAGCAGATATGGAACGCAATGATCAGCAGCGCATTCGGCGAGGCCGGGCTCGAGCAGCGATCCCGTGGCCTTTCGATTGACGCAACGAGCCTGGGTGTGATGACGCCATCGCACCACAGAATCTACGGGCTCACGTAATACGGAAAACCAGTGAAAAATAAAAAATGGGGGCCGTTATGAGATATTCCATCAGAAATATTCTGAGTATTGTTACTGCCGGTTTGTTACCACTTTCCTCTGCCGCGGAGGTCGACATCAACCGATTCAATCCGGAAGGACTGTCGCAACCCATCGGATATTCACAGGTCGTCACCGTCACCGGCAGTGGCAAAACAATCTACCTGGGAGGTAAAGCCGGTATTCACGCCGACGACAGTTTTCCTGAAAGTCTTGCCGAGCAATCCACATTAACCTTCGAGAACATCCGCCACGCATTGAAAGCTGCGGGGGCAACTCCGGCGGATGTCGTAGACATTCAGATATATATCGTCGATCTGGCCAACGTGGATCCCACGCCGGTTTACCAGGACGTGCGTGATTTTTTCCCGGCTGGACACAAACCGACGTCCATGGTTATCGGTGTCTCCGCCCTCGCCTATCCAGGTCTGGCCGTCGAAATCAACGTCACAGCGGTGGTCGGAGACTAACCAGCTCGCTAGATTGCCGCAGCTTCGGCTTCGTCGAGGGCCAGCAAGTACTGTTTTCTCGCAAACAGCATGGGAATAATGCCGAATACACCGAATAATATCGGTACTAAAACCATGGAATAACGGATCGCGGCTTCATCTTTAAAAACGTTGTCGGTGAAAAACGCCACGGATGTCGGTCCGAGAAATAACCCGGTCAAATTGATGCACAGATAGTAGATGGCAATCGTCTGAGCGCGCATCTGCCCCGGCGAGATGTTGAGGATCGCAACCGGTATCGTGACGGACGTGACTGCGGCTCCGGCATTGAATACCACAACGAATATGAAGGCCAGCAGACCGGACGGCATTAACGGGTAGATCACCGATGCAAGCATCATGATCAGGACACCTGCCACGGCGACGATCACCGGTCCGTCCCGGCGCCCCCGCACGACAAGCCGGTCGGCTAACCAACCCCCGAACAGGTTCGACGGGGGGCCGAACAGCAATAATCCAAATCCCATATACAGCGTGACCGTGGCAATATCCCAGCCCCAGGTACGCTCAAACAATGTCGGCAACCAGAAATGACCATACGCAAGGATCGTGACCATACACATACAGGAGAATAAACAGCCGTAAACTTTCCAGCGACTTCGCAGAAAGCGGATGGTGACCAGGAAACTGCTACCATCGTTGTTGCCATCCAATCGGCGTTGGCCGGTCCGCGTCGGCTCCCTGACCGTAAACATCAACAATGCGATCAACAACCCCGGCAGCCCGACAGCCACAAAAGCAATTTGCCATGGTCGCAGTGCCCCGATGCCAGGCACGTGGATCGTCGCTACGCTACCCGCCCAGGCCACGACCTGACCACCAATGAGATAGGCGATTCCGCCACCAAGCGAGATTGCCATCGTGTAAACGGCAATCGCGCGTGCCCTACGTCGCGGCGGGAAATAGTCACTGATCAACGACAGGGCAGAAGGATTAAGAGTCGCCTCGCCGACACCGACAGCGGCCCGCGCCGCGAAAAGCTGCAAGAAATTGCGCGCCAGTCCTGACGCCGCCGTCGCTGCACACCAAAGCGTAATGCCAATACCAATCAAGGCCCGACGGCTCTTCCGATCGGCGAGCCATCCAATCGGCACACCCAAGGTGGTATAGAAGATAGCGAAAGCGGGACCCAGCAACAATCCAATCTGTGTATCGCTCAAACCGAGATCGTGCTTGATCGGTCCGACTACCAACGCCAGGATCTGACGATCCATGTAAGAAACAACATACGCCAGCGTCAGCAGGACGACGACATACCAGGCATAGCCAGACTCTCTAGAGCGTCTCATGTGCCGGGCAGTCTAATGTGAACGCACGCGAAAATAATACTCCCACGAATCTTCGCGCCGGTTTCGAAGATACGGTGTGACATAAAGAATTGCCATGCCTTCAAGTTCACGGGAAAAACGCAGTGGCCCAACATCCACGACTTCAAAGCCCAGCGCCTCGATGATATCTGCAACCTGTTGTTTCGCCGTCGCGTCGTTCCCCGCTATCGGTACTGTCGCCGGTCCACCGGCCATGCCCGGATCGGCCATCACGAAAGCGCCCATCGTGTTAAAGGCCTTGACCACACGGGCTCCGGGAGCCCAGGACTGAACCAGCTCACCTCCCGAGGTCGGTACAACTGTTTGCATAAGCCCGTCGTCGGCGACCCGGATGGGATTTGTGATGTCGATAATGATCTTGCCGGCGAGATCACCAAGACCACTAACCACTTGCTCCGTTGCTGACCACGGCACAGCCAGAACCACTATGTCAGCCTTTTGCGCGGCTTTTGCCTGGGTGCTTGCGGATGCGCGTGCACCGGTGCGTGCAACCAATTCCTGAACCCTGGGCTGCGTGGAATCACGTGATCCGTACACTACCGTATAACCCAACTCGGCAAAACGCGGCCCCAGTGCCGAGCCCACATCACCAGTGCCGATGACCGCGACTGTGCCGGTGGTTTCAATTGCCTGAATCGGCGCCGATCCGCCGATAACAAAAAATGTCAGAACAATACGGGACAGGTTATGAATAATGGATTTATTACAGTTCATAGATCCTCCTGAATAAGTTGTAATAACTCGGACTTAATTTTACAGGCCCTGTAAGGCGCATAACGCATAGGTTCACCGATTCTAAACGCTCGTGACCGGCCCAGGCCTTGTCTGCGGCATACCCTTTGCAGGGAATAAAGCGGACCGCAGGGAGCCATCCCGGAGCAGCGTATGCCACAGGCAAGACCGAGTGCCTGGCACACCGTTTCGGCGAGTGAACATTTGATTTTCAAGATATGTACCAGAGCTCGCGGCAGTTCGCCAGAGATGTCTTCCTTGGGATGGCTCCCTGCGGTCCGCTTTATTCCCGCGGAAAGCGTCTCTGGCGAACTGCCTCCAACGGTGGATTTGCTAAGTCCGTTTTTCGCGTGATCGGGCATCGTCTGTTTGATAAGAGCTGAGTGTAGGCCGTCAGCGATACATTTGCGCTCTGGATGGTCTGCGGAACAACTGCATTGCTTGCGCTTATCTGGTGGGCCGACGACTATATGGCTATTCTGGTCTGTTATTCAATAATGAGTTTTTTTATTCTCGGCGCCATCGCGGTGTTTGGTACTTTAATCAATGAAAGTTTCCCGACGCACATTCGATCGACTGCGTCCACGATAGTAGCATCGAGTGGGCTGGATGTCGGGTTCATCGTTTTTCCAATCGTCACGACACAAGTAGCAGAAGATTGGTTGGGCTGGGATTTGATGTTTAGCACGTTCGTTGCCATACCCTTTTTGGCGGCTGCCGGATTGTTTCTGTTGCTACCGCGGGTCAGGTCCGGGCTCGAACTGGAACAAGTCGCGCAACAAATGCACAACCACAACAATGAGTCATAAGGAAAAATACCCATGAAGCTTTTCTACTCTCCATTTCATACGTTCATCCACAAGGTGCTGGTCACAATTCACGAGGCGGGTCTCTGGGATGCCGTCGAATTCGTCCCGACCTATCCGTTCCAGAACCGTGATGGCGAGGTCCAGGATGATAACTACTCGATTGCTGCCCTGAATCCGCTGGATAAGGTTCCCACACTGGCCCTCGAGGATGGGACTGTGATCTATGGCAGCCAGGCCATTGTCGAATGCGTGGATGCCCGGGGCACGTCCGGACATCGACTTTATCCACCGGAAGGTAGCCCGCAGCGATGGAATGCCATAACACGATTGGCGCTGGCGGACACGATGTTTGAAACCACGGTCATGATGGTCATGGAAGGCTGGCATCCGGAAGCGGAACAGCGTCTGCCATATTACGAATGGATCTGGCCGAAAATCATACGAGGACTGGACAGCCTGGAAGAGCGCAGCAAACAGGGATTCGAATCCTTCGACATCGGCCAGGCGGCAATGCTCCATGCGATCAGCTATCTGGAGTTTCGTGCCAAGTTCTACTCGGCCAAAGACCCGATTTATCCTGACTTCGATTGGGCGGAAGAGCGCCCGAATTTAAAAGCGTGGTGGGATGAGGCGATTCAGCGTCCATCGGTAACCAGCCATTACATGCAAGACTTTGTGGGGGATGACAGCCCACAGTTCTGTCAGGCCAAAGTGGCAGAGGTGCTGGCAGCGCAGCAGGCAAACAAATGATCGAGCTCTACTATTGGCCGACGCCCAACGGCCACAAGGTCTCCATTATGCTCGAGGAAATCGGCATCGAGTACGAGCTACACCCCATCAATATTATGGCAGGCGAGCAGTTTGAACCTGACTTCCTCGCTATCAGCCCGAACAATCGTATTCCGGCGATTGTCGACACCGACGGCCCGGGTGGGCAGCGGTACACCCTGTTCGAGTCGGGGGCGATACTCATGTACCTGGCCGAGAAGAGTGGCAAGCTATGGCCCGAGGAGATGGGTCAACGATATCGTGTCATCCAGTGGCTGCTGTTTCAGGTGGCCAACGTCGGTCCAAAATTTGGTGAGTGCGGTCATTTCAGAGGCTATGCACCGGAGCCATTTCCGTATTCGATCGAACGTTATTATAAAGAGACCGTGCGCCTGTACGGCCTGATGGATCAACAACTGAAAAATCGCCCGTTCCTGGCCGGAGACTATTCCATCGCGGACATTGCCGTATTTCCGTGGACCATGCCGCAGGTACGGGAACTGCACAAGCTTGATATTGACGAGTTTCCTTCCGTGAAACGGTGGTCCGAAAAGATCCGGGTGCGTCCGGCGGTACAGCGCGGTGTGGCCTTACTCGAGGACCGGATCAAATACGGCGATCCGAGCGATGAGACACGAGAGGCATTCTTCGGCGATTCGCAATATAAAAGATCGTGACAGCTACTTATGGACTGGTCGTCATCACGATCTATTCAGACTGTCACGTATTCGTTCTATTGCGCCGGCGCCCCGGACCAGCTGCTCAGGCGAATTGAAAATCTGCGTACAGATCCGGATGGCATCAAATCCGACGGGAAGGTGGCGAATGGCGCGAACGACGACTCGTTCCTGCCGGGAAAGAGTTCGTGCCAGAGCCACAGTGTCGACGTCCGGCAAACGAAAAGTAACGATTCCAGACACAAGGTCCGGGTCCGTCGGGCTTAGAAATTCGATGCCTTTAAGAGTCGACAGCTGATCCCGGGCGATTGCCGCGAGTTCCTTGATTCTAGCCTCCACAGACGGCATTCCCCATTGCCGGTAGAGCGATACCACAGGCAGCAAGGCGAAAAATAGCGGCCCAAAATAGCGAAAAGTGGCTGAAAATTTACGCATTGTTGCGGGCCAATGGCTGAGAAATGTCCGCTCGCCCGCATCACGGCGAATCTGCCAGCGATCCCGATCATCCCAGCCGTCGTGGTCCTCTACGATCAGCGGCCTGATGGACGGCAGCACGTCGGTGCGCACGTAAAGCAGTCCCGTTCCATAAGGCCCGCCCAGCCATTTGTGCAGACTGGCCGCATAGACATCACAACCCAGGGCCTCGATGGCAAAATCCAGCATGCCCACCGCCTGGGCGCCGTCGACCACCGAGACGATACCCTTTTCACGCGCCATGGCGCACAACGCCCGTACAGGTAGCACGGCGCCGTCTGTATATTGAACGTGGCAGAAGCTGAAAACGCGCGTATTCGGTGTAATGGCCGCAGCAAACGCATCCACTACCGATTGTTCGTTCAAAAGTGGCACCGGAATCTGTACCTCTGTCACACAGATTCCATCCCGTTGAGCCCGCAAGCGCCACGGGTAAATACCCGCCACATGCTCATGCGGCGTTGTCAACACTTCATCTCCGGGCTTGAGATCCAGGCCGTTGGCTACCAGCGACATGCTCTCCGTCGCGCCGCTCGTAAAGGCCAGATTGTCGGCAGGTGCCCCGAGCAACCCGCCAACCGCACCAACCAGTTCAGGAACGCCTTGGTCTATGAACTTTGCAAAAAAATAGCGATTGAAATCCGCGTTCATCGCAGCGCGTTCCCGCCGCTCAGCTTCGACGACCTGTTTCAGGGGAGGGCCGAATGTGCCGGTATTGAGATAGATGATCTCCGGATCCAGCGATAAGGCCTCAGGACCTGGAAAGTTCTGTTGCAGTGTTTGCTTAACCACTTGCATGCCGCGCTTTATTGCCGTTCCGGCTCAGGTGGATAACCGGTGGTCTCACGGATGTATCTGGCGGTCAGTCGTGGGTCTGCCGCGACTTTGCGAAGGTATTTCCGCAGCGCGCCGACATCCTCCCTGGCTCTCTCATGGTTGACTTCGAGTAGCCGTGTGTTGGCCTGTTTCTGCAGCGCATCGTATCGTTGCAGTGCTGCATGCAACTGAACCGGGTCGGCGATCATCTGCGGTGAGGGCAGACAATCAACCAACCGCTCTATGCCTCGCAATGCCACATTCATACCCTGACCGCGTGCGGGATGCATGGCATGCGCGGCATCGCCCAGCAGAACAACATTTCCGCGCGTGTACGCTTCCGTACTCACTTGTATCACGGGGTAAAACCCCGCAATTTCAGATTCATACCCGACCAGGCCCGGGACGCGCAGGGTTATTGCTTCCATTCGCTGTTCGACCGAAGAGTTTCGCCAGAACGGGATTTCAGAAGGATCCAGCGTAAAGCCGATTTTGGCGATACCACCGATGCGGGGAATACAGGTCGTGATCCTGTCGTTACCGAGAAACGAGAAAACCTCGTTACGTGGATCTCGTAATGGATGCGGACCAAACATCGCAACCAGTGGTCTCGGGTATTTATAGGTGCGAGCCGGGATGCCGGCTGCACCACGCACCCTTGAATTGCGGCCATCCGCGCCCACGACCAGGTGAGCGCGTACCTCTGCGACCGCATCATCAGGCAGGCTGACGATCACGCTCGTCCGGCGTTCGTTATCGAAGTTGAATCCGCGGGCTGTCGCCGGACGTAACAGCGTGAAGTTCTGATCGTCACCGGCCTTTTTTAACAACAAGGTGCCAATGACGTCGTGGTTCAGATAAAGGTAGTAAGGATGAGGAATTTCGAGCTCGTCCAGCGGTACGGAGAGAATAATCTCCTGCTCTTCGCTCAGGTAAGTGGTACCGAGACGTTGCTCGGCTCCCGCCGCAAGAAAATCTTCCAGCACTCCCCAGCTTTCCAGTAACGATACGCTGTACGGTTGCAAGTGATCACCGCGCGCGGTGTCCGGCGGCTGGTTACTGCGCTCTACAAGCACGACGTCGTAGCCCCGCCCCCGAATTGCGCAGGCAAGGGCAGCACCGGAAATGCCGCTGCCGACGATCAGAATATCGGCCTCAAGAACCTGCTTGGTCACCATCTTTAACGATTTTTCTCTTCGCGATGTACTAACAGCCAGCTGGCGGTTACGCAGGTTGTTGCCACGGCGATCAAAAGCGCAACCGTCCGGAAGTCGCCGGCATAGATAACGCCGGAAATAATCGTAAAAAGCCCTCCCACTGTAATCCCAAGCGCGCTGGACAGGCCGGAGCTGGTGCCGGCAATTTCGGGATGCTGGTGCACCGCTCCGGCCATGGCCGCGGGGGTCACGGAACCGGCCAGCGCCATCAATAAAACCATCGGCGCAAGTACGCCGGCGATTGAAAATTCTGTCGTGAAGATTATTGCAAACAGCAGCCAGCCGATGAACAGTGTCATCCAAACGCTGTATTTAAGGACACGGTCAGTACCAATGGTGCGAGTCACGCGACCCGCCACTGCCGCGCCGCTGACATATGCGATAGCCATGGCGCCCCAGATCATGCCAAACGCCTGAGCTCCGATCCCAAACGAAGAATCGAACACGGATGCACCGACCGCAAGAAACGAAAAAAAGCTACCCTGTACAAATCCAAATATCAACGTGTAGCCCATAAACGAGCCTGACCGCAGCAGAAGCTTGTAATTCCTGAGCCAGTCGCGCCATTCCAGAGGTTTGCTGTTGGTGTTCAGTGTCTCCGGAAGCTTGGCATACATGCCGGCCAATACAAATACACCAATGGCCGCGGTCAGCAGAAAAATGCCCTTATGCCCTGCAACAACGCCCAGCCAGCCGCCAACCATTGGCGCGACGATAGGCGCAATTCCCATCGCAGCCGCAATATAGGACATCGCTTCAGCCGCCTGATTTGCATTCCTCGTGTCCCTTACGATGGCTCTGCTCGCGACTGTACCAACGCTGACCCCAACCGCCTGAAAGAATCTGAATAGAATCAGATTACTTAGAGAAGTTGTAAACGCACATGCGATGCTAGCGGCAACAAAAAGCCCGAATCCACAGAGCATGACCGGGCGCCGTCCGAATCTGTCGCAAAGAAAGCCGCTGACCGGCTGCGCGGTCGCAAGCCCAAAGAGATAAGCCGAGACAACAAACTGCACCACCGACAGATCGGCCAGGAATTTGTCGGCGATATTGCTCATTGCCGGCACGATTATCGCCATGCCAAATGGCGATAATCCGCAGGCAATGCCAAGAAGCATTACCGACGGCGCTTTTACAGGGATGCCTGAAGAGGCTAATTCGGACAAAACTATACTCTGCTGACCATAGCTTTGCCTCCTGGCGAAGCTCCAAATGGCGCCGAAAACACATAATCGGGGCTTGCTTTTGAAGCCATGCTACACACCGTAAGACGTATAGGTAGCTTAGCAATGACGATGCGGTTTTTGCTGCCGCACAGAATCCGACCTCAACTAACCGAGAATGTCTTTGAACTTCTCGGCGATCGCCGCAACCTTTTCGGGATCGGCCTGGCTGACTTCCGCATAATCATCGAACCGCTCCGGCACCTTGATGGTCGCATCGATGCCCATTTGCTCGGACATCACGCCGAAACCATGCGCGCCTTTCGGTGCGGATGGGTCCAGCACCATGGCCTGAGCCGAATGGTTCATGATCGTGTCGCTGACCGGCTGAACGCGGGTCTGAATCGCCCATTCGACCGAGTTCAGATCGTAGGGGTCCACATCGGGCCCGACCACGATGACAATTTTGGCGACGCGGCCCCAGCGTCCTTGAGCACCCCAGACCGCGTGTAACACGTACTTACCAAAATAGGGGTGGGGCTTGTCGGCGCCATCGACGCTGAGCTGCACGATGTAGGTCATGTTCGGCGTCACCACGACGTCTTTCACTTCCGGAATCTTTCGTTGCAAGTCGGCCAGTACCTCACCTTCCACCGGAATTAGCGCGATGTAGTTGTGATCGAATGGCGGCATCATTTCCATCGTGCCGTACCACAATGGATTCTCACGGTGGGTGATGCAGGTGACATCGATCGCCGGGAAATGTTGCACCTTGTCGTAATAACCGACCGAGTTCGAGTGCCAGCCGATAGTCTCGTTATCGCTGTCAGGCGGAATTACGCACTCGATCACGAACTCGGCGGTGGCCGGTACCTCGAGATCGACGGTCTCACACTGAACGAGTTTGATCGGGGCACCACGTAGACCGCCGGCAAACTTAAATTCATCATGACCAGCAGGCACGGCAGTACAGGCGGCCAGGTGAACGGCCGGATCGCACTGACAAGCGACCGCGATTTCAAGCGGTTTACCGAGTTTCCGGGCCTTGGCCAGGTGCAGACCAACATGGCTCATCGGCGGATTCCAGAACGCGAAAATCGATAGCTGCTTCTTCTGCCGCTCCTCGGAATATGATCCGCCCGTCGGATGCTGTGCTTGCCAGAACTGCGTCAGCCGATACCAGCCGACGTTACGCTCACCCGTCTCCGGGTCCTTGCTGACGACCACACCACCACATATATAAGAGGCGCCTTCCTTACCAAACCACAATGCCGGCAGTTGCTTGTCCAGCGAGATCTCGTCCTGCCTGATAATCACATCCTTACAGGGCGCTTGAGAAGCGCCCACAACGACCGGCTTATGCCAGCTCGCTGGATCAGCCAATACGTTCGCGTGTTTGCGCTTGGCCTCCAGTGTATCAGTCAGGCCTATCGTCATCGCGGTCCGTTCGCGAGTGCCGAATGGATTAAAAATGACCGGAATATCCGGCGTGTTAAACCCTTCAAGGTTATTCAGCATCAATGCCGGGCCATCAATTTGCGCGAGGTGGCGCATTAGTGACTGCAATTCATTTTCTTCGCGTTTGCAATTTACCGGAATATCGACCTGCTTGAGTTGGCCGGCCTCTTCGAGAACGCTCAGGAACTCGCGCATATCATTGAAAGCCATCGGCTATTGCTCCCATTTATGTTGTTGGTTGTAAAGAGAGAGGACCCTTTGCGGAGCGACACCATACCATTTATCCGCAAACCCGGCAGCCGGGTAGTATCCACGCCGTGCCGAAAAAAAGACCGCGTGGGATTGGCGCCGATCGCTTTCCACGAAGGGTATAATTTGCACGCTGCGCAGTTCAAAGAGCACCGAAGTAAGAAGGAATTATTTCTTTTTTAAGAAATATTACTTTATTTATTAATCAGTTAATAACTATTATTAAAGTATAATATCCGTTATAGAAACGCACAAAACCAATAAGCAGGAAAGCAATCATGTCTGATTCGGAAAGAAAAGTTGCAATTGTTACGGGTTCGGCGACCGGAGTCGGCGCTGCCGCAGCCATCATGCTGGCCGAACGCGGTTGCAATGTGATCGTCAATTACACGCGCAGCAAAACGGAAGCAGAGGAAACCGCAAAGATTTGCCGCAAAAAAGGCGCTGAAGCAATAACCGTACAGGCGGATGTATCGAATGACGAAGACTGCAAGGCCATGGTGAAGGCCGCCGTCGATGCCTGGGGGCGCATTGATTATCTGATCAACAATGCGGCACGCACAAAATTCAATCCGTATCCAAACCTGGACGGAATCGACAAGCAGGACTTTCTGGATATTTACGCCGTGAACGTCGTCGGCGCATATCAGATGATTCGCGCCGTCGAACCGCACATGAGAAAGCTTGGCAAAGGTGCAATCGTCAATGACTCGTCGATTGGCGGCGTGACGGGTATTGCGTCGTCGATCCCGTACGCAGCTTCCAAAGCGGCTCTTAACCTGATGACCAAGTCGCTCGCCCATGTACTGGGGCCGGAAATCAGGATCAATTCGGTTGTGCCCGGCATGATTCAGACACGCTGGTTAAAAGGCGGTCTCGGTGATGAAGCCTATGAAGCGATGCTGACCACTACTGCAGCGAGCTTGCCATTACAGGAAGTCGCCAAAGCTGAGGACATTGCCGAGACCTTGATATTTTTCCTGCTCGGAGCCGGCTCGCGGCTGATTACCGGCGAAACACTGATCGTCGACAGCGGCATTCACCTCGGCACACTGCCACCTTATGCCGGCGGCAAAGAGACTTAGGGAACCTCTGATTAATTCATGAACGGCGTCTATGAGCCCGAAACGGCCCCCTGCGGCGTTGCGAATCTTGCCAATAGTCTAGCTATTAGCTGCGATCCGCGCCTTGCCGGAGACCGTTTCGAATCTCATAGCCGCTCGCCCAGAATTAATCAGAGGTTCCCTAGAAGAAAACGGCGCCAGACACCATTTTCTTCTTAACTGAATTTTCTGACCGCGCTCTTGATATCTTCGATGCCGGAATTGGCGATCGCTGTTTCCTCAGGCTCGATTTCAAAAGTTGCGCAGATCTGGCTAACCATCGTATACACGCCAATGACGACGGTCAGTTCGATCAGCTCTGCGGTTGACAGATATTCTGCGAGCGCATCAAAAGATTCCCGGGATGCACCACCATCTTTAACGACCTCATCGACGAACGCCAGCACGGCCCGCTCTTCCGGGCGTAAAAACGCCCTTTTCCCGTCCCGGGAACCAGCGCGGCAATACGTTCCTCAGAAAAACCGATGAGGCGTGCGACGCGCTCGTGATTAACGACCTCATATTCACTGTTGCAGAGATGCCCAACGCGCAAGATCGCAATCTCGCGCATGACATTATCCAGCAAACCATCGCTGAGATAGGCACTGAAAACCCGCGTCAACGGCCTAAACATCGACGGGCTACCGGCCAGCATCCGCGAAATATTCAATTGCGGTAATTCTGCCAGGAACTCGCGGTCCGCCTCCGGGAAGCGCCTCCGGGTCGGGGTACGGAATACGTGCCATCAACAAACCCTCTTGATCTCGCCCGGCCGCCTATTTAGATGGCCGTTTATAGATTCCACGATCGAATGCCCGATCGACCGCAGCACGCACAACTTCATCATTTTCTGCGTGCTTCAACGGCGGCTCAGTCAGACAGCGGTTTTTCTCATACATCGGCTCGTCGTAAATCAGCCGGTATTGCTCGGTGCGCAGGTCCTTCAGCCAGTTCCCCCAGAGCGAATCCTGACGATACTGCCGCAAAGCTTCGATGTTGATGATGGCCCCGGCATACGATGCGCCTCCCGCCGGAATCGTGCCGGCCAATCACCCGCCCCTGATAATCAACGATCATCGAATCACCACCGAACATGTCGAGTGGGAAATTTGCTTTCGCTCGAAGGGGCATAAGACGCCGGATTCGGGCATATCATGTACATCGTATTATCCAAAGCGCGCGCACGATTCTGCACTTCCCAGAGACCGTTGCCGACGTACGGTTCGGGATAGCTCGGCCGGTAAACGATTTCCGCGCCATTCATCGCGAGACCTCGGGCCGTCTCGGGAAAACTCCCCTCCATACAGATCAAACAACCAATGCGCCCGATCTCCGTGTCGGTGACCGGGAAAAAGGCATCAAGAGTCTCGCCATGAAGTTGCACCCATTTGTCCCAGACATCATGGGGCACGGTCGAGTGTTCACGTGCGAAAACCTGCAACTTGTAGTGCTTGTGAATGACCTCGCCTTCCGGGTTTATAACAAATGCACAGTTAAAAAAACGTTCGGGGAAATCGGGGTGCGTGGATTTCGCCTGGGCGATAAGGAACGCATTAAGTCCCCTCGCCAGGTCACTCAGATAATGTGTTTCTTCACCCGGGATTTCGATTGCCAGGCGTTCCACCATATCGACGTGATTCCAGTCGAAAATTTCATCAGTAAAGCCCTGCAAGGCGCCCTCGGGTATCGTGTACAGCTTCACCGGTAGCTCGATCTCAGTCACATTCTTGGCGGCAAATGCCAGCTCGGCGATATGATCGAGGTTCCTCGTGATATCGCCGCGTTCGGCTGCGCCGACCATGACCGGCTGCAAAGCCAGCGCCATATATTGCTTGATCGGCTGAACGGATTTCTGATCATTAGTCATTCGTGTACGCTCCTTTATCGGCTGCTGGGAGTCCAAGCTCGGCAATCTTCGCGGTGATCTCGGTCAGGATCTCAGGATCATCGATGGTTGCCGGTATCGTATAGGCATCGCCATCGGCAATTTTACGCAGTGTGCCGCGCAGAATCTTCCCGGAACGGGTCTTCGGCAACCGCTCAACGATCACCACCTGCTTGAAGGCGGCAACCGGCCCGATCTGACTGCGCACGATGGTGATTGCCTCCTGAACTACTTCATTCTTTGCGCGATCCACACCCGCTTTCAGGCACAAAAATCCCAATGGCACCTGACCCTTCAGTGAATCCTTGATGCCGGTGACCGCACATTCGGCAACGTCGGGATGAGTCGCCAGTACTTCTTCGATCGCTCCGGTGGACAATCTATGCCCGGCAACGTTGATAATGTCATCCGTGCGGCTCATGACATACACATAACCATCGGCATCGATATACCCCGCGTCGCTGGTCTGATAATAGCCGGGGAACTGTTCGAGATAAACCTGCCGGTGACGATCGTCGGCATTCCAGAGCGTCAGCAAAGTTCCGGGAGGCAATGGTAGTCGGCAGCTAATCGCGCCGCTCTCACCCGCCGCGACGCAATTACCTTCTTCATCCAGCACCTGAACATCCCAACCGGGCATCGCCTTGCCGGCCGCTCCGGGACGAATATCGAACAGACCGAGGCCAACCGGATTGCCGGCGATCGCCCACCCGGTTTCCGTCTGCCACCAGTGATCGATGACCGGCACTCCGAGCTTCTCAGTTGCCCATTCCAGTGTTTCCGGATCACAGCGTTCGCCGGCGACAAACTGCGTGACGAAGTGCCGCAGGTTGTATTCTTTCAATAAGAGGCCTTCCGGGTCTTCACGCCGGATCGCGCGTATCGCAGTTGGCGCCGTAAACATCGCCTTGACACGATACTCCTCGATCACGCGCCAGAATGCGCCGGCGTCCGGCGTACCAACCGGCTTACCCTCGAACATTACCGTCGTACAACCACGCAGCAGTGGACCATAAACTATATAAGAGTGACCGACGACCCAACCGATGTCCGACGCGGCCCAGAATACGTCGCCGGCATCGACACCGTAGATCGCCTCCATCGTCCAGTTCAACGCAACGGCATGACCACCGTTATCGCGAACGATGCCTTTCGGCTTACCCGTGGTGCCCGATGTATACAGGATGTAAAGCGGGTCAGTCGCCGCGACTGGCACACAGTCGTGCGGCTCGGCCGTGCCGATGACCTCGGCCCAGTCCATATCACGGTCCTGAAAATCGGCCTCGAGTTCCGGCCGCTGCAGAATCACGTGGGCATCGGGCTTATGGCTGGATTGTGCAATCGCTGCATCGAGCAACGGCTTGTACGCAACGACACGGCCCGGTTCCAGACCGCAACTGGCCGCGACAATCACTTTCGGTTTTGCATCATCGATGCGCGTGGCGAGTTCGTTCGCCGCAAAGCCGCCAAATACGACCGAATGGATCGCACCGAGCCGGGCGCAGGCGAGCATTGCGATCGCGGCCTCCGGCACCATTGGCATGTAGATGATGACGCGGTCGCCCTTGTCGACCCCCAGGCGTGCCAACCCGCCAGCGAAACGAGCCGTCTCGTCACGCAACTCCAAATAGGTCAGCGTCCGCTTCGAGCCGGTCATCGCGCTGTCGTGAATTAGCGCCGGTTGATCGCCACGCCCTGCTGCTACGTGACGGTCGAGCGCGTTATAACAGGTATTCAATACGCCGCCGGTAAACCAGCGATAAAGGGGTGCATTCGAATCGTCGAGGACGTTTTCGAATGGCTGTATCCAGTCGATCTGGAGAGCTGCTTCGGTCCAGAATGCTTCAGCATCGCTTAACGACCGGCGATAAATTTCTTCGTAGTTATTCGACATATCGAGCACAGCTGAACACAGAGACTGATGTTAGTTTATTAACTCACACTCACACCGACACCGAATATGCAGTCTGCCCTGCGGCCTGATATTGATCGCGCATACGGTGCCTGACTTTAACGAAAATGCGGAGGTGCTTTTATTGTCCGGTTTATCATCTTCTCCAGTACATCCAGCGCCGAATCCGCGGTGCCGGTTTCATGGTGTCTTTCAGTCTGCTCGAATATGTCATCAAACAGCTTTTCCATCTGGCTCAGCTGCCAACGCCGTTCACGTTTACCCTTGGCGGTCTGCGTTAAAAACCGCCGACGTCGATCACGCGTGTCGACCACTTCCCTCAACAGGCCTGCCTTGACATGCCATGAGACATATCGTGAAACGGACGCTTTTGGCAAACCGGTGGCATCACAGAGATCTTTCAGAGTCGGTTGCATACCGCGCTCGTCCAGGAAGATCACGGTCAAAGTGATCAAAAGCTGCCCCATCGGCTGGTTGCCATATCTTGCGATAACCAGATGCATAATGTTCCAGGATAGCGCCAGTTGCATCGCAAATGAAATCGAGTAGGGTATTTTTGTATTCGCAGTCAACGATGTTTTACCCTGTGATATCTTTGTCGATAAACGCTATTAACAACATTACCTCCCGTATCAGGGATATTACGACTCTCGCCGAAACGAATCTTATCGGCGCTATAGCGAACGATCTGCATCTGTCCGCCATTTCATTGCGGCTAACAATTTTTCCGCGGTAATGTTGCCGCCCTCGAGGCGCTGAGCCGCATCCAGGTCGACCAGGTCTTGAAACATTTTCCTCAATGCTTCAATTTGCCATTCCCAGTCTTTCTCGCCTTTTTCTGTCCACAACAAAACACGGCGGCGGCGATCATTGGGGTCGATGGCCTCTTCTAACAGGCCTTCGCGAAGCTGCCAGGAGATGTAACGGGACACGGTCGCCTTCGGCAATCCGGTGGCTTTGCACAGGTCAGTCAGAGTTGGATCCATGCCGCGATCGTGCAGAAAGACCATCGTTAGCACAACCAGGAACTGGCCCAATGGTTGATTACCGTATCTCCCTACACTGAGATGCAGAAATCGCCACAAAAAAGCCATCTGTCCCGCGGATGTGAAAACTGGTAATGTCGTCCCGGCGTCAGTCATATCTCTAATCTGTTAGGCGAATCGCAATCTTACCGCGTGCGCGAAGTGTCTGGCTACGTTCGGGCGGCCAGGGATCGGTTGCTCAGGCGTTATTCTGGTCCGGAACGCTAACGAAAAAACGGTGGCGCGTTCCTCGTCGCATTCATCATCTTCTCCATTACGTCCGCTGCCGTATCAACAGGGAAGCCCTGGCTTATTTCTTTAGCCTCGTCGGCTATAACATCAAACAGATTTTGTATGTGTTTCATCTGCCAACGCCATTCACGTTTACCCTTTGCGGTTTGCAATAAGAAGCGCCGACGCCGATCAGTCGGATCGATTGCTTCGGTCGCCATACCGCTTTTTACCTGCCATGAGACATAGCGAGAAACGGATGCCTTTGGCAAACCCGTCGCATCGCAGAGATCTGTCAAGGTCGGTGGCATACCCCGCTCGCTCAGGAAGACCGCGGTCAAAGCAACCAATAGCTGCCCCATCGGATGGTTGCCATATCTTGCGATCAGCAAATGCAGAATGTGCCAAAATATGGCCATCCGCGCCTCAACCATTATTTGCTCGGGGGTAAGCGTCGTGAAAGGCAATATAGTGCTATCCGACGAAGTCATGCCCTCTGACATCTTTGGTAACGAACGATTTTTATTTGTCAGGATTTTCATCCCCGCTAGCATTTCTTTCGGATCGATAGGACTGCCATCCAGGCGAAGGGTCGTATCCAGGTCGGTCACTTCCTCAAAGAGATTCTTTACTTGTTCGACTAGCCATTCCCACGCCCGCCCTGCCCTTTACTGTCCTCAAAAGGAAACGGCGGCGGCGATCATTGGGGTCGATGACCTCCCTCACCATACCCTGGCTAACCTGCGAGGACATATATCGGGAAACTGTTGCTTTCGGCAATCCGGTGGCTTTGCAAAGGTCAGTCAGAGTCGGATGCATATCGCGGTTTTGCAGGAAAGTTATCGTCAGCGCAACCAGTAACTGGCCCATCGGATAATTGCCGAATTTCCCTACAGTAAGATGAAGTATTCGCCAGAATGCAACCATCTGCTCCGCTGGCGTCAGCTTCAATAATTCCTGCCCGCTCTCGGCCATAACCCTAATCTTTCACGCGAATCACAATCTTGCCCCGGGCACGAAGCGTCTGGCTACGTTCATGAGCCTGGCGAATGTCGTCCAACGCATATTCGCTATCAACGATCGGCCGGAGCCTGCCTTCCTCGACCCAAGCCGACAAAATCTGCAGATCTGCGGCATGCGGTGTCCAGGCCACAAAATAACCTTTGCCATCAACACGCTCGGTCTGCCCGGGGATAAAAAAATCAATACCCGGAACCGGCACGAGTGTCATATAAACCCCGCCATCTCTGAGCGCTTGCCGGGCAGGCTCAGCATCTTGTGAACCCACCGCATCGTAGATGATGTCGTATTTTTCCCCCGCTTGCAGAACATCCTCGCGCGTGTAATCGATAACCCGATCAGCACCCAACCCTTGGACAAGATCAATGTTGGCGGCACTGCAGACCGCGGTAACCTCTGCCCTCCCATGATCCTGGCGATTTGCACGGCA
>PVMK01132165.1_pt1 | contig 114982 bp, 105 predicted proteins | sample 1853481 | NCBI WGS metagenome assembly PVMK01 (sample SAMN08533507, study PRJNA380276) | Marine sediment metagenome, whole genome shotgun sequencing project.
CAGCTTCATGACGGCGTGTTGGTGGTGATCACCCGTCGGCGATTGTGTTGGCGAGCTCGGCGACGTCTGCCTCGAGGGCGGCCGATGGGAGGGACGGTGGGAACGTCGTGGCGAGCAGTGGGGCCGCTTCGAATACGATGCCGTTTGCGCGCACTACCAATGAGCTTGGACCGACGTCGTTGGGATAGAACGCTTCGTCGCCAATCCCCGGCACGTCGGTCGTGCCGCCGCGGTTGTCTTCAAAGCCTCCGCGAATGGAGTCCCAGGACGAGTCTGGCCCAAAGAAGAAGACACTCACCGACTTTGCTTCGCCACCTGTGATCTCGAACTTGCAGTTTCGCGCGCTGCCCGGGACCCCTTCGCTGGCCGTGCCCTCGAAGATTGCGGTCACCGTCGCCGCGTCGGTGAGTTGACACGCACGCTCAGCGTCGGTGAGGCCATTGCCCGATCCGACCGACCCACCCGCTCCGCTGGGAGCATCATCGCCGCACCCGATACCAAACGACGCCGTGGCGATCGCGCACGAGAAGACGAGGACAAGCCGGCCACGATGGACCTTCATGCCCCGACTCTACCACACCGCCGCTCGAAGCCTCTATGCCTCCTGGAATCTGGTTCAGGCCCAAAAACAGGGCAAAAACCACAGGCCGCGCAGCTCATCAGATATGATACGCGATAGAAAAACATAAACTATATGACTTGGAAGTAGTTATTAACTGATCTATAGTCGTGTAGTAATAGACTAATGCTCTACCAATCCCCAGCTCTAACGGCCAATGACTGGGCGGTTCTCGACCTCATTCGGCGCAGTTGGACGCAGCTGCGATTCAACCTCCAGAATCGCCCGCTGCGTTGGACGGGGCTCCTCGCCCGCACTTTGAGGGCGCGTGCAATTCAGGGCTCCAACAGCATCGAGGGGTTCGTGGTTTCGCGCGAGGACGCGCTTGCCGTTGTCGATGGGGACGAGCCCGAGGAGGCGGATCCGGAGTCCGCGCATGCTGTCTCCGGCTACCGAGATTCGATGAGCTATGTGCTCCGACTCGCGAACGCACCGGACTTTGGGTACACGAAAGATCTGCTGCGGTCCCTCCATTTCATGATGACTCGCCACGACCCGTCGGCGAACCCGGGCACTTGGCGACCCGGCGCCATCTACGTACGCGACGATCAAACCGGCGAAGTCGTGTACGAAGGTCCATCCGCGGATCAGGTACCGAGCCTGATGCAGGAGCTTGCTGTCGAGCTCACCAACGGCGATGACGACGCCCCCACCCGCATGATTCGCGCGGCCATGGCGCACCTCAATCTGCTCATGATCCATCCTTTCTCGGACGGGAACGGGCGCATGTCGCGATGCCTACAAACTCTCGTGCTCGCTCGTGGAGGTGTCCTCGATCCAACCTTCTCGAGTATCGAGGAGTACCTGGGCAGAAACACCCAGGCCTATTACGACGTCCTCGCCGAAGTGGGAGCGGGTAGCTGGACTCCCGCGGGCGACGCGCTTCCGTGGGTTCGGTTCTGCCTCACCGCGCACTACCGGCAAGCCAAGAGCGCAGAGCGACGCCTCGCCGCCATCGCAGAAATCGGCAGTGAAGTCGAGATCGAGCTCGAGCAACGAAAGCTCCCGGAGCGCGCGGCCGTTGCATTGGTGAACACCGCGCTAGGAGAGCGACTGAGGAACTCCGCCTACCGCCACCACGCCGACGTCTCGGCTCTGATCGCAAGCCGCGACCTAAAATCACTAGCCGACGCCGGCCTACTCATCGCCGAAGGCGCCAAGCGAGGCCGCTACTATCTCGCAGGCCCTTGGCTCCGCGACTGCGCCGCCCGCCATCGCCAAAGCGCTCCCATCGAAGATCCTTTCGAGCTCTTCAAGGGCTAATGCAAACAAGACCCCAACATGGCCAGGGTTCGCGCCTAAGCCCTCACAAGTCGAAGATACCACCAGGCTCTTCCAGCCAGTGATCCGGTTTGGCGGCGGCCAGCTTCTCTCGCGAAAATGGGCCCCAACTCACGGCGACTGTCGTGACCCCCGCACGCCTTCCCGCCTCGATGTCGTGATGTGAGTCGCCGATGAAGACCGCCTCATCCGGCGATGAACCGAGCGCGTCCAACGCCATGAGGACCGGCGCAGGGTCCGGCTTGCCATGCTCGACATCGTCTGCGCAGACACGCACGGAGAGCTCCTCCTCGAGACCAAGAAGCCGAAGCCCGCGTGCGGCCCCCGTACTCATCTTGCTGGTCACCAGAGCGAGCTTGGCCCGCCGCGCGTGTAGCGTTCGGACAACGTCGACCACGCCGGGGTAGCTCTTGGCCATCTCGTCATGGTGGCTGAGGTTGTACGCCACGTACGTGTCGAGCATGGCAGCGAGCTCTTCCTTCGACCGGGCCACCTTGGCCAGCTGATCACGAAGCGGCGTCCCCGTCCCCTCGAGCCAATAAGAGTCCGGCAGCTCACGGTCGAGGTGAACCCGGGACGTGTGATGAAAACTCGTCAGGATCAACGCCATCGAATCAAGCAGCGTTCCATCGAGGTCGAAGAGATAGGTGCGCATCGGCTGGACCGTCGTGCCACCCTCTCAGGGAACGCTCAACCGGAACTGGTATGGCGTGGCGAAGTGTGGGGGCTCGATCGGTGGCGGGTCAGCGCTTGCCGCCCACTTGCCGGCTTGTGCGAAGGTGCCCGCCGTCGCGCTGAGGAAGTACTCGCCTGCGCCGAGCATGGGCACCATCAGGGTACCCGAGGTGACACCCTGGGTCTGCCTCCATGAGTCGAGCTCGTTCAAGTCTGCATCATGCAGGCTGAACTTGATGGCGGTGTCTGCCGGCAGGCTGATGAGCTCCAGAGTGAGCGGGCTCGAAGTCGGTAAGGTGAACTTGTACCAGTCGTGGTGCTCGTCCTCGTTGTGATTCGTGAAACCGCGCTTCTGCAGGAAGTACGCATCGATATCCTCATCGACCTGGATCACAGCGGCGTCCGAGGAAACGTCGTTTGGCTCGTAACAGTCTAGCCTCGGGCTGAACGAGTAAGTCAACCTGTACGTGATGGGAAACCGGAACGCGCCAGGTGAATCGGCGGCTTTGATGTCGACCTCGAAGGTCTGTGCCGGCCCCGCCTCAAATGCCACCGCGGTGCCGTGGGTATGACCGTCTTCCACGACCGTGCCGAGTCGCCCCGGGATTTTGACCGTGATTGAGGGCCCAACTTCGTCGCTCTCGACCCTCAGCAGGAAGATCCCGCCTCCGGGATCGGCGGGGGACGCGATGTGCTCCGTCTTGATTTCATTGGGCGCGCCCCACTTGTTCCCGATCGATCCCCCGGCCGCGGTTGGCTGATAGCACATGCCATTCCCAGGGCCGCTCGGGATGTTTAGTTGAAACCGATATGGCGTCGTGAAGTGGTCTGGGAGGGGATCATCGTTTGTCGACGACTCGCTCCCGACATCGAATTCATCGGCGGTGACGCTGAGGAAATACTCGCCCGCCGGTAGCTGTGGCAGCACCAAAGAGCCGGATGTCTCCCCGTCGGGTTGCACCCATGCAGCTCCCGGTATCACAACCGGTTGCACCACCGGCGCAGCTCCCGGTATCGCAACCAGGGTCGCGTTGTGCAGGCTGAACCTGCTCGTCACATCCGATGGCACTTGGAATATGTCGACGGTCAGTGCGCTCGGATTAGCGAGCGTAAACTTGTACCAGTCGGCGTGCTCATCGATTTCGATCGGCTCGTCCAGCTCGTTGAGCTCAACGGGTTCGTGGGCCACCGCCCCCCCGGCTTTGCAACAGGTACGCCTCGACCTCTTCGCCGATCATGATCATCGCAGCCTCGTCGGACGTGTCGTTCGGCTCATAGCAGTCCGGCTTGACGCTGAAACCCCAGGTCACGAGGTAGGAGATCGGGAACTCGTTGCCAGCCGGGCTGTCGAGGAGGGCCCTGATGTTGAAGGTCTGTGAGGGCGCCGACTCGAATGCGACCTTGGTGCCGTTGGCAGGACCGTCTTCCACGACGAGCCCTTCCTCACCATCGATAGCAATCTCGACCTCGGCGTTGGCGACCTCGCTACTGACCTCGACCGTGAGAATGCCGCCCCACGGATCGTTGGGCATTGTGAGCTCGTGGATGTTTACCGGGTTGCCGTCCTCCCAGGAAGCCAGGATCGCACCGGCGTGCCCGATGGGCTCGCCGCAGGCAGGGACACCGCGGGTGCCGCCTGTGCCGTCCGAGTCGGCCGGGTCGCTCGAGCACGCGCCGAGAGATGCCAGTGCCAGAAATCCACCGAGGACCGGCCAACCCGTTGCTCCGGTTGAAGTCGTCATTCCGCGTACCTCCTGAGTCAATGGTGGTCGTCGAGGTCAGCGGGGCTGAAGTAAGCGCGTCTTGAGCCTGTCCCGCTCGGCCGCGGCTATAGAGGTCTGGACAAAAAGCGTGCTCACCATTGACCAAAAATGTCAATCGGAACCGACAAGAGATGAGTATCATCGCTCTACCGCATGGCGAACCAACAGTTCATTGAGAAGATCAAGGCCATCAAACAGGCCCACCCGGGGAACCTGATGGCGCGGCATTTTGATGCCGAGTATTTCCTCTCTCTCGATGAGAACGCACGGCAGAGGTTGGCGAAGATCATCGCCTCCGGCGTCGAGAATCCCGATAGCCAGATGGGCGCCTATGCCATGCACCCACAGGATTATGATCAGTTCGCAACCATGCTCGACCCGATGATCCGCGATTCGCATGGCATTGCTGCCGACAGCGAAATCTCCCAACCGCATGATTGGGATACAGGACGCACGCCATGTGATCTTGGGGCGATCGACGAACGCCTCGAGGATGTCTCGATGCGAGTGCGGGTGGCGCGCAATGTTGCAACACTTCCTTTGCCCGGCGCGATGAGCAAAGCGCAGCGCGTGACGTTTGAACATGTCGCGGCACGAGCCTCCGCCAAGCTGGTCGAAGCTCCGGCATTTGGCGGCCAATACCTTTCGATGACCCCAGGCTCGCCTAATGAGATCGATGCGGACGAATACGAGCGTCGCGTCAAAGCCCATCAAATGTTCAAGGACATGAGCGCCGATCCATACCTCAACGCCGCAGGCATCAGCGGTGACTGGCCCCATGGCCGCGGCATGTATGTGTCGCGCGATGAGGATTTCTTGGTCTGGGTCGGAGAAGAAGATCATCTGCGCATCATGGCCATGCAGCACGGCGGCAATCTCAACGCCCTGTTCGAACGCCTGTGCTCGGGCCTGCAAACGCTAACCAACCTGCTGCCCCCGTTCGCCACATCCCCCGCCTACGGCAACGTCACCTCTTGCCCGACAAACCTCGGCGCAGCCATGCGTGCCAGCCTCCACATGAAACTGCCAGGGCTCACTTCCAATGGCAGCGACCTGACACGCCTCAACCAAGAGGCACAAAACCTCGGCCTCGCCATCCGCGGCGCAGGCGGTGAGCACTCAGGAGCAGGCACAGACGGCCTCGTAGACATCTCCCCAACCGCAAGGCTAGGCGTAACCGAAATGCAGATCATGCAAAGGTTGTATGAGGGCGCGGCGGCCCTGTGGGCGATGGAGCTCACAGCCAACTCAAACCCTTAGCCTCGCCACGGCCGCGCTAACCTCGACGGCCGCCGGCTACGTAACGTCCCACCGTGGTCCACATACTACCCGCGTGTCCTCCGGCGTCCGCCGAGGGCGAGTGTACCTATCTACCGACGACCAAGGAGGCCCCATGACGTCACTGCAATGGCTCGCTGCGACCGCCCTGATGACCGCGTTCCTCTGGATGCCGTACGTGCTCCAACGCATGGCGGCCCTGGGCGTCATGGGAACCCTTCAGCCCGTCGACCCAGAGGATGAGCTCAAGCAAGCCGTTTGGGCCCTGCGCTCAAAGCGCGCCCACTACAACGCCGTCGAGAACCTCGCCGTCTTCGCAACCCTCGTGCTCGTCGCCGCCGCCATGGGCAAAGCCGACGACCCCGCCGTGGTCATGTGGACACAGATCTACTTCTGGGCCCGCCTCGTACACTTCCCCGCACACACATTCGGCGTCCCGGGTATTCGCACCCTGGCCTTCTTGACCGGCTTTGCCGCCCAGATCGCGGTGGCCCTCACGGTTCTAGGGTAGGGGCCCACCGCGACCTAAACAGCTAGCGCCATTCGTACAGCTTCGCGGTCGTGTTGCCTTCCGCGTCCACCTCGCGTTCAAACACGCACGCGATGGAGTTGAGTCGCGCAAACTTCGTCGATGCACTCTGGTAGTACACGGCACCGCGATTCTCCCAGCCGCCGCTGGATTCTCGAGGGGAGATCTCCGATGGTCGCGCCGCCGCCCGGAACCACGTAGTCGAAAGAGGCAGCTAGACCAGGCTCTCCGCCGCAGCCCCCGGAGGAAACCGCCAGCACGCCGACGACGACAGTGATCAAAATCCATCGAATACGCATGATCCAAGTCCTTCCAAGGCCCACTCTATTTCGACTCGGACGCGACCGACGAGGGCGTCCCAAGGATTCGTTTCCGCGAAACCTTGATCCGCGCAGGCCGGGTAGACTCGATGAACTCGGTGAGCGCGTCGACGAAGCGATCGGGAGCCTCGCAGTGCGGGTAGTGTCCCACGCCTTCGATGATTTCGAGCCAACTCCTCTGGATCATCGCATGCGCTGCATGGGCATGCTCGACGGGAATGATTGGATCTTCCTCACCCCAAATGATCAGCGTGGGCATCCCGGCGGCCAGGTGAAGCTTGTCATGCGCGCTCACGGATTGACCGCTCCGGTCGATGACTGCGCGCAGCGTGCGTAGGAACGCGCGACGCCCCTCGACGTCCCCGAGCGACGTGTAGCTCCGCCAGAGCTCGGGAATCACCGTCGCGTTCTCGAGCTTCTTGCGGAGCACGACCCGACCGATCATTTCGACGATGCGCCGGACGGGCGGTGAGCAGGCCAAGAGCAGGATGGCTTCGGACCCGGGCAGCGTCAGCAATCGAAGTACCGGGTTGACCTCGCTTCCCAGCCCGCCCGCATTGACGAGCACCAGGCGCTCACAGCGCTCCGGGTACTGATACGCAAACTGCAGCGCGATTCCGCCGCCATACGACTGCCCGACCACCGTGGCGCGTTTGTATCCCAAGGCCACGATCAAATCGCGTAACGTCGAAGCCATGGCGCCAAGCGAGTAGTCGCCTTTCGCCTTGTCCGAATCGCCGTGGCCCAACAGGTCTGGGGCCAGCACCGTAAAGCGCTCGCTCAACGCCGGCATGACCTGCTTCCAAGTCGTTGCGCTGCCAGCCATGCCGTGAATCAAAAGCACCAGCGGGCCTGTGCCGGCGAGTCGATACTTCAGGCGCTTGCCATGCATCGTGAGTTCTTGCTGCTCCATCGCGTCAGATCCCTACCACAGTATTGACCCGGGTTCAGTTCGACGACAGCGCCGCCATGAGCGAAGGCAGCAACGTGCGTTGGAGGTTGAGGGTCGGTCGGTAGTGAGTGACGAGCCCGCCGAGCGTAGCGAATACGCGGCCGATCATCACGAAGTGATCCGGGATGTGCACGACGGGGTCCTGCTCGACCGCTCTGAGAAGCCGAATCCATTCGTCGACCATCTCCGCGCTCGAAACGCCCTGTCCGAGGGCGCTCCCTTCAGTGCGCAGCTTGTCGAGCATCAGCTCCGCGAACCACAACAAGGTGTCGGGTCGCCCGCTTTGTGTGCGGAAACCAAGCTCACCAAGGATCTGGCTCACACCCTTCGTGTCCTGCACGAAGAAAGCCTGCAGTAGCTGGGCGTAGGCACGTCGGACGTCGGCTTCGATGATTTTGGTGCATCCGAAATCGAGGATCACCAAGGTGTTGTTCGGCTCGACGAGGAGGTTGCCTGGATGCGGATCGGCTTGAAAACGCCCGAGCTCCAGCATCTGACGAGCGTATGCTTCGATCAACTTGTTCAGCAGACGCGAGAGCTCGAGGTGCGCGCTTTCATCCCCTGCATTGCGTGCTTCGGCCAGTTGGTCGAGGACCGAAGTGATCTTTTTGCCATCGATGAACTCGGTCACGAGCACCCGCTTGCTCTGATGTGAGCCGACGGGTTTAGGCGCGCGGACCCCCTTCAACGTGGCGAGGTAATCGCCGACTGCGGAGGTGTGTGCTCGCTCCGCATCGTAGTCGACTTCCTCGCTGATGGTCGTACGAACTTCTTTGACGATGGTGTCGTAGTCTGCGGGTGGAAGTGAGGTCTTCATCGCTTCGAGGAACGACACCAAGATCTGCATGTCGAGCTGAATGACGGCATCGATCAAAGGGCGCTGCACCTTGACCGCGACGATGGTTTCGTCGTTCAGAACGGCACGGTGCACCTGACCGATGCTGGCCGATGCGATCGGTGCTCTTTCGAAATGACGAAAAGCCTCGTCGAGGGACAGTCCAACCTCTTCCTCGAGGATCGCAATGATGCGCTGCTCGTCTTCGGCGGGGACATCGTCTTGCAGTACGGAGAGCGCCTCGATCCAAACGCCTGGCAGCACGTCGGGACGCGACGAGAGCAACTGGCCAACCTTCAAAAAGCCACCGCCGTGCGAAATACAAACCTCGGTGAAACGTTGCGCGTTCTTCGCATGCAGTCGCTCGAGCATCGCCGCGGCACGTCCCCGGCTCACAAACGCCGCCCCGGTCAAATGCAGGCGGTAGCTCGCGGCGATCTTGGTAAGCACCCAACCGATGCTGACGAGCCGCGTCGTCTGTTGCTGCCAGTTCTGCAAGGCGCTTTGCGCATCCCGAAACCCCCCGACCCAATCCGCCAACTCCTCGCGGCTCACATGGCAAGCCTCAGCAGCCTCCCGCCGCAAACGCCAAACCGTCTCCTCAACGGCCCTCAGCACCGCATCGATTGCGGCCAACCAGTGCCGCAGAGACGAGTCCGTGTCAGATGTATGATTTTCTTTGGCTTTTAGGTAGATCGCGGAGCTGTGTGATACATCCATGAACCCGTTGTATCACAATGTGATTCATCAATCCACATCGTCGTAGGCGGCGAAGCTCTTCCTGCTCGCATGGTGATTGCCGGGGCTGCGCGACTATTTTGAACGCTCGTTCTACCAAGGAGAGTGTCATGAACGCAGCAGTTTGGTGTGCGAGGGCATTTTTGTCCGTGAGCCTGGGTTTTGCCCTGATGTCGGCCAATGGGGCGTCCGCAGCCACGGTCACAGTCGACCCCAGCGAAGACAATACGATTTACGAAGGCACGGATCCCGGGAGCGGGGAGGTCTTCGAAGACAACAGTTGCGCCGCCGTCTCTCACGATCGAGTTCACGCCCACCGGTGATGTGTTCGCTTGCTGTTTCGACGATGGCGCCTGCAGTGTTCAGCTCGCGACCGATTGCTCGGACCAAGGCGGCACTTCCGACATCACCACCAACAGCTGCGAGCCCAACCCTTGCCCACAACCGGTGGGCGCATGCTGCAACATCGACGAAAGCTGCTCCGACCCCGTGGACCGGTGGGTCTGTGAGAACGCAGGTGGCGTCTTCCAAGGCTCTGGCAGCACGTGTCAACAAGGCACGTCGACTGCGGGCTGACACCGATGTGTGGACGTACAACGGGGCCTATCCGAGCTTCACGATCGAAGCGACGGTCGGGGATCCGATCGAGGTCACGTACATCAACAGCCTCCCCACGGCGAAAGGGCGTCGCGGAAGCCACATTCTCGAGGTCGACGAGTGTGCACACGGACCCAACTACTATGCGGATTCCGCGCGCATCGTGACGCATGTGCATGGCGGGCTTCTATCTCTTGCGCGATGATTTCGAGAACAACCTCGGCCTGCCCAGTGGTGAGTTCGAGATTCCGCTGGTGATTCAGGATCGCGAGTTCAACCCCGATGGGTCGCTATTCTACAATCCGACCCTGCAAGACGCGTTCAAGGGCGACAAGATCCTCGTCAACGGCAAGGTCTGGCCGTTCCTCGACGTGAAACAGGGCAAGTACCGCTTCCGAATGCTCAACGGTTCCCAGGCGCGCGAGTACAGCTTGCGGCTCGAGAACCAGAGCGACCCGAGCGAGGTGATCCCATTCACGCTCATCGGAACCGACCTCGGCCTCATCGATGCGTTGCCGGGAGATCTTCGCGCGGTCGGACCGCTCGACCCAACGGGTGTGCCGACTCGGTACTTTCGGCTCACCAAGATCGACAACGTGTGCTCGGTTGATCCTAGCCGTGTCCTCGGCGAATGGTTGATCGAGTCTCTGGACGGCCCCGGCGGTAACGTGATCGGTGAACACTGGGATGACCTCAGTGAGTTCCCGACGCTGGGCTCACGGGAGATCTGGGAGTTTGAGAACGCAAACAACTCGATGCATCCGATGCACGTGCACCTGGTGAAGTTTCAAGTGCTCGACAAGACCGACCTCAATACCGGTCAACCGATTCCGCTCGAGCCCTGGGAGCTCAACACCTGGAAGGACACCGTCCGGGTGCCGCCGCAGTCCAAGGCCAGGATCATCATGGACTTCCAGGATTATCTAGGGAAGTTTGCCTACCACTGCCACATCCTCGACCACGAAGATCACGAAATGATGCGGCAGTTCCAAACCATTAACGATGCCGCCAACTGCGTCGTCGATGGGGTCTGCGATCCCGGTGAGGACTGCCAGAGCTGCTCATCGGACTGCGGCCAGGTTAGCGGGGCCTTGTGTGGCAACGGCCTGTGCGAGGCAGGCGACGGCGAAAACTGCGTCACCTGCGTCGAAGACTGCGCCGGCAAGCAAAAGGGCTCGGCCTCGAAGCAGTTCTGTTGTGGCTTCGACGACGGCCAGGTCGGCAACCCGATCATTTGCGGCGTAGACACCGAAGACGACCGCTGCATCGACTCGGGTAGCAACCTCTTCTGCCGCGTGGCGCAAAGAGTTCTCGCCTGCTGTGGCGATGCGCTCTGCGAAGGTCAAGAGACCTTGGACGGGGCTGACGCCTGTGACGTCGACTGCACACCCGGCGGCGGCGCTTGCACCCCGATCGAGACGCCCGAGATTTCCTGCTTCGACGGCTTGGACAACGACTGCAACAACGACATCGACTGCACAGATGTGAACTGTGACGGAGCCACCGGCCCCGCAACGAGCTGCGGCACCGGCGTCTGCGCAAGCACCGGCGACCTGATCTGCACCGGCGGTTCGCAAGTCGACACCTGCGTTCCGGGGACCCCCACCGAGACGCCCGAGGTTTCCTGCAACGACGGCCTAGACAACGACTGTGACGGCCTCATCGACGCCGCCGACCCCGACTGCCAGGCAGGCGTCGACTGCTCGCAGTTCACAGATTCAGGCTCCTGCCGCAACGCCCCCAACAAGGCTTGCCGCTGGGACAAAAAGAACGGCGTGTGCCTGAACAAGTAGGCGCGCGCACTACGCGGCGCTGTGGGCTCGACCGCAAAAACGCAGGAAAAAGCATCGGCCGCGCGGTCACCTTCCTGGCGAAGCGCCCGTTCAAACCCCGGCTGGCTCCTCGATCCGAACGAGCTTTGCAATTAGCTCGACGTGTGGGGTCTGCGGAAGCGTGTCGTAGGCGTGTAGACTCTCCAGCCGATAGCCTTCCGCAAGGGCCGCAATGTCGGCGCTGAGGCCCGCAGGTCCGCATGCCATCACGTGAATGCGGGCCGGTCCAAGGCGGAGCAGCTCGTTTGTCACAGCCGCGCCGAGCCCTTTTCGAGGTGGGTTGGCGACCACTGCATTCGGCGCCTCGGTTTGGCGTGCAAGGAAATCTTCGACCGATTCCGCTTCAATCCCAAGGTTGCTCGCGCCCTCCGGATGCGATTCGCAGGGCACGACCTCACTGGCGACAGCCTCGAGCCGGCGGGTGGTCGCACCCGACCCGGCATAGAGGTCGAAGATGTGTCCGCCGCCCATCCCCTCGACGAGCTGATCGTACATCTGCTCCGCGACCTCGGGGTTAGGCTGCAGAAAACCGAGCGGACCAACCCGCGTTCCCTGCACCTCGAGCGCCTCGATCCCTCGCAGCACAATCGCGTCCGCCCCCTCGCAACACGTTGCCGCCACCACGATGAAAGCTGCACGCCACGCCGTCGCAAAGCGTCAGCCCTTCACTCAGCCGCCGCATCTCGCTCTCATCCACTTCGCTCGTCACCAGCGTGGCCAGCACCTGGGTCCCGTTCGTCCGCAGCCAAACCGCGCGAAGCCCCAAGCTCGAGCGCTCATCGTTGTGCGCCGCAATGCCGAGGTCACACCCAACTCGTGCAATCTCATCGGCAGCCGCTGCAATCAGTGGATGGTCGACGAGACACCCCCGCATGTCCGCCGGCCGATGCGTTCCGCGCACAAAGCTCCCAAGCCGCAACCGCCCCGGCCCACCAAACGCAATACGCTTCGCGCTCCAGCGATACCCAAGCGACTTCGGCGCCGCGACCACTTCATCCACCTCGAGCCCGTGCTGCGCGAGCAACATCTCCCGAAGCACCGTCCGCTGGTCGCCTTCCTCGAGCGACATCAACGCACACCCCGTGCACTTCCCGCGGCCGACCTCACGATGACGTAAACACGGAGGCACCCGCCGCCCCGCACGCCCCCGCTCCACTTCTACGGCGGTCGCAAAGGTCGAGTGCTTCCCTACATGGTCCACTCGCGCGCCCACCCGCTCCCCGGGAAACGCTCCATCGATACGCACACGGCCCGACACGCCTTCGCCCGTCGGCAGTAGCGCTTCGACCTCGAAGGTCTCCCGGTCTCCGGCTCTGTGGCGGGGATCCTTGCCCTTCATGGCCTACGTTTGCGCGACACCCCACGCATGGGCAAGGTGCGGCAATGGCCCTCGTCCCGCTATCTCGAAAAGGCGCCCGAGATCCAAGCCGCTCCGCCGCCTCCGCCTACCTCCCGACCACCCGCGCCGAAATGGACGCGCGCGGCTGGGACGAGCTCGACATCCTCATCGTCAACGGAGACGCTTACGTCGATCACCCCGCCTTCGGCGGCGCCCTCATCGGCCGCTTTCTCGAAGGCCGCGGCTACCGCGTCGGCATGATCTCCCAGCCCAACTGGCAAGATCCCGCCGACGTCTCCCGCATGGGAACCCCGCGCCTCTTCGTCGGCATCACCAGCGGCAACTTGGACAGCATGCTCAACAAGCTGACCGCACAAAAGAAGGTCCGATCCGAAGATCAATACTCCCCTGGTGGCCACACCAACATGCGCCCCAACCGTGCGAGCATCGTCTACGGCAACCTCTGCCGGCAAGCGTTCTCCGGCGTGCCGATCATCCTCGGCGGCATCGAAGCGTCGCTGCGCCGCATCGCCCACTACGACTACTGGAGCGATTCGATCCGCCGCAGCGTCCTGCTCGATTCCAAGGCCGACATGCTCATTTTCGGCATGGGCGAACGCCCCGTCTGGGAGGTTGCCGACCGCCTCGCAGCCGGCGAAACGCTCGAAGACCTCCGCAACGTCCGCGGCACCGCCCATGTTCTACGGAAAGGCCAGTGGGAGAACATCGAGCCAAGCCGTTTCATCCGCGACGGCAAACCGGTGCGCCTACCGAGCTACGAGCAAATCAAGGAAAGCAACGAACAGTTCAGCCAAATGAGCGGCGCCTTCCAAAAGGAAACCAACCCAGGCAACGGCCGTCCTTTAATACAGCCGCACGGCCACGAAGCCGTCTACCTCAACCCCCCGGCGGAGCCCCTCACCACTGAGATCATGGACGGCCTCTACGACTTGCCGTTCACCCGCTACCCACACCCCTCCTACGACGCCGGCATCCCCGCCTACGAAACGGTCAAGCACAGCATTGTCACCATGCGCGGCTGCTTCGGGGGCTGCAGCTTCTGCTCGATCACCGAACACGAGGGCAGGGTGATCCAATCGCGCAGCGAAGAGAGCGTGCTTCGTGAAGTGCGCGCGCTTCGTCGCATGGACGGCTTCGCAGGCGTGATCAGCGACGTCGGCGGCCCGACCGCGAACATGTACCAGATGGCGTGCAAGGACGAGCGCATCGAAAAGGCGTGCCGCCGCCTCAGCTGCGTGCACCCCGGCGTCTGCGAAAACCTCGTCACCGATCACGACCCCCTCGTGCAGCTGCTTGCCAAAGTGCGCAAAGAAAAGGGCATCAAGAAGGCCTTCATTGCCTCGGGCGTCCGCTATGACCTCGCCGAGCTCAGCGAAGAGTTCGTCGAGGTGCTGGCCAAACACCACACCGGCGGCCAACTCTCCGTCGCCCCCGAGCACGTCGACGAAGACGTCCTCGACAAAATGAAAAAGCCCGGCGCCGAAAGCTACGAGCGCTTCGCCGACATGTCCGCCCGCGCCACCAAGAAAACCGGCAAAGACCAACACCTCGTCCCGTACTACATCAGCGGCCACCCCGGCTCGACCACCTACTCCATGATCAAGCTCGCCCTCTACTTAAAGAAGCGCGGCCTCCGCCCCCGCCAAGTCCAAGACTTCATCCCCACCCCGATGAGCATGGCCACCAGCATGTACGTCACCGGCCTCGACCCCTTCACCCAAAAGCCCGTCTACGTCGCCAAAACCCTCCGCGAAAAGCGAATGCAAAAGGCACTGCTCCAGTACTGGGACGTCACCCAGCACGATCTCGCCCGCGAAGCCCTGATCAAAGCCAAACGCGGAGACCTCATCGGAAGCACCGACCGCCACCTGGTCCCCCCCGCCTCCGGCAAAGGCGCCCTCTCCATTCACGAGAAGCGACGCCGCCAAGGTACACGCGATCAGCCACGCGGCCGAATGGGCCGCCGCGCAGGAACCACCAGCGGCCGCCGGCGCAAGTAGAACGAGTCGCGCTGCGCCATCCGAGCGTCAATTCGCTCCCGCCCCAGCGTTTGGCTGTCGTCCCTCAACTTGCAACACTGAGCGGAGGGGGATTGCGGGATGCACGCACGGAAGATGCTGATTGTGTTGGCGAGCGCCATGGGAATGGCGTTGTTTGGAGTGGGCTGCGGCGGCGAGGGGCTGGGTGGCTCTCGCGTAGGCGACGGGACTGGCGGTGGCGGAACCCTCGCCAGCGGTGGTGCGGGCGGCACGGGGTCCATCGAGGGCTGCAGCACAGGCCCGCTCGCGCAGCCGATCGCGAATTGCCAACCCGAACCCCTCGACAGCACCGGCGATCCCTATGCCGACTGCGTAGCCCGCATCAACCAACTTCGTTCGGGAGTGCCAGTGCCTCGCGCCGCTGCAACGTTGGAACGCGGCCGAAAGCTGCGCCGATCAACATGCCGAATACGACAGCGCGCGCGACCCGCACGCGGGCTTCCGTGACGACATCTGCTCGCCGCGAGGCTGGGCTCAAAACGAGTGCCCGGGCTGGCGCTCGACCGACGACGTCATCACGGGCTGCCTACAGGCGATGTGGGATGAGGGTCTGGCGAACCGTACGTCGAGCACGGCCACTACATCAACATGACCAACCCGTCGCACACCATGGTCGCGTGCGGCTTCCACGAGACGGGCGACGGAAGCGTCTGGTCCGTACAGAACTTTCAGTAGCGGCGGGCGCCTGAGCCAACCGGCCGCGCAGCTCATGATCCTGCCCATTCACCAACGCCATGTTCGAACGCACCTCTGAGAGCCGCGACGTTATGGCGTAGGCCTTCAGCCCGGCGGATAGAGCGCCTCCAGAAACTTGGTCATCTCGGCCCAGCTCTGCTCATCGGCCTTCGCGTCATACACGAGCGGCAGCTTGTGCTTCTTGCCCTTCTCCGTGGCGGCTGGGTCCGTGAACGCGTGCTTGACGTCCGGGTACTCGATGAAGGTGTAGTCGACTTCGGCAGCTTCCATCTCCTTCTTGAACGCGGTGGCCTGCTCTTGAGGTACGAACGGATCCGCCGCGCCGTGCAAAACGAGCACCTTCCCCTTGACCGCACCCTTCTTGGCCGGAGCTTCGGTGTCCAGCGTGCCGTGGAAGCTCACCACGCCATCGAGGTCGACGCCAAAGCGGGCCATGTGTAAGACCACCGCGCCGCCGAAGCAGTACCCGATGGCTGCGATGTCATTTGGATCTGTGGTCCCGTGCTGCTTGAGCAAGTCGTACGCCGCCATGAAACGCGCCTTGGCCGCGTCCATGTTGGAGATCGTTTCATTCACGAACTTCATCGCATCCTCGGGATGGTTGGTGTGCTTACCCTCGCCATACATATCGATCGCCAGCGCCGTGTACCCGAGCTCCGCGAGCATACGTGCACGCTTGCGAACATAGTCACTGTGCCCCCACCACTGGTGCACGACGAGAACTCCCGGCCGCGGCCCCGCTTTGTTGGCGTCCCACGCAACGTACCCCTCGAGCACCGTGTCACCCGCTTTGTAAGTGACCTCCTGACTCTGAATGTTCGGTACGACCGGAGGTTCGCCCTTCTTCTTCGAACACCCGAAGACCAACAGCGCTACCGCAATGATGATAGTTGCACGCATGAGCTCCTCCGTGGTCTCGCCGGTTCCGCAGGGCCCCTAGCTTCCGTCTCTAGCCCGAGCTTGTCTAGAGTGATACCACCGCGTGTGATCAATCTCTTCGAGCGCGCCCAAGAAGCTTCCGACGCCATCGCCGTCAATGACGGCACGCGCACCCGCACCTGGGCCGAGCTGTTGGATCGCGCGAATCGCGTTGCGCACCTACTCCGCGATGAGCTCGGCCTTCGCCCCGACGATCACGCCGCGATCCTGATGAACAACCGCGTCGAGTACCCGGAGATTATCCTCGGCGCTCTGTTGTCCGGCATCTGGATCACGCCGGTCAACTGGCACCTCAGTGAAGAAGAGGTGCGCCACGTGCTTCGCGATTCGGGCGCACGCGCACTCTTCGTCGATCCGGATCTCGCCGGCAAGGTCGACGCCTCTGAGCTTCCATGCCTGACCGTGGGCGCGTCGCTGGAGGAGGCGCTGTCCGCCGTGAGCGCGGATCCCCTTTCGCTCGACGAGCCCGTCGGCGGAACGATGGTCTACACCAGCGGAACGAGCGGCCAACCAAAAGGCGTTCGCCGCTTCCGCCCGGACACCGTCCGAGACGCGATTGCCGCCTGGGCAACCGCCGGCGAGGTCTTCGGCCTGGACGGCTCGGGCCCGCATTTGCTAACGGGCCCGATGTACCACGCGGCCCCAGGCCTGTATGCCCTCTACGACCTGATCAACGGCGCCCCCCTCATCATGATGCCCCGCTGGGACGCCCGCACGGCCCTCGATCTGATGAACACCCATGCGATTCGACACACGCACATGGTCCCCACCATGTTCGTCCGCCTTCTCCAACTCCCCGACGAAGCACGAACCGCATTCGACCCGAGTGCCCTGCGTCTGGTTCTCCACGGCGCAGCCCCGTGCGCGCCTTCCGTGAAGCGCGCGATGATCGACTGGTGGGGCAAAGTGCTCGTCGAGTACTGGGGTGCCAGCGAAGGTGGCGCCTACACCCTCATCGATTCCGAAGGATGGCTCGCTCACCCAGGCAGCGTGGGCCAGGCGATCCGTTCGTTCGAAGTTTTCGCCGCTGACGAAGAAGGCAACAGGCTCCCCGCCAATGAACCCGGCACCTTGCACTGCCGCCACCAAACGCGAACCGACGTCTTCGAGTATCACAACGCGCCCGACAAAACCGCGGCCGCATTCATCGAGCCCGGGGTATTCACCGTGGGCGATCTCGGCCGCGTCGACCCGGACGGCTGGGTCTACCTCGAAGGCCGGCGCACCGACCTCATCCTCTCCGGAGGCGTCAACGTCTACCCGGCAGAAGTGCAAGCCGTCCTCGCCGAGCACCCCGCGGTCTCTGATGTAGCCGTCTTCGGTGTCCCCGATCCCGAGTGGGGCGAGCGCGTCCACGCGGTCGTCGAAGTCACGCACAGCACCGAGGCGCCACCGACGCTCACGCAAGACTTGATCGACTACGCCCGAACGCGCCTAGCTCACTACAAGGTCCCCTCAAGAATAGACCTCGTCGACACACTCCCCCGCAAGCCCAACGGCAAGCTCAGGCTCGAGGAAATCCGCCAGCAGTACGGCTAGCGGATACATTGCCCGTTGATGCTCCCGCTGGGGTCGCCGCTTCTGCCCGCCGCCAGCGCAGCGGACAGAAGCTCGCGGTTACACTCTACTGACCTTGGCCTCCACCGTGTTCGCGTATTCGACCATCCCGTGCACCGGCGAGTAATGGACGAGCTCCTGGATCGTCTGGAGTTGTTCGTCCGTGAGGTCTCCCTTGACCTTCACCTCGGTGGTGATCTTCGGCATGCAGGAGGTGTGCGAATCGGGCCCTCTGACCTCGAACAACACGCTCGGGTCGACGTCGGCGTGCACGTTGATCTCCAGCCCTTCGAGCTTGATCCCGTGGCGTGGCGCATTGAGCGCAATGCTGTTGCAGAGGCAGGCGGCGACCGCACCAAGCGCCATCTCGATCGGCTCCGCGCGATCGGTCGGGCCAACGAAGCCGATCGCCTCTTCGACTTCTTTCCATGCTCCGTATGAAACGGTGTAATGCCGCGTCTCGCGGTCGATGTGCTGATCATCGAGGTCGTACGGCCCGATGTGAACGGTGCTGCGTCCGGAATGTCCCTCCCAGACGCTGTGTGCCCCGAGTCCCAGAATGACGGGACTCTCTTGAAGTGATGTTCGGAAGGCCTCGAGCTTATCGAGGTCCATCCCGGCTACGATTCGCGTTTCCATCTGTTGCCTCCCTTATTTACTAGCGACCGCTTTTTCCATCGCGGCCTTGGCCTCGTCCGTTGTCCAGACCGCGCTCGCGAGGAACCTGAAGTTCGTGAGCGCAGCCGCGTAGCCGTCGCCCTCGGGCACGATGGCCGCCGCGGTTGCATCCTTGACGACGGCAACCTCGAAGCCTTGCTCGAGGAGCTCGCGAAGGTGCGACTCGACGCAGAGGTTGGCCGACATGCCGGCCAAGATGACCCGTTCGATGCCGCGCTTGCGCAGCTGCAGCGCAAGGTCGTTGCTCTCCGGGCCATACACCTTGTGCGGGCTCGTCACTACGGTCTTGCCGTCGTAGATGTATTTCTTGTAGCGGGCGAGCCAATCGGCGCCCGAGTTGTTGAAGCCCTTGAGGCTCAGCGCGCCCTTTCGATCGAACATGTTGATCCCGTGCATCATCGTCTCGACGGCGCCGCCGAACTGCCATCCGTCGTCGGTCGGGTAGTAGTAGTGAGGCGAGACGAACACAGGAATGCCCTGCGCCTTGGCTGTCTTGAACAGCGTTTCGATGTTGGGCACGGTGTTGTTGGCGGTCACACTCTCACCGACGACACCCCAAGTGACCCCCTTGGGGCTCAAGAAGTCGTTTTGAGGATCGGTGATGACGAGCGCTGTCCTTGCGTCGACTTGCATCCCGGGGTCTGGCAGCCCGGCCAGTGCGGTCGATGCGATCACGAGGAATAAAAATGGCGCCGCTATGGCCCCGATTCGCTTGCTTTTCATGGTTCACTCCCTTCCAACGTTGCAGGCGCTCTTCGTTGGCGTTTCGCTTACGGTTGGGTGAGCGAAACGTGACGAAGAAAACACTGCGACCTCACGCAGCGCGTTGATGAGCGAAGACCGAAGTGCCTTCAGCCCGCCAACGCGCCTCGTGTGAAATATGCTCAAAGAGCTGGTTTTGGGCGTGACTGCCTCCGAGCCTCGAGACCCGGGGCGCCGCCGCAGCCAATGTGACGGCCGCGTGCGAGTAATCCTCCGTCGCAAAGGCGCCCAATCCTTCGGCCATACGGTTGAGGATGTGGTCAGAAAGTGAGGGCACCTCACGCGTTCGGGCGCTGCGCCAGCGGTGGATGGAGGACGCATCGCCAGCTCCCGCGAGGGCGAGCAGGTGATGGAGCTCGACATATGGGGAGCTCGGCCCGCGCATGCCTTCGACCGCAGCTTCGCGAACCGGCTCCCATGGAATCTCCACGCCACCGGGGCTCGTGAGCGAAAGTCGCCACAGAAGCGACGGGGCATCCGTAAAAGCGTCGCCCCTCGAAACCGCAGGCTGGATCTCACGCACGAATCGGCTGAAGGCCGAGCCCCACCGCCCCGTGGCAATCTCGAACACCGACATATGCCACTGCAAATGAGTCCAGTCGCTGCCGGAGCCCTCGTGCGTAGCGAGCCAATCGCCCAGTACGCGGTGTCCTTCTTCGGGCCGGTCCTCATCCAGCAGTCGATGCGCTTTCACGTGCACCCACCCAGAGGCGCCCTCGCAGAAAAGCGGAGCGCCGCTGACATCCCTGTCCACGATTCGCTGTGCAACCTGCTGTTCCATGGGGTCTCCTTCCGCTCCGAACACAGGATCAGATTCCCAAAGTCGGGGTGCGGAAGGGTCCCGATGGCGTGCCGGATCGTCCTAAAACAGGCCGATCCGGTCATGATTGACGGGACGGGGTAGGCGGGAGAGCATGGGCGCGTGATTCTCGAGCGCCTCTTCGAGAACTTGGTTCTCACCGTGGACCCCTTCGCGACCTGCAGGTTGGCGGACGGGTGGAGGTTGCGGCTTCCCTGCCGTGATTGGGTGACCTTCCACTACACCCTCCGAGGTGGCGGCGGTCTTCGCCTCGCGACGGGGGAGACCCTTCCGCTTGGACCCAACGTGCTCGCCGTCATGCCCCCGAACACCAAGCACGCGATCGAGTGCGGGTCAGAGGTGGAGAACGAAACGGGCGTGGAGGGTCAGGTAACCGACACGCCTCTGTGCGACTTCGTAGCGGGCCCCCTCGATGAAGTGAACCTGACGATCGCCTGCGGCCGCATCCAGGTGACCTACGGAGAGGGCCTCGGCCTTTTCGATCACTTACAAAAAGCCATCGTCCTCGACTTCAACGACTCACCACAGATGCGCACCACGTTCGAGTCGCTCGTCGGCGAGTATCACAAGACCGGCGCCGCCAGCCACGCCATGATGACGGCACTCATGAACCAGTGCCTGATCCTCGTGCTGCGGCGCGTGAGCGACGAGGCCCAAGGCGCGTTGCCGTGGTTGTCAGCCCTCGAGGATCCCCAGTTGGCGGGCGTCATCGACGCAATGCTCCAGCATCCCGAGCAGCACCACACGGTCGAGTCGCTTGCATCGATCGCGCACATGAGTCGCTCCGCGTTCGCGCGCCGCTTCACCGAGTGCTTCAACCGACCTCCCATGGACTACTTGCGCGACGTCCGCCTTCGCCGCGCCGCCCAACTTCTGTGCCGCGGCGATCTGTCGGTCGACGAGGTGGCAAGCAAAGTAGGCTTCTCGAGCCGCAGCCACTTCTCCCACACCTTCCACGAGCATTTCGGCGCCGCGCCGCTGGCGTTTCGCGAAGGGCAGGCGCCGATCTCCTAGGGTGCGAGGTGTAGGTGTCGAATAGTCCTGACCGGGTCGCGCGATTGGGATACCCGGACTATCCTCCGGCCGATATGCCCTCTCTTTCTTCGTTTAGCGCGGCAGTCGGTGCAGCGTCACTCCTTCTTACCTCTCTCGTTGGGTGCAGCAGCGCCGACTCTGGCGCCGCTGTGAGTGCCGACGAACTGTTCGAGCAAGGCCCATACGAGGTCGGCTACCGCGAGATGTCGGTCACGTACAGCGATGCGGCTTCGATGGAGCCGCGCGAGCTTCCGTTGCGCGTGTGGTATCCGGCTCAGGACGACTCGGGCGCGCCACCTGCGCGATACGCGGTGGCGGTCGTCATCGATCTACCTTCGGGGATTGCGCTCGACGCGCCGCCGGTGACCGACGAGGAGAACTTGCCGCTCGTCGTCTATTCGCACGGCAGTGGCGGGGAAGGGTTGCTGGCCTATCCCTACGGTGAGCTCATGGCGTCACATGGATGGGTGCTCGTTGCGCCGAACCACCCCGGCAATACGGCGTTGGATCTTGCGCTCGGGCCGGCTGACCCTTCGGCGCTGGTCGCACTCAATCGCCCCATCGACATCACCGCCGTCATCGACGAGTTCGAGTCGGGCTTGGGCGGTGATGAGCTCGAGGGGAAGGCGGACGTCGCTCTCGGGGTCTTCCTCTTCGGTCACAGCTTCGGCGGCTACACGTCGTTCACAGCGGGCGGCGCCGATGTCGACTACGACGCCTTTAGCGCCGACTGCGAAGGACAGACGAGTGAGAACTGCGACGTGCTGACCGACCCGAATGTCGAGGCTGCCTACCGCGCTGGGTTCGGCGACCCGCGCATCGTTGCGATCGCACCGCAGGCACCGGCGCTGGTTGCGATTGCGGACGGTGAGCTCGGCAAACTCGGCATCCCCACTTTGCTGATGAGCGGGCGGCTCGATCAGACGACCACGCACGAGGAGCAGGCGGCACCCGCGTGGGCGGGTGTCAACGACCCGAACGACATCTGGGTCGAAATGCCCCTTGGCGCGCACTACAGCTTCGTCACGGTCTGCCATGATCTCGAGCCTGGCGTCCTTGCGCTGTTCATCGACGACGCCGACATGGACGGCTGCAGCCCCGACTTCGTCGACACGAGAGACTCGGTGCCCGTGCTCGCCGCCTACCTGCTCGCCTTCGGCCGCCGCCACGTGCTCGGGCAAACCGAATGGGACCGGATTCTAACTGGCCCCCCGCTCGGGAACCCCGGCGACTTCGTCGTAACGGTGAAATAGCGCAACTCACGGCACCGGAGCGGATGTGTGGGCCGAAGAGAACTCGCGAGAAGCGCTCTTTGAGGCGATGCGCAAGCCCGAAACATTCGGAACGAGCGGGCCGCGGATCGTTCCGCGCTTCTTCGGTGGTTGGACCTATCCGGAAGGCCTGTGCGATTCCGTGATCGGCCGGGTCAGTCGATCTTGATGCCGCAAAGCGGATCGTCCGGTGCGCACCCCTTGCTCTTGGGCTTGGCGCGCTGCTTCGGGCGATCCTTGGCCCGCTGTTCGCGCTCCTTCTGACGCTGTTCGCGCTCTTCGAGCTTCTGTTCGAACTTCTCTTTGTCGTGCTGCGCGTCCACTGCGCGCCGCTCCGCGTCGACTAGATTTTCTTCAGCGCGCTTCTTGTCTTCGAGCGCGAGTTCCTGGGCCTGCCGTGCACTTTCCGCTTCGAGCGCCTTTCGCTCGAGGGCCGGCTTCACGCCAAAGGCGTAGCCCGCGGCGGAGCCAAGCACGACGAACGCGATTCCACCGATCAGCATCTTCTTCGTGCGAATCTTGGCCTTCTCGACCGCCGTGATCGCCGCGATCTCTTTGTCGTGCTCGAGCATGCGTTGCTGCTCGGCAGCGCGCGCCTTGGCGCCCTCCTGCAACTGAACCCGGAGCTCAGCCTCTTTGGCTTCACGCGCGCGGCGCTCTTCCTCATCCCGGCGCCCGCGCTCGTCGGCCAAACGGGCTTCCTCCTCGGCACGCAACCGCGCTTCCCCTTCCTCACGTCGTTGCTGCGCCGCCGTTTCGGCCCGCCGCCGTGCGTCCTCAGCCTCCCTGAACCGCGCCTCTTCTTCGGCCGCAACGCGCGCCTCTTGAAGGGTGTGCAGCTCCAAGAGCTGGTCCGCGAGCGAATCGCTGTTGCCTGCTTCCATCTGTGGTCCCCGCCTCCTCAAAGATTCTGGCAAATCCGGAGGGCGGGCGCCCGTGAGTTTAGAGGTCATTGCGATGAAGACGTGCGAGGCGAAGGTAGGATCTGACTTGTGAGATTGGGCACAAACCCGGTATGCTTCCGCTCCCCAGCGTCCAAAACGAGGTGAATCGACATGACTGAAGAGAACTACGGCCTTGGCACACGCGCGCTTCACGCCGGTCAGGAACCCGACCCAGCAACCAACGCGCGCGCCGTGCCTATCTACGCAACGACGTCGTATGTGTTCAACGATACCGACCACGCCGCTGCGCTCTTCGGGCTGGCCGAGTTCGGGAACATCTATTCCCGCATCATGAACCCGACGGTCGATGTCCTCGAGAAGCGGCTCGCTGCGATGGACGGCGGCGTGACGGGGCTTGGCTTCGCGTCGGGGCAGTCCGCCGTCAATGCCGCGATTCTCACGCTCTGCCACTCGGGGCAGAACTTCATTTCCGCGACGAGCCTCTACGGCGGGACATGGACGCTGTTCAACAACACGTTCAAGAACCTCGGTGTCGAGGTTCGATTCTTCGACCCGAATCATCCCGAGCAGATTCACGGCTTGGTCGATGAGAACACGCGTCTCGTGTTCATCGAATCGATCGGCAACCCCAAGAACGACGTGCCGGACTTCAAGGCGATCACTGACGCGGCGCACAGCGCTCCGCACGGCGCCATTCCGGTCATTTGCGACAACACCGTGACGACGCCGTGCCTGCTCCGTCCGTTCGAGCACGGGGTCGACATCAACGTGTACTCGACGACGAAGTTCATTGGCGGCCACGGCACACACGTGGGTGGCTGCATCGTCGACTCGGGCAACTTCCAATGGACCGAGAACCGGGACAAATGGCCTGAGTTCTGCGCCCCATCACCGAACTACCACGGCGTCGTGCTCGCCGATGCCCTCGCGCCGATGGGCAACATCTCCTATCTCATTCAGGCACGCACGCACTGGCTCCGCGACACCGGCGCGGCAATGAGCCCGTTCGCAGCCTTCCTGTTCCTGCAGGGGATCGAGACCTTGCACCTTCGGATGCCGCGTCACTGCGAGAACGCCCAGGCGGTCGCCGAGCACCTCGAGCAGCACGAGGCGGTCGAGTGGGTGAACTACCCGGGCCTCGCGTCCCATCCGGACAGCGAACGGGCCAACCACTACCTCCCGGACGGGAAGGGCGCCATCCTGGGCTTTGGCATCAAGGGCGGCATGGAAGCGGGTAAGAAGTTCATCAACTCGGTGAAGCTCTGCTCGCACCTCGCGAACATCGGCGATGCCAAGACGCTCGTCATTCATCCCGCGTCGACGACGCACCAGCAGCTGAGTCCCGAAGAGCAGCAGCAAGCCGGGGTCGTGCCGGAGTACGTGCGAATTTCGGTCGGCATCGAGGACGTGAAAGACATCATCGCGGACATCGATCAAGCGCTTGCCGCCGCCGTGGGGTAGGCTAGCCGCCTCTCGTGGCCGTGGACTTCGAAAGCACCGATTCGACGCGGAGCGGGAAACCTCTCCGCCACGTGCAGAGCGCTGTCTTTCCGACGCCTGTGAAGCTTCGCCACGGCGGCATGCTTCCAGGCGTCGAGGTCGCGTACGAGACATACGGGACGCTCAACGAGGACCGCAGCAATGCGGTGCTCATCTGTCATGCCATTTCGGGCGACTCACATCTCGCCCGCCACGATGAGCACGACGAGCCTGGCTGGTGGGACGGGCTCGTCGGGCCGGGCAAAGCGGTCGACACCGATCGTCTGTTCGTGATTTGTTCGAACGTGCTCGGCGGGTGCCGCGGCACGACCGGTCCCGCCACCCTCAATCCGGTGACTGGCGTCCCGTACGGCCGTGACTTCCCGCTGATAGCCGTCGAGGATATGGTCGACGTGCAGAAGCGGCTCATCGACCTGTTCGGCATCCAACGCCTCCGAGCGGTGCTCGGCGGTTCTCTCGGAGCTCACCAGACACTGTGTTGGGCCACTCGTTACCCTGAGTACGTTCAAACGTCCGTCGTCATTGCCGGGTCGGCGCGGATCACGGCGCAGGCGATCGCGTTCGACGTCGTGGGCCGCAACGCGATCCAGACCGACCCGCACTTCCACAGCGGGCAGTACTACAACACGCACGAGTTCCCAGACACCGGCCTCGCACTCGCGCGCATGCTTGGGCACATCACCTATTTGTCTTCGGATGCGATGACCCGGAAGTTCGACCTCGACCGCCACGCGCCGCGCGACATGGTCACCGACTTCGAGAAGCGGTTCTCGGTCGGTTCGTACCTCGCGTACCAGGGCGAGCAGTTCGTCGGGCGCTTCGATGCGAATTCTTACGTGACCATCACGCTCGCCATGGACAACTTCGACATGGGCGACACGCGGGAGCAGAGGCTCGAGACGCTTGGCTCCGCCGAGTGCGATTGGCTGGTCATCTCGTTTTCGAGCGACTGGCTCTTTCCGCCCAGCCAATCACGCGAACTCGTCGCGCTCATGACGACGCTTGGCGAGCCCGTGTCGTATTGTGAGATCAAGACCGAGGGTGGGCACGATAGCTTTCTGTTGCCGGATGACATCGAGGCATTCGGTCCGTTGGTGGAGGCCAAGCTTGGCGCACCCCGGCCGCAACCGCCGCGCGAGAGCGCCGAGGACGATCGGATCTTCGATCTGATTCCGCCGGGCAGCTCTGTGCTCGACCTCGGCTGCGGGGAGGGCGACTTGCTGGCACGGCTCAAGGGGCGAGGCGCGCCGCTCTTGTGTGGCGTCGAGGTCAGCACGGAGCTGGTCGCAGCGACCATGCAGCACGGCGTCGAGGCGATCGACTACGACTTGAACGTCAGCTTACCCGAGTTCGATGACAACCGTTTCGACTACGTCGTGCTGTCATCCACGCTGCAGGCCGTCCCCAACGTCGAACGCCTGCTCGAGGACGCGCTTCGAGTTGGCCGCCGCGCCATCGTCGGCTTCACCAATTTTGCTCATCGAACGCTGCGCGAGATGTTCGGCCTCGAAGGACGCGCCCCAAAGGCACCGGGCCCGTACTCCCACGAGTGGTACGACACCCCCAACCGCCGGTTTCCGTCCATCCGGGACATGCTCGACCTGTGCGAGAAGATGGGCGTCACCGTGGAGGAAGCGCGCTACTACGACGACACGCAGGGCCGGGTCATCGGCGACGATGAAGATCCGAACCTCGCTGCCGAGACCGCGCTCCTCGTGTTGAGCAAGAGCAGCCGCTAGGCGTAGTGGTTGGCGGGAGCCTCAAATGGGCTTGCGATTCGATGCACGCGGTCGACGATGTCTTGGGCCAGGTCGGAGTCCGTGCCGTCCTCGAAGCCGAACTCTACCGTGTCCGAGATCCCACCAAAGCGTTGTTCGATCACCCTCGGCAGCTCATCATACGGTGCGTAGATGCAGAACTCGTCGAGCATGTCGTCCGGGATCTCTGCCGCCATCTGCTTCCACTGCCCCGTCCTCGACATCTGATTGAGCTTCTGGGCCAGGTCGTCCCAACCGTGGAGCGACATCACCGGCAGATACGAGGGAGTCGACCCGTAGAACGCAAGGCGGTATCGGGCCCACTCACGATTCTTCATCACGGTTTCTTCGTCGGGGCCCGTCATGATGAAGCCGCCCCCGCACACGTCGAGCTCGCTGCGCGACCGGCCGGCCGACTCCAACCCACGGTCGATTGCAGGCCACACCACTTCCTCGAGGTACTTCTTCGTGCAGAAGCCGTGCAGCCGAAGCCCGTCCGCCACGCTTGCCGCCGACTCGACCATCTTGGGTCGAACGGCGGCCAGGTACACCGGCACCATGGGCAGATTCGACTTCGCCGGAGTGAATTCCGGTGTCATCAGTGAGAACTGGTAGTGGTCGCCTTGATAGTCCAAACGCTCCCCGAGCTCCCAGCACCGCCAAATCGCGCGCAGCGCTTTGACGTACTCGACCATCCGGCTTCGCGGTGCCTTCCAAGGCGTGCTGAACCGCCGCTCGTTGTGCCCTTTGACCTGCGTGCCCAAGCCCAATGCAAATCGCCCGCCGGAGTTGACCTGGACCGACCACGCTTGGCTGGCGAGCACCATCGGGCTTCGCGGGAACGCGACCGCGATTGCCGTCCGCGCCTGAATCCGCTCGGTCGCGTTCACGGCGATGGCTGCATGAATCAGCGGGTCTCCGACAATCTCGGGAATCGCAAGACCATCAAATCCATACGCTTCAGCCTGCTGCGCGGCCGCGGCGAGTCGGCCCCAGTGGGCCTCCGGCTCGAACTTGTCGACTCTCATTCCCTCCTCCTACCACGCCTCCGCCCTGCAATTCACGGGGTCTGACGCTTCCTTTACGCAGTCTCGGGAAAGTGAGATCATCCTGTTAATAGACGGAGCCGTGCAGGCGCCACAAAGGGGGTGGATATGCGGTACGTGCTGATGCTTTTGCTACTGGTAGTGGTCGGGTTGAGCTCTGATTTGGGCCCGGGCGAGCGCGTCCAAACCAGCGACATGCAACCGATCCTCTTCGCAGCGGCCTTTGGCTCAAACTAAGCATGCGGAATTACTGAGGATCGCTGCCTCAGCCTCAAACAGAACCTCTGAGGAAGTCGCCGCAGGTGGCGCCGATGTGCTGCTTGAGCCCGGTTCTGGACAACCGCTGGCCAACTGCTACCTTGCCGCCATCGCCCCATCCAGGGCGCGGTAGCTCACCGTGGGCTGCCGCCACGCTGCCGCCTGTTCCTATCAGACCCGCACCGTGAAACGAAACATCGGTTCCAAGGGTTCGTAGAAGACATCGGCAAGAAGAAGCGAAGCAGACGCTACGGGACGACTCCCACCGTCATGCCTCGCACATAGAGAAGAGAGAAACAGATGAGCAAGAAACTATTCGTAGGTGGCCTGAGCTGGAACACGACTGACAGCGAGCTCCAGCAGGCTTTTGAGGCTTGCGGCGCCGTCGCCGAGGCCAAGGTAATCACCGATCGGGAAACCGGTCGCTCGCGGGGCTTCGGCTTCGTGACGTTCGATGACGAAGCGAGCGCAGGCCGCGCGGTCGAGGAGCTCAACGGCTCCACGCTCGATGGTCGCACCATCCGCGTCGACAGCGCCAACGAGCGGCCCCGCAACGACCGTAGCGACAAGCGCTGGTAAGACGCGAGTGAGCGACGACTTTGATTCCCTCGGGCTCGGCGGAGCTTTCCGCCGTGCCCTGGGGGACAAGGGCTACACACAGCCCACACCCATCCAATCTCAGGCCATACCCCAGCTGTTGCAGGGGAAGGACCTGCTGGGCATTGCCCAAACAGGAACCGGCAAGACCGCCGCGTTCGCGTTGCCTTTGCTGCAACGCCTAGACGAGCAAAACTCGTCTCCCAAGCCCCGCCGACCACGGGCGCTCGTACTTGCGCCAACGCGTGAGCTCGCACTGCAGATTCACGAGGAGCTAACGAGCCTCGGGCGATACACCAAACTGCGCCACGCCTTCATTATTGGCGGCGTCAGTCAGAATCCTCAGATCAAGGGCCTGGCCCAGGGCCTCGACGTGCTCGTCGCGACTCCCGGTCGCCTACTCGACTTGGCGGGCCAACGGCACGTCGATCTCTCCGAGGTATCGGTCCTCGTGCTCGATGAAGCCGACCGGCTTTTGGACATGGGGTTTATCCGCGACGTGAAACGCATCGTTTCGCAGACGCCGAAGAGCCGTCAGTCGCTTTTGTTCTCCGCCACGATGCCGAAAGAGGTTGCAGCGCTCGCTCGCGAGCTGCTCAAGGACCCGGTTCGTGTCGATGTCTCGCCGAAACAGATGACCGTGAAGGAAATCGACCAGCGGGTCGTCATGGTAGACAATGGCGACAAGCAGCGCATGCTCGAGCACCTGCTGCGCGACGATGAAGTTTCCAGAGCCATCGTCTTCACACGCACGAAGCACGGTGCCAACAAGGTGGCTCGCAAGCTCGAGAATGCTGGCATTGGTGCCGAGGCCATTCACGGCAACAAGTCCCAGAACGCCCGTCAGCGGGCCCTGCGCAACTTCAAAAATGGGGACGCCTGGGTGCTGGTCGCGACAGATATCGCTGCGCGCGGCATCGACATCGACGCGGTCTCCCATGTGTTCAACTACGAGCTGCCCCACGAACCGGAGAGCTACGTGCACCGCATCGGCCGAACGGCCCGCGCGGGAGCTACGGGGGCTGCTTGGTCATTGGTAGACCCGTCGGAACGCAACCGGCTACGGGCTGTGGAGAGGCTGATCAAGTTCTCCCCGGCAGAGGTGCCGGTAGACTTGCCTCCTCGCGATCCTGCCGAGGAGCAGAACCACGCAAGTCGGTCAGGGCCTCAGAGCTCTGGCAGGCCAGCGAGCAATCAAAGACCCGGTGCGCAGCGCCGTCGCAGGCGTCGCAGGCGTCAACCGGCGGCGTAGACGAAATCGTCGACGCGCTTCCACCAATCGAACAACCAACGCCGCCGCGCTTCCCCTCGTGGGATGTCGGCGGCGTTGATGCGCCAGATGCGGATTTCGACCTCTTTGCCGACGACCGCACCGCTCAACAAGTCCGTGACCTCGGCGAGGCCTTCGAGACCGCGGTGAGCAACGATGAGCACGTCGGCGTGGGGGGCGGCGTCAAGCAGGGTGAGCGCGCCGCCGGCCTTGGGGGGCAAGGTTCGTTTGAACGACTCGGCTAGGGTCGCCAGCTCCGGGTGGGTCTTGCCAAGCCTCTGCAGGGCGACTCGCTTCTTGCGTTCGGTGAAGCGGGTGCCTTCCGGGTAGAGCAGGACGCCTTCGTCGCCAAGCTGGTCCGCGAGCTTCCGCACTCCGGCCAACTCTTCCTGGGCGCTACCACCGCGGTCGATGAAGTAGTTGGGCGACTCATGGCCTGCGATGTCGATGCATGGGTCGACGAGCAGCTCGCGCTTGAATACGTACCTAAGCCGCAAGCCTTTCGCTCTAGAGAGAAAGACGACGGGGAGGGCGGTGTCGATGAGACTCGCGTGACGCACGAACACCAGCACGGGGCCCGGGAGGATCTGGTCGTCGCCCTCGATGGATGTCGAGAGGGAAAGAAACCGGCAGATCCACTGGAACAGAGAGCAGCCCCACCAGCACTGCAGGCGGAAGAAGAGGTCGTGCCGGCGTTCGATGTTGCCACGCGTGATCAGGTAGATCCCCGCGGCCGCGACGAGACCGATCATCTCGATTGAGAGATAGACCCAAGCGAACATCAGGAGGCGCAGGATCACGAACGAGCATCGACGCACGACGCCGACTACGAACGCCACCGGGATCCACACCGGTGCGAGCGCCGTCAGCAACAACCACAGCAGCAAGTACGCGGAGATGGTCATCATTCGGCGCCGTGTTGGCGACACCGCGGTCGAGTGGGAGAACGCGAGCGCTTGCACGAACGAGGAGCGCCGGCGACCGTCCGTAGGCCGGATCGCGCTTCGTTTTCGCCGGGCTCTTCCCATGTGGCGCGGTTACGGTGAGGCGACGATCGAGGCGATCAACGCGTCAAACGCAGCGCCGTGTTCCGCCACCGTTGCGCTCGGCCCGATGAACTTGATGTAGAAGGGGCCACCGTCCGTCTCGACGATCGCCGCGAGCAAACGCTGGCCCGCTCTAGGGGCATCTTGCTGGCCCGGGCCGCCCATTCCAGTCGTGAACTGGCCGGCGACTTCGAGCTTCGTGACATCGAAGCCGGAAACCTTGCTCGAGGTTTGCTTCGCGTCAGACACGGGCGTGCCATCGGGGTTGGTGAACTGTCCCACCCACCGGTCGATGTTGTCCTTTGTCGTCCCCGCGCCCTGCGGGCCGAAGAAATAGACGATGAGGTCTGCAGGGCCCGCTGCCCCGGAGGCACTGAGCTGCGCGCGGCGCATCGATGACTTGGGTTGCTGAAGGGCAAACTTCCCCGGCACCTTGAACGCGATCGCGCCCACGTCCATCATCCCCGATTCATCCGGCACGGGATGGCGATCCTGTTGCTGCTGTTGCTCCAACTGCAGTCCCATCCCCGCGTGCGGGTCTTGGGCGCCAGTTGCCGGATGCGCGCCACCGGTTTCAGTCGTGCCGACCGGCGCCGGGCTGGCGGAAGGGGCCGCCTCGTTCGGGGTCGGCCCCTTGTTCTGACAGCCCGCCACGAGCAGGAGGCCCAAGAGACCAGGGACCACTACGAACACATAGGAGGATCGAATCACCATCATCGCCGTATTGGAGCACGAGAGATCAGTCCGCGCACCCACGAACAGCGGTTGACCATAGTCGTTGACCATAGTCGTTGACATAGTCCATGGCTTTGCTATCCAGCGACCATGGAAGACCGGCCAGAGACCATCGTGATCTCCGAGTTCAAGGCAAAATGCCTGGGAATTCTGCGCCGTGTCCACAAGACAGGCCGCCCAGTGGTGGTCACGAGGCGGGGCGAGCGGATCGCCGAAATCCATCCGCCGTCGCCCGCCCAATCCGAGCCCGACTGGCTCGGCTCCTTCGCGGAGCGAGGGCGAATCACGGGCGATCTCATCGAGCCGATCGCGGCGGACGACGGTGAGGGGCTTCCGTGAGTAAGGACTACTTACTCGATACCCACGTTTGGCTCTGGAGCCTGCTCGAGCCTGAGCGTCTTCGAAAGAAGACGCGGGCCTTGCTGAGCGCACCGACCTCCACGCTTTGGCTATCCCCCATCTCGGTTTGGGAGACGACCTCGTTGGCGGAGTGCGGGAAGCTCGAGCTCGACACCGATCCACGCCAGTGGGTTCAAGACGCCATTGCAGTCAGTGGCATCGGAGAGGCGCCGCTCAATCACGAGGTCGTCCTCCAGTCTCGGGAGCTCAAGCTCAAACACGACGACTTGGCGGACCGGTTCATCGCTGCGACGGCGAGCGTCTATCAATTCACACTCGTGACGGCCGACGAGCGTCTCTCGCGCGGCAAGGGCTACGACACAATTCGAGGTTGAGGCATGCGACGCGTACGAGGGTTCATCGATTTGGTGTTTGACGTGGTCGAGGAGACGACCAATCTCGTCGAGCGAACGCATGACGCCGTCGTCGAACGCTCGGTCCGCCGGTTTGCACCGGTCGAGCCGGCGCAGAGCACGGCCAAGGTCGTCACGGGCATTCAGACGGCCATCTCCGGGGGCGTGTTCGAGTCGATTCGGGTAATCAACGAAATCACTCGCTTCTCGGTGAATGCGGTCGCCGATGTCGCCGAGGCCGGCCTCGATCACGCGTCCGACCCGGACGAGCTCGAGCTGGCGACGCCGGTCCGCTCGAGCGCAGCAGGAACCGCGAGTTGGTACGTCGACTACCTGCAGGCATCCCTCAATGGGTTTTGGGGCGATCACCTGAGTCGAAAGAACAGCCGTCTCGACCTCGGCATGTCGCTACGCCACCACGGGCGGCATCTGCCCGCGACCACGGAGGCTTTTGCGGCGGCCTTTCCGAAGCCGACAAACAAAGTCTGTGTCTTCGTGCACAGTCTGGCGGCAACAGAGTGGCTATGGAGTCTGTCCTCCGAGGAACACTACGGCGATCCCGACGTGACCTTCGGCACGCGCCTCTTGGACGACCTCGGCTTCACCCCGATCTATCTCCGGTACAACACCGGCCGGCACATTTCCGAAAACGGGCGCGCGTTGGCCCAGTTGATCACCGAGGTGCTCGAGGCGTACACCGTGCCTGTCGAGGAGATCGCGCTCGTGGGGCACAGCATGGGCGGCCTGGTTGCGCGAAGCGCGGCGCACTACGCGCGTGAGCACGAAGAGCCTTGGGTCGCACACCTTCGACATGTCGCGTGCATCGGCTCCCCGCATCTCGGCGCTCCACTGGAAAAGGCCGTGAGCATGCTCACCGGCGTGTTGAGGAACCTCGACGCCGCAGGCGCGCAGGTTCCAGCCGAGCTACTCGATAGCCGCAGCGCCGGCATCAAAGACCTCCGCTATGGCTACACTATCGATGAAGAGTGGGCAGGAAGGGATCCGGATGAGGTGTTCGCCGACGCCCGCCGCAACGTGCCGCTCGTCGACGGTGTCGGCTACTATTTCCTCGCGGCCACAATCGCGCGCGATCCGGCCCACCCCCTCGGCCAACTGCTCGGCGACTTGATAGTGCGGCTGCCGAGCGCATCCGGTGAGGCCCCTGAGCACGCCCGGCGCATTCATTTCTCCGGCGGGGCCGTTCTCCCCGGCATGAATCACCTCCACATCGCCAACCACCCTGAGGTCTACGAGGCCTTGCGCGACTTGTTGGCGGCCTAGGCGGGTCGATGCAAAGCTGAGGGCCAATGGCCCCCAAACGACCCTTGGATTCTGCTGCGGATGAAGTCCGCGCCGCGCTCGGCCCCGCGCTGCAGCGCTTCGGCCCGGATTACTGGCGCGAGCAGGACACGGCCAAGACCTTCCCCGCCGAGTTCTTCGACACCATCGGCGAGGCTGGGTACTTCGGCACGTTCATTCCGGAGGCCTATGGCGGCCTGGATGCGGGGGCACGGGTGGCCGCCGTGCTCGTCGAGGAGATCAATCGGGCGGGGGGCGACGCCGCAGCGGTCAATGCGCAAATGGCGATCTGCCGCACGCTCGTTTTGCACGGGACCGAAGAGCAGAAGAAACAGTACCTCCCGGGCGTTGCGTCCGGCGACATTCGGTTCCTCACCGTCGCGGCGACCGAGCCTGACAGCGGCGCGAATATGGCAGAGCTTGCGAGCACCGCGCGCCGTGATGGCGACGACTGGGTGATCAACGCCAGCAAAGTGTTGATCTCCTTCGCCGAGCATACACGCTTGATGATCCTGTTGGCGCGCGCCGACGAAGGCACGACGCTGTTCCTTCTCGACCTCGACGAAGTGGGCGACCAAGTCGAGATGCACCCGATCGACCTCGTCGCGCACCGCATGACGTCGAGCCTGTTCATCGATGACCTTCGGGTGCCGGACAGCACGCGAATCGGGCCCCCGGGTGAAGGCCTCGCTTGTCTAATGAAGGGCTTCGTGATTCGACGCGTGCTCGCGGCGTCCGAAGCGATTGGGAACGCGCGGTTCCTGCTCGACCGAAGCATCGAGTACGCCAAGACCCGCAAGACGTTCGGTCAGTTGATCGGTGTCAACCAAGGCATCCAGTACCCGCTCGTGCAGGCCTACGCGAAGATCGAGGCAGCGGATTTGATGCGCTGGGACGTGCTCGATGTGGTTGATCGCGGCGAAGACGCCGTGCCGCGCTCCGCGATGGTGAAGGTGCTGGCGTCCGAGGCGGCGTGGGAGACCTCGCGGGCCGCGCTAACCACCTTTGGCGGCTGGGGCCTCGCCTCGGAATACCACGTCGAGCGAAAGCTCCGCGAAGGCACGGTCTACGTGTTTAATAACCTCTTAATGAACCTGATCGCCGACCGGGCGCTCGGGCTTCCAAAGAAGTAGCCCCCCCCGCTCAGGCGGACTGATACATGCTCAGGCGGGCTGATACGCGCAGAGGGGATCCTCGCCGAGCGGATCGCCGGTCATGGCGTACGCCCGCGCTCGCGAGCCGCCGCAGGCGAATTTGAACTCGCATCTGCCGCAGCGACCTGTGTAATTCGTCGGGTCCTGAATCTCGTGGAGCGCTTCGGACCCGCGGTAGATCTCGTGTAGCGCCTGGTCTTTGACGTTACCGAGGAGCGGGTAGGGCAAGAAGCCGGCAGGGTAGACCTCGCCGAGATGGGAGACGAAGATCACGCCGTTGCCGTCACGGATGCCAAAGGCCATCTGTCGCGCGCGCGCCTGGATGTCTTTGAGGGGCATGCCCTCGGCGAGCTTTTGCTGAATCCAATAGCGCCGATACTGCGGCGCCTCAGTCGTCCCGACCCGGAAAGGCGCTTCCTCGGAGATCGAGTAGACCCACGCGAGCAGCTTCTCCACGTCGTCGGCGCTCGGCGTGTCGAGCTCGGACCCGCGGCCCACCGGGACCAACAAGAAAAGGCTCCAGCGGCGAACCGGGGGCGCGGCCTTGTCGCGCAGCAGCTCGTACATCGCCTGCACGTGGGGAAGCGTTGTTGCGGTGATGGTCGTGTTGACCTGCACCGGAATCTTGAATTCGCGCGCCCACTCGAGCGCCTTCATCGAGTAATCGAACGTGCCAGGGACGTTCCGAAACGCGTCGTGAATCTCGGCGGTTGGTCCATCGAGGCTGACGCCCATCGCGGTCACGCCGAGCTCGCGGAACTGCTCGACCGTCTCGCGCTGCAGGAGCGGCGTCGTGCTGGGGGTGATCGACACATGAATGGGCAGCGATCGGCCGTATTCGATGAGCTCGGCGATGTCGGGCCGCTTGAGCGGGTCGCCTCCCGTCAGCACGAGCATGCTGCCAAGCTCGTGAACGCTGCGCATCAATGCCTTGCCCTGCTCGGTGGTCAGCTCTTCCGGGTCGCGATGCGGGATCGCGCTCGCGCGGCAGTGCTGGCACGCGAGGTCGCACGAGATGGTCGTCTCCCAGTACACGTTGCGCGGCTGGCGACGATAAAGGAACCCTGGGTAGTCGGTTCCGACGGTCTCTAGCTCCATCGCGAGAGGCTAGCACCGCTGCGCCGTTGGACTACTCGAAGAGGTTGAGGTACTCGCCGTAGCCTTCTTTCGCCAGATCTTCCTTGGGGATGAAGCGTAAGGAGGCGCTGTTGATGCAATAGCGCATCCCTGTGGGCGTGGGCCCATCTTCGAATACGTGACCGAGGTGGCTGTCCCCATGCTTGCTTCGGACCTCGGTCCGTGTCGCCATCAGCTTGCGATCGGTGTGCGCCGTGACGTTCTCATTTTCAATCGGCTTGGTGAAGCTCGGCCACCCCGTGCCGCTCTTGAACTTGTCCGTCGAGCTGAAGAGGGGCTCGCCGCTAACGACGTCGACGTAAATGCCATCCTTCTTGTTGTCCCAGTACTCGTTCCGGAACGCTGGCTCCGTGCCTTCTTCTTGGGTCACTGCGTACTGCAAAGGCGTCAGCTCCTGACGAAGCTCGGCCTCCACGGGCTTGTCGTATTCCTTGCTCTTGTCGGACATCGGTTTCTTCTTTGCGACTTGGGGTTTTTCAGGTGCTTCGAGTGGCCGGTTGCCCCACACGGACTGCAGGAAGCCCTCGCGGCCCGACGCCGTGCGGTAGCGTTTGTAGTTCGCAGGGTGCTTCTTGTAGTAGTCCTGGTGGTAGCTCTCGGCGGCGTAGAACGGCTCGGCCCATCGAATCTCGGTTACGATGGGCGTCTTGAAAACACCACTCTTTTCGAGCTTCCGTTTCGAGGCTTCGGCCAGCTCGTGTTGCTGCCGGTCGAACGCAAAAATCGCGGTCCGATACTGCTTCCCCCGGTCGGCGAACTGACCCCGGTCGTCCGTCGGGTCGATCTGCCGCCAGAACACTTTCAACAGATACTCGTACGAGATGATCGCCGCGTCATACTTCACTTGAACCGCCTCGACGTGCCCGGTCCGGCCGGAGCTGACCTCGCTGTACGAAGGCGCCGTCTCCTTCCCGCCCGTGTAGCCCGAGGTGACGCTCACGACGCCTTCGAGCTTCTCGAACGGCGGCTCCATGCACCAATAACATCCGCCCGCAAAAGTCGCTTTCGCGAGCTTAGGCGAATCCGCGCGAGTCGAGGTCACCCCGATCGCCACCAAGATGGCGACCACCAGAATCGGAAGCCCCAACACAATCGTCCGCCAACTCTTCATCTCTCCACCGTCATCTAAGGCTCACCCCATTAACGTCACAACCCCCCATTTGTTTCACCAAACCAAAAAAAGGGGTCAGACCGATGGCCGCTAGGCACGCAACGCCGTGCCGACGAGGCCGGGAAACCGCGTCCACGCGGGCTTTGCTTCGAATGCTGCAAGCCGCCGACCGAACTCCACCGGCCGTTTCGACGCGACCGTGAGCGGATCGAGCCTTCTAAACGGAGCCCTTACGACGGACTTCTGGGCACGGTCGAACATCAGGAAATTGAAAGTCTGCCCGATGCCGGACTGGACGTCGTAAATGTCCTGTCCGGGGAACCCGCCCCAGGGGCTTCCCATGAAATAGGCAGAGTAGTAGACCAGCATGTTCAGCGAGACCGTGCCGTAGCGCAAGTTGGATATGGCGCGCTCAACGGCCGCAGCGACGTTCGGATCCCGCAGCGACTTGGGATGTACGATGATCGTCGCACATAGAGTTCCCCACAGGGTCTGGTTGGCGAGCTCGACGGCCCGGTCGAGGAAGCTCGCGACGTCGGGCGCAGCCACCCCGGCCTCAGCGAAGAGCCCACAAAATGCCTCCCGCTTGAAACAAATGTCGTCCGGCGATTCGGGGTCCACGTTGGGAATCAGGGTCCAGGGAAGATGATCCGCTTCTCCTGCCCCAAACAGGCGCGCGCCTGGATGTGCTTCGAGAAACTCCGCATGACGGTCGCGAGCGCCGGGGTAGTACGCATACCGCGTGGGTGCTCGCTCCAAGTGCTCGCCGACGGTATCCACGAGTCGCTCACGCAGCTCCCACGACTCGTGTTGGATGAGTACTCTTGGCGTGAGGCATGCGAACCCCGCGTTCACGGTCAGCCAAGTGGCGATCTGCCCGGCTTGCGCTTCAACGTCTCCCGGCTTCCAAGGTCCAGGCACGACAATGACCGGGCTCACGTTACCCAGCTCGCCAGTGAACGGCTTCGTGATGAGCGGCCGGCGTTCGGCTTTGCGCTTCCTCCCTTGTGGCCCCGCTCCAAAGACGATGGCCTCGAAGGTCTTGTCAGACCCGGTCACGTGCAGCTCTTCCACTTCCGGATGACCGGCAAGGTAGGCTCCCTCATCCGCTCCGCCGTACACGACGGCGAGGAAGCCGCGGTCGATCAGCGCTCGAAACCCCTCTTCCATCAGCGGCCCCATATGGGCGTTGACAGGATTTGGTTTGAGAACGACCACCTGCAGCTCGACGAAGAGTCTGTGGAGCACATCGCAAACGGGCAGCACCGAGGCGTTTCCCGCACCGAGAACGAGGGATAGGGCTCCCTTTCGCTGCGGGTTCTTATAGGCAGCGGCTTGTCCAGCGATCGCTTCCTCAGCGTCGAGGCCGGGCTCCATCCAGACTTCACCGGTCACGCCGAGGAAGAGGAAGCGATCCCACGGGGTCAAAGGAAATGTCTGGGCCACGACCTGCCCGTCGGGTCGCGTCGTGATTGGTCCTGGGACGCGTGGTTGGCCCAATGCCTCGATCTCGGAAAGAGACCTTCGAAGAATCCGAAGGGCTCGATGAATCGTAGCCAAGATGGTCCACTCTTCGGCTTCAGCAAGAGTATGAGGTGCGACGCGTTTGGCCTCGAGCTCAGCGGCTACCCAGCGATCTCCGATCGAAATGAAATCACGGCGGACTTCATCGAGCAGGGCGAGGCGTTCGCGCATTCCAAGGTGCACCCACGAGTCTTTGTTCGCTCTAAGCCCGAACAAAACGTCGTCGATCGCTCCACGCTGCGTCTCGCGCGAACTCTCAACTAGATCGGCGAAGCGCGGTGATCCGCTTGTGACAGGCTGGGCTGTGCTGACGGCTGACGAGATAGCCATGTCCAGGTCTCCCAACGGGTCGGTACGAGGCTACTGTCGATCTGTTGACCCGAACTTGCAAGTGCGCAGTGGCTTGGGGCCAGGTTGCGGGGCTCCTATTGCTTTTCGAGGAAGAGGGTCTGCGTTGGGTAGGCGAACTCGATGCTTTCTGCGGCGAAGCTTCGGAAGATGGCGAGGTTGACCGACTGAAGGATGTCCATGTGTGTGGCGTAGTCGGAGGACTCGACGTAGTAGACCGTCTCGAAGTTGAGGGCGGAGTCGCCGTAGGACGTGAAATGTGAGCGGTCGAAGCGGGCACGTTCCTGGGACTCGATGGCGGCTCGAATCAAGTCGGGAATCCGCTCGAGCATGTCTGGCGAGGTCTGATACGTGACGCCGAGCGAAAAGACGACGCGACGTTCCCGCATTCGGCCGAAGTTGCGGATGCGGCTATCGAGCAAGTCGGTGTTGGAGAAGATGAGCTGCTCGCCCGAAATGCTTCGGATGCGGGTGGTCTTGATGCCGATGTGCTCGACCGTTCCGGCCATGTCGCCGACGACCACGAAGTCCCCGGGGATGAACGGCTTGTCGAGCACGATCGAGAGCGACGCGAAGAGGTCGCTGAGGACGTTCTGCACCGCCAGGGCGATGGCGATGCCGCCAATGCCGAGGCCGGCGACCAGCGCGGTGACATCGACCCCGAGGTTATCGAGGATGAGCAGCAGGACGATCGCCCAGAGCGCAATACGACCGAGGAAGCTCAGGGCGTTCATCGTCATTCGGTTCGCGCCGTCGGTCTCGTCCTTGCGGTAGTTCTCGAGCCAGATCTGGAGCGCGGTGCTGAGCCAGATGCCTGCCTGAAGGATCGTCGCGACGATGGTGACCTTCCAGAACAGTGAGCGGACATCGCCAGGCAGCGACAGCCAAATCGAGCCCACGAAGATCGACACCATCAGCAGGTAGAGAAGCTTCGTCTTGCGGAGCGCGCCGATGACGACGTCGTCGATGATGGTGTGCGTCCTGTGAGCCAGCCGCTCGATGCGCACGATCAACACCTGCTCGACGAGCCGCAGCGCGACCAGCGTGCCCACGGCGACCGCGATGGAGATCAGCCAGGTTTGGATTTCGTTTCCGTAGAGAGTATCGGTGAGCTCAAACACGCTAGGTTCTTGCGATGCGATGGCGGACGAAGCAACCCTCCAAGTGGTCGTTCACCAATCCCATCGCCTGCATGAATGCGTACGCGGTCGTCGGCCCCACGAAAGACCACCCGCGGCCCTTGAGCTCCTTGCTCAGTGCCGTGGAGGTGGGTGTCTTTGCGAGCTTCATCAGGGCGCCCTTGGTCATCTTCCGTGGGCGTTCGCTCCCGGGCGGCACCCATTCCCAGAAAAACGCTGACAGCGAGCCAAATTCCTCCTCGAGCTCGACCGCGCGTTTCGCGTTGTTGATCGTCGACTCGATCTTGCCACGGTGCCGGACGATCCCGGCGTCGCCGAGAAGCCGCCCGACGCTGCGCTGATTGAAACGCGCGACCCGGTGGTAGTCAAAACCGGCAAACGCTTGTCGAAAGTTCTCGCGCTTGCGCAAGATGGTCAGCCAGCTCAACCCCGACTGAAACCCTTCGAGGCAGATCTTCTCGAAGAGCCGCACGTCGTCGTGCACCGCAAAGCCCCACTCTTCGTCGTGGTACGCGGCGTAGTCGGGCGTGCTTGTGCCCCACCAGCAACGAGCCTGCCCGTCGTCCCCGCGAACGAGCCCTTGGGATAGCCTCGGCATCGGACGCCACGCTACCACGGCAGTAGAGGGATAGGACCCCCGCTCTTAGTCCTCGATCGAAATGGCTTGTTCGGGACAAGCGTCCACGGCGTCTTGAAGCGCCTCGCGAAGCTCCTCGGGCGGGTTCTCGTCCAGAACCACCAGGCTGCCGTCCACCGCAAACGAGAAAAGCTCAGGGGCGGCGCCCCGGCACTGCGCGTGCAGTTTACATTTCTCTCTGTCGTACACGATCTTCATAGTTCAGCTCTTATCGAGGTGTGAGAATGGCTGGGTATTTGCCGAGACCGCGCACGAACGAAGAGGAGACGTACTCGGGCGGCTTGCCTTCGATTGTCTCAATGCGCTTGACCCGCTGGGTCATCTCCTCGAGCGACAAGCGGATCTCCATGCGAGCGAGCGAGGAGCCCAGGCAGAAGTGGGGGCCGAGCCCGAACGAGAGATGCTTCGCCTCCACCGAGAAATCCCGGAAGATGTTGAAGGTGTGCGGATCCTTGAATTTCCGCGGGTCGCGGTTGCCGGCAGGATAGGTGACCCCTATCTGCTGGCCTTCCTTGATGACCTTGCCGTGAAGCTCGTAGTCGCGCGTTGCCGTGCGGTACATGTTCACGAAGGGGCACACCCAGCGAAGGATCTCCTCGATCGCGTTCGGAATCAGAGAGGGGTCGTCGACGAGCGCATCGTACTGCTTCTGGTCGTTGGAGAGCCGCTCGAGGCCGCCCGCGATCGCGCTGCGCGTGGTTTCCGCGCCGCCCACATTGAGCAACACGTGCTCGAACAGCAACTGCGATTCGTCGAGCTTCTCGCCATTGATTTCGGCATTGATCCAGATGCTGAGGAGATCGCTGCCTTTGGCGCCAGCGGCCATGCGATCCTGGTACATCTCTTCGTGATGCTCGCAGAACGCGGTGAACGCATCATTGACTTGGTCGGTCACGTACTCGGGGCCCTGTCCTCCGGCCACGATGAGGTTGACCCAGTTCAAGACGGCGTCGCGCTTCTCCTCTGGGATGTCTATCATGTCGGCGATCAACCGTGCGGGGAGCGCCCCGGCCAAATCGGCGACGATGTCGACTTCGTCCTTGGCGAGCATCTTGTCGACGAGGTCGACGCAGATCTCGCGCGCTCGGGTTTCCATCTTGCGCATCTGCCGAGGCGTGAAGCCAGAAGACACCAGCGCGCGCTGCTTGTTGTGCTGCTCGCCGTCCTGGTAAATCATCCCCGGGTCGGGGGGAATCCCGGGTCGCACGCCTTCACCATTGATGAAAGTCTCCGCGTCGCGTTCGATCGTAACGATGTCGTCGTACCGAAAAACCTGCCAAACCTGGTTCTCCTCATCGAAGCGGATCGGCTCGTGCTCGAGGAAGTAGTCGTACATCTCATAGGGGTTGTCGTGCGTCGAAGGGGCGCAAAAGTCGAGCTTCTGAAACTTCACTGGGCACTTGCTTTCCACTGGGATCCTCCGAGGATGCCCGCAATTACGGGCCGTAACTATACGAGATGTAAACTTAAACTAGTTTAGAACAAGTTCTACTTCGGTCAAGCGCAAATTCTGCATTTGACAGAAAGAAAACACCAGTATTGCCTACGCCGACTTGCGCCTCATGGTTGCGCACGTGCTCGAGTCGTCCACGGCTTCCGTCATAGCGTCTCCGCGCGGTCGGTGTTCAAGAACACTTCGTGGATCATCAGCTCGTTCGGGCCACGGAACATCTCTTTGGGTGGCCTGTTTCGATGTGCCTCGGCAAACGATGGGCTTGCGGTCCACGCGACGAAGTCGTCAAACGACTCCCACCACGTCTTGACCTCGTAGTACCCGGTGCCCGCGGGGCCAGGCGTCCATTTGCCGCTCTGGTGGTCGAGGTCCATCGGCCGCGGCCGGTGCACTTCGTTCCGAATGAAGCCCTGGGCTTGGTCCACGAGGTGGACGCGCTTGCGAAAGCGGTCTTCGAAGTCGATTTCATACCCCTCGGCTACGGGGATTCGATTGGTGACGCAGATCATGAGCGAAGCATACCCCGCTTCGTGCCAAGCGCAGGTGGTCGATGGCGACACGTTCGTCAGCAAACGGACTGTGCTACGAAGGGCCCGTGACCGACTGGCAGCTCAAGAAACACCCGATTTCCCAGGGTGTCCCGGGGCCCGTGCTAATCGTCGTGATGGATGGCGTGGGGTGCGGTGCCTCCAATGAGGGCGATGCGGTGTGGCTCGCACGAACTCCCACGCTCGATCGGCTTGCCAGCGTGTCGTTGACGACACGGCTCCGGGCCCATGGCACGGCTGTCGGTCTTCCAAGCGACGACGACATGGGAAACAGCGAGGTGGGGCACAACGCATTCGGGGCGGGGCGCGTGTTCGATCAGGGGGCCAAGCGCGTCCAAATGGCGATCGACAGCGGCGAAATCTTCGAAGGCGCAGAGTGGAAGAAGCTCGTCCGGCGCGTCAGCGAGTCCGGCGAACCGATGCACTTCATCGGTCTCCTCTCCGACGGCAACGTACACAGCCACATCGAGCATCTCTTTGCGATGCTGCGCCGCTGCAACGAGGAAGGCGTGCAGCACGCACGCGTGCACATCCTGCTCGACGGGCGCGACGTGCCCGAGACCAGCGCGCTCGAATACGTCGAGGCGCTCGAGAAGGTGCTGCACGATCTCAACGAGCAGGGCGGGCGCGACTACCGTATCGCGTCCGGCGGCGGCCGCATGTTCATCACGATGGACCGCTACGGCGCCGACTGGTCCATGGTCGAGCGCGGCTGGAAGCATCACGTGCTCGGCCAGGGCAGGGGTTTTTCGAGCGCCACCGAGGCGATTCAGACCCTTCGCGACGAGAATCCCGGAATGATCGACCAGGACCTCCTGAGCTTCGTGATCGTCGACGGGGAGGGTGAGGCGGTCGGCCCGATTCGCGATGGCGCGGCAGTCGTGCTCTACAACTTCCGTGGCGACCGCGCGCTCGAGCTCACCCGGGCGTTTACGGAGCCCGATCTCAGCGAGTTCGACCGTGGGCCCATTCCTGGCGTCGAGTTCGTCGGCATGATGGAGTACGACGGCGACCTCAAGCTCCCCCGTCACTACCTCGTGCAGCCACCCGAGATCGACCGGACCATGGGGGAGTACCTGGCGCGCAATCAGGTCAGCCAGTTTGCCTGCAGCGAGACCCAGAAATTCGGCCACGTGACGTACTTCTGGAACGGCAATCGGACTGGGATGTTCGATGGAGCCTACGAAGAGTACGTGGAAGTCCCGAGCGACGTGATTCCTTTCGAGCAACGCCCCTGGATGAAGGCCGCCGAGATCACGGATGCGACGATCGCCGCTCTTCAACGCGGTGGCCTGCGGCACGGGCGCATCAACTATGCCAATGGCGACATGGTGGGCCACACCGGCAGCCGCGACGCGTCAGTCATTGCGGTGGAAGCAGTGGATCTGTCGTTGGCGCGGATCATTCCCGTAATCGAAAAGCTCAACGGGGCACTGATCGTGACCGCCGACCACGGCAACTGTGACGAGATGTTCGAGCTCGACAAGAGTTCGGGCGACTTCAAGCGGGATGCCACCGGGACCCTGAAGAACAAGACGAGCCACACACTCAACGCGGTGCCTTGCTATGTCTACGTCCCGGGCAACGATGCTCTGCGCCTCGATGACGGCGTCCAGAACCCGGGCCTCGCCAACATCTCGGCGACCACGTTCCAGCTCCTCGGCTACGAACGCCCCGAAGGTTACGAACCCTCGATCATCCTATGAGTTGCTTGAGTCGCGGCCGGAGGGCACGGACCGCGGGCCTGACCCCGTTCCTGCTGGCGCTCTTGCTGTGGACCGGCACGGCCGGCGCGCAGGCCGTGGTCGAAGCGCCGACCTCGAAGAACGCCCGGATCGAGGCTCTGCTCGGCAAGGCGGCCAACGCGATGGCCGGGGTGTACGACTACCGTGGGACGCTGGTCAAGCAGGAGCTCTTCGGCGACGAGCTCGTCAAACAGACCATCGAGTTCAAGTTCTCGCGGCCCTTCAAGGTCTACGTGAAGTACATCGAGCCCTACGAAGGGCGAGAGGGCATCTACGTTCAGGGCTCGAACAGAAACAGGCTCCGCGCGCACAAGGGCTCGATGCCCGACATCGCGGTGAGCCTGAGCCCGCTGGGACGCGTGGCGATGATGGAGAATCACCACCCCATCACGTCATTCGGTCTCGAACGCATGCTCGAAGTCGGAAGCCGGAATATCCGCAAGGCGATCGCACGCGGGGATGCGACGCTCCGCGTGTCCAACGGCGGCGTCGTCCACGGTGAGCCCACCTGGCGCATCTCCCTCGAGTCCAAAGTGGGCGGACGTCACGTGACCGCTCGACCCCACGAGGACCTACGGGAGCTTGCCAGGCGCGTCGGGCAGGACATGTACGTGATCCTTCACCACAACGACGGCATCAACTCGCCGACGGACGTCAGCGCGGGACAGAAAGTCTTCGTCCCGCATTACTACGCCAGCCGGGGGGAGTACTTCATCGGCAAGCGGACGCTCATGATGATCAAGGCGAAGTCCTGGGACTACAACGGGAAGCTCTACGAATCCTATGAATACCCGGTGCTCGAGCTCAATCCGGGGTTGGTGAATCGGGACTTCGACCACCGGAACAAGGACTACGACTTCATGATCATCAATCAGCGGTAACGTAGCCGCAGCTTGATGCCGAGGAAGTCGGCGATTTGCTGCGCGTACGACCGCGGGATCAAGTCGAGTCGGCCCTCGACGACCGCGCGGGCCCGCGCATGAGGCTCGCCCTTGAGGGCGGGAAGTACGATTTGGCTCCAAGTGAAGAGCGTCTTTCCGTCCGCGCCATCGAGGGCGAGCGTGAGCACCGGCTCGAGGCGCTTTTGGTAGGCGACCGATGCGGTGCACAACGCGGCGAACGTCTTGACGAGGCCATCCTTGCCTACATCGTTCGCTTCTTCAAAACAGCCCTTGAGCACGTCGAGCTGTCGCGCGACGCGGGCGGGTGCGATCCGGGCGACGGCAGGGAGCGCTTCGGCCGACGTTTGCACGACGCGCTTGTTCGAGGACGAGATGCCCCTCGCAAACTTGGCCACCAACGGAACCACGAGCTCGGGCCTCACCCCGATGATTTCGCTGAGCACGCGTGCGGATTGCGTCGCAGCGGTTCGCGGGCCGTCCATCATGGTCTCACCGTGCTCCGCGATCTTCGACTGCGGGCTCTCATCTGCGAGGATCTTTTGAGCTGCCACGACGGCGCCACCGCTGGCTGCCTTCTTGCCCGGCTTGGGCTCCGTGTCGGTAGCTTCGGTCTCTGCTTCGGTGCTCTTCTTTTTGGTCGTCATTCGGGTCCTTGAAGTGCTTCAACGATTCGCGGTAGCGAGATTTCGTAACGCCACGAGGTGCCTCGGTGTCCGCCTTCGTACTCCTCGTAGTGCACGGGCAGCCCACGCTTGCGCAGCGCATCGTCGAGCATCCGCGCAGCGAAGTGTAGCCCGTGCTCATCCCTGTTGCCTGCATCGATGTAAATAAGTGACATTGCTTGCAAAGCCGCCGAAGAGGCATCGATTCGCCGGAGTGGGTCGTGTTCGAGCCACCTCGCCCAGATGTCGTCGCGGAGCACCCCGGTGGCGGGATCCATGGGGATCTGCGCAAGGGGAAAGTCGGTGGCGTCGGGTGAATACGCCGCACCGGCGGCGAGGACGAAGATCGCGTCGAACTGAGTCGCGCTCTTCGGACCCGCCACGGGGATTTCTTCGGCAAACGCGCGGAGGCCGCCCGCGACGTCGATCGCGATTGCGGCGCTCGTGAGCATGGGTCGCATGCTGACGTCGAACGCCGCATCGCCTGCGTGGCTCCCAATGACCGACACGACGTCGGGCCTGTCCATCCCGAGCCGCAGCGCCCCAAATCCGCCGGACGAGCGGCCGACGACCGCGCGCGCCTCGCGTTTGGGGACCGTCTTGAACTCAGCATCGACGAACGCGGTCACCTCGTCGGCAAGATAGGTCTGGTAGCGCCCCGTTCCCTCGGAATCGATGAACTGCGACCCGCCCCATCGGTTGAAACAGTCGGGCAGCACTAGGATTGCGGGCTTGCACTGGCCTTCCGCGATGAGTCGGTCGAACAGCTCGATCGTGTTCGGCTTCCACGGGCTCCAAGCCGCGATCGAGTGATTCGTCGACCCGAAGCCTGCGAGCATCAGCACGACCGGGAAGCGCTGCGTTCCGTCGTACTGCGGGGGCAAGTAGACGTAGAGATCGCGCTCGTGCGGGTCGCCGAGCGGGTTGTCGCTCAGACACTGGCTCTCATGAGATGTTCGAACGACTCGGCCATGCATCGGGGGGCTTCGCATAGCACATTCGCGCTCCCGGGGCGGGACATACAGCGATTTTCGCTACATGCGATCGACCACGCCGATGCCCACGAGCCCGAGGCCGCGACGGACTTGCCGGGCAGTCAGCGCCGTCAGTCCGAGCCGGCTCTCTCGCGTCGTGCCCTCGGCGTCGAGCACCGGGCACTCGGCGTAGAAGCTGTTGAATGCCCGCGCCAGCTCGTAGATGTGCTCGCACACCAGGTGCGGCTGGCTGGTCTCGCCCGCCTGGTAGACGACATCGGAGAACCGCAGCAGATGCTTGCCGAGGGCTTGTTCGGCGGGCGCGTCGAGCGCGATCGTTGCACTGGCGGCCGTCGCGTCCATGTCGACTCCACCCTTCGCGAAAATCGAGGCGCAGCGCGCGTATGCGTACTGCAAGTAGGGTCCGGCATTGCCCTGAAACGAGATCATCTTGTCCCAGTCGAACTGGTAGTCGCTGAGCCGGTTCTGACGGAGGTCGGCGTACTTCACAGCGCCGATGCCGACGACCCGTGACACGTCGTTGATTTCCTCCGGCCGAACCCGAAGGCGGCCTTCGGCAATCCCCTCATCGATTCGTTGACGCGCGCGCTGCTTTGATTCTTCGAGGAGCGACGTCAGCGTGATCACTTGCCCGCTCGCGTCGCGCGTTCGCAAGGGTTTGCCGTCGTTGCCAAGCACGGTGCCGAATCCGATGTGCTCGAGCTCCATCTCGGCGCCGAGGAGCTTCATCACCGCAAACAACTGTTGGAAGTGCAGCCCTTGGCGGTTGTCGACGACGTAGAGGGCGCGGTCGGCGCGGAAATGGTCTTTGCGGTACTGAACGGTTGCGATGTCGGTCGTCGAGTAGAGAAACGCGCCGTCCTTCTTTCTCACGATGAACGGGGTCTTTTGTTTGCGGAGCGACTTGGGGGCGTCGTCGACCTCGTTCCAAAAAATGCATACGGCCCCGTCGTCCTCCCGGGCGATACCGCGTTCGAGGAGATCGTCGACAACGCCCGGAAGTGCGTCGTGATACGCGCTTTCGCCGAGCCACACGTCGAAGGAGACGCCGAGCTCGGCGTACACGGCTTCGAGGGTCCCCCGGCTCACCTCCACGAAGTGTTCCCACAGCTTGCGGTTCTCCTCGTCGCCGTTTTGGAGCTTGGCGAGCTCGGCGCGCGCCCTTTCGGCAAAGCCCTCGTCGTTGCCGGCCCGTTCGGATGCGAGCTTGTACACGCGCTCGAGCTCGGCGATCGGCTTCGATTGCAGGGCGCCCTCATCTCCCCACTCGCGCATCCCAACGATCAGCAACCCGAACTGAGTGCCCCAATCACCGAGGTGGTTGTCGCGCACTACGTCGTGACCCATGAAGGACAAGATCCGCGCGATCGCGTCGCCGATGATCGTCGAACGGAGATGCCCGACATGCATCTGCTTGGCGATATTGGGGCTCGAGAAGTCGACGATGACCTTGGACGCCTCTTCCACGGCCGGTACGCCGTCACGCGCAGAATCGCGTAACGCTTCGGTGAGGTTGGACGCGATCCACGACGGCGCGAGGTGAATGTTGACGAAGCCAGGCCCCGCGACTTCGGCCTTCTCGATCGCATCGACCCCGGCGAGCGCTTCGGCAATCGGCTGCGCAAGGTCTCGAGGAGCCTTCTTGAGCTCTTTGGCGAGCGGCATTGCCCCGTTGATCTGGAAGTCGCCGAATTTTGGATCTTGGGTAGGACGAACGAGCGCGGGGCGGGGGCCGTCGAGGTCGAGGGCCTTTGCGATGGCTTCGGAGCCCAGAGACTCTAGGTAGCGCTCGAGGAGCATGGCCGGAGGCTTACGAGCTAGGCGCCCCCAGCGCCAGCGCCAGCGTGCTACGCTGCCACCCCGTGAATGTCATCCGTACCCTGATGGACGGCTTGAAGCCGGTAATCCGCGCCCGCCGCGCGGTTCTTGGCCCCCGCCGCCCCACCTGGACGCTCGAGCTCGAAACTGTCGCCGAGGTCCTTCGGCGGACCGCCAATTTGTCGATGGTTCTTCCCCTGCAGTTTCAGCGCCGGGTCATCGACCCCCCGCGGCCCGTAACCAAACCGATGAGGGCCGTCGATATGCACCCCATCGACGCAGGTGGAGTTTCGGCGGAGTGGTTCTCGCAGCCCAATAGCGATCCGGATCGAGTCTTTCTCTACTTCCATGGCGGCGGCTATTCGACTGGCTCGATCAATTCGCATCGGGATTTCCTGGCTCGACTGTGTATCGCCAGCGGCATGCGGGTGCTCGCGGCCGATTATCGGCTCGCGCCCGAGCATCCGTTTCCGGCCCAGCTCGAGGACTCGTGCCGGGTCTACCTGTGGCTGATCGAGGAGCAGGGGATTCACCCCAACCACATCGTCATGGGTGGGGAGTCCGCGGGGGCAGGGCTGACTCTGTCTACGCTGGTCTCACTCCGCGACGACCGCCTTCCCCTGCCGGCCGGTGGGGTGCTGATCTCTGGGTGGCTCGACCTGGACCCTCGCAGCACGTCCATGCAAAACAACAGGCACTACGATTTCGTGACCCGAATTGGTCTCCGCTCCATGGCCAAACGGTTCGCTCCGGTGTCCGAATATCGTAACCCTTTAGTGTCACCCATCCACGCTGACATGACCGGCCTGCCACCCCTGTTGATCCAGGTTGGCGCCGCAGAAACCCTGCTAGATGACAACCTTCGCTGTGCAGAGGCCGCCCGATCAGCAGGCGTCGAGGTCAAGCTCGAGGTCTGGCCCGACATGATTCACGCGTGGCATGTCTTCGCCCCGATGCTCCGGGAAGGGCGCGAGGCGATCCGGCGAATTGGCGGGTTTGCGAAGGACCGGACGGCCCCGTAGGCCCATCGTCGGCTTGACGGAAAGCACCCCTACTCCCAACTTTCTTACACTTGGTATCCATCAGGGACTTTTCGCGTAATCATGCTCGAGCCCGAGGGTAACCGACTCGAAAAGGGGAGGCTGACGTGGCGCAGGCAATCAACCGCTATCGTGCGGATCTACGAGATTTTCGGTTCCTATTCTTCGAGCAGTTCGATCTGCCCGCCGTTCTCGGCAAGGAACCCTACGGCGAGTGGAGCTCGGACGAGTGCAATATGGTGCTCGACGAAGTGTATCGCTTCGTTTGCGATGTGACCGGCCCGCTCAACAGCAGCGGAGACGCGCAAGGCTGTCGAATCGAGGACGGCCGCGTCATCACGCCAGATGGCTTCAAGGAGGCTTGGGACAAGCTCTGGGAGGCTGGCTGGCGCACGGTGGCTTCGCCCTCGCGCTGGGGTGGCCAGGATGCGCCGCACATGATCGGCTCCTTCGTCGAGGAGATGCTCTGCGGCGCCAACGCCTCGTTCACGATGTACACGGGCCTCACGCTCACAGCTGCGGAGCTCATCATGGACTTCGGCACCGAGGAGCAGAAGCAGAAGTACGTGCCCAAGATGATGAGCGGCGAGTGGACCGGCACGATGTGCATCACTGAGCCGCAGGCCGGCTCCGACGTCGGCGCCGCGTCCAGCACGGCCACCCGTTGCGACGACGGCACCTACAAGATCCGAGGCACCAAGATCTTCATCAGCGCCGGCGACAACGACCTCGGCACCAACGTGGTGCATCTAGTTCTCGCGCGCATCGAAGGCGCGGAGCTTGGCACCAAGGGCTTATCGCTCTTCTTGGTCCCCCGCGTGCGGATCGAGGAGGACGGCTCGCTCGGTGAGCTCAACGACGTCGAGGTTCCATCGATCGAGCACAAGATGGGCATCAACGGCTCGGCCACTTGCGTCATGCAGTTCGGCGACGAGGATGGCTGCATCGGCGAGGTCGTTGGGGGTATCGAGCATCAGGGCATTCGCCAGATGTTCCACATGATGAACGCCGCCCGCATCGGTGTCGGTGTGCAAGGTCTGGCGGTCGCTTCCGCCGCGTACCTCAGCGCCCTCGAGTACACCCGTGAGCGCAAGCAGGGCGCCAGCATCAAGCAGCTCAAGGACGTCCATGCGCCTCGCGTGCCGATCCTCGAGCATCCGAACATTCGCCGGGACCTCTTGGCGATGAAGGCGCGGGTCGAAGGAATTCGGGCTCTCGTCATGAAGCTTTCGAATCATGGCGATCGCCTAAGAGCGACCCAGGGCAAGGACGATGCATCGGAGGCCTACCACAAGGGCCAGGTCGATCTTCTGACCCCGCTCGTGAAGGCCCACGGCACCGATGCCGCGTTCGAAGTGTCGAGCCGGGCGATTCAGATCTTCGGCGGCCACGGATTCCTCCAGGACCATCCGGTCGAGCAGTACTGCAGGGACTCGAAGATCTTCCAGATCTACGAGGGCACCAACTTCATCCAGTCGATGGACTTGGTCAGCCGCAAGCTCGGCCAGGCAGGCGGCGCGAACACTCAGGCGTTCCTGACGGACATCCAGAGCTTCATCACCGCCAACAAAGACACCCCCGAGCTCGAGGAGGGGATCGGTCACCTCCAGGAAGCGCATGAAGCGGTCGCCGCGTCGGTGATGCAATTCATCGGTTGGTTCAAGGGGGGCAAGCTCGAGCACATTCCGCTCGCTGCCGAGGATTTCCTCAACATAATGAGCGACCTCGCGGTGGGTTGGCTGCTGCTCGACCAGGCTGCGATCGCGTTGAGCAAGTTGCCCGAGACGTCTGAGACGCATCCGGATTACGCGTTCTACATCGGCAAGAAATTCGCCGCCCAGTACTTCGCCAACAACGTGTTATCGACCTTGCCGGCCCGCACGCGGCGGTTGAGCTCGATCGATACGCTCCCTGTCGACATTCCCGACGAAGCGTTCGCGACCGTCTAGCTTCGACCCACGCAAACGTATTCCGGATGGTCTCGATGATGAGCGGGCGACGTCTTGATCGAACCACGCGTACGTGTCGCGGATGGTCTCGATGAAGGGGCGAGGGACGTAGCCCAGCTCTTTGGCGGCTTTGTAGTGGCACACACTCGGCGAGTGCTCCAGCGCGTGCAGGGAGTCGGGCGTGAAGAGGGGGATCTGGTGACTGGGCGTGAGCCTGGCCACGAGCGGGGCCAGTCCACTGATCAGCGCCAGCGGCACCGTGATCCGCGGGGCCTTCACACCGGTGACCTGGGCAGCCAGTTGGGCGAGCTCCTTGAGGTCGTGGCGGTGACCGGAAAGAAGGTAGTTCTCGCCGGTGCGGCCCGACTGCTCGGCGGCGAGCAGTCCGGCGACGATGTCGCGGACGTCGACGAAGTCGAACCCGCCTCCCAAGTTCACGGGGATCTTGCGATCGCGAAACTGGAGAAGCAGCTCACCCATTTGCGAAGGGGCGTAGTCGTGGGGTCCGACGACCCCCGTCGGGTTCACGATCACGGCATCGAGGCCGTCTGCAATCGCAGCCTGGACTTCGTTCTCCCCTTCGTTTTTGGATCGGTCGTAGGCAGGAGAGCGCTCTTCGGTGGCTCTCGGGCCGGCCTCGGTGAGCTCGGGGCCACACCCCCGGAGGTCGAACGCGTGCACCGAGCTGCAGTGCACGAACCGCGATACACCGCAGGCCATCGCCGCCCGGGTGGCATTGCGTGGGCCCTCGACGTTGACGCGGCGGACGATCCCGGTCGGGTCGCCGGTGATCGAGATGAGAGCAGCTAGGTGGAAGACCGTGTCCGCCCCGGCGAACGCTCTCTCGAGCGACTCGGGCTCGAGGACGTCCATGGGGATGTGCTCGACGTCGAGGCCTGCCAGAGACTCGGTCAGTCTCTTGTCTGCGGCGCCGACTTCATCGCCGCGCTCGAGGAGGGCGCGGACGAGGTTTGCGCCAACGTGACCGTAGGCGCCCGTGACGATGGTGCGCATTAGGCAAATATGCTGGTATTGGTGGGCGTTGTCGAGCCGACGTCGCGGACACCAGTGCGTGATCTGCGATTAGACCTAGTGTTTGGCCTGGCAGCCGGCGCAGATTCCGTAGAGCTCGAGCTTGTGGCGCACCAGCTTGAAGCCGAGCTTTGCGGCCACGTTGTGCTGCAACGCTTCGATGTTGGGGTCTTCGAACTCGATGATTTTCTCGCACTCGAGGCAGATCAGATGGTCGTGGTGCTCGTCTGCCCAGGCGACTTCGTAGCGCGAGACCCCGTCGCCGAAGTGGCGCTCGAAGGCGAGACCGCACTCTTTGAGGAGCTTGAGGGTGCGGTACACCGTTGCGTATCCGATCTTGGGCTCCTCGGTGCGCACCTTGTCGAGCAAGTCCTCGATGGACAGGTGCTCTTGTGTGGCGAAGAACATCTCCGTGACGAGGCGTCGCTGCTCGGTCGACCGCAGGCCATGCTTGGCCATGTAGTCGTTCAAACGACCACGTAGTTGCTCGACGTCGTGTTCTGCGGTGGCTCCCATTCGCGCTCTATACCTCACCCGTTCCTAAGGTAACATCGCGAACTTGTCCATCCCCATGGCAACGCCGGACCGACAATTCGACCGTTTCGCTTGGGCGATCCGATTGTCGCCTCTGCTCGTCGCGATCATCCTTGCGGCACTTTGGATCGCGGGCGCTCCATCGGCCGTTCCCGATCTTCGCTTGAGTGCGCCGGTAGTCGCGCGGCCCGGAACGACGATCGGACTTCGCGCGTGGCAGGTGGACGAAGACGAGGATGGGTACACCGTGATCGTTGCGCCAGCCGTCGAGGTAGAGCTTCGCGACTCGGCCGGCCTGGTGCTCGCAAGTGTCGAGTTGGAGAAGTCGCTCGTGCAGGGAAGGGAGGGACACCTACAGATCCCTGACGGCATCGATGACGTCCTCTCGTTGGCAGCGGTCGCCGAGATCGATGGCGCTTCCGTCTCTGTCGAACGAGCCCTCTACGTACGGGAATCCATCGAGTCGCGCCGACCCAAGGGTCGTTCCGTCAACGCGTTTCAGGCCTATGAGCTCGGTCCCATTCGCGCTGCGGAGTCGAGCCGCACGGCCGTGATACTCGACCCGCGTGTGGAGGAGGGTGCGTGCGTGCCCGATCTACGGTGCTGGCTCACGGTCTGGGTAGGCGACGAAGCTGCCATGGTGCGGGTGCGGCCGGTTGCTGGTGTTCGGGTCGAGCCCCGCGCCATCCGACCCTCGAACGGGTTTTCGCGTTTCCCGCTCGTTGTCGCGGGCAGTGAAGGGCGCGTCGAGGTGGAGGCGGTGGGCGAGGACGGGGCGGCGTTTGCCGTCCGCGAAGTGCGGCTCCCAGTCGTACCAGGCGGTACCGTGGCGCGGGCCACGGCGACCGATGGCCGCATCGAGGTCGAGTGGGAGCAACTCGGGGACCGCGGCCCGGTGCTGGTCGACGTCTTCCAGGGGCGGCGGTGGATGCAAGCGTCGTCCCTCTCTCCAGATGATCCGCATCTCCCGGCTCTCGGCCCAGGTGTTTGGCGGCTTCAGGTCCGTAGCGACCTGTTCTCGGACAACGCAGCGGGGGTGTCCTACGTGACCGTGGCTGATCCGAAAGGGCCGGGCCGGGCGCGCCAAGGAGCCGAGGCTCTCCTCGGCGAGGCGGGGCGCGACGGTCTGGACCCACTCGCCGTGGCGGTCGTCGATGGGGCGTTGCCTCGAGCGGACGGTGACGATCTCCTGCGTGCCTTGTTCGCAGTTCCAAGCTTCGATGTCGTCGCGATGGGGCCGGAGGTGAGCGCCCGCGTTGGAGTCGACGAGACGCTCGAGGAACAGCAGGAGCTTCGGCGCTGGCAGGCGGCCGCCGTAATCCTGCTCCTCGGCCTGATGGTGAGCATGGTGCTCCTTCGCGTCGACCTCGTGGCACAGGCGCGCGCCCGCCAGCTGCTCGGCGACCTCGGAGACGAGGCCGTCGCGCCACGCCCGGGTGCCGCCCCGGGCCGCGGCCTCTGGGCATTCGTGCTCTTGGTGTTCGTCTTGATGGCGCTGCTCGCGCTTTCTAAGCGCTGGTTTTGACTCTCGTTTGCGCGCCTCCCCTGGCCGACCTAGATTGCGCCGGTGTTCAACTCGGTCCTCAAAAAGGTGTTTGGCACCAAGCACCAACGCGAAGTGAAGCGCATGCAGCCCACGGTGGCTGCGATCTCGGCGCTCGAAGATGAAATCAAAAAGCTCTCCGACGTGCAGCTACGCGGCAAGACCGCGGAGTTCCGGCAGCAGCTCGACAACGGGGCTCCCCTCGATGACGTGATGGTCCCCGCCTACGCCGTGGTCCGCGAGGCGGCCAAGCGCGTTCTAGGAATGCGCCACTACGACGTGCAGCTCGCCGGCGGCATCGTGCTGCACCAGGGAAAGATCGCCGAGATGAAAACCGGCGAGGGCAAGACGCTCGTCGCCACGCTTCCCTGTTACTTGAACGGGCTCGAGGGCAAGGGCGTGCACGTCGTGACGGTCAACGACTACCTCGCGACACGTGACTCCGAGTGGATGGGCAAGTTGTACGGTTTCCTCGGGCTGAGCACCGGCGTCGTCGTTCCTGGTCAAAGCAACCAGCTCAAGAAGCAAGCGTACGCCTGCGACATCACCTACGGCCAGAACAACGAGTTTGGCTTCGACTACATGCGCGACAACATGAAGTTCAGTATCTACGACTATGTGCAGCGTGATCTGAACTACGCGATCGTCGATGAGGTCGATTCGATTTTGATCGACGAGGCGCGCACGCCGTTGATCATCAGCGGCCCTGGTGAGACCGCGAGCGACAAGTACGAGATGATCAACGAGATCATCCCGAGGCTGCGCGTGGAAGAGCACTACGACCTCGACGAGAAGAGCCGCAGTGTGACGCTCACCGAAGACGGCATGGAGCGTGCCCAGGAGCTGCTGGCTGGCCGTGGGTTGCTCGGCGGTGACGGCACCAACCTCTACGACCCGGCCAACCTCGAGGCGCTTCACATTTTGCAGCAGTGCTTACGGGCCCATGCCCTCTATCACCGCGACCAGGACTACATGGTCTCCGAGGATGGCAAGGTGATGATCATCGACGAGTTCACCGGCCGCGTGCTTCCCGGGCGGCGATGGTCGGACGGGCTTCACCAAGCCGTCGAGGCAAAAGAGCGCGTTCTCATCGAAAGCGAGAATCTCACTCTGGCGACGATTTCGTTCCAGAACCTCTTCCGTCTCTATAAGAAGCTGTCCGGCATGACTGGCACCGCCGACACCGAGGCAGCCGAGTTCCACAATATCTACGAGCTCGATGTCATCGTCATCCCGACCGACCAGCCGATTGCTCGCCTCGATGAAGAAGACCTGATTTACAAAACCGAGCGCGAGAAGTTTCGGGCGCTCTGCGTGGAGATCGAAGCGTCACACAAGCGGGGCCAGCCCGTTCTCGTCGGCACGACCAGCGTCGAGAAGTCGGATGCGGTGGCGCACTTCCTCAACCGCCAGGGTGTCCCGCACAACGTGCTCAACGCCAAGCAGCACGAGCGAGAGGCCTATGTGGTTGCGCAGGCCGGTACGTCCGGTGCCGTGACGGTCGCTACCAACATGGCCGGTCGAGGCACCGACATCGTGCTCGGCGGCAATCCTGAAATGCTCGCTAAGATCGAGGTGCTCGAGAACGCTGCGGAGGACGTGCTGTCCAACCCCGAGCGGCGCGAGGCGGCCATCGCCGAAGCCACCGAGCAGCGCATCAAGAAGTGCAAAGAAGATGCCCAGAGAGTCAAAGATGCGGGTGGCCTCCAGATCATCGGCACCGAGCGCCACGAATCACGGCGCATCGACAACCAGCTTCGCGGGCGGTCGGGCCGCCAGGGTGACTCCGGTTCCTCGCGCTTCTTCCTTTCGCTCGAAGACGACCTGATGCGGATTTTCGCGGGCGAGCGCGTCCAATCGATGATGGATCGCCTCGGCATGGAAGAAGATGTTCCGATCGAGCATCGCTGGGTGACGCGTGCCGTCGAGAACGCGCAAAAGAAGGTCGAAGAGCGCAACTTCGACGTTCGCAAGCACCTGCTCGAGTACGACGACGTGATGAATCAGCAGCGCAAGAGCATGTACGCGCTGCGAAAGCAGGTCTTGCGCGGTCAGTACCGAACCGTGCCCACGGACGACGAGCGCAAGGCTGGCGAGGAGCCCCAGCCGCTGGTGGACGGCATCGACGTCGCGCTGTTGTCCCGGGTGACGAAGGTGCTCGAGAACATGGTGAAGTTTCATTCGTATCCGCTGCCGGAGACGGGCCTCACCCAAGACGACGTGCCTGCACACCGCAAGAAGTCGCTCGAGGCCGACTTGTCGACGCTGACCGACGTGCGGGTTCAGCTGCTCGAGAAAGACATCTACGTCTGGTTCGGTTGCGCCGTGCCCCTAGCAGATTTCCGCAACGATCCGCAAGGCGCGTACCGCCACATCGAGCAAGCAGTGGGCATGTCGCTAAGCGAGCAGAAAGAACGCTTGCTCGATCTGATCGACGAAATCGTCATCACGATGACCGATCACGCATGCCCGCCGGGCAGGCACTACGAGGACTGGGACCTCGAAGGCCTCGAGCGCGCCTATAAAGAGCAGTTCGCGCTCGACGCGACCGGCGTCCACGAGATCAGCGACCGCGAGACGCTCCTTCGCAAGCTCTACTCCGACGCCGCCGCCGTGCAGGAGCGCAAGGAACAAGAGTTCGGCACCGAGAACTTCCTTCGATTGTTTCGCGACCTGTATCTCCAGGAGATTGACAAGCAGTGGATGGACCACTTGCAGGGGATGGACCACCTTCGCGATGGCATCGGGCTACGCGGCTACGGCCAGCGCGATCCGAAAAAGGAGTACCAGCGCGAGGGCTTCGATATGTACCTAGAGATGGTGCAGAGCGTGAAGTCGTCCGTCACCCTCGGGATGTTCACCGTCGAGCGGGCGGGCGAGGAAGAGTTGCAGCTGCTCGAGGAGCAGCGCCGCCAGGCGACGGAAAAGCGCCAGCGACAGATCCGCGCGAGCCATCAGGGCGATGGCCCTGCTGCTGGCGGCCAACAACAGGCCGGCCTCAGCAGGCAGGCTCGCCGAGCGGCCGCAAGGCGAGGGCGGCGTGCTGGTGGCCCCGGTGCCGGAGCGCCGCCTCCGCAGCAGCCCCCAGCAGCGCAGCAGGCAACCGTGAAGCGCGACCATCCCAAGCTCGGTCGAAACGACCCGTGCTACTGCGGCAGTGGCAAGAAGTACAAGAACTGCCACTACCGCGAAGATCAGGCCGCAGCCTCGCCGCAGTAACCCCCATCTGGTAATAGGCACGCCATGAGCGGACGGGTGAAGGGGTTTCGCTTCGCGGGCGTGCACGGCGGAGTCAAGGCGGATGATGCGCTGGACCTGGGGTTGGTGCTTGCGGACGAACCCGCGGTCGCCTCCGGGGTGTTCACGAAGAACCGCGTCCGGGCCGCACCGGTTGTCATCAGTGAGCGCCGCCTGAAGAAAGGGCTCTGTCAGGCGATTCTGGTCAACAGCGGCAACGCCAACGCGTGCACCGGCAAGCAGGGGCATCAGACCGCGTTGGCGCTAACCCGCGGCGCCGCTGCGTGTCTCCGCGTTCCGACGTCGCTGGTCGTCCCCGCCTCGACCGGCGTCATCGGCGAGCAACTCCCCCGCGAAGGCATCGAGGCCGCGATTCCGGCGCTCGTCGACGATTTATCGGAGGCCGGCGCGGCCCGCTTCGCCCGCGCGATCTTGACCACCGATCGCGCTCCAAAGGTTGCGCAGGCAGAGCTGACGGTGGGTCGAACGAAGTGCCGCGTGCTCGGCATCGCCAAAGGCGCCGGCATGATTCACCCGAACATGGCAACGACGCTCGCCTTTGTGACCACGGACGCGCCACTGCGGCGGGCGACGCTCTCAAAGCTCTTGCGGCGCTCGACGGAGGAAACCTTCAACCGCGCGACGGTCGACGGCGACACCAGCACCAACGATTCGATCTACGCGCTTGCATCGGGCGCAGCCACGGATCGCGTGATTGACGAAAAGAGCGTGGCGGGGCGGCGCTTCGTCAGAGCGCTTACCGAGGTGCTCGAGTCGCTCGCCAAGAAGATCGTCGCGGACGGTGAGGGCGCCGAACACTTGGTCCGGATCGAGGTGCGTGGCACACGGTCCGACGCGGATGCGGTGCAGATCGCCCGCACGATCGCCAGCTCGCAACTGGTCAAGACTGCCTTTCACGGCTGCGACCCGAACTGGGGGCGCATCCTCGCGGCCGCCGGCCGTTCGGGGGTACGTTTCAATCCTGATCACGTTTCAGTGAGGATCGGCGGTGTTCTGATTTTCGATCGAGGGAGGCCGCTCATGACCTCGAAAACCGAAGCCCAGGCCGTCGCGAAGATGAAGCGCCCCGAGTACGGGGTTTCCGTCATGGCCGGAGATGGGCGGGGCTTTGGCCATTACTGGACCTGCGACCTCGGTCACGAGTACGTTCGGATCAACGCCGATTACCGGACGTGACCCAAACCCATGCTGCGCCAATCGATACTCATTTGTGCCACGCTGCTCGCGATTCACGCGACGGTCGGCGCCGACAACAACGACGCGCCCCCTGAGGGTGACCCAGCCGCCAAGTCTGCGAAGCCCGAGCGCTTATGCATCAGGAGCACGAAGCTGGAGCTGGTTGCGAGCCAGTTGGCGGACCTCCAGCACATCCCGCCGTCTCCGGAGCTCATCCGCACGGCGCGTGAAGCCGGGGTCGACGCGAACCCCATCTATGCGAAGTTCGGAGTCACCGGTGAGTTCGACAGCTTCAAGACCTGGCTCGAGAACCTGAAAGAGACCGCCGACGCGCCGCTGGTCTGTGGGCGCGCCCGCTCTGGACAACGCATCGTTCTGGTCGCGGCCGTCCGCGCTGGCACGCTCGAGCTCGTCGGCAAGCATAGCCTGCACGCCGAGGTCCTCCAGGATTTCCGCGATCCATATTTGGTGGTCCGAGATGCCAAGGGTTCTTCGCGACGCATCGCGGTCGACGGCGAGAACGACGGGGCTACCATCGCTCTCCCACTCGAGTGGGGCCGTCCGCTGTTCGTGCAACTCGTCGCGACAGGGCCCAACGGACCGCGACCGGTCGCGGAGCGATGGGTGGGCAAGATCCCACAGAGCGACTCGACAGCGGCCGCGACCGGAGGGTCGCAGTCGCCCGAAGCATGGCTGATGCAGCTGAGGCGCGGGGCAGGCGTCCGCACATTGCGCTCGAATCGCCTGCTGACCCAAGAGGCAACGAGCCACGCGCGAATGGTCTGCGAGTCCGGGAAACTCGGCCACGAGCTCGACCCCTATGGCGACCCCGAAGCCCGACTGCTCGAGCGAGGTATTGAAGCGCGCGTCGTCGGGGAGGCCGTGGCGCGAGCGGCCACGATGCGGGAGGCGCTCCACGCGATCGAGGACAGCCCGAGCCATCGGATGACGGTCACCGACTCGCGGTTCACGGACGCCGGCTACGGCAAGGCCAAGGACGAGCGGGGCCGCACTTGCGCGGTCATCCTGCTGGCGTCGTGGCCGCGCAAGGCGCCCTGAGCTCAAGGCGCCATGGAGACGCGCTCTTTGACTCCGTTGGTTGCCCCCTGGTAGGCGGCGACGAGAACCTGCGCGAGCGCCATCCCCGCGACGATGGTCCCAATGACGCCGGTGAGGATGGCGGCGATCGCCGGGCCCTGGATGCTCACCTCCGCGCCGTGCACCGGCCAGACCTCCCTCGCGGCGAGGAGGCCCAGGTGGATGCCATAGAGGACGAGCAAAGAGAACGCCCAGACGTGGGAGCCACCGCGGGTACTGTTGTCCATGAAGGCCATCAGGGAGAGCAGGGCAAGTAAGCCGAACGCCATGTGCGTGCTCGCGGGCGCCCAGGATTGCCAAGCCCCTTCGAGCGTCACGAGGCTCTCGTGGCCTCCTGACAGGAAAAACCATGCGCCCAGTGCCAAGACGCCAAGTGTCACGGTCGCCCGAGCAATTCGCGCGCCACGATAATACGCCCGGAACAGCAGGCTCCCACTGAGCAGGATCGTTGCGCCCGCAAGGATGACGCCTTCCGGCGCGATGCCTTGAAGTGCCTGCTGCCAGAGTGCGACTCCGGTTGCGATTGAGCCGACCAGAAACAGCGCAATGGCGCGACCCCGGTAGGACATCGGCGTGAGAGCCAAGGTTGCCATCGTGATCAAAAAGGCCAAAGCCACAAATGTCAACGGATGTACGCCGCCTGTGAGCAGCGCGCCGACCGTGCCCAGGGCGGCCAGTGCCACAGCCGTGCGGCGCAGCGCGTTTTCACCGGGGCTCGACGGGCGCATCTGTTCGCGCAGTAGGTCCGAGGCCAGGATGGGCGGCCCCGGTGGAATGGGCACGTTCGGCAGGCTGGTCTCCCGCTCCGGGGCGGAGGCGCGAGGCTCGTCCGGTTGCGACTCCAACGCCGCAGCTTCTTCGCGGCGCTCGCTTTCGGTGCCGTTCTTTTTCCGGTGAAGCGGTAGAACCTGCGCCGGTTCGCTTTGCGGCTGCCGCTCCCGAATCGCAGTCCGATTGAGGCCCGTGTCCGGAGCCTGCTCAGGGTCAGCGAGCGCGACCACCGCCATGGCCCGGGCTGACATCCCCGTGCCGGTCGACGGCGGGAACGTCCCACTCATGGGTTCGCTTGTGGTCAGCACCCCGCTCGGGTTCGCCTCGCGCGCGATGGGCACCACGGGCTTCCCACCGGGAACCGGCTCACCACACGTGCCGCAGAAAGCATCCGTTCTCAGCACACTACCGTTGCAACTATTGCACTTGGGCATCGGGTCCGGCCTGTCCGGTTGCTCAGATCATACGCATGATGGATGGCGCACTTCAACCGCAGCAGTAGGGAGATGTGTGATCATCGGCGCCCCCCCCTTGCGGTTGTGCCGACCACGACAATCAGGTGCGAGTCTATGACAGAAATGTCCTACCGATAGCGCTGGCGACCGAAAAAACCCCGATTTTTCGGCGTCTGACAAGTTGGCATCGCGATTGCAATGTACCCAGACACTTGCTTAAGACCCTCGCCGCGCACTTTCCAGCTTGCCCGGCATCCGCGCGGCGATGGGTCATCCTTAACTTACTTGCAGTCGCTTTTTCTATTGTAACATCGATTGTTTGGTTTGAAATGGGTCACCGACAGGTGGCCCATTTGTCTTTAAGCCCCAAATCATAAAAAAACGGCCCACCTAAAGGCAGGCCGTGCAGAGAGGGCTGAGCAGGGCTTCGTATCGAGTCCTCTAACCCACGTCCCGCAGGGCATCCTTGGCCGAAAGCTTACGTTTCTTGAGTTGCTGGAGTTCCAGCTCCTCGCCCGGCGTGAGACTCAGGCGGCCATCGAGCGTTTCGATGCGCTCTGCGAGCTGAGCATGCTTCTTTTCTAGGTGCGACTTCTGTCGCTCTGCTGGGATGATTCGAGCGTGGTGCTTGGACATGTCACCTCCGGGGTGCGGACGGGGTTCTCAAGCTAACCAAGCAAGTTCCGGACACGGCAACGTGTCGGTTCCTCCATCCTACGGATCTCCGCGGTAATGATCAATCCCACTTTGGGGGGGCTTTGCGGTTGCCTTGTGTACCGACGGCCTCCGTGAATACTAGCCCCTTGGGAGCGTTCAACACGTTGGTGGCGTTGAGAGCTGGGGCGATGGGTTTGGGTTTTGCGCTGCTTGCGGTGGGCGCCAGTGGTGCGGCCCAGGCGAGCGAGCCGCTCGATCCGGCAGTGGTGGTCGGGCTCGTGCAGGCATTCTACGACCAAACCAAGACGCTCCAGGCGGAGTTTGAGCAGACTCGTTATACGCGGGTCTACGACCGCTACGATCGTGCTCAAGGGAAGGTCGTTTTCAAGAAGCCCGGAATGATGCGCTGGGACTACGCGCAACCGAACGGGCAGGTTTTCGTCAGCAACGGCAAGAAGCTGCTGATCTACCAGCCGCCCGAAGAGGGCGAGAAGCGCGGCCAGCTCATCGAGCGCGCGGTCGACGAGGACCAACTCCCGTCTGCGTTTTCGTTTCTTATCGGGAGCGGCAACCTCGAACAGGACTTCGAAGTCCGCCTCCTCGAGCACGACAACGAGAAGTTCAAAGGTGGCTACGTCCTGCAGCTCATCCCACGGCGGCCTACACCCAACTACGAGCAGCTCGTGTTCTACGTGCGCACACTGACCCGGGGTGGCAAGCGTGCCGGCGTGGTCCAACGCGTTCTGATCATCGATGCCGCCGGCAATCGCAACCGGTTCGACTTCTCTAAGCTCAAATTCAACCGCGACGTGCCCGACAAGCGCTTCAGCTATCGCCCGCCAAAGGGGACCGACAAGGTCACACCCTGAGGGCCTGCTCGGTCGCGTGTCGGGCTTGCAGTTGACGGATCGCTTGCCTGAGGGCCGCCCGGTCGTTGGGTGGGACGAGAAGGGAGTCCGCATGGCCGTGCAGATGCTCCGGGATGGCGCCCGCTTCGGTAGCGATGATGGAGAGGCCGCGCGCCTTCGCCTCGAACAGGACCGTTGGAAGTCCGTCTTGTGGCCCGGAAGGCACCACGATGGCGTCGCATGCGCGTAGAAGAGCTTCCTTTTGATCGCCGCCCACCCAACCTTCGAAGGTCGCGTCGATTTGGAGGCGTTGCGCGAGGTCGCGGAGCTTGTCTCGTTCGGGTCCGTCTCCTGCGATACGAATGCTGACCGGCTCGGGGAGGGCGCCGACCGCACGCAGAAGCTCGTCGACGCCTTTGACCGGCACGAGGCGCCCCAAGAACAGCAGCGTGAAACCGTCGATGCCGAGACGGCGACGCAGCTCGGAGCGACTCTCCATCAGCGGTCGCGGGGGCTCGATCGGCATAGGGCCAACGTGGGTCGTCACGCGCGAGGGATGAAGCCCGGCTGTTTCGAAAAAGCGACCACGGAGGGCGTCGCTCAGAAACCACATCGAGCTAGCTCCCGTGGCGATCCCGCGCGCGACCGTGCTGCCTCCGGGCATCTTGGAAAGCCAGCGGACGTCGGTCGCATGGCAGATGCAGAGGTGCGGGCGGCCTTCGGCCCTCTTCGAGGCGACCCAGCCGCTCGGTACGCACCAAGAGCTCATCAGCGCATCACAGTCGGCGAGCTGTCGCTCCGAAGCGAGATAGAGCGCAGCCGCAAAGCTCGCCGCACCTGCCCACCTCGCCGGCTGCAACCGCAAATTGTCCGGCGCACCGCTGCTGTAGAACGTCTGCTGTAGCGGTCGCGGTCGCGCATACGGCACCCAATTCACGTCGATTCCCGGCCACTGCGGGGCCGGGCGCGCGCGTCGCGGCTCCGGGGCCAACACTCGAACCGTATGACCGTGCTCGACCGTTCGGCGCGCCAAGCTCAGCAGGAACGAGCCGGTACAGTCATCCTCGAAGCGCGGAAAGCCAGTCGTGAGGAGGCCGATCTTCATACGCGTGCGTGGCTCACTCGACGGTGACGGTCTTGGCGAGGTTGCGCGGCTGGTCGATATCGGTGCCCTTGTGGTCCGCGACGCAGTACGCGTAGAGCTGCAACGGAACGACCGTGACGAACGGAGTGAGCGCTTCATGGGTTGGGGCGACTTCGACGAAACGATCACAAAGAGCCTGGGCCTTCGTGTCCCCTGCAGTCGTCACGCCAATGATCTTCGCTTCGCGTGCCCGCGCTTCCTGCATGTTGCTCGACACCCGGTCGTAGTGCCTGTCCTGAGGCATGAGCACGACGACCGGCACATGTGCGTCCAGCAGCGCGATGGGTCCGTGCTTCATCTCGCCTGCGGCGTAGCCCTCGGCATGCACGTAAGAAATCTCTTTCAGCTTGAGCGCGCCTTCGAGGGCGATCGGGAAGCTGAGGCCGCGGCCGAGGAAGAGCACGTCTCGGGCCTCGGAGAAATCACGAACGATATCTGTGACCATCAAGTGCGTCTCGCGCAGTCGCTCCGCGATCACGTGTGGGATCCGCGCCAGCCCTTCGACGAGCTCGCCGGCCTGCGCATCGTCGATCGTTCCACGACGCCGCCCGAGCCAGATGCTGAACATCAGCAGGTTGGCAAGCTGTGCCATGAAACACTTGGTCGATGCGACGCCGATTTCCGGCCCCGCGTGCGTGTAGAAGCTCGCGTCTGCCATGCGCGGGATCGCGCTGCCGTTGACGTTGGCGATCGCGAGGACCTTCGCCCCACGCTCCTTGGCCTCTCTGGCAGCCATGAGGGTGTCGATCGTCTCGCCGGACTGACTCACCGCGATCACCAGGTCGCCTTCCCCGACAACCGCGTCGCGACCTCGGAACTCGCTTGCGAGCTCGGTGATCGCGGGAACCTTCGCGAGTTCTTCGAGCCAATACCGCCCCGCAATCGTCGCGTGATGGCTGGTTCCGCAGGCCAGGAGGATGATGCGGTCGATGCGCTTGGCGTCGTCCTCGCTCAGGCCGATCTCGGCCGTGAACACGTCGGCGTTCTCGCGATCGAGTCGGCCACGCAGGGTGTCTTCGAGTGCGCGCGGCTGCTCGAAGATCTCCTTCAACATGAAGTGCTTGTATCCGGCCTTCTCGGCCATGACGGGCGACCAGGAGATCTTTCTGGAGCGTCGGCTCACGGGAGTGCCGTCGAGCTTCGTCAGCGTGAAGCCGTCGGCTTGGAGCACTGCGATCTCGCCGTCTTCGAGGAACACCATCTCGTTGGTGTAGGGAAGTAGTGCCGGAATGTCGCTTGCGCAGTACGTCGCGCCCTTGGACACGCCAATCACGAGTGGGGATGAGCTCTTGGCCACCACGACCCGGTCTGGCTCTCGCTCGGACAGGACCGCGATTGCGTAGGCGCCCTCCACCTGCGCGAGCGAACGGCGTATCGCCGTGACCATGTCGTGCCCCGCCTGTGTTTCGCGGTGAATCAAGTGGGCAATGATTTCGGTGTCGGTCTCGCTCGTGATGGTGAAGCCGCCTGCTTCGAGCTCACTTCGCAGCTCCAGGTGGTTTTCGATGATGCCGTTGTGCACGACCGCGATCGGGCCGGCGACGTGCGGGTGCGCGTTGGGTTCCGAAGGGCGGCCGTGGGTGGCCCAGCGGGTGTGTCCGATCCCGACCTTGCCTGGAAGGCCCTTTTGCGAGAGCGCCTTCTCGAGGTTGCGGAGCTTTCCGACCGCGCGGACGATCTCGATCCCGCCGCCGGCGTGAACGGCCAGGCCCGCCGAGTCGTAACCTCGGTATTCCAGTCGCCGAAGCCCGTCCAGCAGGATGGGCGTCGCCTCTTCGTCACCGACGTGCCCGACGATTCCACACATGCTCTGACTCTAGTCGATAGGTCCACGCTTCGCACCAGTGGCGCCAGCGTTCGGTCGCTTGTCGTCGAACTTGGCTTTGACTTCGCCATCGGGTGACACCACGGTCACCGGCCCGAACTGCTGAAGCGACTGCGCAAAATCTGCCGCCTGCCCGACGATCACGACCAACGAGTCCTTGGGCCGAATGTAGCTGCGCGCGACGTACTTGGCCTCCGAGGCGCTGGTCTTGCGGATCCACTGGCGGTAGTTGTCCCAGTAGTTGTCCGGTAGGCCAAAGGTCCGGAGCTCGACCACCAGCTCGGCGAGCTTGCCGGGGGTGTCGACCTTGAGCGGAAATGAGTCACTCAAATAGCGCTTTGCGTTGACGAGCTCTTCGGGGGTCGCCGACTCCAGACGCATGCGCTCGAGGTGCTCGAAGAAGGCGCCGATGGCCTCGGCCGTCACTTCGGTCCGAACCGAGGCATAAGCGACGAATGGACCGATATCCACGCGCGCACCGACGGAACTGTACGCGCCGTAGGTCAGACTCCTCTTTTCGCGGAGGTCCATGAAGAGCCGGGATGCCGCCGAACCTCCAAGGACCTGATTCGAAACCATGAGTGGGATCCACTCGCGGTCGGCTCGCGCGATTGCGAGGTTGCCGATGTAGATGACCGACTGCACCGACCCGGGGCGATCGACGACCAGGATGTTGCGGTTGATGGGTTTTGGCGGCTCGGCGTATGTCGGTGCGAAGCGCTTGCCGGCGCTCCACACGCCGAACGTCTTCTTGACCGTCTCCGCTGCGTGGTCTGGGTCGACATCTCCGGCGACCACCAGGAATGTGTTCTTGCCCACGAAGTGCTCGCGGTGCCAGAGCACCATGTCCTGGCGCCGGACCCTCTTCACGGCCTGCGGGGTGGTATCGACCGTCCCGTAGGGATGCTTGCCATACAGATGGCGATAGAACGTGCGCCGCGCGATGTATCGGGGCTCCCGCTCGGAGAGTGCCAGGCGATCGAGCTCGCGCCGCTTGAGCTTCTCGAGCTCTTTGTTGCTGAAGGCCGGGGTGCCGGCGACTTCTGCGAGGATGGCCATGACGACGTCGAAGTGCTCGGCAAGCGCGCGAACACCGACGTACGTGTTCTCCTCATCCGAGCTGGCCCAGAGATCGGCGCCCAGGAACTCAATCTCCTCGGCGATCTCCGCACTCGATCGCCTCGTCGTGCCTTCCTTCAGCATTTGGGCGACCAGGCCGGTCAGCCCGGGGAGCTTCGCCGGATCCGACTCGCCGCCGCTGCGGACGACGAGCGTCGCGTACACCACGGGCAGTTGATCGGTGACGATAGTGTTGATCTGTAGACCGTTGTCGAGATTGGCGACCTGCACCGCCGGAAGCGACATGTCCTTGGGCTCGCTCGGCGCAGGCGGAGGCTCACGTTCGGCCTGCGCCTTGTGTTGCGCGTCCTTTGCGGTTTCCGGCTCGGCGCCCGCGCTCCCCTTGGAACCACCACACGCCGCCAAGAGCGACGCTGCGCAGAGGCCGAGCGCGACAAGACGGAATCGAAGCCACATCGTCATTTCTCCTCCGAAGCCGGGGCTGTGCCCGGCAACACGTCGAGTACCGTGCGTTGGGTCGCGTCGAAATAGGTGCCTGCCACCCGCTTGATGTCCTCGACGGACACCGCGAGATAGTGGTCGAGCTCCAGCTTGAGCAGACTCGCGTCCCCCCAGTAGAGTTCGAACTCCGCCAGGTGTTGGGAGCGCGCCATGTTCGACTGCAGCCCGAACACGAGCGCCGCATGAATTCGGTTCTTGGCCTTTTCGAGCTCACGCTCCGTCACGCCCTTGGTGGCGATCGACTCGAGCTCGGCGAGGACGATTTGCTGAGCCTCTTTTGGAGCGTGGCTGCTGGCCATCACCGCCCAGACGGAGAACAGATCCGGGCCGCGTCGGTCGTCGGTGCCGACCGCGACGTCTTGGCAGATCTCCTTCTGCTTCACGAGGGTCTGATACAGCCGGCTCGACTCCCCGTCGCCGAGCACCATGGCGAGTATCTCGAGCGCATAGTGGTCGGGCGTGCGGCTCGGCGGGATGTGATAGCCGAGGTGAAACGCCGGGAGTGTAGCGTTCGCGTCGTACATGGTCTCGGTGCGCTCCGCGGTTTGTTCGGGCGGCGCCGGCTCATCGTAGGCTGGTGTTTGTCGGACCGGGATCTCGCCGAAGTACTTCTCAACCAATCGCATCGCTTCGTCGGTGTTGAAGTCGCCGCTGATGCTCAGTACCGCGTTGTTGGGCGCATAGTGCGTGTCGAAGAACTCTTGGACGGCCTCGAGGGGCGCATCGATCAAGTCCTGCATGTCGCCGATGGTCGAATGGGCGTACGGCCAGTAGTCCCCGTAGGCGAGCTCGTTGATGCGGAGCATGCTCGGTATGTAGGGCTGGTTGTCGATCCGCTGGCGGCGCTCTTCCATGACGGTCATGCGTTGGTTCTCGAAGTTCTCCTGGGTAATCGCAAGCGACCGCATCCGATCGGCCTCGAGCCACAGGCCCAGCGCCAGCTCGTTCGACGGTAGGGTTTCGAAGTAGTTCGTGCGGTCGTTGCTCGTAGTGCCATTCGCGCTTCCACCGCGGTTGATGATCAGGCTGAAGTGCTCGCCCTTGCCCACGTTGGCCGAGCCCTGAAACATCATGTGCTCGAACAGATGGGCGAAGCCCGAGCGGCCTTTGACCTCATTGCGCGATCCGACGTCGTAGTAGACCGACACGGCGACCGTGGGAACGGTGTGGTCCTGATTGATGACGACGCGAAGGCCGTTGTCGAGCGTCGCCCGACTCACCTGGAGGTTCGAGAGGGCGGCCAAGCTTTGCTCGGCAACCGCATGGCCACCCTCGAAGAGTGTTGCGGCAGCGACGAGCGCCCCCACTGCTGTACCCATGACAATCCGATTCATCTGACTCCCATCAACACGAGAAGCGCGGAAAAGCTTCCAGGTCGCTACCACATTCACCCCTGAGGGCAAAGCGGTTGACGGGTCTCGTGCTTTTGCGGACACTCACCGACCCTCATGACCGCCGCAGTGTTATCGATTGGCACCGAGCTCACCCGCGGTGAGTTGGTGAACACCAACGCCGCGTGGCTCGGCGAGGAGCTGACCAAGCTCGGTTTCGAAGTCGTCGAACACGTGACCGTAGACGACGACCTCAATCGAATCGTGACGCTGACACGCAGCTTTGCGGCAAAGCATCGCGTCGTGATCGTGACAGGGGGACTCGGACCGACCTCCGACGACCTCACCACCGCGGCCGCGGCCCAGGCAGCCGGGGTAGAGTTGCTGCGCGACGAGAGTGTCGTCGAAGGAATTCGTCAGCGGTTCGAGGCGTTTGGGCGCGTGATGCCGGAATCGAACGCGAAGCAAGGGGACTTCCCGGAGGGAGCGGAGATTCTATCCAACGCCAGGGGCACGGCACCGGGGTTTGCGATGGTGCTGGGCCAGGCGCGCTTCTTCTTCCTTCCGGGCGTGCCTCGCGAGATGAAGCACATTTTTAACGAGTCGATCGTTCCGGCGATCGCCGCGCTTGCCGAACCGCGAACCCATCAGGAGCATCTGAGGACATTCGGTATGACCGAGTCCGGCGTTGCCGAGGCGCTCGCTGGCCTCGAGAAGGCGCACGAGGGGCTCACGATCGGCTATCGGGCACACTTCCCCGAAATCGAAGTGAAGGTTCACGTGCGTGCGGATTCCGTGGCCGAGGCCGAGCGGCGCTCCCTTTCGATAGCCGACGAAGTTCGCGCGCTTCTCGGCGATGCGGTGTTTGGCGGCCGCGCCGACTCCTTCGCAGGAGTCGTCGGCAAAGCCTTTCGCGACAAAGGCAAGACTCTCGCGGTCGCCGAATCGTGCACGGGTGGACAGGTTGGCGAAATGCTGACGCGCGTGCCGGGCGCCTCGGACTACCTGCTCCTCGACGCGATCGTCTACGCGAACAGCGCCAAAGAGGCGGTCCTCGGGGTGACTCCGGAGGTGTTGCGCGCGCACGGCGCGGTGAGCTCGGAAACCGCTGCGGCAATGGCGGAAGGGGCGCTTCGGATTGCGGGCGCCGACATCGCCGTGTCGATCACCGGGGTGGCCGGGCCCGGCGGCGGCACCGAGGACAAGCCCGTCGGGACCGTATGGTTCGGTCTGGCGCGAACAGGCGAGCCAACCCTCACCAAACACCGCAAGCTTCCGTGGGGGCGCGACCGCATCCAGACTTTGTCGGCGTACCTCGCGCTCCAGCTCGTCCGACGCGCGGCCTTAGGGCGCGACCTCGAGCTCACCTGAGGTTGAGACCTGTGTCTTTGGGAGCATGAGGTTCGAAGGCGACCGCGCGGCCTGCGCTTTTCCCTATTCTTTGAGGGTCGAACGTTCGGGGTTGAGAGGGCAGTCTGCTCTCGCTGTGCGGGGCTGGTCGGGGTACGGTACGGTTCTATGCAGGTTTGGGGAACCTGACTTTGTGTCTTCACACACACGAACTTGACTACTGTAATGAAGCCGACTAGACGGGTGTTCAGGTACTTTTACTCAAAGGAATCCGCTCCATGGCAGACTCGAATCGCGAAAAAGCCCTCAATCTAGCTCTCGGAACTATCGAGAAAGCTTACGGAAAGGGTGCGATCATGCGCCTGGGGGATGACGCCGCCAAAGTACAGGTGGAGGTGATTTCGAGCGGGGCGATTTCCCTCGACCTCGCCCTCGGCGTCGGGGGGTATCCGCGGGGCCGTATCATCGAGATCTATGGCCCCGAGTCGAGCGGAAAGACGACTCTGGCTCTGCACGCGATCGCCGAGTGTCAGAAAAAAGGGGGCATCGCGGCCTTCATCGACGCTGAGCACGCCCTCGACCCGAGCTACGCCCGCAAGTTGGGCGTCAACGTCGACGAGCTCCTGGTCAGCCAGCCCGACAACGGCGAACAAGCTCTCGAGATCGCCGACACCCTCGTCCGTTCGGGCGCCGTCGACATGATCGTCATCGACTCGGTGGCGGCCCTGGTGCCCCGCGCGGAAATCGAAGGTGAGATGGGTGACAGCCACGTGGGCCTCCAGGCTCGCTTGATGAGCCAGGCGCTTCGAAAGCTCACCGGCAATCTCCAGAAGAGCGCCACCTCCCTCTTTTTCATCAATCAGATTCGCATGAAGATCGGCGTGATGTTCGGGAGCCCCGAAACGACCAGCGGCGGGAACGCGCTCAAGTTCTACGCGTCGCAGCGTCTCGATATTCGCCGCATCGGCACGATCAAAGTCGGCGACGTTGCGGTCGGCAACCGTTGCCGCGTCAAGGTCGTCAAGAACAAGCTCGCGCCCCCGTTCCGTCTCTGCGAGTTCGATATCATCTTCGGCAAGGGCATTAGCCGAACGGGTGACGTGCTCGACCTGGGCGTCGAGGCAGGCATCATCAACAAGTCGGGCGCTTGGTACAGCTACGGTGAAGAGCGCGTCGGCCAGGGTCGCGACAACGCGCGCACCTTCCTCGAAGAGCATCCCGACATCCTCGCGGCAGTCGAACACAAGCTACTTCAGCAGCACGGGCTCATCGAAGGGGAGGCGCCCGAAGAACCGAAGGCCGAAGCCAAAGTGCCGGTTGCTGTGCCCGCAAAAGGGGCCGTGGCCAAGCGCGCTCAGCCTAACTGAACCCCTTTTCCGGACTCCTTGCCCGTGACTTTGTCAACCTTGAAGTATTCCCGCAAGGAGGCTTCAACCTGCTGAAATCACAGAGTTTTGCCCAAAAGTAACGATTGACTTTCGAGTCGGGTTTTGTTATATAGATCATGTGCATGTAGTTGTTTGCACACGCAACGACGAACAGCTTCCTGCCCGCGCTCCCGGCGCGGGCTTTCGTCGTTTCTGCTGCTGATTGGATAACTGGGAGAGTGACTTCATGAGCTTTAGCGTAGGCGATAAGGCAGTTCATCCGGCCCACGGCGTCGGAGAAATCACGCAAATCGAGGAGCGATTGATCGGTTCCGACAAAATCGACTTCTACATTCTCAAGCTCGTGAACGGGAGGTCCGGCACCATCCGTGTCGCCCTGAACGCGGTGGATCGAGTTGGTCTTCGGCAAGTCATGTCGCGCAGCGCCGCCAAGACGGTGCTCGATGAGCTCAGGAAGGAGGGGATGGCAGTGACCTCGCAGCCGTGGAACCGACGCTATCGCGAGTACACCGAGATGCTCAAGAGCGGCTCCCCGATCAAAGTCGCCAAGGTCTTGCGTGATTTGGCGAAGGTACGGGTCGACAAAGGCGAGCTCAGCTACGGCGAAAAAAAACTCATGGAGCAAGCCCGCAAGCTCCTCATCACCGAGCTAGCCATAGCCCGTCGCGTCCGAGAAGAAACCATCGAACGCGACCTAGAAGCGATCCTGAACTAGAGCAGCGCTCGCTAGCGCGACGCCTTCTCGTCATGGCCGGATTGACCGAAGCGTTTCGAGAGCTCGCTGAGGAGGTCTCGGACGGAGACTTCGCGCAGGACTAGGCCGACCAGCAGGTGGTAGATGACGTCGCCGGCTTCTGAGGCGACACGTGCCTCCGACTCGCCGATCAGTGCTTGGCCGAGCTCGGCTGCTTCCTCGCGCACCTTGGCGTCGATCTTGGCTGGGCCGGCGTCAAGCAGCGACTTCGTGTAGCTCTTGCCGCCGTCCGAGCCCTTGCGCTCCTGCAGCGTGCGCTCGAGCCGGAGCAGCGTGGGGGCCGCGCTCTCGACGCCTGCTTCGACGAGACTGCCGTCGGCGCCCAAGCGCCGAAAGAAGCACGTCTGCGCGCCCGTGTGACAGGACGGGCCGGCGGGGTCGACCATGTAGATCAGTGTGTCGCCGTCGCAGTCGACCCAAACGCTGCGGACTGCAAGCGTATTGCCGCTACTCTCCCCCTTCTGCCAGAGCTGTTGGCGCGAGCGGCTGTAAAAGTGCGCGAGCCCAGTGCTCAGGGTTCGCTCGATGGCGGTCTCGTCCGCATACGCCATCATCCGCACCTCACCGGTTTCGGCGTCTTGTGCGATGACCGCGACGAGGCCTTGATCGTTGTAGTTGAGCGCCGAGAGGGACATGGGGTTGGGGGTACGCCAGCTCTCAGCTTTCTGCAACCACGGCCGCCAACCGGACTGAGCACCGGGCACTGACGCTGGCACTGGCAGGGTTCAGCGATCGGGAACTAGTGCCGGAGTCCCATCAAGGCTTCCAGCGTATCCTTCAATCCGGTCACGTCGCTCGGACTCACATGCGCGGAAGCCCCCGCCTCCAGTGCCGCCTGCCTATCGGCTTCGCCACTAGCAAACAACACCGCGCGTACGTGACGGGTGTTGCGGCCCTGTTTGAGTGCCTCGATGATCTCCGTTCCGGAGAGGTGGCCGACCTTCGCGGCAAGGACGACGGCGTCGGGCGGTCGTTCGCCGATCCGTAGCAAGCCTGCGAGTGGGTCGGGGTAGTCGATGACCTCAAACATGGATTGAAGTGACGAGAAGACCCGGTCCTTGCTTTGGATTCCATCGACGAGCAGCGCAACGCGTGGGCGATCCGCTTCGAGCTCCTCCGGGATCGGGTAGCCGTACTTGCGCAGGAAATCGAGGACGTGCGGGCGGCGAAAGCGAAGATGGCGTCCGGGTGTTCGGAAGTGCGAAATCTGGCCGCGATCGGCCCAGTTGTGGATCGTCTTCAGATCGACCTGGCAGAACCGCGCGATCTGCGATGCCGTGAAAAGACCTTCGGACTTTTGGGCGTCGGTCACCATCCCAATTGGGTAGCGGTTCCACTCCCGCGAACACAAGGAACAACCCGAAAAATCTGGAAAAACTGTAGCCTAGCGAACAGGCTGGGGCGCGTCGCGCCAGGCGCCGCCGTTGTCGAGCACCATCCGGGTCGAGCCGGGCAGCACCGGTTCGCTTTCGGGGTGCTCCGGATCTCCGGGCAACGCGAGAAACCAACCTTCGTCGGCGGTGACGACCCGCGGCCGAATCAACGGCGGCTTTCGCGAAAGGGCATCCGCGATCACCGACTTCGCGTCGTCGAACTGCGCCAACCACTGCAACGTCCGCACAGTCGGGGGCGCCAGCTTGATTCGTCCGGTGTGCATGTCCTCGATCGCGCTGGCAGGGCGAAGCCAAGTGGCTGACGTCGTTTCAGTGCCGTCGTGGGATGCGATTTGATCTTCTGGGAGCACAGCGATGTAGAACCGCGTGTCGAAGCGGCGGGTCTCCACCTTGGGCGTGATCCACCGTGCGTACGGTGTCAGCGCCATCGAGTGAATCTTCAGGTCGATGTCGCCGGCGAGCTCCGAAAATGGAGCGCCGCCGTGGAGTCGCTCGCGAGTCGCGGCCAAGTCGACGCCACCAGCGGTGCTCGCCAAGAGCACACCCGCTTCTTCGAACGTTTCGCGCACTGCCGCGACGAGCAAACCCAACCCGACCTCGGCGTTGGACTCGCCAAGTCGCTCCGTGATCTCTTCGGTCGGCCGGTCGACTCTGGCCCGCCAGCCCGGTTCCGCATCGCTCGGGTCGACCTTCCCGCCGGGGAACACATGCACGCCGCCCAAGAAACCGCTTCGATGGTGCCGGCACAGGAGGAATGTCTCTAGACCATGACCGGCGTCGCGCAGAACGATGACCGTCGACGCGTCTTTGATGGGGTCGTCCGGCGTCTCGCCGCTCATGAGCCGCGGGACACCAGGACGTGTGTCGTCGACACGCCGATCGCGTTTGCGATCCGGGCTAGCGTCTCCAGCGAAGGCGTGTGCCGCCCAGCCTCTACGCGCGCGATGTTCGGACGATGAATGCCAGTGCGGCGCGCGAGCTCGGCCTGCGTGAGGCCGGCCTCGAGTCGGAGCTCACGAAGACGTGCGCCGAGCTTCTCTCCATCGATCGCGATGTCGTCTTGCCCGTCTGCCATTCCGGCGGCCGCTTGTAGCGAGGCAACCGTGAGTTGGCAGACGGCGCCGCTTTCCAATAGGAGGCTCGCTTTGCTTGCACTCGGATCAATCGTGATGCTCGCAATGTCCGAACCGTCGTCCGAGGCGTCGAGCGGCCGACGATGTAGCGAAGCATCGCCGTTGCCGAGCACTGCGAGCACGTCGTCGCCGCACGGAGACACCGTCACGAACTCGAAGCGAAGGTGACGTTGCGAATCGGCCCGTCGGGTCAGTGCGGCTGCCACCTGCGCGACGTCTCGGTCCTCGCTCGTCACCAGGCCGTGACAGAGCTCGGTGATGATGTCTTCGAGTGCGTCGCGATCCCGATCGACGTGAGCGATCGGCAATGCACCAGACGCGCGAACGAATCCGATCGTGGAAAGAAGATCGTCTGCGTCGAGTTCTGCGTCATCGATATCCACGACCACGGCGACCTGACCATCGACGGCATTCGCGAGGTCGCGCGGCGCGACAGCCCTTGATTCAATGCCGTGCTTCGTCAGCGCTCGGCGCCACTGCCTCACGACGTGCTCGCGTTCCGTCAACACTGTCACGCTTGGCGTCATCATTCCTCCGATACAGGAGCGATGAGGTGTACACTCCCGCGTCACGATCCTCAACCGTGTATTGACCGGAAACTACGGTATGATTCTTGTCCAGCACTTTCCGAAGGCGCTCATGGTTGACACTCGTCCGACGCTTTGCTACCCACGGTCGCCTTCCTACGGGGCGGCAGCTCTTGGTTCAGTTAAGGGGAACCACTGATGTTCAAGTCGACCTGCGTGTTCTCGGGCAACTCAAATCCGGCTCTTGCCGAGGAGATCGCCCATTATCTGGAATTGCCCGTAGCCCGCGCGCGCGTGACGCGTTTTTCGGACGGCGAGGTGTTCGCGGAGATCAAGGAAAACGTGCGCGGTGTGGACGTGTACGTCATCCAGTCGACTTGTACGCCCGTCAACGACAATCTAATGGAGCTTCTGGTGATGATCGACGCGCTGAAACGCGCGTCCGCCGGGTCGATCACGGGAGTCATCCCCTATTACGGGTACGCACGCCAGGACAGAAAGGCCGCACCCCGAACGCCAATCACGGCGAAGTTGGTGGCCGACTTGCTAAGTGCCTCTGGCGTCGACCGAGTCGTTTCGATGGATTTGCACGCCGGCCAGATCCAGGGCTTCTTCAACAAGCCCTTCGACCATCTGTACGCCATGCCAGTCTTCTTGGAGCATTTGAGGCCGCGGTTTCCGGAGCCGCCGGTATTGGTTTCGCCCGACGCGGGCGGGGTGGAGCGCACCAGGGCCTACGCCAAGCGACTAGGTGCCGACCTGGCCATCATCGACAAGCGCCGTGAGGAGAAGAACGTCAGCGAAGTGATGCACGTCATCGGTGACGTCGATGGGCGGGAATGTCTGATTTTGGACGACATGATCGACACGGCCGGCACGATGACCAACGCGGCCCGGGCTCTGCAGGAGCAGGGGGCCAAAAAGGTCATGGCGGCCGCCACGCACCCTGTCTTGTCCGGTCCGGCGCTCGAACGCATCGTGAATTCCCCTCTGGAGGAGGTCATCGTGACCGACACCATTCCCCTTCGGGCGGAAGCCGAGCAGACGGGCCGCTTCCGCGTGCTTTCGGTGGCAAGTTTGCTAGGAGAGGCCATCAAACGGATTCACCACAGCGACTCGGTGAGCTCGCTGTTTGTTTAATTGGAGCAATTGAGAATGGAAACGACGACGTTGCAGGCTGAGGTCCGCGCTAGCCGCGGAAAGGGGCCAGCGCGTCGGCTGCGTGCAGAAGGAAAGATCCCGGGCGTATTTTACGGTCCGGGCGTCCAGCCCACGTCGCTGACCCTGTCCCCCAAAGAATTAACCCATGCGCTCCGAGGCGAGAGGGGACGGAACGTGGTGTTCAAGCTGGCCGTGGATGGCAAGGACCATCTGGCGATGGTCAAGGACCTGACCACCGATCCAGTCACGCAAGAGCTGCTTCACATCGATTTGTATCGAATTCTCGAGGACAAGGTGCTCGAGGTGAACGTGCCGGTCCGCGCGACCGGAAGATCGGCAGGCGTCGTCCAAGGTGGTGTGCTGAACATCACCCGCCGCACGCTTCCGCTTCGTACGAAGCCCGCGAACATCCCGGTGTCCATCGATGTGGACGTGACCCATCTCGAGCTCAAGGACACGATTTCCGTTGAGGATATCGAGTTTCCAGAGGGAGTGGAGTGCATGCTTCGCCCCAAACTCACGTTGGCGATCATCCTCGAGCCCCGCAAAGCGGCGGCTGCGGAGGAAGAAGAGGCTGCCGCTGAAGCAGCAGCTGCGGTGCCCGCGGCTGAAGGTGCAGCGGCGCCCACGGCTGACGCGGACAAGGCCGACAGCTAAGCAACTGGCGCGCCGTGAGCACGCATCTCATCGCGGGCCTCGGCAACCCTGGCCCCAAGTACGTCGGCAACCGCCACAATGTTGGATTCATGGTGGTCGACGAGCTGGCGCGGCGCTGGGGTGCGCCGAGCTTCCGTGACAAGTTCAAGGGTGAGTTCACCAAGGTTGCCGTGGGTGGCGACGATGTGGTGCTGCTCAAGCCGATGACCTTCATGAACCTGAGCGGGGAGTCCGTGCAGGCGGCCATGCGGTTCTTCAAGGTACCGCTCGGCCAGGTGGTTTGCGTCCACGACGAGCTCGACCTCGATTTCGGGGTCGCACGAATCAAGGTGGGGGGTGGTACGGCCGGCCACAACGGGCTGCGCTCCATGCTCGAGCACTGTGGCGGTGCCGATTTCGTGCGCTGCCGCATGGGTATCGGTCGGCCCGAGCGAGGACGCCCTGAGCACCATGTCCTGAGCGATTTCAATGGCTTGGAGCGAGCCGAGTTAATCGGGGTCCTCGACCTGGGCGCCGACATGGTCGAAACCGCGGTGCGTGAGGGAGCCCGCCAGGCGATGAATCGTCATCACAGCCGATCCTGACGACTGGCGTCGGGGCGAAGATCGGCTATGCATCGCCTCCCTCGCTCCAGCCGCCGGCTGGGGCCGACTAGACCGGGAGGAACAATGGCAAGTGCAGCGGCAGCGCCCGCCACGCGGTGGGCACGCGAATACGAGACAATCTACATCCTTCGACCCGACGTGGATAACGCCGTCGCGGAGAAGGTCATCCAGCGCGCCAAGGACGTCATCGCACGTCTTGATGGCACGCTCACGAGGCTCGACAACTGGGGTAAGCGCAAGCTTGCGTACCCCATTCAGAAGAACAACCGCGGAATCTTCGTCTACCTGAAGTACGTGGGTTACGGCGACCTCGTCGCCGAGCTCGAGCGCAACCTGCGCTTGCTCGACGAGGTGGTGCGTTTCCAGACGGTGCTCCTGACCGAGGATATCGACCCGGCTTCGGTCGCTGTCGATCCAGAAGAGGTGCAGTACCTGCACGTCGAGGAAGAGGAAGAGACCGAAGACGCGGAGCTCGAGCGCGCACGCAGCCTTGGAATGGCACCGCGAGCGCCCCGTGCGGTGCCCGCTGAGGCTCCGCCCCCCGCCGCGCCGGAAGGTCGCGCAACTGATGCAGCCGAGGGAGCCGCAGAGGCTCCGGCCGCAGAGGCTCCGGCCGCAGAGGCTCCGGCCGCAGAGGCTCCGGCCGCAGAGGCTCCGGTCGCAGAGGCAGCACCCGCAGAGGCTCCGGCCGCAGAGGCTCCGGCCGCAGAGGCTCCGGCCGCAGAGGCGGCGCCCGCAGAGGCGGCAGCCACAGAGGAAACCACTGAAGAATCAACCGAAGCTGAGTCCGAAGAGGACAAGCGCGAGGAGGGCTGACCCATGGCCGAGGGTATCCGACAAGATTTTGACGTTGAAGGTGGCGGACGCGGACGTGGTGGGCGCAAGAAGGCGCCGGGTCACTCGCTTCCTCCGGACTTCAAGTTTGACTACAAAGATCCGCAGCAGCTTCGGCACTTCATTACTGACCGTGGAAAGATCACGCCTCGCCGTATCAACGGTCTGAACGCGAAGCAGCAGCGTGATCTGACCCGTGCAATCAAGCGAGCCCGCAATATTGCGCTGCTCCCCTACACGGCGACGAAGTGAGGTAGCCATGGCATCCACAGTGGAAGTCGTACTCAAAGATAATCTCGAGCATCTAGGCTCGATAGGCGACGTGGTGCGTGTGCGCCGCGGCTACGCCCGGAACTTCTTACTTCCGCGTGGCCTTGCGGTCGTCGCAAGCCGCGGAAACGTTCGGCAGATCGAGCATGAAAAGGCCATCCAGGCTCAGCGGATCGCCAAGCTTCGCTCGGCCCAGGAGGAGGTCGTTTTAGAGCTCGGCAAGGTCACCGTCATGATCGCCAAGGAAGCTGGCGAAGATGGCAAGCTCTTTGGCTCGGTCACCTCGAACGATGTGCTCGAAGGCCTCAAGGCCAAGGGTGTCGAGGACGTCGACAAGAAGAAGCTCGTCATGCCGGAGAAAACCATCAAAGAGGTGGGCAGCTACGAGGTTGGCGTGAAGCTACCGTATGGCTTGACGGCAATCGTGAAGCTCGAAGTCAAAACCCGGGCATGAGTGAGCGCGGTGGCGCTTCCACTTAGCCGCTCTAGGCGTTAGAACCAAAGCTCTGAACGGAGCCACGGTCATCACTTCACAACAACAAGCCGGACAAGTCCCCCCCAACGCCCTCGAGGCGGAGCGGGCGGTGCTCGGGGGGATCCTCCTCGAGAATCAGGCGATGAACATCGTCATCGAGACGCTGTCTGTCGAGGACTTCTACAGCGAGGCCAACGCCAAGATATTCGAGGCGATGACCGAGCTGTCTCGCCGCGGCCAACCGGTCGACCAGGTCACCCTTCGGGAGGTGCTCGTCCATAGCGGGAAGCTCGCGTCGATCGGGGGCGACGAGTATCTGCTCTCGCTTAGCAACACCATCCCGAGCGTCTCGAACATTCAGGCGCACGCGCGGATCATCCGAGAGAAATCGGTCATCCGGGCGCTCATTCTGGCGTGTCACGAGGTCGTCTCGCGGGGCTACGGGGACTACGGGCCCATCGACGAGTATCTCGATCAATCCGAGTCGTCGATTTTCGCGGTCGGGAGGGAGCGAGCACGAAATCCTTACGAGCATGTGAAGGATGTCGTGATGCGAACGTTTCAGGAGATTCATGAAACGGCCAATCGGGGCGAGGCGATTACGGGCCTGCCCACGGGCTACAAGCAGCTCGACAAGATGACTGCGGGGATGCACCCGGGCGATCTCATCATCATCGCGGGGCGTCCGGGCATGGGCAAGACGTCGTTCGCGCTCAATGTCGCGCACCACGCATGCGAGAAGAACAAGTCGCCGGTTGCGGTGTTTTCGCTCGAGATGCCCAAAGGGCAACTCGTTCGCCGTCTGCTCGGCAGCGAGGCCCGCGTCGACGGTAACCGCATTCGTACCGGGCAGCTCCACAAGGACGACTGGCCGAAGCTCGCGGATGCCGCGGGCACGTTGAGCGAGATGCCGATTTGGATCGACGACACGCCGGCGATCACGATGCTCGAGCTGCGAGCCAAAGCCCGCCGCCTCAAGTCCGAGGTGGGCCTCAGCTTGCTTGTGGTCGATTACTTGCAGCTGATGCGCTCAGGGTCGCGCAACGACTCGCGCGAGCAAGAGATCAGCGAGATCAGCCGAAGCTTGAAAGCGCTCGCCAAGGAGCTCGAGATCCCAGTGCTCGCGCTCTCGCAGCTCAACCGAGGAGTCGAATCGCGTGGCGTGAAAGACAAGCGCCCTCAGCTTTCGGACCTACGTGAGTCCGGCGCCATCGAGCAGGACGCGGACACGATCTGGTTCATCTATCGCGACGAAGTCTACAACAGCGATAGCGACGATCGGGGCATTGCCGAGATCATCATCGGCAAGCAGCGCTCGGGTCCTACCGGGCACGTGCCGAGTTCGGTTCTTCAGTGAGTATACGCGCTTCGACGACCTGGCGGAGTCAGACTACTACGGCGGGGCAGCGCCTGGGGGCTGCTGACTTTCGGGATAACTGATTTAGGTACGGGCGGTGGCTGGCGGTGGCTTGCGGGGGGTTGGGGGACTGCAAGCGTGGTTTGGTTTAGTTACACCACCCGCCCACCCCCACCCGTAATCCTCCCTGCCGCGGCAATCGCTTCGCTCTGCCTTGGCGGCGCTTCGCGCCGGGCTTCGCCCTTCGGGCTTGCGCTGCCGCGGGTGGGATGGGGGAGGTCAGGGGACTTGGGAGGTGGCTAGGTTTAGTTACATCCGACCCCCCAGCCAGCACTCCCCTACAAATCCTTCACCTCACCAATCAGCCCCTGCAGCACCTTCTTAGCATCGCCAAAGACCATCATGGTGTTGTCGTATTCGAAGAGCTCGTTCTTGATGCCGGCGTAGCCTGGGCTGAGGCTTCGTTTCACGACGAAGACCGAGCGGGCCTCGTGGGCATTGAGGATCGGCATGCCCGCGATCGGACTGCTCGGGTCTTTGGTGGCGGCGGGGTTCACGACGTCGTTGGCGCCGAGAATGATCACCACGTCGGTATTCTTGAACTCCGAGTTGATCACATCCATCTCGAGGAGCTCCTCGTAAGGGACGTCGGCCTCGGCGAGCAGGACGTTCATGTGTCCGGGCATGCGCCCCGCAACTGGATGAATCCCGTAGGTGACCTTGGTGCCTCGCTCCTTGAGCAAGTCGGCGAGCTCGCGGACCGCGTGTTGTGCTTGGGCGACCGCCAGGCCGTAGCCGGGAATGATGATCACCGACTCCGCGTTCTCGAGCAGCATCGCGGCCTCTTCGGGGCCGCACGAGGTGACGCTCGTGTACTCGTCGCTTCCTCCGCCACCGACACCGTCGGTGACGCCGAAGCCGCCGACCAGGACGTTGACGAGCGAGCGGTTCATCGCCACGCACATGATCTGTGTGAGGATCAGGCCCGCTGCGCCGACCATCGCGCCCGCGATGATGAGCACAGGGTTACCAACGACGAAGCCCGCCATCGATGCTGCCACGCCGGAGTACGAGTTGAGGAGCGATACGACGACCGGCATGTCGGCGCCGCCGATGGGGATTGTCAGCAGGATGCCGAGGATCAGAGAGGCCCCGGCGAGGGAAAGCATCCACACGACCGAATCCGGAGCGGCTGCGGCCACGGCAAGCCCTCCAAAGACGAAGGACCCCACAAGCAGGCCGAAGGTGATGAAGTGCCTTGCCGGAAGTAGGATCGGCTGGCCCTTTTTCAGCTTCCCTTGAAGCTTGAGTAGGGCGATGAGGCTTCCGGTGAACGTGATGCCGCCGATGAGGATCGAGAGCATGACCGTGATGGCCGCGTCCGTGCCGAGTGCTTCGTAGACCGTTCCGGCGGGCGCTCGTTGCACGACCACGTCCCAGTAGACGGAAGTGGCCACCAGGGCGGAGGCGATGCCACCGAAACCGTTGAAGAGGGCGACCATCTCGGGCATCGAGGTCATTTGGACGCGAATGGCGAACGCCAGGCCGATGACGGTGCCGATCACCATGCCGCCAGCGATCCAGCGGTAATCGACGACGCCGAGCTCGAGAAGTGCGCCGACGATGGCGAGCAGCATGCCGAGGCCGGCGAGCGCATTGCCGCGCCGCGCGGTCTTCACCTTGGAGAGCCGCTTGATCCCGAAGATGAACAGGATCGTGGACAGAAGATAAATGACCGGGACCACGGTCGATTGCATGACTTCCTGACTCATTTCTTCTTCCCGAACATGCGCAACATGCGGTCGGTGACCAGGAATCCGCCCACGACGTTGATGGTCGCGGTGACGATGGCGAGCGCGCCGAGGATGTTGGCCACGGTCGTCTCTCCCGTCGTTGCGGCAGCGACTGCCCCTACGACGGTGATGCCACTGATGGCGTTCGCACCGCTCATCAACGGCGTGTGTAAGGTCGGCGGCACCTTGGTGATCATCTCGAAGCCGACGAAGCCAGCGAGCACGAACACGTAGATGCCTATGAGCAGAGGTCCCAAAGTCATGGTCGGTTTCCTTTCCTAAAGGGCCTCGGCGGTTGGTCCGTGCCGGACTTCGCCATCGTGGGTGAGCAGGGCGCCGTCCAGAATCTCGTCCTCGAGGTCCAGCACGACCTCTCCTTCGGACAGTGTGCTGAGCAGAAGGGCCTGAATATTGCGGGAGTAAAGCAAGCTCGCGTCCGCGGGGGTGGAGGCAGGTAGGTTCGGATGCCCGATGATGGTGACGCCATGTTCGAGGACCATTTCGCCGCTCTTCGAGAGCTCGCAGTTGCCGCCTTGCTCCACGGCCAGGTCGACGATGACCGCGCCTTCGCGCATGTCCTTTACCATGTCTGCGGTGATGAGCTTCGGCGCAGGGCGTCCGGGCACGAGCGCCGTCGTGATCACGGCATCGGCTGCCACGACCTTTTGACGGACGATCGCCTGCTGGGCCTTGAGTTGCTCCGGGGTGAGCTCGCGCGCGTAGCCACCTTCGCCTTCGCCGCTGTCATCGAGTGGAAAGTCGATGAAGCGTCCGCCGAGTGACTCGACCTGCTCCTTGACGGCGGGTCGGATGTCCGACACCTCGACCACAGCGCCGAGGCGGCGCGCGGTCGCAATCGCTTGAAGCCCAGCGACGCCGGCGCCCATGATGACGATCTTGGCTGGCTGAATCGTGCCAGCCGCCGTCATGAGCAGCGGGAAATACTTGTCGAGGTAGGTCGCCGCCATCAGCACGGCTTGATAGCCGGAGATCGACGCTTGGGAGCTGAGCGCGTCCATCGACTGGGCGCGGCTGATTCGAGGAATGAGCTCCATCGCGATCGTGCTGACTTTGCGGTCGCGCAGAATCCGCACCGAATCGAGGTTCTTGTGGGGGGACATGAATCCGATCAGGATCGCACCCTCCTTGATCTTGGACGCCTCTTCCGGCGTGATCGGGTAGACCCGGAACACGATGTCGGCGGTTCCCCAAGCGGCTTCGGCCTCGGCGCCAGCGACGATCTTGGCGCCGGCGTCGCGGAAGTGCGCATCGGTAAAGTGGGCGTGCTTGCCCGCGTCGCTTTCGACAACGATATCGAAGCCCTCTTTGACGTAGCGCTTCGCCGTGTCCGGTGTGCAGGCGACCCGGGTCTCACCGTCGACCACTTCTTTGGGCACGAAAACCTGAGGCATCCATTCCTCCTGCGCGGGCGTCGCCAGTGCGGCAAACCCGATCGAACTAGTCAACAATCGGCTGACCGCGTTCGAGGTTGTTAGTGGCGATCAGGGGCGATGTCCAGCCCTGGTCGAAAAACCCTCCGAAGCGCCTTTTGTGTTTTGTCCCAGCCTGCTAGATCCGGCCCGCGAACCAGGAGGACAAGAGCATGGGGAACCCCGCGAAGCTCGATGAGCTCGCCATCAAGACGATTCGTGGCCTGAGCATGGATGCCGTCCAAGCCGCCAACTCGGGCCATCCCGGTACGCCTATGGCCTTGGCGCCGCTCGGGTGGGCGCTCTTTTCCGAGCTGCGCCAGCATGATCCGGCCAATCCGGAATGGCCCGACCGCGACCGGTTCGTCTTGTCATGCGGCCACGCGTCGATGCTGCAGTACGCGCTGCTCCACCTGAGCGGCTACGCGGTCTCGTTGAACGACATTCGCAATTTTCGGCAGTGGGGAAGCCTCACGCCCGGTCACCCGGAGTCCCATATGACGCCGGGCGTCGAGACGACGACCGGCCCGCTTGGGCAGGGTGTCGGGAACGGCGTCGGGATGGCGATGGCGGAGCGGCATCTGGCTGCACGCTTCAACAAGCCGGGGCACACGCTGTTCGACCATCGCACCTGGGTCATCGCTTCGGATGGCGACATTATGGAAGGCGTTGCGTCCGAGGCCGCGTCGATCGCCGGTCACTTGAAGCTCGGGAAGCTCGTCGTCTTCTGGGACGACAACAAGATCACGATTGATGGCAGGACGGACCTCAGCTTCAGCGAGGATGTCGTGGCGCGCTTCGCGTCCTATGGCTGGCATACTGAGAGTGTCGAAGATGGCAATGATCTCGGTGCGCTGATCAGTGCGGCCAGGGCGGCCGTTGCGGACGATCGCCCAAGCTTCATCCGCGTGCGCACCATCATCGGCGATCCCGCGCCGAACAAGCGCGACACGTCCGCTGCACACGGTGCTCCATTCGGTGAGAACGAAATCATCGCGACCAAGCAGCTCATGGAGTGGTCGACCGAGCCATTCTTCGTGCCAGACGAGCTCGCCGCAGCGGCGGAAGCGATTCGGGAGCGCGGGGCAAAGAGCCATGGGGAGTGGCAGGCACGTCTTGCAGGGTACCGTTCGGAGTTTCCGGAGGCCGCGAGCGAGCTCGACAGCGCATTGGCCGGCGAGCTGCCCGAGGGTTGGGACGCCGACCTACCGACCTTTGACGCCGATCCCAAGGGCACCGCGACGCGAAAGGCGAGCGGCGCCGTGCTCAACGCCCTGGCCGCCAAGATCGGCGGATTGGTCGGCGGCTCTGCCGACCTCGCAGGGTCGAACAACAGTCACATGAAGGGCCTTGCGAACTTCTTGCCCGGGGCTGAAGGGGTCCCGCGCAACATGGACTGGGGCATTCGGGAGCACGGGATGGGGGCCGCGTTGAACGGCATGGCGCTCCACGGCGGGGTGATCCCGTTTGGTGCCACCTTCCTCATATTTAGCGACTACATGCGACCCTCGGTTCGCCTCGCGGCACTGATGAAGCTGCACACCCGCTACATCTACACGCACGACAGCATCGGGCTCGGCGAAGACGGCCCGACGCACCAGCCCGTGGAGCACCTGGCGGCGCTGCGCGCGATTCCAAACCTTGCGGTGTTCAGGCCGGCGGATGCGAATGAGGTTCGCGAATGTTGGAAGGCCGCCTTGTCCTGGGACGGGCCGGCGGCGTTGGCGTTGACGCGGCAGAACGTTCCCGTGCTCGATCGGAGCGCGATGGCGAGCGCTGAGAAGGCCGCGCGGGGGGCGTACACGCTGCGGGAGGCGGGTGGCGGAGGTCCCGACGTCATCCTCGTGGCGACCGGGAGCGAGGTCGAGATCGCGCTTGCTGCGGCAGACGTCCTCGAACAAGACGGCGCCGCCGTCCGCGTGGTCAGCATGCCGTGTTGGGAGCTTTTCGAGCAGCAAGACGAAGCCTACCAGCAAGAGGTTCTGCCACGCGGCGTCGCCGCCAAGGTCGTCGTCGAGGCGGGCATCCGCCAAGGCTGGGACCGCTGGGTCGGCAACGACGCCGCGTTCGTCACCGTTGAACAGTTTGGTGCATCGGCGCCGTACGAGGTGCTCTACGAAAAGTACGGCATCACGATTGAACGCGTCGTCGCCGAAGCGCAACGCTTGCTGTCTTAGCTGTCCTACTTCACGGCGGCGATGGCTGCGTCGTAGTTGGGCTCTTGGACGATGTCCGCGACCAGCTCGCTGTGGACGACTTTGTTGTTCTCGTCGAGGACGACGATCGCGCGGGCGGCGAGGTCTTGCATGGTGCCCCCGATCATCTTGACGCCGTAGTCTTCGAGGAAGGTGCCGCGGAACGTCGAAAGCGGAACCACGCTCTCCAAACCTTCAGCGACGCAGAAACGCTTCTGCGCGAAGGGAAGGTCGGGGCTGATGACGAGCACTACGACGTTGTCGAGGTTTGCAGCCCGCTCGTTGAAGGAGCGCGCCACGGTTTGGCAGACCGGCGTATCGTAGCTCGGGTTGATCGTGAGGATCTTTTTCTTCCCTTCGAAGCTGCCGAGCGTCTTTTCGCTGAGGTCAGCTCCGATGAGGAGGAAGTCCGGGGCGGCGCTGCCGGTGGCGGGCAGGTCGCTGTTGGTTTGAACCGGGGTTCCCTTGAACGCGGTGGTGGCCATGATTCTCCTTCTGAGTCACGAGTAGGCCGCTTCTATAGGGACATGGCGCTAAATTCCAAGCGGTTGCAGGCGATAAAGAAATTCATTATCAGTAAGAGATGAAGCCCTCGCTCGCGGATCTGCCCCCCGGGCAACACGCTGAGATCGCGTCGATTGACTGTGAGCGCGGCCTATCGCGGCGTCTCATGGAGATGGGGCTTCTTCCAGGGACCCAGGTTCGGGTGGTTCGTGTGGCACCGTTGGGCGACCCGATCGAGCTGCGGCTCCGGAACTATTCCCTGTCGGTGCGCCGGGCCGAAGCGGCCAGGATCGCGGTGCGCCTCGAGGCGGCAGAGTGAGCGGCCGCGCGGCTCTCCCGCAGGTGCTGATCGCGGGCAACCCCAACTGCGGAAAGAGCACGCTCTTCAACGCCCTCTCGGGCGGAACCGCCCATGTTGCGAACTATCCAGGGGTGACGGTCGATCGAACCAGCGCGCGCTTGCGGCTCGGCGCACAGGAGGTTGAGCTCGTCGACGTGCCCGGGATGTATAGCTTGACTGCGGGCTCCCCCGAAGAGCAGCTCGCGGTCAATGCCCTCACCGAAAGGGATACGCGCGCGGTGGTGTGCGTCGTGGACGCGACGACGTTGGAACGAGGGCTCTATCTGGCTTTGCAGCTCATCGAGTCCGGGATCCCGGTCGTCATCGCGCTCAACATGATGGATTCGGCGGAGCGTCTTGGGCTCCGTATCGACACCGAACGATTGTCGCAGCTCTTTGGCTCGCCCGTCATTCCGGTTGTCGCCACCAAGCGGCGCGGCTTGGATGCCCTCCTCGCCGCGCTCGACGAGGAGCTCGAGCCCGCCAGCGGTGCGAAGAAGGCACAGGTGGCTTATCCCCGCGACGTCGAAGCAGACGTGGCGAAGCTCATTCCGGCCATCGCCCGATGGCGTTCCGAGACCGCCCCGAGTCAGCTCCGCGTGGTCGCGCTGTGGTGTCTCCTTTCTCTCGGTGAAGACGGCCTGCGTGGCGTCCCCGACGATGTGCGGCAGGCCGTTCGCAGCATTCGCGAGGCTGCCAGCGCCCAGGGGCGGAACCTCGACTTGGAGATCATCTCCTCTCGCTACGCCTGGCTCGACGATGCCTTGAGCCAAGCGTGTTCTGTGCGGGATCCGCGACCTTCATGGACCGAGCGCATCGACCGCGTGCTCACGCATCCCGTCGTGGGCTTGGTGGTCTTTGCCATCGTCATGTTGGGCATCTTCGAGGCGCTGTTCGCCGGGGCCGATCCGCTGATCAGCGCGATCGAGAGCTTGACCGGGTTCATGCAAGCGCAGGCCGCGGCGATTCTCCCTGCGGGGGTGCTCCAGGATTTGGTCGTCGAGGGAATCATCGCCGGCGTTGGCAATGTCGTCGTGTTCGCGCCTCAGATTCTGATGCTCTTCCTCTTCATCGGGTTCCTCGAAGACTCGGGCTATCTCGCTCGCGTGGCTTTCGTGATCGACCGCGTAATGAAAGGGGTCGGACTCCACGGAAAAGCATTCGTTCCTCTCTTGTCCGGCTTCGCGTGCGCGGTTCCCGCCGTCATGGCCACGCGCACGATCGAACGCCGCCGTGACCGCTTGGTGACGATGTTGGCCCTTCCGCTGATGTCTTGCAGCGCGCGCCTCCCGGTGTACATCCTGGTCGTCGGTACGGTCTTCGCCGGGCAGTCACTCGGCTGGTTCAGCGCGGGAGCCGTTGCGCTGTTCTCGATGTACACGTTGTCGGTGCTGGTCACCCTGGCCGCGGCTGCGCTCATCGGGCGTACGGTGCTTCCGGGTCCCGCGCCGACGTTTGTGCTGGAGATGCCGCCGTACCGTTGGCCCTCGGCCCAAATCCTATGGATCAACGCCTGGCGCCGCCTTCGTGTTTTTCTCATCGACGCGGGCACGATCATCCTGGCCATGACCATCCTCCTCTGGGCCCTGCTTTCTTTTCCAAAGTCGGCCGAGACGACCGAGCACTACGTCGCGGAGCGCGCGCGCGTGGAGCAGATGGCGGCGCCCGAGGCGGACAAGGCCGCCGCGCTCCGATCCCTCGACTCGCAAGAAGCGGCCGAGCAGCTCGCCAACAGCTTCGGTGGTAGGTTCGGCCACGCTATCGAGCCGGCGCTCAGGCCCATCGGCTTCGATTGGCAGATCGGGGTAGGCATCATCGGCGCGTTTGCTGCGCGGGAGGTGTTCATCTCGACCCTTGGCGTGGTCTTCGGCATCGGCGAGGCAGACGAGGAGAACAAGCCCCTCCGGCAAGCCCTGCGGGATGCGCGTCATGCCGATGGGACCCCCGTGATGACGCCGCTCAGCGGAGTTTCGCTGATGGTCTTCTTCTTGCTCGCTTGCCAGTGCATGAGCACACTTGCGGTATTGAGAAGGGAATCCGGGTCTTGGAAGTGGCCGGTGTTCCTCTTCTCCTACATGACGGTGCTTGCGTACATGGCCTCCTTCGCGGTCTATCAGGGAGGCCGTCTCCTGGGTTTCGGATAGGGTTGGGTATGCCGTGGCAGCAAATCATGGCAGGGTTGATCGTCGCGTCCGCCGGCGCCTATGTAATCTGGCGGTTTCGCCGAAAAAGAGACCAGCGCCGTTCTCAGGGCCCAGACGTGCCCGTCTCGAGATTGACGCGAAAACGCCCACCGCCCGGTTCGTGCGGGCATTGAGCGCAATGAGTACATTGGTTTAGACATGGGCCGATCCGCCACCATCGAAGGGCTCCGGAAGTTTCGCAAGAAGCTCCTACGGGAGCGGGACCCTTGGCAGGACACGTCACGCCGGTTTCGCATTCGACGGTTCGCGGGTCCCGAGTGCTTTCTCGAGCACCTCGAAGGGGTACGCGTCGGGCACTTGACCGACTTGCACGTCGGTCGCGTCACGCCGATGGAGGTCCAATACGACGCGGTAGCGATGACCAATGCGGGCAAGCCAGACATCGTCGTCATCAGCGGCGACTTCGTCTGTCATAGCCAGGTGTATCTCGACGACCTCACCGAGGTGATCAGCATGATTGACGCGCCCGTGTTTGCCGCTCTTGGCAACCACGACCACTGGGCGGGTGCGGAACCCGTTCGAAAGGCGCTCCTCCGCGCCGGGGCTGAGGTGCTCGACAACGCGCACACGACCGTCAGCATCGGGCATCAGCGGCTGCAAGTCGTGGGCCTAGACGACGCGTACACCGGGCATGCCGATCGACGAGAGGCGTTGAAGGGACTGCGCTCGGACTTGCCGGTGATCGGGCTTTCGCACATTGCAGAGGAAGCCGACGCGCTTTGGGAGGCCGGCGTTCCGCTGGTGTTCTCTGGACACACGCACGCCGGTCAGGTCACGGTCGCGCGGCTTCACGAACTCTCGGTCGGCAAGCTCGCCGGCCACAAGTACATTCACGGGCTGTACGGCTCTCGCGGGGCGGAGGACCCGAAGGGCGCGGTGTACGTGGGCGCCGGGGTCGGGGCCGCGATCGTGCCGCTACGAGTCGGGGAACGCGCCAAGCGCGAGGTGGCGTTCTTCGAGCTCGGCACACAGCCTGGCGCCTTCGACGAGCACCACGAGGAGCAGCCGGCGCATCCGGGGCGGGTGCCCTCGACCAAGACCAAGGAGCGCCGGGCCGAGGCTGTGCGGCGCAAGCAAGAGCGACGGGAGCGCAAGAACGGCAACGGTGTGGGCTTCAGGCAGTGAGGGCTTCGGCCGGCGACGGCCACGCTATCGCCTAGGGGTTGGTTGCTAGGAAGTGCTCGGTTTCGAGGGCGGCCATGCAGCCGCTTCCGGCGGCGGTGATCGCTTGGCGCCACTTCCTGTCTTGGACGTCGCCTGCGGCGAAGACGCCCGGGATGTTGGTCTGTGTCGAGTCGGGTTTGGTGACGATGTAGCCCTGCTCGTCCGTGTCGATCTGGCCGCTCAGGAACGTGGTGTTCGGTGTGTGGCCGATCGCGAAGAATAGGCCCGCCACGGGGAGGTCGCGCTCTTGGTCGGTTTTCAGGTCCTTGATGCGAATTGCTTCGAGGAAGTCGGTGCCCTTGGCCTCTGTCACCACGTGCGACCAGAGCATCTCGATTTTCGAGTTCTCGAGTGCGCGCAGCTGCATGATCTTCGAGGCACGGAGCTCGTCGCGACGGTGAATGATGTAGACCGTCGAACCGTACTTCGTGAGGAACGATGCCTCTTCCACCGCGGAGTCTCCGCCGCCGATCACCGCGAGGGGCTGATTGCGAAAAGCAGGCAACGCGCCATCACACACTGCGCAGGCAGAGATGCCTTTTTGCCAGAGCTCCCCGTCGTTGGTGCCCGGGATCTGCATTCGCTTGGCGGTCGCGCCAGTCGCGATGATGACCGAGTCGGCGCTCCCCTCTTGGATATCGGCCTTGAAGCGGAAGGGTCGGCTGGAGAAGTCGATTTCGTTGACCGTCTCGGTGTGGATCGTCGTGCCGAATCGCTCCGATTGTGCGCGAAAGCGATCGGTCAGATCTTGGCCCATGACGCCTTCGGGAAAACCGGGGAAGTTCTCGACGTCCGTCGTCGTGGTGAGCTGGCCGCCGGCTGCGATGCCGCCCGCCATGAAGCCCTCGAAAAGCACGGGGCTCAGCTCGGCACGTGCCGCGTAAATCGCTGCGGTATGGGCTGCAGGTCCGCTGCCGATGATCAAGACTCGATGGCTCATGACACTCCTTTGAGGCCGGGGTTATGCATACCCGCAGGCGGGGGCGCAACCGCTAAACGATCACTGTGGACACGTGCGCGCCAATCGCAAGGGAAGCCGTAAGGCCTGGAGATTCGATGCCAATTAGGTGTGCCACGCCCGGTTGTGACGACGGGTTGGCGATGACGAAGTCTGCGAATCCGCCCTCCGGGCCGACCAGCTTGGGCCGGATCCCACTATAGTCGGGCGTCAAGTGCTCTGGCCGGATTGCCGGGAGGTAGCGAGCGACGGCCTTGGCGAACCGTTCGGCTCGCGACTCGTCGACCGAGTAATCGATCGTGTCGATAAACTCGGCGTCCGGTCCTGCGCGTCGTGCGCCCGAGATGTCGGCTGTGATGTGAACGCCCAGGCCGCCCCCCTCAGGCAGTGGATAGATCAAACTGTTGCGCGTAGGTGGCGCCCCCGCGCCGAGCGCGAAGTACGAGCCCTTGCAGGGATACAGGCGCCACGGCCGCTGTGCGTCCGGGAGCCCCGACTTCTCGGCTACGTCGAGCGCCGAGAGGCCGGCCGCATTCACGATCCGCCGTGTATGCAGCTCCGTTTGGCTTCCTGTCGTGTCTACGGTTTGAACGGTCCAACCATCTCGGGACTTCTGAATCGAATCCACTTCGGTGTGGCAGACGATCGCGCCACCCGCCGCTTTGATCTCACGCACGAGGCTCGCGATGAACTCATGGACATCGACCACGCCTGAGGTCGGCGAGTGAAGGGCGAGCGCGCAACGGAGCTCGGGCTCCTGCTCCTGGGCCTCGTTCCCCGACATGAGCCGGAGCTCGCCGGCGCCGACGTCCTTGGCGTGGCGGGCGATCGTGCGAAGCCGCAGCTCGTCCTGGGCACTGGTCGCGACGATCAGCTTTCCGGTACGCTTGTACGGCACCTGGTGGTTTTCACACCACGCGTAGAGAAGCCGGTTCCCTTGGACGCACATCCTCGTCTTGAGCGAGTCGTTCGGATAGTAGATGCCCGCGTGAATCACGCCGCTGTTTCGGCTCGAGATCTCGCGCCCGGGCCCGGCTTCTCGCTCGATGACCACCACCGAGTCGAGGCGCTGGCAAAGCTCGTAGGCGCAGGCCAGGCCGACGACGCCAGCGCCAATCACGACTGCATCGACGTGTTCGGACATGGTAGCCCCTAGAAACCGAGCGGGTCGATCCGCTGTGCCGGCAGCTGAACCGACAGCTGCGGCATGGGCAGCTCACGCTGCTGACGGTACGCCTCGTAGTGGACCAGCACCTTACGCACGTAGCGGTGGGTCTGCGTGAAGGGGATCCGTTCCAACCACACGTCGAGCGGCGTTTCGTCGGCGCTTTCCTGAATCCAGCGCCGAACGTTGTGGGGACCGCCGTTGTAAGCGGCGATGGCCAGCGGCAGTCGCCCGTCGAACCGGTGAATCAGAGAGCTCAGGTACCACGCTGCGAACTCGAGATTGAGGCGCGGGTCGAGGAGATCCGCCGGAGTGAAATCGTCGTGTCCCAGCGAGTGCGCGATCAGTTGTCCCGTCCGCGGCATGATCTGCATGAGGCCGACGGCACCCGCGTACGACACGATGTGCTTTTGATAGGCGCTCTCGACGCGCATCACCGCGAGCAGGAGGTTGGGGTCGAGCCCGTATCGCTTGGCGGCAGGAACAGCGAGCCATTCGTAAGCACGGGGCAAGGTGTCGATGAAATCGGATCGGACAAAGCCGCCGGCCGTTCCGATGTCGCCAAGCGTTGCGGCAACGGCGGCGAGCGTAGCGCGGTCTTGATCGGATAGCTCGAGGCGCGCGGCGCGAACGTCGCTCGCGATCGCTTCATGCGTTCGCCCATCGGCACGCGCAACGCAGTTCAAGCCGGCCCTCGCGATGGGCCTGCCAAGCGCGTGACGCCAGGTCAGATAGGCCTCGAAGAGCTCGGCGGTGGCTGCATCGCGCTCGCCGACCCGGAGGAGAGTCGCCGCGCGTGCAATCCAGGGATAGCTGTCTGCGTGAAGCTCGCCGAGGGGTTGGAGCTGGTCGGCGAGCGCGCGGTCGGATCCATGCGGTGCCCTGACCATCGTCCGCCCCTCCCCATTGGAAAGTCCCTCTTGGCCGGAGTTCACGTTGCCGCGCTCCACCCGGCCGAGGCCGTTTTCCGCCCAAAGCGCGTAGTATCGATCCCCCTCGAGCTCGGCCGTGGCTTTCGCATGCGTGAAGAAACGGACCGCTTCGGTCGGCCGGTTGGCGCGTTCGTGGGCCCTCGCCAAATGGTAGAGTGAGGCCGCTCGGTAGGCGGAGCGCGGCCGCTCGGCGATGGCCGCTAGCAAGGCGAGCACCCGGTTCTCACTGCTGGTTCCCGCCGCCGCCATCGCGGCCTTGAAAAGCACGGACGAGGGAACCCGAGGCCGCGCACCCAGGGTGATCAAGATGCCGTCGACTTCTTCGACGAGGCCGGCCGCGGCAGCCACACGCACCATGTCTACCAATCGGGTCGCGGGGATCGACGCATTCGAGCGACGCGTGCGCAAACCCGCGAGCTGCCGGAGCGCTTGGTCGCGCTCTCGCGCACCGGCGGTTTCCGCCATGTCGTTCGCACGGTGTGCGATGTGCCTGGCGGTTGTCACGTCTGCGATGGGGAAGATCTGTGCGGTCCGCAGATACGTTTCAGCCGCCTTCCAACGGCCCTCATCGCGAGCCAGGCGACCCGCGAGGTAGTAGACCTCCGCGTGCTGTTCTCCGATGAGGGGGCGATCGAGGAGCTCGGCGATCTGGGCCTTCGCCTCCCCGAGCGGACCAGTGCGTACGAGGTGGCGTGCCCTGCGCACTCGCTCCTGGTCGGTCATGGCGGGCGTCTCGTGGCCGAGCACCTCCAGGCGCGTGAGCTCGGACTCGGCCCACGGCGCGATGCTGCTCCCAGGGTACTCCACGCGGACGGCATGCATGACGGCGATGGCGTCGTGGTACCGCGCTTGGCGGAGGAGGCTCTGGGCCTGTTCGAAGAGAAGCTCGGTATGATTGGGAATCGAAGGGTAGACTGAGAGCAGCTCGCGGAGAGCCTGATCGGCGATCGGGTCGCCCGCGCGGAGGAGGGCGAGCACCTCGCCGAAGCTGGCCTCGACCTGTACGGATTCATGCGGGCTTGTCGACGCCTCGGCGAAGAACTCGGCTGCTCGCTCCGGTTGGTCCCGAAGCAGCTCGAGCCGGGCGCTCTGAAGGGCGATTCGGTCGCTGATCTGCGGGAGCCCTTGGTGGGCCAAATCGAGTTGCAGTCGCGCCTCTTCATAGTTCGCCGCCGCCATCTGCTTGGCGGCTTCCCGATAGGCCTCGATTGCGCGTGCCTCGGGGGGCTGGGCGTCCGTGACGAAGAGTGCGTCCATGTACGGGCCGCACATCGGGGCGCGCCATTGGACGAGGCCGAGCGGCGCGGCGCTGACCTGCGGGTGATCGGCTACGCACATGGGCACATCGGGCGATGCGTAGACCGGCGCAGGAGGCGATGCGAAGAGCACCGCCGCGAACACCGCTGCGATGAGTCCGCGATGAGCCACACTCCCTATAACATCGCAAATTTGGGAGGGGAGACGCAAAGATTGAATTGCCGACACGCCTCTTTATACGTAATAGGCGCGCCGGCGCTTCATTCTTGCAGGGGTTCGTGGTCCTGCGACTCTCGTTCCGACTCCGAGCTGACGTCGATTTCAGTCTTTTCAGCGGGGGCGGCCGCGTTGGGTTCGTCCTCGAGCTCGGGGCGCAGGACGGTGACGATGCCCACGCCGACCAGCACCAGGAAGCCGACCATGAGCCATAGGGTGCGCCACTTCGCCGTCTCGTAGCGTTCGTCGTACCGGGGCACGCGCTCAGCCTCCGAGCTCGGCCAACGCCGCGCGCGCAGCAGTGACTGCGCGGTCTACCGGCACGTCCTGGGACTCGCCTTCGGTGCGCTTCTTGAGCTCGACGGTGCCTTGCTTCAGGCCGCGTGCGCCGACCGTAATTCGGAGCGGGATCCCCAGAAGATCGGCGTCCTTGAACTTACTCCCCGGTCGCTCGGACCGGTCGTCGAGGAGGACCTCGACACCCTGTGACCGAAGCCCTTCATAGATCTCGGTGGCCTTTGCGAGAGGCTCCTCGTCTTTGCCGATCGGCGTGATGATCACCTCGTAGGGGGCGACGTGGATCGGCCAACGGATACCCTGCTCGTCGTGATGCTGCTCGATGATGGCAGCGATGAGGCGGGTGACGCCGATGCCGTAGCAGCCCATGACGATCGAACGGCTACTCCCCTCCTCGTCGAGGAAGGTCGCGTTCATCTTATCGGTGTAATGGGTGCCGAGGACGAAGATGTGTCCGCCTTCGATGCCGCGGTACAGTTCGAGCTTGCCGTTGCAGTTGGGGCAGGGGTCGCCGGAGGTGGCTTGGCGGATCGAGACGACCTCTGCTTCGAAGTCGCGGCCGTGGTTGACGTTCTTGTAGTGGTACGGGGTCTCTCCTGCGCCGGCGATCGCGTTCGGCACGGCGACCGCGTCTGGATCTGCAATGATGCGGCCCTCGAAGCCCACCGGGCCGACGAAGCCGATCTCGGTTTGGGTGGCTTCTTTCACTGCGGCGTCCGATGCGAGCAGCACCTCCTCGACGCCGAGGTGCCGAGCGAGGCCGATCTCGTTGATTTCGTGGTCTCCGCGCACCACTGCCAAGACGACTTCATCGCCGGCAACGTAGAGCAACGATTTGAGCGTGTGGGACGCTGTGATTTCGGCGCCGAAGAAGGTGACCACCTCGTCGATCGAGTGTGTTTCCGGCGTTTTGACCTTTTCTAGCGCCGCCGCCTCGGATGATTGGGCGGTGGGCGGCTCGGCTCGGCCTGCCTTCGCGACCTCGACGTTCGCGGCGTAGTCGCACGCGGTGCACGCGACGATCCAATCTTCGCCGGTCTGCGCGAGAACTTGGAACTCGGCGCTCTGCTTGCCGCCGATCGCGCCGCTGTCCGCCTCGACGACCCGATAGTCGAGCCCAAGCCGCTTGAAGATGCGGTGATAAGTCTCGCGCATGTGCGCGTAGCTCACGAGGGCGGCTTCCTCCGATACGTCGAAAGAATAGGCGTCCTTCATGATGAACTCGCGGCAGCGCAGAAGCCCCGCGCGCGGCCGCGGCTCGTCACGGTACTTCAGCTGGATCTGATACAAGTTCAGCGGGAGCTGCCGGTAGCTCCGAATCTCGCGCCGAACCATGTCGGTGACGATCTCCTCGTGCGTCGGCGCCAGATGGTAGTCGCCACCTTTGCGATCCTTGATGCGCAGGAGCGTAGGGCCGTACATGTCCCAGCGCCCCGTTTCCTTGAAGTACTCGCCGGGGAGAAGAGTCGGCATGAGTAGCTCCTGTGCCCCCGCCCCATCCATCTCCTCGCGAATGATCTTCTCGATCTTATGAAGCACCCGGGTCCCGAGAGGCAGCAACTCGTAAATCCCGGCCCCCACCATCCGCGCATACCCAGCCCGAAGCATCAGCACATGCGAAGGCATCGTCGCCTCCTTAGGAACTTCCTTCAGCGTAGGAATAAACGCCCGCGAATACCGCATCGCGCCCAGATAGCAGGGCCGGAGAGTGTCCGCTAGGTTCCGATGATGAAGCTTACGCTGGTGGTGCCGGAGCCGCCGATGTTTAGGGTTTGGACGTTTTTGGCGCCTTCTACCTGGTAGCTGCCAGCTTTGCCGGTGACTTGTTTGTGGCAGTCGAGGACTTGGCGGACGCCGGTGGCGCCGACCGGGTGGCCGGCTCCGATGAGGCCGCCGCTCGGGTTGATCGGGGTGGCTCCGTCGAGGGCGATGACGCCTTCCTCGATCGCTTTCCAGCTTTCACCGGGGGCGGTGAGGCCGAAGTGGTCGATCGCCATGTACTCGGAGGTGGTGAAGCAGTCGTGGGTTTCGATCGCGTCGATTCCGCTGCTGTCTGCGATGCCTGCGCGTTTCTGTGCGTCGGTGACCGTGCTGCGAACGTGCGGCAGGATGTACTCCGCGTCGCGACTCTCCGCGACCTTGTCCTCGAAGCGCATGCGCGCCGTTGCGTGCCCCCAGCCCTTGATGCGGGGGACCGATTCGAGCGGCACGCCGACGCGGTCCGCCCACTTCTTGGCGTATTCGGGGGAGGCCAGCAGCATGGCTGCGGCGCCGTCGGTAACCTGCGAACAGTCCGAGATGTGGATGCGGCCGCCGATGGTTCCGTTGAACTCGTCACGGCTCATCGCGTGTTCGTAGTTCATGTACCAGGTGCGGGTCTGTGCGTTCGGGTTGAGCTTCGCGTTGGCGTAGTTGATCGTGCTGATCTCCGCGAGATGCTCGTCTTTGAGCCCGTAGCGCTTGTCGTATTCGTCGCCGAGCTTGCCGAAGAGCTTGGGGAATGGGAACTCGACGCCCTTGGCTTCGAGCTCGTACCAAGCGGCGGTGCCGAGGAAGTCTCCGCCCTCGCCAGGACCGACCGTCTTCATCTGCTCGACGCCGACCACGCATGCGAGGTCGTAGCGCTGCGCTTCGATCTCGGCCGAGGCCGCGAGGAGCGCGATGCTGCCGGATGCACATGCAGCTTCATGACGCGAAGTTGGAAGGCCGCTGAACGCCGGGTCGATCTCCAAGAAGAAGGCACCGAGGTGGCCCTGCTTGCTGTAGAGTTCTCCCGCGAAATTTCCTGTGTGGGCAACGTCGATCTCGCCAGGCTCGATCTGCGTCTCTTTGAGCGCGCCAAGCACCGCCTCGCGCATCATCGCAACGAAGTGCTTCTTCTCTTTCGTCCAGTTGCGGGCAAAGTCTGTCTGGTAGCCGCCGAGAACGTAAACTTCTGGAATCTGTGCCATCTTTTTCACCAAAACCTTTCGCTCACGCGGCGACGAAGAACTTACCCACATTGACCTGCGGGTCATCGAAGAACGTTGTGCCCTCTTGGGCATTCGCAAGTGCGGGCGGCACCGGAAGGCCGGCCTTGTCGATCATCTGGATGGTTCGCTTCAGGCCGATGGTGTCGACCAAGACGCTTGGAGGCGCCCAGTTGAAGCCGTAGCCCATGATGCGATCGATGCCCGAGATGTCGTCGGTTACCTCGCCGACTCGGTGGAACGAGTAGCTGATATACCGGGCGATCACCTTCTGCGCGATTGCGGCGTACGGCCCGGTGGCCTCCGCGAAAGCGCGCATCCCGTCGACATAGCGGCCAACGCGATGCAGGTTCGAGATCTCGTCGATGAAGCTGAGATCCGGCCGTGACAGAGAGGACTTCGGCGTGTAGTTCTGGGTTTTCGGGTCGAGGACGATCCGCCCACCGGCGTCATCCTTGCCGAAGAAGCCGCCGCCGGTCTTGCGACCGAGCACGCCCTTCGCCATCAGATCGGCCATGTACCGCGGAAGCTTCAGCGTGTCGTGCGCCTCGTCAGGAGCGAGCTCGTAGATGTTGTCGACGATCGCGCGGTGGATATCCCAACCCACGAGGTCGATCGTTGCAAGCGGCGTCAGCGCGCGGCCCGTGTATGGACCCACGAGCTCATCGACCAAGATCGGGCCGTGTTCCTCTGCGAGGATCGCGCACTCGTTGAGAAGCTGGAACCCAATTCGGTTGCCCGCAAAGCCCGCCGTGTCCGTCGTCCGCACCATCGCGCGCCCAAGGCGCTTCGTGCAGTACACATCGAGGAAGTCGACCAGCTTGGGGTCGGTGTCCTTGCCGGCGACCAACTCCGTGCCGGTGATGACGTTCGGCGGGTTGAAGAAGTGTAAGCCGAGAAAGTTCTTTCGGAAGGACTCGCTACGGCCTTCAGCCAGCTGGTTGATCGACAGCCCCGAGGTGACGGTCGCGACGATCGAATCCGGCCGTCGCACCGCGTCGATGCGATCGAAGAACTGCTGCTTCAGATCGAGCTGCTCGGTGACCGCCTCGAAGATCAGGTCGGCCTCTGCAACAACGCGATCGAAGTCGTCGTCGTAGCTTCCGGTATCGACCTTTGACGCCACGGTGCTGGAGCGCACCATCTTCACGGCCGCGGCAAGCCCGCCGTCCGCTTTTTCCTTGGTTCGCGCCAAGAAGGTCACCCGAGGCACCGCTGTGGTGAACAGGGCCCCGCTGCCAAGGCCCATCGCGCCATTGGCACCGAGGACCACCACGTGTTTGATCGCGCGTGAACTCAGCAAATCCGAGGATTTGCTGCTCGCCGCTGCTGGGGTCGACGACAACATCTCTTGTCCTTTCGCTTCCTCGACTGTTTACAAGTTAACTAGCCGGGAACGCTCACTCTGGGTCGATGGAGCCCTATCGTCAACTGAAACCGTGCAAAATCAAGCATTTACAAGCGATTTACAAAACTGAATTTCACACGATTTTTGGTCAACTGAGCGAGATCACGGCGATCTCCGGCGTGGCGTGTTACGGAAGCGTGCCAATGGACGCTGCCCACACCGCCCAAGAGCTCGGAGTGACCGAGGAGGCCGTCGAGCTCTTCCGGAGCTCCGACGCGATTGACCTCCACATCGAGTCGTTCGTTTGGCACCGCGTCTTCGGCTACGACCTCAGCCGCCCACACCGCGGCGGACTCTTCGGGCGGAGCTTTTTCGGCCATGCCGACTTTCCGACCGCCCGTGAAATCGGCCTCGGCGGTGCAACCTGGGTCATCAGCACCAATCCGCTTCGTACCGCGCGTGGCCGCCGACGTGCGTTTGAGCAGAACCTCCGAGGGCTCCGTTCCTTGCTCGAGGACGCGCCCGGCATCACACACGTTCGGACCGCGGATGAGTTTCGCGCCGCGCGCAGGGCCGGCGATCACGCCGCCTTCATTGGCATCCAGGGAGGCAACGCGCTCGACGATGGTATCGATGCCTTGGATCTGATCGCCGATGGCTCCGTTCTGCGCGTCACGCTGCTGCACCTGACCTCGTCGCGGCTCGGCGCGTCCAGCGCGCCCGGCTCTTCGCGCTCCACGGGCCTGACCGACTTTGGCCGCGCGTACGTGGAGCGTCTGAACGAGCTTCGCGTGGGGGTCGACCTAGCCCACGTGAACCGCAAGGGCTTCTTCGACGCTGTGGAGGTACACGACAAGACGCAGCCCTTGTTCGTGACCCACACTGGGTTGGCGGGGGTCTACGAGCACTGGCGAAACATCACGGACGAACAGTTGCGTGTTGTGGCCGACACTGGCGGCACCGTCGGGGTCATGCTGCAGGCGTCCTTCCTCGGTCGCCGTGACGTCACCGTCGGTACAGTGGTTGATCATCTCGCGCATATCGTGGACACCGTAGGCGAAGGTCACGCATCGATCGGCACCGACTACGACGGGGCCATCACCCCACCGAAGGACCTGCCGGGGCTCTGGACTCTCCCACGCCTGGTGCAAGAAATGCTCGACCGCGGTTGGTCGGACGTGCGCATTCGGAAAATCCTCGGCGGGAACGCACTGAGGGTCATCGAGGCGTTGCGCGGTTAGCCGAGCGCGCACAGGCTTCCATCATGGCACTCCTGGAACAGATCAACGCGGACCTCAAAAAGGCCATGCTCGAGCGGGACGAGGTGACCCGCGACACCCTTCGTATGGTCAAGTCCGAGCTCCTAATGCTCGATAATCCCGATGGATTGGCGGTGCTGTCCCGCGCGGTGAAGACGCGGCGCGACAGCATCAAGAGCTACGTCGAAGGGGGCCGGCAGGATCTCGCCGACAAGGAGCAAGCCGAGATCGAGGTGATCGAGCGCTACCTCCCAAAGCAGCTGAGCGAAGACGAGACTCGTGAGGCGATCGCTGGAATCATCGACGAGCTCGACCTGTCGAGTAAGAAGGATCTCGGCAGGGTGATGAAAGAGGTCAAGGCGCGGTACCCCGGCCAAGTCGATGGAAGGCTGGCTTCTTCGATTGCAGGACAGCTCCTCGGCTGACGCGCTAGTCGTTCCGTCCCGACCACCATAGCCGGTATCGCTCGCAGATCGCCCTGCGGTCGTCGCGCGGCATGTTGACGCGGTAGCCGTAGTCCTGGCTCGACGCTCGCACGAGGTCGCGGCTCGCGATGGCGCGAATCTCCGGGTCTTCGTGGTCGAGGCTGTCGATCAGCCACTCCACACGCGAGCGCTCACCGTTGTCCGCGAACCAGGTGCGCCACTCCGCATCTCGATCGCCGAAGTCTTGGGCGGTCAGCATGCGCAACACACGCCACGCCGCTTCGCCGAGGACGCCGTGTTCGGACAGCGCGGAAATCAGCGCTTCGATGCAGTCTTCATCGCGGAGCACCGCCAGCGCACGCAGCGCGAGCAGGCGTGAGCGTTGGTCGGTGTCCCGCGCCATGGCGAGAGCGCGGAGCGACTCCTTGAGCCCTTCCACGCCTTGCTGCTCATGGAAGCCCTCGAGTGCGTGCAGTGCGCTCCGCGAGACACCCTGGTCGTCATCGAACAGGGCGGCCGCCAGGGGTTCGATGAGAAGCGGGTGCGGTAGATCAGTCGCGACCAGCGTTGCGTAGTAGCGGATTTCGGGGTCGTCTGACTTGAGGAGCTCGCCAATGTAGGGCGCGGCCCGATCGCCAAATGCGACCAAGGTTCTGCAAAGGCCAGACACGCTCCTGCCCCGGGGCGGCTGCACGTGCGGCTCCCAACGATTGAACCACAGGCGCCCGGGAAAGAGGTTTCGCAAGATCGGAAGGACCTCTTCGCCCATCGCGAGCAAGGCACTGTGTTCGGGCGCTTCTTCGTTTGGCCCGTGCATCCCCAGTCGTACCACCTTGGTGTGGACGCGGGCGGTGAAGTCCGGGGGCTCGAGCTCGAGCAGGGGCGTCCGCGGCGCGCTCCCGACGGCGGTCAGCTCGCCTACGTTCAGACGCTCGACTAGGAACTTCATCGCCACGGCACGCGCGTCGTCGCCTCGGGCGGGCGGAATTCCCGTCCATCGGCGAAACGCCTTGCCGAGCTCGCGGTCGGGCCACCATTTCGCCTCGAGGCTTTCACCCGGCGGCGGGTTCGAGGTCCGCCAACGATCGTCAGGACCTTCAGACTCCGGAGCTTCGCTGGGACTCGGCGCTTCGACGCGGTCGGAGGGGGCATTCTTGATCAGATACGTCGAGTCTCGTTTGCCCTCTGACCCCATGCGCTACCAGGGTACACCAATCGCCGTCAAACGAGCATTTTGATCCGGCGTTCTTCTTGGGCGGTGCTGACCTTACCGGTCGACGCCTCGCGAAGAAGCTTCTTGATGCGGAGCCCAAGGACGTCGATCTCGGTGGATGCGAACTCCTGGCCGCCGAAGCGCTCCACCTGCTCGGTCTGGCGCCTGAGAATTTCGATGTCTTGCCTGAGGATCCGCATCGCCACCGGCTTGAACACGTTGCGCAAAATCCCGTTGGGAATGGGGAGCTTGACGGCGACGGTGGCAAAGATCTCGGTCTGGGTCGGCGTCCGGGGTGTCAATGCTGCCGTGACGATGATGTGACTGCGTTCACTCAACCGATACTCCACCTGTGCGATGCAAGGGAGGAGGAACCGATCCCAATGGAACACTTCGCCGCCTTGCGGCGCGAGGAGGCGGCCCACCAAGCCCTTCGGCCGTTCCTCGCCAATGAATTGCGCCTCCACGCCGCCGTCGAGCGCCCGAACGACGACTTCAATCGGCTTGCGATCGGCGTTCTTGCGGAAGAGCCCCGCGTGCACGAATGCAGTGTGCGGCACGTCCAACGCGTTTTCCGCGACCGCATCGAGCGGCCCAGGCATGTCGAGTCGCTCCCGGATCGTGAGGTATCCGGGCTGATCCGCACACGGGATTTCATAGGGCTCTGACGCTGGATCGACATCGGGTTCGGAGTAGACCCACACCCAACCTTGTGAGTCGCGGCAAGCGAAAGACGGAACTCGGCGCCCGGGGTGGTCCGGCTCACCACACAAGCCAGGCACGGCCTTGCATGTACCCGCGCCGTCAAACTCCCATCCGTGGTACTGGCACTGGATGTTGCCATCGAGGACCCGTCCTGCGGACAGCGGTGCGTTTCGGTGCGCGCAGCGATCGAGTAGTGAGACGCTTTGTCCGCGAGCGTCTCGAAATGTAACGATTGGTAATCCGTTTAACAGGCCCGGCTTGGGTTTCGTTCCCACGTCTTTGCTAGCCGCCACGACGTACCAACCAGGTGCAAAACCGGCGCTTGCGTTCGACTCTGCGTGTTGTGGCTGCGGTGTGCTCATGGTGACCCAAACGCATTTTCTGCGCTTACTCGAATCTGCGGTTGTCTTCTTTGCGTAATTTAGCACGGGTGCAACTGAACTTTCGATGGAACGACGCGGGTTCGACTGCTACACGAGCAGCATGTCACGCCAAAGCAACAAGGAACGTACACGGCATCGTCTGCTTCAGGCGGTTCTCAAAACGATCCAACGGTACGGACACGGCACCCTGACGACGGGACGAGTCGCACAGCTTGCCGGGGTGGCCCAACCCACCTTCTACGTGCACTTCCGGAGCATGGATCAGGCTCTCGAGGAGGTGGCCGAGTGGGTCGCACAGGAGCTCACCCCGGTTCTCGGTTTGGCGACTTCGGCCGAGCCGGATCGAGCCTCCGAGGTGCTCGAGGAGGCCGTGCGGAAGTGCACGGGTTCGCTCGTCCGTGACCGCAAGGTCGCAGAAGTATTCCTCAGAAATCGCATGGATCCTACGTCCCCGCTCGGTCGGCGCTGGAGCGTGCTCACGGGAAGCTTCCGGGAGCGGATGCGCCAGATTGTCGTCCAGGTGCGCCCTGATGCCACGCCGTCCGACGCGGCGCTCCACGCCGAGCTGCTCGTTAGCATCGTTTTCGGCCTCGCCGAGGCCCATCTCGACGGCCGGGTGGACGACCTCGACCGCGCCACCGCCACCGCCTCGCGCGCGATCATCACCAGCATCCTGGCGACATCACACGTCGCGGACGCCGCCTGAGGAACTCGTCGCCGAGGGTCGGCTTCCGGCCCAGGGGCTCCCATGTTAGGGCCGCGGGGTGATCGATCTCTTCAATCCGTCCGCGGAGCATCGCGCCCTTCGCGAGCTCGTACGCTCCTTCACAGAGCGAGAAGTCGACCCGCAAGCCGAGGCATCAGATCGTGAGGAGCGGTTCAATATAAAGCTCTTTGCCCAACTCGGTGAGCTAGGGCTTCTCGGGATCACCGTGGAGGAGCGCTTCGGTGGCGCTGGCCTGGATCCCGTCGCTGCGGTGATCGCGCACGAGGAGCTTTCGGCCGCCGACCCTGGCTTCGCCTTGGCGTACCTCGCGCACTCTATGCTCTTTGCGAACAACCTTCAGATCAACGGCAGCGACGAGCAGCGCAGCAAGTACCTGCCCGATGCGTGTGCCGGCAAGAAGGTTTGCGGCATGTGCATGAGTGAGCCAGGGGCTGGCACGGACGTGCTCGGCATGCAGACGAGGGCGGTTCGCAACGGCGACACGTATGTGCTCAACGGCGCCAAGATGTGGATCACCAACGGAGCCGTGAACGACACCGAGCTCGGCGACACGTTCCTCGTGTACGCGCGTCTGGAAGGTAGCCCTCGCAATCAGCTATCGATGTTCATCGTCGAAAAGGGGTTCGCCGGTTTCAGTCTAGGTCAGAAGATCAAGGGCAAGCTGGGGATGCGCGCGTCGACCACCGCTGAGCTCGTCTTCGAGGATTGCGAGGTCCCGGCGGAAAATCTGGTGGGCGCTGAAGGTGCCGCGACGCTTCACATGATGCGCAACCTCGAGCTCGAGCGCTTGACCCTTGCCGCGATGAGCCTGGGGATCGCCCGCCGGTCCATCGAGGTCATGAATCGCTATGCGACCGAACGGACGTCCTTTGGCAAGCCGCTGCGCGAGTTCGGTCAGATCCAGCGCTACATCGCGCAATCCTATGCGGAGTACATGGCAGGTCGTACGTACACCTATTACACGGCTTCGACGATGAGCTTGGACACGCCCGGTCACCGTCTCGATTCCGACGGGGTGAAGCTGTTCACCTCGACGATCGGCAAGCAGGTCGCCGACCGCGCGATCCAGGTACTCGGGGGCTACGGCTACGTGGCCGAGTACGCCGTCGAGCGGCTGTGGCGCGACGCCAAGCTCCTCGAGATCGGGGGCGGCACCCTCGAGGCGCACCACAAGAACATGTGCCGGGAGCTCGCTCGCACCGATCGCATTTTGTGAGAAACCCCACATCTCGCTAGCTTCTCCCATGTTTCCGTCTCCCTAAGTAGCCGATGGCTCTATCGAGCGGCTATGCTGTGCTCTGTGACGCTTTCCCTTTGGGGGGGATAAGACGAAGTGACGCAAGAAGCCGTAGCCAGCGATATACCCACGCCACCAGTCGACCTGCCGGTTCTCGGAACGTTCGCCGGCTACGACGTCCTCGGGCGCCTTGCGCTCGGCGGGATGGCCGAGATTCTTCTCACGCGTCACGCCAACACCGAAGGCGACCATCGCTTTCTGGTGGTGAAGCGGATTCTTCCGCACTTCGAGCAGGACAACGACTTCGTCCAGATGTTCCTCGACGAGGCGCGCATCGGGATGCAGCTCAAGCATCCGAACATCATCCAGTTCCATCAGTTCGGCGCGGACGAAGGGTCGCACTTCATCGTGATGGAATGGGTCAACGGAGTGCCGCTGGGCCGGATGATTCGCAAGGCGCGCAAATCCGGCGGAGTAGGGGTGCCAATCGCCATTCGCATCGGCGTCGACGTGGCGCGGGCGCTTCACTATGCGCACATCGCGAACGACGAGCACGGCGAACCGTTCAACATCGTTCACCGCGATGTGTCGCCGCACAACGTCATGATTGGCTACACCGGCGCCGTGAAGCTGCTCGACTTCGGTATCGCCAAGGCGGACCACCGTGCACACAAGACCCAAGCCGGAGTGGTCAAGGGCAAGTTTGCCTACATGGCGCCCGAGCAATGCACGGCGGGCCAGGCGGACCATCGTCTCGACATCTTTGCCCTGGGGGTTTGCATTTTCGAAGCGCTCACCGGGCGCTCGCTCTACCGGAGGCAGACCGAAGCCGCGACCATGCGGGCCGTCATCATGGACCCGGTGCCGTCACTCAAAGAGCGCATGCCGGACGTTTCCGACGAGCTCGATCAGATCCTTCAGAAGGCCCTCGCGAAGGAAGCTGGCGATCGCTTCGCAACCGCCGAGGAGTTTGCCAACGAGCTCGAGCGCTTCGGCAAGGAAACCAAGCAGTTCGCCACGCAACGCGAGGTCGCCGACTTCATCAGGAAGGTCTTTCCGGAAGAGTTCACGCGCGGTCCGCGGGTCGACACCGTGCCGTTCGGCGCCTCCATCACGCTCGACATGCATCACGCGAATGATTCGACTTCGTCCGCTGCTGACCATGGGAAGTCGTACGTGTCCCAGATGCCAGGGGCGGTTCGCGAACTCGAGATCGACGGAGCCGGAGCGGGGCTCGATCTTGGGCATCTCCTCGATGCGCCGGTCGTTGCGCCGCTGCCTGCGCCTGACGCGCAGTCCGCAGTGGCGGATGCCCAGCCCAGCCCACGTCCGACGCTGGATGCTCCCAAGCTGATCCCCAAGCGAGCGGCGCCGAAAAAGGGTCCAATCGGGCCGAAGAGGTCGTCTCGCTTTGGTTGGAAGCAGATGGGGTTGGTCGTCTTGCTCCTGCTTGGCGGCACCGCCGTGGCTTACGAGCGAACCGACATCGTCAAGGATGCGGTGGGGCGAGTCGAGCTCATGTTCGAGGACAAGGGCCCGCCCGAGGTCGCCGTTGATGACAATCCGCTTCTGCGCCAGCACGGGGCGCGCATCCTGATCGCATCTTCGCCGCCCGGTGCGACCGTCTTCCTGGACGGCAAGGAGCAAGGGGTGACGCCGGTGGCACTGACGGGGCTGATGCAGGGCGACTACCGCGTTCGCGTCGAGGCGCCCGGCTTTGCGTCGTGGTCAACCAAGGTCGAGGTTTCGCATGGCGAGACTGCCGGGGTGAGCGCGCGGCTTCTCGGCAAGCAGGGTGGTGCGAAGCCAGGTGCATTTGGCCGCGTGAACATCGAGACGACGCCCCCCTCGGATGTCTACGTGGCCGGGGACCTGATCGGGCGGACCCCGATGGAGAATATCTACGCGCCGCTTGGGCGTGTGACGTTCGAGTTCGAGCTTGGCGATGGCCGGAAGGTCAGCCGCCAGGTCAAGGTCAAGTCGGACGGCATCGCACGGGCGCGCTTCGACCTGACCAACGCCAAGCGCTAGGCGCCCGCTTCCTCGCGTAGCAGAACGTAGCTGTCATATCGTCCGCGATCGACGTCGCCCGCATTGACCGCATCGACCACGGCGCACTGCGGCTCGTGCGTGTGGCTGCAGTTCCGAAAGGTGCACTGCTTCCGGTAGGCGGTGAGCTCGGGAAAGCATCGGTCGAGAAGCTCGATCGGCAGCGCCCACGTCCCCAGCTCCCTGATCCCCGGCGTATCCGCCAGGAACCCTCCTCCGGGGAGGGTGTACAGCGAGGCTACGCGCGTCGTGTGACGGCCCTTGCCGTGATGATCGCTGACGCTCGCGATGCTGAGATCGAGGTCAGGGAGGATGCGATTGATCAGGCTGCTCTTGCCTACGCCCGAGGGCCCGACGAACGCCGAGATCTTGCCCTGGAGCATTCCGGCCAACAGGTCCATCCCTTCGCCCGTGCCCGCGCTCACCGTCAAGACGGGGTAGCCAATCGATTCGTAGGCCCTCCGCCAGCCCAGGTCGTTTGCCTCCCGGAGATCCGCCTTGTTCACCACGATGACCGGATGGATATCCTGGTGCTCGGCGATCACGAGGAAGCGATCGAGGAGACGGGTCTTGAGAACAGGTCGTCCGTGGCAGAACGTGATCATGAGTTGGTCGAGGTTCGCGACCAACACATCCTCTCTTCGAGGACCTCTCCCAGGTTGCCGTCTGGAGAAGCGGCTTCCTCGGGGCAACACCTCGACGACGACAAAGCTCTGCTCGTCCGGCTGCGACACCATCACCTGGTCGCCGATGACGCACAGGTCCGTCGTCCGCGGCGTATTCTTGAGCCGCCCTCGCAGTCGTGCCTGGACGACCTCTCCGTCGATGCGGACGTCGACGAACCCGGCGGTCGAACGAACAACGAGGCCTTGCATCGTGTCGGCCATGATTAGCCTTCGCAGTTCGAGTCCGGGTCTTTTGTGATCAACGCGCGCAGAGTGTCCTGGACGTCGTCAAAGCACCGGTCGACGAAATCATCGACGATCGCTCGCAACTTGGGCTCCCCACCGAGCTGTTCAAATAGGCTCATTCGCACGATGACCCTGATGCAATGTAGTGAGCCGATCAAGTTGCGTCGCGCGGGTTGCACCTGCCAAAGCAGGCGAGCGCCAAGAAAATCCGCAAAATGAAGGCCGCTTCTAGTAAGACGAGGAGCAGCCATGACCCAGCGTGACCCGGAGCTGGCGGAGCATGCGTTTCGGCTTTGCCAACAACTGCTTCGCATCGACACGACCAACCCGCCTGGCAACGAGTTGCCGGCGGCGGAGTTGCTCGCCGACGAGTTGAGCGGCGCCGGTTTGCAGCCCGTCGTGCTGGAGAGCGCGCCTGGGCGGGGCAACGTGGTGGCCCGACTTCGTGGTACAGGGGAAAGGCCGCCCCTGCTTCTCACGGCCCACCTCGATGTCGTCGAGGCGGACCCGTCGGCCTGGGATCATCCGCCGTTTTGCGGCGAGGTGCATGACGGTTGCTTGTGGGGTCGCGGCGCGATCGACATGAAGAACATGGCCGCGATGTCGGTCGCCATCATCACTCGACTCGCACGCGAGCGGGTGAAGCCGAAGCGCGACCTGATCTTTGCCGGCGTGGCCGATGAGGAAGCGGGATGCCGACTCGGCTCGCTTTGGCTCTGCGAGAACCATACGGACCTCGTACGCAGTGAGTTTGCGATCGGGGAGGGCGGCGGCTTCAACATCCAGGTCGCCGGCAAGAGCTTCTTCACCGTGCAGGTCGCCGAGAAGGGTGTGTGCTGGGTGCGCGCACGCGCCACCGGAGAGCCCGGACACGGCTCGATGCCGCGCGAAGACTCAGCGGTGGTTCAGTTGAGCGAGGCGATTGCGCGATTGGGGAAGCAGGGCTTGCCGCGCCATTCCTCGGAGCCCGTCCAAGGCTTCATCGCGGCGTTGGCGTCCCATCTGCCCGCGCCCGTTCGGCCCGTGATCAAGCTGCTGAGCAGCCCTACGTTTGGTCCTGCGATGCTCAAGCTGGTGCCCGACCCGGGGGTGAGACGCGCGTTCCGCGCTCTGCTTGGCAACACGGCATCGCCCACCGTGCTCCGTGCTGGCAGCAAGACCAACGTCATTCCCGGTTTCGCCGAGGCCGAGATCGACGGTCGTGTCCTTCCAGGACAGACCAAAGATGACTTCATGCGAGAGCTGCGCGACGTGTTGGGCGCAGACATCGAGCTCGAGGTGATGCATTCGTTGCCGCCAGTCGTCACCGAACCCAAAGAGTCGTCCCTGTACTCGCTCATCCACGAAGTCATGGCCGAGCGCGCACCCGACGCTCCGATGGTGCCGTTCACGTTGCAGGGATTCACCGACGCCAAGGCGTTCACGTCCATCGGCACCCGGTGGTATGGCTTCGCACCGGTCAGGTTGCCCCCCACGCTGCGATTCGCCGACATGTTCCACGGGAACAACGAGCGAATTCCCATCGACGGGTTGGCGTGGGGGACGCACACGCTGATGGAGGTCGTGCGGCGCTGCATCGACGCCTAGTGTGCGAATCTTTTCGCCCGCAAGCCTTCGAATCTGCTAGTTCACGCTTCCCATTGGCGCTGAGATCGACGACCCTCCTCTTCCTTGCAGAAGGGTCTTCACGACAGCGAGATCTTACTCGACCTGGCTGCCAGCGATCTGCAGGGTCTGGTCCAGCAGGCCGTGGACGAGCTCGTTCGCTGCGCGAAGCTGACCGACCGGCAGCGCCGAGCGATCCGAAGCACCCTCGCCGAGCGGGGTGAGGGAGAGCTCCAAGACCTCGGCGGCGGTGTGGGCGTTCTTCGTGTGCGTTATGAAGCGCAGAACGGAGGCGCGTACCGTTGTGCGCTGATCCGCGTGCCCGAAGGCGTTCGGGCGACCGATCACGAAAAGGTTCACTACGTCTGGCTGATCGTCGCTCCCTACGGCGTCGCGACCCCGCCCAACGAGGACCTCGAGCCGTTCGGATGGATGTTGCACGACGAGCGGTTCAGTGCGTCGATCATTGGCGCCAACGATCCGATGCAGGTGCTTGCGACGTACCAGCTCTACTTGGAGTACGTCGAGGCGCCGCCGGATGAACGGCGGCCTTCGCTCGTCCCGACGTATCCAAGCGTGCCACCGCCCGAAACGGGGTTCGCCTCAGGGTTGATTGCAGACGTTCGACGAAAGCTTCCTTTCTACCCGAGCGACCTCGTCGACGGGTTCAACATCAAGGGTCTCGCGACAATCTTGTTCTTGTTCTTTGCGTGTCTCGCGCCGTCAATTGCTTTCGGCGGCCTCCTCGCGTTTCTCACCAACGGAGAGATCGGGGCGGTCGAAGCGATTCTGGCGACGGCCATTGGTGGCGTGGTGTACGCGCTTCTGTCCGGGCAGCCTCTCACACTCCTCGGCAGCACGGGGCCGGTCACGATCTTTTTGGCCCTCCTTTATGGTCTCTGCGGCCAGCTCGGCGTGCCGTTCCTGCCCGGGCTGTTTTGGATCGGCATGTGGACGTCGGCGCTCATGATGGCGTTGGCCCTGACCAACACGAGCCGCTACATCCGCTTCTTTACACGGTTCACCGACGAGATCTTCGGCGCGCTCATTGCGCTGATATTCATCACCGAAGCCTTCCGGGACATCTTCGGGGACATCTTCGGGGCGGAGGTGCCGACCAGCGGCGAGCTGCTCGCGCTGATCCTGGCACTCGGCACATACATGATCGCCCTGCAGCTCTCGCGCCTGAGGCAGAAGCCGCTCCTCACCAAGACGGCGCGGGAGTTCTTGGCCGACTTCGGGCCCACCCTTGCGATCTTCGCCATGACCGCCGCGGCGTGGGCGATGCGGCCCATCGAGCTCGAGCATCTCGCCGTTCCGCTCGAGTTCGCGACGACGAGTGGCCGGGCTTGGTTGGTCAACCCCATGGAGGCACCGACGTGGTTCTGGTTCGCATCGATGCCCATCGCTGGTCTCGCCTCGGTGCTGCTCTTTTTGGACCAGAACATCACCGTCCGTCTCGTCAATAGTCCTCAGCATCACCTCAAGAAGGGCGCCGGCTACAACCTCGACATGGCGGTGATGGCGGTGCTCGTTGCCATTTGCGCAACGATCGGGTTGCCGTGGGTCGTCGCCGCGACCGTGCGGTCGTTGAACCACGTTCGAAGCTTGGCGACCGTTCGGCATCACGCCCGCGGCGAGCACATCATTTCCGTGATGGAGAATCGCCTCACTCCTTTGCTGGTTCATCTGTTGATCGGTGGCTCCCTGCTTTTCTTGGGGCTGCTTCGAGAGATCCCCATGTCGGTGGTGTTTGGACTGTTCCTGTTCATGGGCATCGCCTCGCTCCGTGGCAATCAGTTCGTCGATCGCCTCAAGCTCTGGGTGACCGACCCGACCTTATACCCCCCGACGCATTACATCCGACGCGTGTCCCGTACGATCCTTCACAGCTTCACCCTGGTTCAGGTTGTGTGCTTGTCGGCTCTTTGGTTTGTGAAAGAGTCCTCTTACGGCGTCCTGTTTCCACTCTGCATCGCGCTGCTCGTTCCGATTCGTCATGGCCTGAAGCGTGTTTTCAGCCAAAAAGCTCTCGCCTTCTTAGATGCCGACGAGAATCCCGAGGAAGAGCAGTACCGCGAAATGGATTAAGGTAGGGTCTGCACGATGCGGGAATGGCTGGAGCAAGAGTTCGGTGTTGCCCCCTGGGTGTTCGAAGGGGTCTTCCTGCCGCTGCTCGCGTTTCTAGCTGTGTTGTTGGCCCGTGAGCTGTTCTTGCTGTCCCTCGCGCGAAACGTCGAAGATCCGGAACGCCGAAAAGCTTGGCGTCGCGGCACCCTTTGGGTCGGGCTTCCGCTAGCGATCTTGTCTGCCGTCGGTGCGTCCTGGGCTCGCCAGCGCAATATCGCGCGGACGCTCGCCAAGGGCGCGGGAGAGATCGTCGAGGTGCAGACCTACGTGGGGTCCGCCACGAGAATCGTTGCCTACACCCTGTTCCTGGTGACCTTTCTACTAATCGTCCAGCGCGCCTATCGCGCTCTCGCCTCGAGAATTGATGACTGGAAGCCAGCAGAGGAGGGCGTGAAGGTCCAGAGCGCCGTCCTTCTCTCACCCGAACGCGTACGGACGACGTTGAACGGCGCCCTTCGGGTTGTCCGAGGCCTGCTGATCTTCGTCCTGTTCTATTTGTACGTCCCCTTCATTCTTAGCGCGATTCCCCAGACACACGATCTTGCCGGCCAGGTCATGCCGTATCTGATGGCGCCGGTCGTGACCACGGGGAAAGCGATCGTCGCGTATCTGCCCAAGCTGCTCACACTGATCGTGATTCTCGTCGTTGGGCGATACGTGATGAGGCTGCTTCGATTCTCGATGGTGGCGATCGGTGCCGGGGGAATCAAGTGGGAAGGCTTCGAGCCCGAGTGGGCAGAGCCGACGTACAAGCTCGGCCGAATGCTGATCATCTTGATTGTGATCGTCGTCAGCTATCCCTATTTTCCCGGGTCGGGCTCGGACGTCTTCAAGGGATTCTCGCTGTTTGTCGGGGCGTTGGTCACTCTCGGCGCCAGCTCGTCGATCGCCAACGTGATCGCGGGCATCATCTTGACGTACACCGGCACGTTCCGCGTCGGTGACCGCGTCAAGATTGGGGACACCGTGGGCGATGTCATCGAGAAGAAGCTCTTCGTGACGCGGTTACGGACGATCTACAACGAAGAGGTCACCGTACCGAACGGGATCATCATGCAATCCCAAATCGTCAATTACACGACGTCTTCGAAGAAGGGCGGGCTCGCGCTCACCATCGAGGTGGGGATTGGATACGACGTAGATTGGAGCACCGTGCACGAGCTCCTGAAGAACGCTGCCACCAAGACGGATAGCATTCTCGAGGATCCGGAGCCATTTGTGCTGCAGAGCGCTCTGGGCGATTTCGCCGTCGAGTACAAGCTCGTCGCGTTCACGGAGGACGCGAGGGCGGCAGTGAAGACCGTCTCCGACCTCAGGCAGCACGCACTAGACGAGTTCAATGCGGCTGGGGTCGAGATCATGACCCCGATGGTCCACGCGGTGCGGAACTCGGCCGAGCTGACGACTCCAAACGGGGCGGGGGAGGCGCGGGCGCTGCAGGTGGAGTCGTCGTAAGCCAACGTTCCCTCGTGCCCCTCCCGGCGCCAACTACGAGAGCGCATCTGTTGCTCATGAGCGACCTCCTCACCCCTTTCATGCGGCCGGGCGATGCAGGCGCAAGTGGCACTGGCGCTGGCACCGACACTGGCGCCGACGCCGACACTGGCGCTGACGCCGGCACCGACGCCGACGCTGGCGCTGGCGCTGGCGCTGGCGCTGACACTGACACTGACACTGACACTGACACTGGCGGTGACACTGACTCGGCCCTGGGGAGTGCGAGTTTCTCCGACCGGGGGTCTCGGTTCACGTATTCTCTCCCCGATGTCGCGCTCGATCCCCCTCCGCCTTCTCTCCGATCGGGAACACTACGACGAGGTCATGCAGGCGGTGCTTGGTGCCGAGCGCAGTGTCTGGGTGGCGACTGCTAACCTCAAGGACGTGATGGTCGAGGATCCGCGCGTGGTGCCGGGAAGGCGCCGAGGGCGTCGATCAAACTATCGATCCGTTCTCGAGATGTTTGCGGAGCTAGCGCAACGGGGTGTCGAGCTTCGAATCCTGCATGCGTCCGCTCCATCGCGGGCGTTTCGTCGAAGCTTTGATGCGCAGCGCGAGCTCGTCGCGGGCGGGCTCGAAATGCGAGTGTGCCCGCGCGTGCACTTGAAGACGGTCGTGGTGGACGCCCGTTTGGTCTACCTGGGAAGCGCCAACTGGACGGGCGCCGGGCTCGGAGCGAAGGGTGACGGGCGGCGCAACTTCGAAATGGGCATGCTCACCTCGGATGAGCAGATGATCGACCAGGTGCAGGAACGCTACGAGCGTATCTGGCGCGGCGCGGAGTGCGCGGAGTGCCGATTGCGGGATGAATGCGAGATGCCGCTCGACGAGATCTAGGCGGTCGCTGGCACTGCCGCTGTTACCGACGCTGCTAATGCGCTTCGAACTGACTGCGCTTCTTCAGCGCTTCCAGGATGATCTCGACCGCCTTGTCGATGCGCATTTCGTCGAGGGCGACGGTGATGTCCGGGTCTTCCGGGGGCTCGAAGTTTGAGGTGTCGACGTCGG
>PVMK01128678.1_pt1 | contig 114814 bp, 104 predicted proteins | sample 1853481 | NCBI WGS metagenome assembly PVMK01 (sample SAMN08533507, study PRJNA380276) | Marine sediment metagenome, whole genome shotgun sequencing project.
TGTTCCTGCTTCTGCGGGCCATTCCCGGCGACCCTTGTACTGCGATGTTGGGCGAGCGTGCAACCGAAGAAGCGTGTCTCAGATTCGACGAGGCGAACGGACTCAACGATCCGATATTCGTCCAGCTTGGCATCTATATCAAGAACGTGCTCACATTCAACCTCGGCGAGTCGATACGGTTCTCTCGCCCCGTCACCCAGCTTCTGATCGAGCGGCTGCCACTCACCACCGAGCTTGCACTCACCGCACTCGGTATCGCTGTCGTCGGCGGGGTGCCTCTCGGCATCCTTGCGGCTCGCAAGCACAACACGATCGTTGATAGCGGAACCATGGCGTTCGCAAATATCGGCGTGTCGATGCCCGTGTTCTGGCTCGGCCTGATGCTTGCCTACTTCTTCGCCGTCGTTCTCAAGGGCACGCCTTTCTCGCTCCCGCCCGGCGGCCGATTATCCGCTGGCGTATTCCCCATCCCTTACTACGAGGCATGGGGCTGGAACCTGACCGAAGGGAGCTTCTGGTCGAGATTCAACGAATACGTCGCCAACCACTACATCTTCAACACGTTCATCACCGCGCAGTGGAGCATTTTTCGCGATGCCGTTCGCCACATGATCCTGCCTGCTGTGGCCCTTGCGACCATTCCACTTGCGATCATCGCGCGAATCACTCGCAGCTCCCTGCTCGAAGCGATGAACAAGGACTACATCCGCACCGCCAGGGCGAAAGGTGCCAAGGAACGAAGGGTCGTCGCTCGGCACGCCCTGCGAAACTCGCTCCTCCCCGTCGTGACGATCATCGGTCTGCAACTCGGATTACTCCTTGGCGGAGCAGTGCTCACAGAGACCGTCTTCCGGCTGGCGGGTGTTGGCACCGCACTGTTCGACGCAATAACGGGCAGGGACTACCCGGTGGTCCAGGGCTTCACAGTCGTGATCGCGGCCGGGTACGTGATCGTGAACCTCTTCGTCGATCTTTCGTATGGATATCTCGACCCTCGAATCAGGCAGAAGTGACGACATGAACAAGAAGAAGACTGTCGAAATCCTCGAGGCTTCCGCACAGGACGCGAATTTGCTGACGGAACAGCCCACGAGTCAATGGGCGCTCACCTTGAAGCGCTTCAGGGGCAGACGGTCAGGGATGATCGGGCTAGGAATCGTCGTTCTCCTCGTCCTCGTCGCGGTCTTTGCGCCCCTGATCTCCCCCTATCCACCGAACGAGGTGCTCATCGGCAAGGAGGACGTCGGGCCGCGCGAGAAACCGTGCGTCCATGTGCTCGGTTGCGATCCAGAGCAGCCCCAGCATGTCCTTGGAACAGACGCAAACGTGCGTGACGAGTTCTCAAGGATCATCTTCGGGGCACGCGTGAGCCTCACTCTTGGATTCTTCACGGTGACGATCGCCCTCCTCACAGGTAGCTTCTTTGGAGCGGTCGCCGGATACGTTGGTGGCTGGGTGGACAACGTCATCATGAGGATCATGGACGTGATTCTGGGATTCCCCTCGCTCCTGCTCGCGATCGCCATTGTGTCCGTGCTCGGCCCTGGTCTGAGAAACGCACTCATCGCGATCGCGATCGTCGCGATACCTTCCTATGCGCGCGTCATGCGTGCCCAGGTACTCTCGATCAAGGAGACGGACTATGTTGCTGCATCCCTTGCTCTTGGAGCCTCAGCGCGACAGATCTTGATTCGCCGCGTCGTCCCGAACGCTTTGACACCCCTCGTGGTTCTTGCCACGCTCGGCGTCGCCACCGCGATCCTCGAAGCCGCAGGTCTGTCCTTCCTCGGTCTCGGTGCACAGCCCCCCCTTGCCGAGTGGGGATCGATGTTGGCCAATGAACGCAACAACGTGTTCACATCACCTCACCTGGTGTTCTTCCCCGGCCTTGCGATCATGATCACCGTCCTCGGGTTCAACCTGATGGGCGATGGGTTGCGTGACGCCCTCGACCCATCGTTGAACAAATGACAGCGCGAGAGGTCCAGGAGGGCGCCTTCACTGCAGATTCACCGCCACGCCAGCGAGGTGAGGCTGGCGAAGTACTCCTCGAGATCAAAGGGCTCAAGACACATTTCGACACGAGGGAAGGTGTCGTCAAAGCGGTCGACAGCATCGACCTTCACGTACGCCGTGGAGAGGTGCTCGGAGTCGTCGGTGAGTCAGGTTGCGGCAAGTCGGTCATGTCGTTGTCCATCATGGGTCTGGTCCCGAAGCCAGGGGAGGTCATCGAGGGTGAGATCACGTTCAATGGTCGCAACCTGGCTGACATGAGCGAAAAGGAGGTTCGTTCACTTCGAGGCGAGCACATGTCGATGATCTTTCAACAGCCCGGTTCTGCCCTCAACCCCGTCCAGAGAGCGGGCCTGCAGATCAAGGAAGTGTTCAAGCTTCACAGGGACTGGTCAAAGGACGTTGAACAAGAGAAGGTCATCGAAAGCCTTGCGAGAGTCGGTATCCCCGACCCTGAATCCAGGGCAAAAGCATATCCACATGAACTCTCCGGTGGCATGGCTCAACGCGTGATGATCGCGATGGCGCTCTCATGTGAACCGGAGCTCCTGATCGCTGACGAGCCAACAACCGCTCTCGATGTGACCATCCAGGCGCAGATACTCGACCTCATCAGAGGCCTCCAGGAGTCTTCGAACACCGCCGTCATACTGATCACTCACGACCTTGGGGTCGTCGCCGAAATGGCCGACAGGGTTGCGGTGATGTACGCAGGCGAGATCGTCGAACACACTGACGTCAGCACCTTGTTCAACGGACCGCAGCATCCATATACCCAAGGACTCCTGGCTTCGATCCCCGTCCTCGGCGCACCCAAGGAAGAACTCGAGACGATCCCTGGAGTCGTTCCTTCGCTCATAGATCTGCCACAGGGCTGCCGGTTCGCTGCGCGATGTGTTGCGCGCGTCGAGAACGATCTCAGCATCTGCCTGGAGAAGGAACCTGAGCTCCTGCCGATCGCTCCCGGACACGAGGTGCGATGCTGGCTCAGGAATCCGGAGGCGGATGATGTCTGAGCCGCTCGTCGTCATGAATGATCTCGTCATGCAGTTTCCTGTACGCGGGGGCATTCTCCAGCGCGAGATCGCAACCGTGAACGCCGTGGCCGGGGTCAACATGACGATCAACCGCGGAGAAACGGTCGGGCTCGTCGGCGAATCGGGATGCGGCAAGACGACCCTTGGACGCATGCTTGTTCGGCTCCTCGAACCGACGTCGGGAACGATCAGCTTTGGCGGTACAGACATCACCCATCTCAAGGGGAAGGAACTCACGCCGTTCCGCAAGCGTGCGCAGATCGTGTTCCAGGATCCGTTCTCCTCCCTCGACCCTCGCACGCAGGTAGGCAACTCGATTTCGGAAGGTCTCCGGATTCACGGCATGACCGACAAGGACGAACGCCACCAGCGGGTGACAGAAATGCTTGAGCTCGTCGGTCTCCAGGGGAGCTACGCCGGACGGTATCCCCACGAGTTCTCCGGTGGTCAACGTCAACGCATCGGACTTGCACGTGCTCTCATCCTGAGACCTGACTTCGTTGTCGCAGATGAGCCTGTGTCAGCATTGGATGTGTCCGTCCAGGCCCAAGTGCTGAATCTGCTCAAGGAACTGCAGTCTGAGCTCGACCTCACGCTCCTGTTTGTAGCTCACAATCTTGCAGTCGTCGAACACGTCAGCGACAGGGTCGCGGTGATGTATCTCGGCAGGATTGTTGAAATAACAAAGCGAGAGCGCTTGTACTCGGATCCGTTGCATCCATACACCGAAGCGCTGCTCTCCGCGATCCCGATCCCGGACCCGGACAGACCCAGGAATCGCACGATCCTCCAGGGCGAGGTCCCTTCGCCCATAAATCCGCCATCTGGCTGCTACTTTCATCCGCGCTGCCCCATCAGCCAAGAGGGTCTCTGTGACGTCGAGCGACCAGAGCTGCGACCAGCAGGCGACGACGAGAACCACCTTGCATCCTGTCATCTCCGCACCGGCGATCATCAGAACCTCGACCCTCGGAACTTCGTCCGAACAACAGACGATTGAGCCGAAGACCGAACACCTAAATCCGACGTCGGAAATCCGACTTCAAAGGCGAGCACAGCGAGCGGTTCGGACTTCAGAAGCGAGTCCGCGAGCGGCTCAGAACCGAGCGCCAGCGAGCTACATCTAGACGGCAGCTGCGAGAAGGTCCCTCGTGAGAGTGCGTGCACCCGGTTCAACACCGAACACCGAGCCCTCCGGGATCGGGATCCAGTTCTCGTTTGTGATGGGTTCTGAGGCCACGACCACAGACCGGTAGTCATCGTCAGCGGCGGGGCAGTGTGATGTGCCGCAAACGGCGCAGTCCCGGATACCTCGCCTGAACGTCCAGTACAAGGAGTTTCCCCACCGGCTTGCGGCCAGATGACGCCCATCACTGATGAGGAAATTCAATTTCGGCTGCTCCGATGCGCCCGATCGCACAGCCATGTCGACGAGTTCGAGTACGCCATCAGCGAGAAGGGCAACGATCGGTTCGAGGTCATCTGCAGGCTCCTCTGGGTCGAGTCCGTAGTCCTTCATCCGGTTGAGAAGCCAGAGGAACGCAAGCTCGCTGTCGGTCTGTCCGTCAGGGGGACCAAACGGCCCGATATCCAGCCTCGTGGACACGTGATCGAATGCGGGGATCGTCCCGTTGTGGGCAAAGGCCCACGTCCCGAACGAGAAGGGATGTGTGTTCTCGTCCGACACACCTCCAACAGTTGCAGCACGAACGTGTGCTATCGCCGCCTCAGACCAGATCTGTGAAGCGATCTCGGCGAACTGATCATCTGCAAATGCCGGCATCGTGCTCCGTATGACCTCTCGGTCATCTCCGACCCAGTGAGCAATGCCCCAGCCGTCGGCGTTGCGGATCCCGCGGCTGTCCCTGTCGCTCTGGGTCTGGAGTGCGTTCTGGGCGGCGACGAGGCTGCATTCGAGCTTGGTTGGTTGGGTGGCAAGAAATCCGTATAGACGACACATCGTGGCTCCTTTGACATCCGCAACGCGATCACTCCCGATCCGAACGAGAAACTGTCGCATGGGGGACGAAGTACTCCCAACTCGATCTTCGGGTCCGTTGCGTCCGGCCCGGCAGCAACCAGCATCACTCAGCCTGTCCCGCATCACATATGGGATACTGTCGGAGAACCCATGGTGAATCGAAGAAAGTCGTTCAGGGACAGGACCGACGCAGGACGTCGGCTCGGTGCCCTCCTGAGCGGGTACGAGCACGCAGCTGACACCGTCGTTCTTGGGCTGCCGCGCGGTGGCGTACCCGTCGCAGCCGCCGTGGCTTCATCCCTTGGCCTCTCGCTCGATGTGCTCATCGTTCGCAAACTCGGAGTGCCGGGATACCCCGAGGTCGCGTTCGGCGCCATCGCTTCGGGCGGTATCGAGGTCCTCAATCCGAACGTTATCGCAAGCGCACACATCGAAGAGGCTGCCATCGAGCACGTGCGGCTTGAGCAGGCCAAGGAACTGAGCCGCAGGGAGCAGGCATACAGAGGTGATCGTCCGCCCCTCGCCGTGGTAGGTATGACCGTGATCCTTGTCGATGACGGCACAGCCACGGGAGCCACGATGCGGGCCGCCGTCGAGGCGTTGCGAGCAGCCGAGCCGGCAAGGATCGTTGTCGCTGTTGGCGTTGCACCGCCAGACGTGATGAGAGAGCTCACCAAGCTCGCGGACGAAGTGGTTGCTGTGCTCATTCCGCGTAATTTCATGGCTGTTGGTGCCTGGTTCGAGGATTTTTCCCAGACGACAGATAACGAAGTGGTAGCCCTCCTCGCCAGCCGATCCTGACGAGAACGAACTCAGAACTCAGGATTGCCGACACCAGCGCTGCACCGACCGCCGGGTTCAGGAGCAGATGAGGATCCGGAGAACTCGTTCACGAACTGCTCCAATCGCGGATCTGATGGGTCATCGAGTTCGAGCTGAGTTCCCCAAGCCGTCACGATGATCAGTGCGTCCTGGCCGGCAACCGGCGATACGAGCACCTTCTCGGTGCGCTTTACGAACCTGCGAAGTGACTGAACCTCTTCATCAGGCAGGTTCGGGTCGTATGTGATCCATACAGCACCGTGTTCGAGTGAGTGGACAGCGTTCTCAGACCGAATCTCTTCGCCATAGAATCCACAGTTCTGCCACGCCTCATCGTGTGCTCCGCCGGCGGGAACCTCTCCATCGGCATGGAGATCTCCGGCCACATGCTCGGGATCTCCAACCGCTACCGTCTGGCTTCCCTCAGGCACACCCCGAATCTCGGGTTGGGAGAAGAGCACGATCGCAGACAAACCTCCAACCACGACGACACCAGCGATCCAGACAAGGCGTTTCGGCCACGGTGAATCGGCCGATGCGGCGCGCCGGCCAGGGGTCTGGCGAGATTTCGACTTGTTGCTCATGTCTACCTTTCGAACCTCAGGAAGGGACCAATCTACAGCCGCCGTCGGCGAAGTCATACGAGAAACCCCGACACTGCGAGCAACTGCTCCCAGTGTCGGGGTTCCGTCAGAGTCTCGGTTCAGCGCTGAAGCTCTATCAGTCGCTGGCTGTATCCATCGGTGTCGTTTGTATCGACGTTCGTGACCGGCCTCAGCTCGTGTAGCTGAGATCGATCGCCATACCGGCCTCGTAGTGACCTGGGATCAAGCAGACGACAGCGGTGTAGTCGTGATCGTTCTCCGGGAAGGTGAACACGATTGTGCCAGACTCACCAGCCCCAAGTGCGAGGACGATGTCTTCAGCTCCGTCACCGTGAGCGGCTTCGTCGTCGTCATGAGCGGCTTCGTCGTCGTCATGAGCGGCTTCGTCGTCGTCATGAGCACCCTCGGCATCATCATGATCGGCTTCCTCGTCGTCCATCGCAGCCATTTCCTCGTCGCTCATCGCGGCATCGTCATGGTCAGCGTGACCACCTGCGATATGCTCATCGACACGGTCCTGGTTCGAGAGGCGGAACTCATGCTCGGCGACGCCTGAGTTCGTGATCACGAATTCAACTGTCTCGCCCGGCGCGAACTCGAAGCTGTCTGCCGCGAAGGCGAACTCACTCAGGTCCACCTCAACGACGCGGTCGACGTCTCCGGTCGCCTCGTCGTGGTCCGCTTCTTCTGCTTCGTCATGGTCTGCATCTTCTGCTTCGTCGTGGTCAGTCTCCTGCGTTGTCTGGTCATCCTGCGCCACAGGATCGGGTGCATCGGCATCTCCGGTGCTCGAGCATGCGGCTGTAACGAGAAGCACGGCTACGAGAAGTGTGAAGAGGCTTGTGAATCGCTTCCACATTTTGGACTCCTTGGTCAAAGTGGTTATCTACATAGGAATCATCGCCCAGAAACCCCGAAACCAACAGTCAGCCATATGGATATTGCCCCTCAACCATTTGGTGGAGGGCGGACCGAAGCAGTGTGCCGAGAAATGTGTCTCGGCGACACGAATTTGCCACGCCGGCGACCGGCGCGTGGCCCGGCACACAGCTACTCGATGATGCCAATCCTCAGTCCGACGGCGACAGCCTCGGCCCGAGAAGACACGTCGAGCCTGTCGAAAACACCACGGATGTACGTCTTTATGGTCGCCTCAGAGAGGCGCAGTTCGCGAGCGATCTGCTTGTTCTCAGACCCGTTTGCAATGAGTTGAAGCACTTGCTGCTCCCGTGGACTCAAGCGTCCTGTCTGCTTCGGCACACCGGTGACATCGGCAAGGAGTGGCTCCATCAAGCTGGCGTGGATATACGTCTCGCCCTCCGACACTGCAGTGATCGCAAGAAGGATCTCATCCCTTCCTGCGCTCTTGAGGAGGTACCCGGACGCACCAAGTTCGATGGCTCTGCGCACATACCCAGGCTGGTCATGCATCGACAGCATCAACACCTTTACCTGGGGAAAGTCGGAAGCGAAGCGACCAAGCGCATCAAGGCCCGTCATGCCTTCCATGCGGATGTCGAGCAGGACGACATCGACCGGATCTGCCTCGATGATCTCGAACATCCTCTCGGCGGAGGGCACGTCCCCGACGATCTCGATCTCCGGCGCGTCCGAAAGCATGAACCGAATTCCATCCCGCACAACCTTGTGGTCATCGACGATCAAGATCTTCATTTCGAAACCTCTTCCGTCCGGGGCAGCCAAGCGCGGAACCGCGTCCCGCCCGAACCTACTTCCTCAAGCGTCACATCACCATCAAGCGCTCTGAAACGCCGCCGGGTCGTACTCAGACCCAGACCGGGATCCGTCACCCCCTCCGTGCCGACCCCATCGTCTGTGACTTCTAGTGTGAGCCGATGCGCCCCTCCGGTGAGGCCGATATCGACGCGTCTCGCCCCTGCATGTTTGCGGACATTCGTGATCGCCTCTCGCGCCGCCCTATATACCTCCGTGCGGTGTACGGCTGGGGGTTCATAGCCAAGATCGATCGAGAGGCCAACCTCAAGATCGGTCTCGAGACGTGTCAGATCTGAAAGCTCCTCCAACGCAGTGGCGAGTCCTGCATCCGCTGCGAGTTCGAAATGAAGCAAACGAAGCTCGTTCCTGAGCGTGCCATCCATCTCTCGCACGACGTCTGCAAGATGGCCCAGTTCGACGGCGACCGGATCAGACGGATCGAGTTTCGCCCTGGAACCTTCCAGGCCGTAGAGGAGCCGATACATCGGCTGACCGATGTCATCGTGAAGGGCACTGACCACACGGCGCCGCTCGGACTCCTGAGCCGAGAAGGAAGACTCGAGCAAACCCTCAGCCTGTCTCCGCCTCCGGTTGACCTCGCGGGTTCGTGCTGCGCTACCCACTGCCATGACGAGGCCGATCGCCGTGAGGCCGATCGCGATCGAGACCCAGACGTTTCGAGTGATTCGCCCGAGTGCGTCATTGAGCCCGCTTGCATCCTGTTCGACCTCAAAGACCTCGGTCACCACTCCGTTCGCGTCCCTCATCGGTACGTAGAACTCGATCAGTTCACCATGGCCGCGGTCGAACGCATGGGCGGGATCTGACAGATCAGAGATATGGGTGCCGGTCTCTCCCGTGAAGGCGCCGAGGGCATGGACGGAGAGCTCGAACTGTTTGCCTATGAGTTCAGTCGCATCCGAGTACACGATCGTGCCATCGCGAGCAAACACCTTCACTCGCACGGTCTCTCCCCCGAGCACGTTCACACGAACTGCCACATCGAATGCTGCGTACTCCGCGCGGGAGTTCTCACCCTGTATCGGGAACGGCGGAAGGTCCTCGACCGCGGACGTGACCATCGCTGCACGGGCATCGAGCAGATGGCCTCGCGCCGATCGCGTAATGGAGAATCCGAGCACGAGAGTTACGATGAATGCAAGGACGACTCCGACTATTGCGAGCCTGCCAAGACCCCCGATCTCAACCCAGTCAGAGCGAAGAGTCGAGAGGGAACGTCGAATGCGTTCGGCTGATGATTGTGCTGCCACGGACAGAATCTACTGCTGAATCAGATATCAGAACGTTCGCTTCGCTCTCTGTCAGATACCAGATACCAGATACCTGAAGCCAGAATCAAGAAGTCCGCGGCCGTAAACCGTAAACCGAGAACTTCTTCTGCTTGACAATCGGATCGATGTGCCTTAGATTCGCTCCTCAATGAACGTTGCATTCACCCGCGAGTTGATGTGCATGGCGATGACACAGCCGTGCAGATTCCACGCGTAGCAGCGAAACACACACACACCGAAGGATCTGCACCGGCAACGGAGCGGGTCCTTTTCCTTTGAAGAATCACAGGTAGCAGTATCCCTCCCCAACGCCTCGCAGTCCTCGGACGACCCGGGAGGGACCATGACAGACAACTATCGCTACGAGACCCTGCAGATCCACGCAGGGCAGGAACCGGCACCGGGCACGAACGCCAGGGCTGTCCCCATCTACCAGACAACGTCATACACGTTCGACGATGCTGCTCACGGAGCAAGGCTGTTCGCCCTCGAAGAGTTCGGCAACATCTACACCCGGATCATGAACCCGACCACGGACGTGTTCGAACAGCGCATTGCGGCCCTTGAGGGTGGCGTTGCTGCGGTTGCCACGGCGAGTGGACAGGCGGCTCAGCTCACAACGATCACGACTCTCGCTTCGGCTGGGGACAACATCGTCTCGACCTCGTACCTGTACGGAGGCACATACAACCAGTTCAAGGTTGCCCTCGAGCGCCTCGGCATCGAAGTCCGGTTTGTTGCAAGCGACGACCCTGCCGAATTCGCTGCGCTCATCGATGACCGGACGAAGGCTCTGTATCTCGAGACGATCGGAAACCCTCAGTTCAACGTTCCCGACCTGGCCGAATTCGCAGAGGTCGCTCACGCAGCGGGAGTGCCACTCGTTGTGGACAACACGTTCGGTGCCGCAGGGTATCTCGCAAGACCGATCGACCATGGAACCGACATCGTTGTCGCCTCCGCAACGAAGTGGATAGGCGGTCACGGCACATCCATCGGTGGTGTCATCGTTGACTCGGGCAACTTCGACTGGAGCAACGGACGGTTCCCAGAGTTCACCGAACCCTCCCCCGGCTATCACGGACTCGTGTTCGCGGATACCTTCGGCCCGGACGGGCCATTCGGGAACATCGCATTTGCGATCAGAGCGAGAGTCGAAGGTCTCAGAGATCTCGGTGCCTGCTTGTCGCCGTTCAACGCATTCCTGCTCCTGCAGGGCGTGGAAACACTTTCGCTTCGTGTTCAGCGACACGTCGACAACGCACTGGAACTGGCACTGTGGTTGCAGGATCAGCCGAAGGTGACGTGGGTCAACTACCCGGGCCTGAAGGATCATCCCTCCCATGAGGTGGCAAGTCGTGTCCTCACCAACGGGTACGGGGCAGTGCTGTCCTTCGGGATCGAAGGTGGAGCGAAGTCTGCTGAACGCTTCATCGATTCGGTGAAGCTTGCCTCCCACGTCGCCAACGTTGGAGACACAAAGACGCTCGTGATTCACCCGGCGTCAACGACACATGCGCAACTTGACCGCGAGGAGCAGCAGGCATCGGGAGTGACGGACGATCTGGTCAGGGTGTCGGTCGGCATCGAGCATATCGAAGACATCATCGAGGACTTCACAGGTGCGTTCGCTGCGATAGAGGACGCCGCTGAAGGCGCCAGGGCCGTCGCGTCGTGAAGCACACGGTCGTCGTTCCAGGAGTGTTTCCCCTCGAGAGAGGGGAAACACTGCGCGACGTCACGGTTGAGGTCCGAACGTGGGGCAGGCATCTTCGCACTGCCAGCCTGATCTGCCACGCGCTCACAGGTGACGCCGACGCCGATGACTGGTGGAGTGACCTTTTCGGACCCGGGCGCCTGTTCGATCCAGGTGAGTCGTTCATCGTTTCGATGAACGTACTCGGAGGATGTTCCGGCACCACTGGCCCAACGGACGTGCCCAACTTTCCTCGCGTGACGATCAGGGACATGGTGCACATACAGAAGTCGGTACTCGACCAGCTCGGTGATACCCGCCTTGACATAGTCATCGGAGGCTCGATGGGTGGCATGCAGGCACTCGAGTGGGCAGCGCTATATCCGGCGTTCGTTGACACGATCGTGCCGATCGGCGTCGGCCCAGCCCATTCGGCGTGGGCAATCGGGCTCTCAGAGGCGCAACGACACGCCATCGTCACCGATCCGGCCTATCAGGGAGGTAAGTACGAGCCCGGGGAACAGCCCGTCAACGGACTCGCAACTGCACGCATGATCGCCATGTGCTCCTATCGCAGCCCAACGAGCTTCGCTACCCGTTTCGGAAGGGAGGCAGACGAAGGGTCTTTTGCGATCCAGTCGTATCTCCAACACCATGGCCGCAAGCTCGCTGCCCGTTTCGACGCAAACACCTATCTGACACTGCTCGACGCAATGGACAGCCACGATCTCGGAAGGAGTCGGGGACCCCGCGAAGCGATCCTCAACAGGATCAAGCAACGAGCCCTCGTCATCGGTATCAGCACGGACATGCTCTATCCAGTCACTGAAGCCCGATCGATGGCAGCAGCGATGCCAAACGCACAGTTCGCCGTCCTCGACAGCCCCAACGGGCATGATGCGTTCCTCATCGACACAGACAAGCTCGAGCGGATCGTCACCGGCTTTCTCGATGAGTCACGACCCATCACCTCGATCAGCGGTCACGGCTCGGCCTGGGCCTGACGACGATGGACCACAGGTTCAGGTTCCCCAGTTGATCCGAGACTTCGAACGAACAAACGAGCGCGAACCCGGCGTCGGTCGCTCGTAGCGAGCCGCGGGCGAAGCGGTCTACGAGCGCAGCGAGTTGCTATCTCTGCTCGCGGAAGTATGGAATCGCAAGGGCAGCAGGGGCACCGAGGAACCGAGCTCTCTTCCCACTGGTGAGCACGATCATCGCGACGATCGCGAGAATGAACGGGAGCATCGCGAGCAACGTTGAGGGAATGTTGCTCCACGGCTCACCCACTGTCTGCAATGTGAATTGGATGCGCTCAGCTGCACCGAACAAATAGGCAGCGAACACCGCTCTCCACGGCCGCCAACTCGCCAGGATGACCAGGGCAATCGCGATCCATCCCGCGGCCCCAAGCGGATCGTCCTGCCATGTCGGGACGAGCGCAAGGGAGAAGTACGCGCCACCGAGACCGGCCAGGGCTCCGCCGACCATCACATGGATGTAGCGAACCCGCGACACGTTGACGCCCGCCGCTTCCGCACTGGCTGGGTCTTCGCCAACCGCCCTGAGCGAGAGCCCCATCCGGGTGTGAAACAGGTAGTAACTCGCCAGGCCCGCAATGAGCCATGACAGATACACAAGGAGGTCATGACCGAACACAAGCGGCCCAACGATGGGCCAGTCAGCGATTCCACCGGAGAGGAGTGGCTTGAATACTTCCCTCGAGGGGTTGCCAACCAGCGGGCTGCTACCGGCTCTGCCGAGAAAGCTGGCGAGTCCGGTACCGAAGATGGTCAGAGCCAGGCCGGAGACGATCTGACTGACGCGCAGCGTGATCGAAGTGAAGGCGTGAATGGCAGAGAATGCAGCTCCGGCGACAACAGCAACGATCACACCGAGTACGAGACTCCCCGTCGTGAAGGTCGCCCAGAATCCCGCCACAGCTCCGATCAGCATCATCCCCTGAACACCAAGATTCAGGATTCCGGCGCGCTCGGTGATGATCTCCCCGATCGTCGCGAAGATCAGCGGGGTTCCGAGACCGATTGCGGCAACGACAGTGAGCATCAGTAGCGACTCGTTCATGCTGCCTCAGCCTCCTCGGGCATCGGCGCCGCATCAGGTTCGGGTCTTCGAATCCGGTTGGCGATGAAGAACTCGCCCGCGACCGCAAAGATGAGGATCGCACCTTGAAGCATTGTCACGGTTGCTGTGGGTACGCCGATCGATTGCAGGGCAGGGCCAGCGTTGTTGAGAGCTCCCATGAGGATGGCCACAGGAATCACCACGAGTAGGTGAAGGCCAGCCAACGCGGCAACAATGATCCCGGTGAAGCCCAAGCCGAGGTCCAGCGACCGCGGGTCGAGAGCGCCAACAGGGCCGGAGACGAAGAGTCCCCCTGCAAAGCCGGCGAAGGCACCTGACAGGAGGAATATTCCGAGGATCTTCTGCGCCACTCCGATGCCTGCATAGCGAGCGGAATCCGCAGAGTCGCCAACGACACGAACGGCGAACCCCCATCCGGTCTTCCCTATGAGATACCACGCCCCAAAAGCGAGGGCGATCGCAATGAAGATTCCGACATCAAGACGATTGAAGAACTCTGGTAGACGTGCCGCATCGGGAATCGGACGACCCTGAGGGAAGGTGCTGACCTCTGGATCACGCCAGGGCGATGAGCTGCCGAAGATCAGGTAATTCATGAGGCTGAGGGCGATGAAGTTCAACATGAGGGTCGTGATGATCTCGTTCGTACCCAGGTAGACGCGAGGAATGGCAGCGACAGATGCCCAAACCGCTCCCCCGAGACCGCCAGCGATGATGACGACCGGCAGGGCGACTACCGCCGGAACACCGTCGCCAAGCCAGATCGCAACGCCGGCGGCGAATACCGCACCCATGATGAACTGCCCCTCGCCGCCGATGTTCCACACGAGCATCTTGAATGCGACTGCTGCCGCGACGCCGGTGAGGATGAGGGGTGTTGCGGAGATGAGCGTTTCGCTGAACCCACGTGCCGATCCAAATGCCGAATCGACCATCTGGGCGTACACGTCGAACGGGTTCTCCCCGGTGGCTGCAAGAAATACCGCGCCGACCACCAATGCGGCAATGACTGACAGCACAGGTACGAGCAGCCGCAGCCGCCACGATGCAAGTCCACGAGGCTCAACGATGAATCGGCGTGTTGCCATCAGCTTGCCTCCTCACGCTGGCCCGACATCAACAGTCCGAGCCGCTCGGCTGTGGCGTCCTCGGTGAGCATCTGGCCGACCACCTCGCCCTCGTAGATGACAAGAAGCCTGTCGGCGAGCGCCATCAACTCGTCGAGATCCTCCGAGATCAGCAACACCGCGACCCCCCGTGCACGCTCCGCGAGGATCTGGTTCCGAACAGCCTCAGTGGCGCCAACGTCAAGCCCTCGCGTCGGGGAGCGAAGGATCATCACCGTCGGCCCCATTTCGACCTCCCTTGCAAGAAGTGCCTTCTGGAGGTTCCCGCCAGAAAGTAGGCGGATCGGGAGGCCCGGTCGCACGCCGCGAATGTCGTATTTCTCGATCTGCTTCGCGCCTTCGTCACGGAATGCTGAGGCCACAAGGCGTCGGCCCCTCGAATATGGCGGACGACGGAACGCCTTGAGAGCGAGGTTCTCCTCTGTCGTGAGGCCGGGCGCCAGGCCCATACCCAGACGACTCTGGGGTACATATGCGCATCCCGCTTCGATCCGGTCGAGTACGGTGCTCCTGGTGACATCAGCGCCGTCGATTTCTATCGTGCCACTCGTCAGTCTTCTGAGGCCAACCAGACCTTGAGCCAGTTCACGCTGCCCGTTGCCTGACACTCCAGCGATTCCGACAACTTCTCCACCGTGCACATCGAAGGACATTCCGTTCACAGCCTCGAGACCGCGGTCGCCGTCCACGTGCACATCGACCACACCCAACCTGACAGGCCCGACATCCACCGGCGCCCCGCGTGTGGGCAACTCGAGGTCGCGACCGACCATCAGGCGGGCAAGATCCCTCGGCTCGGCATCCGATGTTGCAACGCCTCCCACTGTCTTGCCGCCTCGAAGTATGGTGACGCGATCAGAGACCTGTTTCACCTCATCAAGCTTGTGCGAAACGAAGATCACAGACCGACCCTCGGCTGCCATCTGGCGCATCGTCTTGAACAGCGTCTTGCCTTCCTGTGGCGTGAGAACGGCCGTCGGTTCATCCAGGATCAGGATCTGCGCGTCGCGATAGAGCAGTTTGAGAATCTCAACACGTTGCTGCTCCCCGACAGAGAGCTGCCAGATACGTGCGGTCGGGTCGACGGGAAGTCCGTACTTTTCCCCGAGATCTGCTGCTGATTGCCGGAGTTCCTTCTCATTGAGCCGCACACCGATATCTGGATGACCGAGAGCGAGGTTCTCTGCCACGGTGAGGTTCGACACGAGCCTGAAATGCTGATACACCATCCCGACACCTGCAGCGAGCGCATCCTTGGGGCTCTTGAACAGAACGGTGTCGCCTCCGAGGCGCATCTCTCCGGAGTCGGGCCGATACAGGCCGGCCAAAATCGAGCAGAGCGTCGACTTGCCTGCACCGTTCTCCCCTAAAAGCGCATGTACCTCGCCACGGGCGAGTTCAAAGTTGACGTTGTCGTTTGCCTTAACACCGTAGAAGGCCTTGTCGACATCACACAGTTCGGCTGCGAGGAGAGTCGTGGCTGCTGAACTCACTGGCGCGACACCTCATTCATCGACTTCGTGGTCCTGGTCTCGTTCAGGGGTTGGGGCGTGCCCCGCACATGCAGGGCACGCCGATCGTGTTTCAGGCAGAAGGATCAGCCACTCGAGCTACCGATCACACCCTCAACGAAGTAATCCATCGTGAAGATGTCACCGAGCTCCCGGCTGGCCCCGTCCTGATCGACTATCGGGTCGGGGAAGACGGAGAATGCACCATCCTTGATCTCAGCCTCGCGCTCGAGGATGAGATCCTGCGTGGCCTGATCAACCGAGTCGCCGAATGGCGCCAGCGCAACCATGCCATCTGCCATGTTCCCGTATACGAAGCCGGGCTCCCACGTGCCGTCGATGACCTGTTCGGCCGTCTCGAGATAGAACGGACCCCAGTCCCAGATCGCAGCCGTCAGCCATGCGTTCGGGGCAAACTCGGTCATGTCAGTGTTGTATCCGACCCAGCCAGCTCCAGCAGTTTCGGCCGCCTGACCGGGAGCAGCGGAGTCCTGGTGCATGGCGATCACATCAGCACCAGCGTCGATCAGGGACTCTGCCGCAGTGCCTTCCTTCGGCGGATCGAACCAGGTAGAAGTCCATACGACCTGGACCTGCGCGTTCGGGTTCACGTCACGGGCACCAAGAGTGAAAGCGTTGATGCCTCGCAGCACCTCTGGAATCGGGAACGCGGCAACGTAGCCGATCAGGTTCGTTTCCGTCGCGATGCCAGCCGCCATGCCACTGAGGTAGCGCGCTTCTTCTGCGGCACCGAAATAGTTGCCCATGTTGTCGGAAATTTTGAACCCCGTTGCGTGCATGAACACGGTGTCGGGGAAGTTCTCACCGGCCGCCAGCATCGGGTCCATGTATCCGAACGAAGTGCCGAAGATCAGTGTGTTGCCTGCGGCAGCCAGGTCTTCGAACACTCGCTGTGCGTCGGAACCTTCTGGGATGCTCTCGAGCGTTGTGATCTCGACGTCACTGCCAAGCTCAGACTTGAGGAACTGGGCACCCTGGTCATGGGCCCAGGACCATCCCTTGTCCGCAACGGGGCCAACGTGGACGAAGGCAACCTTCAGCACTTCGCCATCGGAGTCAGCGCTGTCGTCGTCTCCCCCACATGCTGCCGCGACCAGCGCGAATGCAACAAGCAGAGTCGCAATAACTCTCCATCTCTTCAGTCTCATTGTCTCTCCTCAGTCCAATGCGTAACTCACCTCAGGTACCCACCACACGCTAGCGTGCTCGCCTCCCGAACGTGGATTCCGAGACTCAGTGTCCCGCGACAGTGTCGAGTTCATCAAGCAGCGGGGTCTTGTCGGCGTCCGGCATGAACGAAGCCTCGATCGAGTTCCGGGCGAGCCGAACGATGTCCTCCCTTGTGAGGTTGAGTCCGTCTGCTACCGCAAGAAAGTTGTCGAGGACGTAGCCTCCGAAGTAGGCAGGATCATCCGAGTTCACGGTGACCTTGACACCGAGATCGAGAAGCCGTTCGAGATTGTGATCCGCCATCCGATCGAACACCTTGAGCTTGATATTCGACAGCGGGCACATCGTCAGGGGGATCTGATCACGCACGAGTCTGTCGATGACGCTCGGGTCGCCATCGGATCGAACGCCGTGGTCGATCCGTTCGACCTTGAGAGCTTTGATTGCGTTGTCGATGTACTGCGGGGGTCCTTCTTCGCCCGCGTGGGCAACCGCGTGTAGGCCAGCATCACGAGCCAGTTGGAACACGTCTACGAACCACTCCGGTGGGTTCCCCACCTCTGAGGAGTCAAGCCCGACGCCGAGGAGCTGGTGTGCGAACGGTTTTGCCTGGTACCAGGTCGCAATGGCTGCCTCGGGCGGAAGGTGGCGGAGGAAGCACATGATCAGTCCTACCGATATACCCCAGCGTCTTTCGGCATCGGCGATCGCCCGTGAGAATCCGCTCATGAACACAGAGAACTCGACACCCCGAGAAGTATGGGTTTGAGCGTCGAAGAAGACTTCGGCTCGACGCACACCGTCCCGGTGGGCCCGTTCGAGGTAGGCGATCATGAGGTCGTAGAAATCCTGACCGGTGACGAGCACAGCGGCGCCCTGGTAGTAGATATCGAGAAACGACTGCAGACCGTTGAAATCGTAAGCCTCTCTGATTGCATCCACCGATGCAAAAGGAAGATCGATGCCGTTGCGCTGTGCGAGTTCGAACATCATCTCAGGCTCGAGCGTCCCCTCGATATGGACATGAAGCTCAGCCTTCGGAAGCCGACGCACGAAAGTTGCAAGATCCATCCAAGCATTCAAACAGGAACCCGGATCCAGAATGCAGAAGTCCGAATATCCGAAATGCACGTTCGCACGCCAACCCTACCCAGGCACTCGAAGAGCAGTCTGACAAAACATCAAGAATGGATTTGACAAAATGTCAAGTGAGTGACGACAATCGGATCCGGGGAACGATGCGCCGCGCGGCGACGATTTGCAGCCAAGGAGAAGAGCGACAGTGGCACGATACATCACAGTCGGTGCCGCACAGATGGGTCCCATAAGCCGCGATGAGAGTCGCTTCGAGGTCGTCGAGCGACTGATCGCACTCCTCGAGTGGGGGGGTCAACGCGGCTGTGATCTGGTCGTCTTCCCTGAGCTGACCCTTACAACCTTCTTTCCCCGATGGTTCCTCACCGATGATGCAGAGATCGACACGTGGTTCGAAGCCGAGATGCCTGGTCCGGAGACGAACCGGCTATTCGAGCGCGCTGCTGAACTTGGCATCGGCTTCTGCCTCGGCTACGCCGAGCTGTTCGTGGACGGTGAGGGCAAGAAACACAGATACAACACCCAGATCCTCGTCGAACGCGACGGATCGATTGTCGGGAGATACCGCAAGGTCAACGTTCCCGGACATGAACACCATGAGCCTGACAGACCGTTTCAACACCTCGAGCGCTACTACTTCGAACCCGGTCCTGATGGGTTCCAGGTGTGGAACGCATTCGAAGGCATCGTGGGAATGGCGATCTGTAACGATCGAAGATGGTCCGAAACCTATCGAGTGATGGGGCTCCAAGGTGTCGAGCTGGTCCTGATCGGATACAACACGCCGCTTCACTACAGCCCTGATCCCCAGCAGAACGCTCTTGCTGGTTTCCACAACCACCTCGTGATGCAGGCTGGCGCCTATCAGAACGGTACGTACGTCGTCGGCGTCGCAAAGGGAGGAATCGAGGAGGGCGTCGACACGCTCGCCCAATCCGTGATCATCGCTCCCTCTGGTCAGATCAAAGCGCAGTGCATCACAACGGGAGACGAGATAGCCATCGCCACGATCGATCTCGACTACTGCTCGTTCTACAAGAACACGCTGTTCGACTTCGACCGGTATCACCAGTCCCAGCATTTCGGTCTCATCAGCGAGCCACGCGAGCGCTCAGAATGAAGACAGCATTCGTACTCAACGGTGAACCTGTCGAGGTCGCACAAGAGCATCCGCACCTCCTGTCCGCGTTGCGGGACGGACTCGGGGTCACGAGCCCCAAAGATGGCTGCTCCCCTTCAGGCCAATGCGGTGCCTGCACAGTGCTTGTTGATGGGAAAGCGATCGCGAGCTGCTTGGTGTCGCTCGAGAAAGCGAAAGGCACGGCCGTAACCACGCTCGAGGGCTTCGATGACGTCGACCGGGATCGGTTTGCAGACGCATTCGCAGCAACAGGCGCGCTGCAATGCGGCTTCTGTACGCCGGGAATCATCGTCCGTTCGAAGGCGTTGATCGATCAGAAAGGCGCCGATCTCGATCGGGCGACGATTGAGGGTCGTCTCGGTGCCCACCTGTGCAGATGTACCGGCTACACAAAGATCGTGGACGCCGTTGAGCTCATCGCATCTGGTGAACAGATCCCCATCCGGGGACGATCCGGCAAGATCGGTGGTGACGGTATCAAATACGAGGCCCGCGAACTGGCCCTCGGAGACCGCGGGTTCGTAGACGACATCTTGATCGACGGCATGCTGCACGCCGCCCTGAGATTCACCGATCACGCTCGCGCCGACGTGTCCAGCATCGACACAACACCAGCCGAAGCTGCTGACGGAGTTGTCGCCGTCTACACCGCTGCCGACATCCCTGGTGATCTTCGCGTTGGGATCATTCACAAGGATTGGCCCGTGATGATCCCTGAGGGAGGCAGAACCTCTTACTTGGGCGACGTGCTCGCGGTCGTGGTGGCCAGGGACGTCCTGAGCGCGAGGGCGGCGGCAGACCTCGTTGACGTCACGTATGAAGTGCTGACGCCGTTCGTCGATGCTGAGACCGCGCTCAGCTCCGATGAGGACGCTGTCTGGGGTCTTGAGGGCAACGTGCTTTCAACATCGGCCTATGCACGTGGCGATGTCGACCCAGCGCTCCACAATGCTGCCCATGTGGTCCACAACATCTTTGAGACACAGAGGGTCGAGCATGCGTTCCTCGAACCAGAGTCCACCGTGGCGGTCCCCGGAAGAAATGGATCGCTTCACGTCTACTCGGGCGGTCAAGGTGTTTGGGACGATCGTGACCAGATCGCTGCACTGCTCGCCATCGACACATCTGCCGTCACGGTTGAACTGGTGTCGAACGGAGGCGCCTTCGGTGGGAAGGAGGACATGTCCAACCAGGGTCATGCAGCTCTGGCAGCCCACCTCACGGGAAGCCCGGTCAAATGCACCCTCACCAGGCTGCAGTCGTTCCTGATGCATCCCAAGCGTCACCCGATTCGCGTCGAGATGACCATGGGTTGCGACGAAGCCGGACGGGTCACAGCGATCAAGGCGAGGATGGTCGGGGACTCCGGCCCATACGCATCGGTAGGCATGAAGGTCCTCGAACGTGCTGCAGGTCATGCCTGTGGCCCGTACGCAGTGGAGAACGTCGACATCGAGGCCGTCGCGGTGCGAACCAATAATCCTGTGTGCGGAGCTTTCCGAGGATTCGGTGCGAATCAGGCCCAGTTCGCAACGGAGGGCTCGATCGATCGACTTGCCGAGATGGTCGGCATCTCCGGCTGGGAGATCAGGGCGATGAATGTCGCGGTCCCCGGCTCGGTGTGGGGACCGGGGCAGATCATGGATGACGGCGTGCGCGGCATCACCGAATGCCTAGAGGCTGTGAGACCTCACTATGAAAGAGCCGTTGCCGATGGCAAGGCAGTTGGCATCGGAGCAGCCATCAAGAACTCGGGACTGGGCAACGGATTCAAGGAGGTCGCCAAGGCGGTCGTCCGATTCAACGGGGATGGCACCGTCGATGTCCGCCATGCATGGACCGAGATGGGCCAGGGGGTGCACACGGTTGCGCTCCAGGTTGCAGCAGAAGTGCTCGGTATCGATCCGGAGACAATCAACGTATACGTCGATACGAGCCACGATCTCTCCGCAGGTCAGACGACCGGATCACGTGGCACACTGATGGCTGCCGGATCCGTGGAGGATGCGTGCAAGGCTGCCATCGCAGACGGCACCAGGATCGGGGTCGATTACCACGGCGAATACACGGTTGACTGGACGAACAGCCTCGAGGATGGTCTTGAGAACCCCGTCATACACTCCGCGTTCGGATACGCATGCCAGGTCGTGATCGCAGACAAGGGGACGGGAAAGATCGAGAAGGTCATAGCCGCCCACGATGTGGGGCGCATCATGAACCCACGCCTCGCATCGGGCCAGGTCGAGGGATCCATCCACATGGGGCTCGGGTATGCACTGACAGAGGAATTTCCTACCAATGAGGAGGGCATGCCTACCAAGTCGACCTTGCGCCAGCTCAACATCCTCAGGCCAAAGGACATGCCTGAGATCGAGGTGATCCTCATCGAAGTTCCCCAGCCGAGATCCCCTTTCGGCGTCAAGGGCGTCGGTGAGATCGGTCTCGTGCCTACCGCCGGTGCCGTCGCCGGGGCATACCATGCCATCGACGGCACATGGAGAACACGACTTCCGTTGAACGTCCATCAACCACTGGAGATAGGTGTCTGAATGACCGCTGTAACCCCTGGACTCGTCTGTGCACATCACCATCTGTATTCCGAACTTGCGCGTGGCATGCCCGCACCGCCGGCTGTTGCATCGAACTTTCAAGAGATCCTCGAACAGGTCTGGTGGCGCCTCGACACCGCACTCGATCTCGAGATGCTCGAATGGTCTGCCAAGCTCGGTGCTCTCGAAGCGCTCGAATCGGGTACCACGGGGATCATCGACCACAACGAAACACCCAATGCGATAGAGGGGTCACTCTCAGTGATTGCCGCCGCGTGCCAAGAGGTCGGTGTCAGGGTGGTGACAGGGTACGGGGTCACAGACCGTCATGGAGCCGACGGTGCGCGTCGGGGTCTCGAGGAAAACAAACGGTTCATGGACGAAGGCGGCCGCTGCCTCGTCGGGGTGCATGCTGCGTTCACGTGCAGCGATGAGTCGCTTCACGGTGCTGCAGAGCTTGCCGACGAGTATGGCGTCGGAGTTCATATCCATGTTGCTGAAGGTCCGGGGGACGCTGATGCGCCGCAACGTCTGGCGGGTTTGACAAACGACCGGTGGCTGCTGAGCCACTGTGTGCACCTCGGGAGCGACCATGATCTCAAGGGAACGATCCTCCACAATCCGCGTTCGAATCTGAACAACGGTGTCGGCTATGCCAACCCGGCACGCTTCTCGAACCCGATCGCTCTGGGAACAGACGGGATCGGAGCCAACATGATCGAGTCATTCCGTCTCGCCTACGTCATGCAGCGCTCGGTCGATGTCACCGTGGGTCCCGATCCTGCGTGGTCGTGGCTCGAGAACGGGTTGGATCTTGTTCCTGAAGCTCGCGACGATGAGGTCACATGGTCATACGATCCGATGGATCCGTGGCACATCGCGTTCACCGCAGGCATCCATCCCGTCCAGGTGAAGGTTGACGGCGAGGTCGTATACGCCGAGGGGACAACGACGCGCGTTGACGCAGAAGAGATCAGAGCGAAGGCAAGAGAGCAGGCGGCGCGCCTGCACGCGCGCCTGTAGCCAAGAGGAGATATAGATGTCTGACCGTTTTCAGCCCATTTCCATGGAACAACTCACGGACTGGGTTTTCACCGAACTCGAGCAGAAGGACTCGATCTTCGGAATACCGCGTCGTGCGTTCTTCACGCCTAGCGAGACCGATCGATTCCGCCTGACGAACTACGGAAGGACGCTCGAATCTCCCTTTGGCGTCGCGGCTGGCCCCCACACCCAGATGGCGCAGAACATCATCGTATCCTGGCTGGTCGGGGCGCGCTTCATCGAGCTCAAGACCGTTCAGACACTCGATGAACTCGACGTGAACAAACCATGCATCGATCTCGAGGACGAGGGCTACAACGTTGAGTGGTCCCAGGAGCTCAAGGTGCACGAGTCCTTCGACGAGTATCTCAGGGCGTGGGTGCTCATTCACGCGTTGCATCACAAGCTCGGCTTCCCCGGTGATGCACCAGGGATGGTCTTCAACATGAGCGTTGGGTACGATCTCAAGGGAATCCTCGAGCCAAATGTCCAGTGGTACCTCGACGCGATGAACGACTCCGCCGGCTACATCGAGCCGTTCGTCGACATCGTTGCGCAGCGGTATCCCGAGATCCGCGACATCGATATTCCCGCTCAACTCTCTGACACGATGACTCTTTCCACCATGCACGGTTGCCCGCCCGAGGAGATCGAGCAGATCACAACGTACCTCCTCGAAGAGCGCGGGCTCCACACATCGGTGAAATGCAACCCCACGCTCCTCGGCGCAGATCGGGTCCGAGCGATCATCAACGACGAACTCGGGTTCTCAGACGTCGTTGTCCCCGATGAAGCCTTCGGACATGATCTGAAATACGACGACGCCGTACCGATGTTCCACAGGCTCCTTGCAATCGGCGAGAAGGAAGGCCTGACATTCGGGCTCAAGCTCTCGAACACACTCGAGGTGGAGAACCACAGACCGATTTTCCCTGACGATGACATGATGTACCTGTCTGGGCGGGCGCTGCATGCCGTGACCGTGAACCTCGCCCTGATGCTTTCCGAGGAGTTCAACGGCGCCATGCTGCTGTCGTTCGCCGGAGGAGCCGACGCGTTCAACGTCTCGGAATTGCTCCGGTCAGGCATGACAACGATCACCGTGTGTTCGGATCTGCTCAAGACCGGCGGTTACCTGCGGCTACCCCAGTACATCGAGGAGCTCGACCTGAACCTCGACAAGGCTCAGGCAGGCAACCTCTCTGACTTCGCAGGTTCATCATTGGAGAATCTCCATACCTACGCGACGGGGGTGAGGGAGGATTGGCGTTACCGAAACGAGTCTTTCCGAACCGACAGATCCAAGACGGACCGCAAGCTCGGCCTGTTCGACTGTATCGAGGCGCCATGCATCGATGAGTGCGCGATCTCGCAAGACGTCCCTGCCTACATGCGGGCCGTTCGCGAGGGCAGGTTCGACGATGCCGTCGATATCACCAGAGCGGACAATCCTGTGCCGTCGATCCTTGGGCGGGTCTGTGACCACCTCTGTGAGACAACCTGCATACGGACCCACCTCGACCAGCCACTCGCGATCCGTGACATGAAACGTTTCATCATGTCGCACGAGACATGGCCAAAGGTTCCCGACCACATCGACACCACTGGGGCGAAGGTCGCGGTCATCGGCGCGGGCCCTGCCGGTATCGCCGCTGCCGAGGCGCTTGGTCTCGCTGGTGTCGGTGTCACGATCTTCGAAGCCCACCCGTATCCGGGAGGCATGGTCGGTGGGGCGATCCCCGAGTACAGGCTTCCCCAGGACGAGATCGACAAGGACATGGCGATGCTCGATGAGCTCGGTGTCGAGACCCGATACAACCAGACCGCAGGGAAGGACTTCTCGCTCGAGGAGCTTCGCAAGGACGGTTTCGACCGTGTGTTCGTGGCCGTCGGGGCGCAGCTCCCGAAGTACCTCGGCGTCGACGGTGAGGATGCCGACGGTGTGCTCGATGCGCTGAGTTTCCTGCGCAGCGTTCGCGAGCACAACCCGATCAAGGTAGGGCCGCGGGTGGGTGTCATCGGCGCCGGTGACACCGCCATGGACTGCGCACGTTCAGCCTGGAGGGTTGGCGCCACTGACGTATCGATCATCTACCGCCGGACGATCGATCAGATGCCTGCCGATCTTGAAGAGGTTCACGCCTGTCAGGAAGAGGGAATCACCATCGAGGAGCATGCGAGCCCGTCCGGGCTTCACGTCGAAGGTGGCAAGCTGGCAGGACTTCTCGCGACTCGCACAGAGTACAGAGGAGATCGCGATGCGTCGGGGAGAAAGATCCCGCACGATGTGCCCGATTCTGAGTTCGAGATCCCGCTCGACACACTCATCCTCGCGATCAGTCAGCACTCCCTGCTCGACTTCTTCGGAGACGATGGGCCCTCCCTGACATCCCGGGGTTACATCGAGGTCGATGCCAAGACGTTCGAGTCATCGATTCCCGGTGTCTACGCGGGCGGTGACGTCGCGGGTGACGGGCCTTCATCCATCGTCAAAGCAGCAGCCGATGGCAAGGCGGTGGCAGCAGCCATTGTCGCCGCGATCGGCAGCGGCAGCGAAGACGCGGCCCCCCAGATGACAAAGACCGATGACATGGCCGGCCTCGTCATGCGCAGGGCACATCGCGAGTATCGGGTGCCGACGAAGTTCACGCCACTGACAGTGCGCAACAACTTCAACGAGACAGCACTCGTCTTCACGGCAAACGAGGCCCAGGCCGAGGCAAGTCGATGTGTTGACTGTGACACCATCTGCAGCCTGTGCGTCGGCGTGTGCCCGAACCTCGCGTTGATGACCTACGAATCTGATACGTTCGCCTGGGATCTCCCTACGTTCTCCGTCGATGGCAGAGCACTCGTTGAGACCGGCAATGTGGCGTTCCGTGTGGATCAGCCGTACCAGATCGTGGTGTTGACCGATTTCTGCAATGAGTGCGGGAACTGCGTCACGGCATGCCCAACTTCGGGTAAACCGTACGAGGACAAGCCACGGTTGTATCTCAACCAAGCCGAATTCGATGGTCAGGCATCCAACGCCTTCATGGTGAAGCGTGAGGGTGATGAGGTGACGATCAGCGCACGGTTCGATGATGAGACGCACAGCCTGTCGATCAACGGAACCGTTGAATATGTGTCACCGCTGGTCAAGGCATCGTTCGACGAGGCATTCAACCTGTTGTCCGCATCGCCCGGTGATGCGGTATCGGATGCGGATGAGATCTCTCTCGAGGCAGCCGCCACGATGTTTGCATTGTGGAAGGGGCTCGATACTTCGATGCCGGAGATCCCCGCGGCAAGCGACGGAGGTACAAGGATCGGAGCCCCCACGCTCCCCGCGTCCTCCCTTTAGGGGGGACAAGAGACGAGCGTCAGCGAGGATCGAGGGGGGACCGTGAGCCTGCGAACCCGGTACGCGAGAACCACCGCAAGATCAGTCCCGCAACGCTCGCGGGCTCGCACTCCCCCCTGCATCGCTCCGCTCTGCTGTCGCCCCTGAAGGGAGGACATGCTCCCGTCAGCCGAAGATGCTTTGCAGTAGGACGCATCGGTCGACTCTCGTGTGATCACCAAGGATCTCTGCCAACATCGCTGCCGCAGGTTCGTTTGCGCCCGATACGCTTGCGATCGCCATCACGACCGTGCGTGGCCAGGGATGGCCTTGAGGCCACCGTCGGGATGCAGAAGGATCGTGGCCGCGTGTTCGGGCGAGAGCGTGTCATTCCCGGTGAGCCCCGTCAGAGCGGTGATCCGATCGACACGATGCGCAACAGCCCCAATGGGATGTCCGAGGGCATCTGCACCCACAACCACAATGACCGTGGTCGAACCGCCCGAGATCACAGGTTCGTGCTCAGCGGGAGCCTTGATCAGCATCGACCCCGCCCCATCGGCCTCGACGATAATGTGATCCGCTGAAGTCGACGTGAACAGGTTGTCGATGGTCTCACGACGGAGTCCTGTCACCTTCCCACGGCTGGATCCACAGAGGACGAACAAGGCTGTGCCGGGATCAAGTGACCTCTCGATGTGGACAGCATCATCAGACCAACAGACCGGCTCAGTGACCTGGCTCGCCGCCATCCTCGTCGTCGTGGTGAGTATCACCCTGGCACCTGTCGATGCGAGCTCGCGGCCGAGTATCCCCAGAATCGTGGTCTTCCCGCCAGCTCCCACGATCGAAACCAGCTCCCGCGATCCAAGTCCGATGCGCAGCGACAGCATCGTCGTCATGGAACTGTGTTGTTGAGCCGCACGAGTATTGCTTCAAGGACTCCCCCGCCAACAGAGAGCGATTTGTCCGAAATGTGGTGCACCGCCATCTCGTCGAATCGAGGATCAACGTCTGCGATCTTGAGACCCTTCGCGACGGCGCCGGGCAGAAGCAGGCCTCTCACGGTTCCACCGATCTTCGACCGAACGGCGGTGCCACCCACTTGTCCAAGGACGTCTCCCAGACGAACGGAGTCGCCGAATGTGACATCCCAAGAGAGGTCTCCGTTCACTTCGGCATGGATCACCCTGTCCGCTGAAGCCCCACCGATCATTCCGGGCACACCTGTATTCGGTGCGGCTGGCCCATGCCATATCACGCGACCGAGATCGTGGCCACGCATCGTCTCGACGATCGCGTGGCAGTCCACCCCGGCAGAGAATCCCGGCCCGAGAGCCACAACGAAAGGAGCCTGGCCGGTCTCGGTTCCGAGGTTGCGTTTCGCAAGCCTTGCATCGACGAGCACCGAGACAGGCATGTCGGGAATCTCCGGCGACACGAGAACCGGCACAGCGCCTTTCGGCACCATTGCGATGGCCTCTTGCACAGACCCGACCCTGCTGCCTTCGATGCCTTCGATGATGATGTTCCCTGCTGTGACAGCCGTCGAAAAGGCCACGGTTCGGCGGATCGTGAGCGGTCGTTCGAGTTCGAGCACGATGACGGGGAACCCGACTCGCCTCAGTCGCCAGACGACACCGGAACCGATGTCTCCACCGCCCCGCACGACGACGAGATGATCAGAGAATTCGATCACTTGGTATTGTCAGCGGAGAAGCCGATGATCTCGGACATGATCGAAACTGCCAGCTCTTCAACCGTCTCTGCACCGATGTCGAGACCGATGGGATTGTGTACCCGGTCCAGCGCACGCCCGGCAGCACCGTCGGCATCGAGAAGCCCTCGTGTGCTCCCCCAACGACGCTTGCTTCCCATGACCCCGACGTACCTGGCAGGGGTCTTGAGCAGGAACGGCGTGATCTCCGCGTCGAGGCCGTAGCTTCTCGTGACAACAACAACCGATGTGTTCTCTGTGATCGGATGTGCAGCGACGGCGTCAGGTACAGAGCCGTGAAACCGAATATCTGCGAGTGGCATCGCTTCGGCGGTGACGAGGTCTTTCCGGTCATCAACGGCAACGGTTCGATACCCGAGCCAGTGCGCCAGGTCCACGACGGCCTTCCCGACGTGTCCACATCCGATGACAAAGATGGTGTGTGGGATCATGTAGGTCTCCAGATAGACGGTCATCGTTCCTCCGCACACGCCAGGATCGCCCTGTTGCGGATCGCGTAGTTCGTAATGGTGAAGCCCTGGTTCGTTGTGTTCAAGCGCCGCGAGTGCATCGACTCGAACTGCGGCCTCGACCTCACCTCCACCGATCGTGCCAACGATCGACCCGTCGTCGTGCACGACCATCTTCGTCCCGACATGACGAGGCACCGAGCCTTCGGTCGCGACGATCGTCGCGAGGACCACGCAATGTCCACCGTCGAGCGTCGCGGTCAGGTCCGCAAGGATCCGGTCAGGTCCCACAGAGCTCACGCTTCTTGTAGGGCCCGCCAGACACGCTCAGGCGTGAACGGGATGTTGTTGATCCGGACACCGGTGGCATCGACGATCGCGTTGCGCAACGCTGGGGCGACACCATCCTTCGGGATCTCAGCAATCGCCTTGGCACCGAAGGGGCCACTGGCCTCCATTGTCTGTATGAGGATCGCCTCGAGTTCCGGTACCTCATCGGCCCTATAGATCTTGTACGGCCCGAACCCGGCATTCACCATGCGTCCATCTTCGTCGTAGGCCATCTCCTCGCAATGTCCGTATCCGAGGGCCTGGACCATGCCGCCTTCGACCTGGCCCGAAGCGGTGACGGGATTGATGGGGACTCCACAGTCCACCGCCATGACCAATCGGATCACGGTGACCTGACCCGTGTCGATGTCGACCTCGACCTCGACGAACTGCGCCGCGTACGGTGGAGGGGACTCGGGGGATACATATGAAGCGTTCGCCATGATCTGGTGCTGCCCCTCCTGGTGCAGCGTCGAAAGAGCGATCGTCCCGAGGGTCACGCTCCGCCCGTCAGGCGACCATGCCGCGTTGTCGTATAGCTCGATGAGTGAAGCATCGACATCCAGAACGATCGCTGCACGTTCGCGGATCTGATCCCGCACCTGTTCCGCGGCACGCTTGACGGCCATGCCTGAGATGTAGGTGGTGCTCGATGCATATGCCCCCGTATCGAACGGAGTCATGTCTGTGTCAGACGAATAGATGATCACATCATTGGTCGAGACGCCGACAACTTCTGCTGCGATCTGGGCAAGGACCGTGTCTGATCCTGTCCCAAGATCTGTGGCACCAACGAGCAGGTTGAATGAGCCATCATCGTTGATCTTGAGGCTGGCGCCTCCCATGTCCAACCCGGGGATGGCGGTTCCGTGCATGGCCATCGCAAAACCGATGCCCCGCCGGATGTTCGGGCGGTCGTCCGGCTGGCTCCATGATGGGTCGTTGCGGCGTTCCCAGCCTGCGGCCCGCTTGCCCTGGAGCACTGCCTCTTCCAGCCCGCTGGATGTGACGATCGGCATCGTGCTTGCATCCTGATCGCCCTCGCCGAGCTGTGGCGCGATGTCGAGGGGGTCGCCTACGTTGGTCCAGTTGAGTCGCTTGAACTCGATCACGTCCATGCCGATGGAATCCGCGATGTCCTCCATATGAGCCTCGAGGGCGAAGAGGGCCTGGGGAGCTCCGTACCCGCGGTAGGCGCCGGGCACAGGAATATTCGTGTACGCGACCTTGCAGTCGAAGCGTTTGACGGGGCAGTTGTACGAACTCAGTCCGCGCAGACCACTCACCATCTGGACGGTCAGACCGTGGGTTCCGTATGCCCCGGTGTTCGCAACTATCCGCATCTCCTGGCCGGTGAGTTTTCCGTCTGCATCAACACCCGTCTTGTAGGTGATCGTCTGAGGATGCCTCGTACGGCTGGAAACGAACTCCTCTTCACGGGTGAGTTCGAGTCGAACAGGGCGACCCGTCACGATCGTGAGATGCCCGACGATGTCTTCGATGAGCATCTCTTGTTTCACACCGAATCCGCCGCCGATGCGTGGCTTGATGATGCGGATCTGTTTCACCGGTATGCCAAGAAGCGGGGCGACCATGCGTCGGACATGGAAGGGCACCTGGGTCGATGATGTGATGACGAGCCGTTCGTCGCTGTCCCATCTCGCGATCGCGACGTGTGGTTCGATCGGGGCAGGCTGTACCTGATGCACCCTGAAGGTTTGCTCAAAGACACGATCGGCAGCAGCGAATCCTGTTTCGACATCACCTGTTTCTGCTGTGAGGTGGTGGACGATGTTGCGCGAAGCGTCGTGTGCACCCTCCATGTCCGGCTCGTCATGGATCACAGGTGCACCGTCGTCGATGGCATCGTTTTCATCGAAAACGGCAGGGAGCACTTCGTATGTGACTTCCATCAATTCGATGGCGGCTCGTGCGATTTCCTCGGTGTCGGCTGCGACTGCTGCGACCCGATCACCAACGTACCTGACCTTGTTGTCGAAGCTGACCTGGTCGTATGGCAGAGGGTTCGGATAGCTCTGGCCACCGGACGCGTACCGGACCCTCTCCACGTTGCCATGGTGGAGGACGGCGTGGACACCAGGGAGTGCACGTGCTGCGTTGTCATCGATGGACACGATGCGAGCGTGTGCGTGTGGGCTGTAAAGCACCTTTGCGATCAACGTTCCGGACAGGTCGACGTCATCTGTGAACGCGGGATTCCCCTTGGCGAGCTTGATGGCATCCGTCTTCGTCTCTGGCTGACCGACCACGCGGGTCCGTGGAACATCGTCGTTCAGCACAACCCTCGGTGCGATGTCCGTCAGCGTGTCCCGATCGTGATGCGGGCCATCGTCGCCGACCAACTCTTCGAGATGAGCCACGTCGATACTGTCGGGCTCCTCTCCACGCATGATCGCGGCAATCCGCAGCACTGCGTGTACCGGCCTGAGATAGCCGGTTTCTCGATCGAGAATCCCCGACAGTGCGTCTCGAACATCGTCCTGCGTCGGATCGGGATTGGCGTCGAGGAGGGCTTTCGCCGCGAGGATCATGGCGGGGGTCGAGTAGCCGGACTGGATGGCGCCGGTGTCTATGAATGCCTGCTGGATCGGATGCATCTGTCCTGGGACGGCCAGCCCTTCGACCGTTTCGATCTCGTGGCCATCGGCTTGAGCGGCCAACATGACATCGGAGGATATGAGCGTTCCATCGACGAGGACCGCAGCTGCGCCGGTCTCGCCAGTGCTGGATCCGAAGCGCACGCTGTGGTAGCCAGCCCTCCTCAGAACCGTTCGCAACGATTCATTCGGCTCGCAGACGATCGTCCGCTCGGTTCCGTTGATGGTGAGAGTGATCGTCATGCTCGTTCTCCGCCCGTGACCGCGGCAAGTACCCGGCCGGCCAGAACCGACGCGATCTGTGTCCGATACCCAGATGAACCACGAAAATCTGATGGCGGGTCGAGATCCCCTATCCGGTCGGGTTCCACGATCAGCGGACGAGGTGCCACCCCGGCCATCGCAAGTCGAACAACGCCAGCCGTGTCCCTGTGTGCAACAGCCGTCACGATGGGTCGATCCATGGGAGTGCGAGCGGTCCGTTCAACGGCTGCAACTCCGTTGGAAGCCACAGCAACACTCGTGATGATCGCCCCATCGAGCGACTCCGCATCATCGAGGATCTCCGTGAGGCTGTGCTCTGTCGTCAACCCGGTTCGCGCAAGGGTTACGGTGGCCCCGAACGCGAGAAGCCCAGATAGGAGCTGGCTCTCGGGGTCGGCGGTACCGATGGTGCCTCCGATGGTCGCTGCATTGCGGATCGTATTCGGAGCCTCGCGTCGCGCCAGGTCGCGCAGCACGTCAGGAACCAGATCCGAGTCAACGAGTTCGGCGAGACACGTCGTCGCTCCGAAGCGGACGGCTTCACCGTCAGCCTTGATACCCGAGAGCTCGATTGACTGGAGGTCGACCACCACGAAAGGCGACCCGCCGGCTTCGGCGTTGACCGTCGTGCCACCGGCAATGATCACGGCGTCTGGGCGCGCTGCGAGAACGATTGCCTCGTCGAGCGTGAGCGGCCGGTAGTACTTCGTGATCATGTGGAATCTTCTCCTCTTGAACCCAGCCCGACCATTCTACTGAGGGTGCCGTCGGACGGTCATCGGCCAATGGTACATTCCCCTCATGAGCACACTTCTCGTTCGGCACGCACAGGTTCTTGCCACGATGGACGACAACGGCACTGAGATCGCGGATGGAGGATTGTTCGCGATCGATGGGTTCATCGAGCAGGTTGGCAGCACGGCAGATCTTCCCGAGACGGCCGATGAGGTCGTGGACCTGTCCGGGCATGTGGTGCTACCCGGGCTGATCAACACTCATCATCACTTCTACCAGACCCTCACACGCGCGGTCCCCGGTGCCCAGGACGTCGGCCTCTTCGACTGGCTCAGGACCTTGTATCCGATCTGGGCCCGCCTCACGCCCGAAGATGTGCAGGTCGCTACCCAGCTTGCGCTCGCAGAGATGGCCCTTTCGGGGTGCACCACCTCGTCGGATCACCAGTACCTGTTCCCCAACGGTTCGAGGCTCGACGATCAGATCGCCGGGGCGGCATCGGTTGGCCTGCGTTTCCATGCAGCTCGCGGCTCGATGAGTCTTGGAGAGAGCGATGGAGGCCTCCCGCCCGATTCGGTGGTCGAGGACGAGAATGAGATCCTGTCAGACACTCAGCGTGTCATCGAGGCGTTTCACGATCCGGCCCCGGGCGCCATGACCCGGATCGTGGTTGCGCCATGCTCCCCGTTCTCCGTGACACCAGAGATCATGAGAGAGTCGGCGGCACTTGCCCGCGAGTACGGCGTCCACCTCCACACCCACGTGGCCGAGACTCTTGATGAGGAACAGTTCTGCATCGAGACGTTCGGAAGGAGACCTGTCGAACTCATGGAGGATCTCGGGTGGGTCGGAGACGATGTGTGGTACGCGCACGGCATCTTCATCAACGACGATGAGATCAGTCGTCTCTCCGAAACGCGAACCGGCGTGGCACACTGCCCTTCGTCGAACATGCGGCTCGCTTCGGGCATCGCCCCCGTTCGGCGATACCTGGCATCTGACATGAGGCTTGGATTGGGCCTCGACGGGTCCGCAAGCAACGATGGGAGCCACATGATCGGCGAGGCACGTCAGGCCATGTTGGTGGCCCGCCTCGAAGCATCGCCTTCGATCGAAGGCGGGAGGCTCCTCACGGGCAGGGAGGCGCTGCGCCTTGCCACACGTGGATCTGCTGCTGTGCTCGGACGCGACGACCTTGGTTCGTTGGAGCCGAACAAGGGTGCAGACTTCATCGCCATCTCACTCGATCGCCTTGGATACTCAGGGGCGCTCCACGATCCAGTGGCGGCGGTGGTATTTGCTGCTCCGACCCACGTGGATCACAACTACGTCCACGGTCGCGCTGTCGTGAGCAACGGCGAGCTGGTGGGAGTCGAACTACCGAACCTGGTCGAGAAGCACAACGCCGCCGCCGCACGATTGGTTGGATAGGGAAGCGACCGACGATCACCCGATTGGTCGAGGGCGGCACCGACTACGGTACGACCATGGAATTCGTCGCCGCACACGACCTCGACGAGGCGCTCACAGCGAAGGCTGAGCACCCGGACGCACAGCTCCTCGCCGGAGGGACCGACCTCGCCCAGGCAGCAAGAACCGTCGGCTCACCCCAGATCCGCGCAGCGGGGACCATCGGGGGAAACGTCGGCATGGCGAGCCCAGCGGGTGATGGGTTGCCGTGGATCGCAGCCGCTGAGGCGTCGATCGAGGTCCGATCCAAGGAACGCGGGACCCGCACGATCCCGTGGAACGAGTTCTTCACCGGTGTCAAACGCACCTCCTTGGAACCAGACGAGATCATCACTGCAGTCGTGGTTCCCGAAGATGTCCCAACTGCCCAGGAATTCGCAAAGGTCGGGACCCGCAACGCCATGGTGATCTCGACAGTGAGTTGCACGGTGCTGCGGGACGACGACGGTGTTCGGGTCGCGCTCGGGTCTGTCGCCACGACACCGATGCGTGCAACAGGGGCCGAGGAGATGATCAATGGTGAGTCGACGATCTCGGACTCCGTGCTCGATGAGTTCGCACGCATCGTCTCGCACGAGGTGCGGCCCATCACAGACCACCGATCGACGGAGGCATATCGGAGACACGCCGCCGGTGTGCTGGCCAGACGGCTCGTCGAACGGAGTCTTCGATGAACGTCACAATCACTCTCAACGGCGAGGAGCGGGCGTTCGACGTCTCAGGACATGAGAGCCTGCTCAGCTCCCTGCGGAACGATCTCGATCTCCCCGGGACAAAGGATGCCTGTGAACAGGGCGAGTGCGGGTCGTGCACGGTCATCCTCGACGGCGAATCGGTTTGCTCATGTCTTGTGATGGCTGCGGACGCAGACGGGTCATCCGTGACGACCATCGAAGGGTTGTCCACGGACGAAGACCTCCACCCGATTCAAGAGGCGATGCTGGCTGAAGGTGCAGTTCAGTGTGGGTTCTGCACTCCCGGAATCGTGGTCGCCGGATCGCATCTGCTCGACGCGAACCCTCATCCGACCGAGTCCGAGATCAGGGAGGCCCTCTCGGGCAATATCTGTCGATGCACCGGGTACGGAGCGATCCTCCGTGCATTCGAGACACTGACCGGGGACGGAACATGACGACGCGAGTCACACCCGGGATCAAGGGTGGCATCGGAACCAGCGTGCTTCGACCTGATGGCGAGCCCAAGGTCACGGGGAACTTTGCATACGCATCGGACCTGTCCTCTGAGAACATGCTGTGGGGTGCCACGCTGCGAAGCCCGCATGCCCACGCGCGGTTGAAGAAACTCGACATCGCGCCGGCGCTGGTGATGACCGGCGTTCGCGCCGTACTGACCCAGGACGATGTCCCCGGCAAGCCGTTCTTCGGACAGGAGGAGCAGGATCAGCCCGTGTTCTGCGACGGCACCGCCCGCTACTGGGGAGAGCCTGTCGCCGTCGTCGCAGCCGACAACGAAGAGACGGCACGACTTGCTGCCGCGGCGATCGTCGTCGAGTGGGAGCCCTTGACACCTGTCGACGATCCGGACAAGGCGGCAGATGACGGTCTGATCTTTCGTGAGATGAAGATCCGTCGTGGCGACGAAGCGGCCGTGGGGTCTGTGGTTGTCGAGGGGTTCTACGAGACCGCTACCCAGGATCAGGCTCCCCTCGGTCCGGAAGCCGGCTTCGCGATCCCCGACGGGGAGGGCGGACTTGACCTGTACCTCACGAGCCAATGGATCCACGTCGACCACCAGCAGATCATCGCATGCCTCGACATGGAGCCCGATCGGGTTCGCTGCCATCCTGCAGGGATAGGCGGCGCGTTCGGGTCCCGTGAGGACATCTCGCTCCATATCCATGTCGCCATGCTCAGTCTCGCCACGGGCCGTCCGGTCAAGATGGTGTACGACCGTTCGGAGTCGTTCGTCGGTCACGTCAAACGTCACCCGGCTCGCATGTGGTACCGCCACGAGGCCGATGACGATGGCAATCTCGTGAAGGTGACGGCACGCCTCGTCTTCGACGGTGGGGCGTATGCCCACACAAGCCGTGCGGTGCTCGCCAATGCAGCTTTCTTCACCGTTGGTGCCTACCGGTGTGACAACGTTGTGGTCGATGCGGTCGCAGTCAAGACGAACAACCCGCCGTGCGGGGCAATGCGAGGGTTCGGCGCAGTTCAGACCTGTTTCGGGTCCGAGATGCAGATGGATCGCCTCGCCGAGGCGCTCGACATGGATCCGCTCGACATTCGGAGACGCAACGCTCTTGGTCCAGGTGATCGCCTCGCAACCTCGGGACAGATCATCGAAGGTTCGCTCCCAACCGTTGCCGTGATCGACGCGGTCGAGGCGATTCCGCTACCGGACCCACTCGACGAAGACGACCCGAGACTGCTCCCCGGCGGAACGGGACTGACGACACCGCTCTCATCGGTCGTGCGCGGCGTCGGGTACGCCGTCGGAGTGAAGAACCTCGCCTTCTCAGAGGGATTCGACGACTTCGCCGAGGCAAGGGTGGTGATGACCACGGCGGGTATCGAGGTCCACACTGCTGCCATGGAGGTGGGCCAAGGGCTCATCACCGTGTGCCAACAGATCGCCCGAACCATTCTCGGCACCGATCGGGTCGCCGTGGTCTGGGATGACACCTCCCAGATCGGATCAGCCGGATCCACATCGGCGTCACGCCAGACCCAGATGACGGGTGGGGCCGTCCACGCCGCATCGGTTGGCTTGAGGGACAGGATCATCGCCGATCATGACGGCGACGAACTGCGCGACGACGGCGTCTATCGAAACGGTGAACAGATTGCAACGATCGACGAGATCTGTGCGGCCGGACCCGTGGAGTGCCATGAACGTTTCCGCCACCCTGAGACCTTCGCTCCCGACGAGAACGGCCAGGGAGACGTCCACGCAGGATTCGTGGTCGCGGCCCACAGGGCTGTGGTCGATGTCGACCCTGACTCGGCCTCGTACGAGTCGTTCGCGTCGACACTGCCCAAGATGTCGGCAAGGCCCTCAACCCGCAGGCGATCACGGGTCAGCTCGAGGGAGGCATCATGCAGGGCATGGGTCTCGCGATCATGGAAGAACTAGTCGTCGACAAGGGCGTTATTCTGAATCCCACGTTCACCGACTACCTGATTCCTACCTTCTTGGATGCCCCCGATGTCGAGACCCGGATCATCGAGGAAGGCGATCATTGGGGCCCCTTCGGAGCGAAGGGGATCGGGGAGTCTCCGACGATCAGTTCGACTCCAGCGATCGTCGCCGCCATCGCTGCCGCAACCGGCAAGACCCTGACAAGGGTCCCTGTGCGCCCCGAAGACATCATCGGGCCCACGGCCTCCCTTCAGGGGGGACAGCAGAGCAAAGCGATGCAGGGGGGAGTGCGAGCCCGCGAGCGTTGCGGGGCTCGTGTTGCGGTGGTTCTCGCGTACCGGGCCCCCCTCGATCCTCGCTGACGCTCGTCTCGTGTCCCCCCTAAAGGGAGGACGCGGGAACGGGTCGGTCAGTTCTCGGCCCAGGTCTTCAGGAGGGCGAGGCCTTCCTCGATATCCGAAACTCCGATGCCTGAGTAGGCAAGGCGGATATAGCGGTTCGGCTCATCTTCGAGTTCGCGTCCGAAGTGGACGCGGGACGTGAAGGACACACCGGTCGCGTGGAGCGCCGCACGACGGAAGTCCTCATAGTCATCCATACCTTTGTGTTCCATCAGCTCGGTGACATTGGGGAACAGGTAGAAGGTCGCGTTCGGCACGAATGTATTGATGCCTTCGATCGCATTCAGGCCGGCGGCCGTTGCGTCCCTGCGTGCCTCAAGGGTGTCGAGAATCGCTTGGACCTCGCGCTGGTCCCCCTGGAGACCTGCAAGAGCTCCGTACTGGATGAAGTGGTTCGAGCACGACTCGTCGTTCACGTTGATCTTGGCGATCACGTCAACGATCTCCTTCGGCCCGACACTTGCACCGAGGCGCCAGCCGGTCATCGCAAACTTCTTCGAGAATGTGTACAGCAATACGGTGCGTTCGGCCATGCCGGGCTGCTCCACGAACGAGGTGCTCCTCCCCGAGTAGCGCATGTCGAAATAGGCCTCGTCCGCAAGCACATAGAGGTCGTGTTCGAGCACGAGCTCCGCGAGGCGCTCGTGCTCCTCGGTCGAACACTCTGCGCCCATGGGATTCTGGAGATCGTTGAGGATCAACAGGCTTGTCCTGTCTGTTATCCCCTCTTCGATCGAGTCGAAGTCGATCGCGAAGTTCTCCGCTCCCTCGACGTACCCGTAGGGGACGGCGACTCCGCCGTTGAACTCGATCTGTGACTCGTAGATCGGATAACCCGGATTCGGGTAGAGCACCTCGTCTCCGGGGTTCATCATGGTCAGGATGAACTTGCCGATTGTCGGCTTCCCTCCGGGTTGGATCACGACGTTCTCTGCCGCGTAATCGGTGCGGTGGGACAGAGCGACGTCACGGGCAACGGCCTCTCGCAACTGTGGAATACCCGCATTCGGGCAGTACCCGGTCTTCCCATCGGCGATTGCCTTCTGTGCCCCATCGACCACGGTCGAAGGTGTGGGGAGATTGATGTCTCCGAGATGGAATGGGAAGACCCTGTTCCCCTCGGAGGCAAAGGCTCCAGCTTCGGCCGAGACCTCAAAGGCAGTCTCGGTACCAAGGTTCGCAATCCGGTCTGCGATACGCATGTCTGTGGTTCTCCTTCTACTCGATATTCAGATCGGCGGCATTGACGATGCTCGGAGCGGCATGTGGGGTATCGCCGGACAGGAACGGCAGCACGTCGTCGCTGTCCCACAGCGGGTAGCCCTGAACCATCGCGGCAACGTTTGCCGCGGCGAGGGTCGCCATCCCTTCACGGGTCCACCTGGTCGCAGAGGCGATGTGGGGAACAATGACGACGTTATCGAGATCGGCGAGTCCCGGCATCATCGCCGGCTCGTCCTCGAACACGTCCAAGCCTGCAGTGAACTGGGGATGTGTTCGACAGTGAGCGACGAGAGCGGCCTCGTCAATGACCGGTCCGCGGCTCGTGTTGACAAGGATGGCATCGGGCTTCATCTCCGCCAGTCGTTCGGCGTTGATGAGGTGATGGGTGGTTTCGTCGAGAACCGTGTGCACGCTGACGACATCCGAGACCCTCAACAGTTCCTCGATCGTCTCTGTGCGTCTGGCCGTTACACCATCCTCGCCGCGCTCAGCGAGGAACTCGGAGTAGTCCGATACGTACCGCTCGAGCGACTCGTTCGGGTGGAGGTCGAAGTAGACGAGGTTCATCTTGTGTCCTTCAACCATCATCCGACCGTACGCAGCACCGATGCGGCCCGCACCGATGACTCCGACAGTGCCGCCGTGGAAGCGCATGCCCATGAACATTGCAGGAAGCCATCCGTGATACTCACCGCCTCGCATGAAACGGTCGGCCTCAGCGATCCGGCGGCCGGCGGAGAAGGTCAGAGAGATCGCCATCTCGGCTGTCGTCTCTGTCAGGACGCCCGGCGTGTTTCCGACCGGAATGCCAGAAGCGGTCGCGCCCGCTACATCGACATTGTTGTATCCAACCGCGTAGTTCGAGTAAACCCTTCCGCCTGCTGTGGCAAGAACATCGAACAGCTCGGCGTTCCAGGTCTCGGTCAATTGCCCGATGACCCCATCACAGGATTCGCCGATCCGTTCACTGATCTCGCCGAACGTGAGCACCTGGTCAGATGTGCAGATCTCCACACGACAGTCAGATGCAGTCAAGACATCGAGCCACCTGGTGCCCGGGAGCTCCTTTGTGACGATCACTCGGTGATCGCCGTCCGGGTTGTGAATGATCCACTGTTTGGGAGTCATCGTGTGTCGCTTTCCCAGTGCCGGGGGTGCCGAAGCATCCCCGGCCTGATACGTCGGGCTCGGTCTACATCGTGAGTGCCATGACCGCCTTCTGAACATGCAGCCGATTCTCGGCCTGGTCGAACACACGGCTCCAACGACCGTCGATGACATCGTCTGTGACCTCGATGTTCCGGTCGGCAGGGAGCGGGTGCATGTAGATCGCATCCTCTTTGGCCATTTCCATGCGGCGCGGATCAACGATCCAGTCCGTGTAGTTGTCCGAGATCTTCGCAGACTCATCGAGGTCAGACGTCGTGAGCATGGAACCCCATGCCTTGGCATAAACAACATCTGCGCCGGCCATACCCTCTTCGAAGTCCTCGACGATCTCAAACGAGCCATGGAACTTCTTGGCGTTCTCCTCAGCCTGGGCAACGATCTCTGGCATCAGCTTGAACTCAGGTGGACGCGTCAGACGCACGTTTGCTCCGTATCGAGTCATGAGCAGGATGAAGCTCTGGGGAACGCTTATCGGCTTCTGGTAGCTCGAGGCGTATGCGTAGCTCATGTTGATGGTGAGCTTTCGGGGGTCACCCTTCTGCTCGATGATCGTAAGCAGATCCGCGAGTGCCTGATGGGGGTGGTACCAGTCGCACTGCATGTTGAGAACAGGGGTTCGGCTTGCATCTGCGACGGCGCGGATGTATTCGTTACCGATTCCCCAGTCAACCTGCCGGATCGCGATGCCATCGTTGTAGCGGCCCAGGATGTCACCGATCTCTTTCCATGTGTCACCGTGGCCGATCTGGGTGCTTGTGGAATCGAGGAACATCGCGTGGCCACCGAGCTGTGCCATTCCTGCTTCGAAACTCGCCCTGGTCCGTGTGCTCGCGAAGAAGAACAGCATCGCAAGGACCTTGTCTCGGAGCAGTGCATGCGGCTCGCCGAGGGCTCGACGACGTTTGAGGTCGAGGGCGATGTCGATCACCGTGTCGAGTTCGTCCTTCGTCCATTCCTGGGTCGTGATCATGTCGCGACCGTGCAGATGCGTCTGCATCAATTGCTCCTTTGTTTCTCGTTGGTGGAGTTCACGGGTTCATGCCCCGCTTCTCCTTCTGATGAGCCTGAACCTGATGAGGTCATCGCGGAAATACGACGTCCCCCTCACGATTGGTTTGTTGTTCTGGTCGAAGCCGATCTCGTCGAACGAGACAGCCAACGTACCGGACTCGACCCCGAGCTTCTCTGCCGTTTCTGGATCGAGGGACACGGGGATGATCTCTGAGAGGTAGTGAATGAGCGTTCGGTTGCAGTGACGCTCGATGAACTCGTACACCGGGACCGCCTCGTCTCCGGCGTAATCCGATTCGGTGAGGATGCGGCTCGGGATGCGGTTGACCGTCAACATCACGGGATCCTCGTCCTCGAGGAAGAGCTTCTCGATGACGAGCACAGAATCATCTTCGTCGAGTTCGAGCGCTTCGGCGGTATGTGGATCCGTTTGGATCTGGGACGCTGTGAGCACGCGAACCGATGGCACATATCCGTGATCCTCGAGCACCTGTTCGTATGACCAGATGTCCTCGAGCCTCGACTTGATCTGGAGTCCCTGCTCGCTGACAAAGGTACCTGCACCCTGACGGCGGTAGATCGTGCCCTCGTGCTCGAGACGACTCAGGGCGTCGCGAACGGTCGTGCGGCTCACCCCGAGGTCGCTGGCGAGTTCCACCTCGGGCGGGATCCGACCATCTTCGAATCCCTCGCTCGCGATACGCTCCTTTATGTGGGCTTTCACCTGATCAGTGAGTGATGGGTTGCGTGTGATCATCGGAACCGTTTCGGATCGCATAGGGTCATCATGTCGTATTATAGTAGGACCAATACACGCAGGCCAACCTTAGGAGTTCACGCATGCGCAGCTTCGTCGGACGCGACATTCTCTCGCTCAAAGAGTTTGAGCGGAACGAGTTCTTCCACCTCTTCGAGATTGCAGACCGCCTCGAGCCGATCGCACGGGAACGCCGGAACACTGATCTCCTCTCCCACAAGACACTGGTAACGGCGTTCTATCAGCCATCCACTCGCACACGCCTCGCCCATGAGGCCGCAATGCATCGTCTTGGCGGTCATGTCACTGGGTTCTCCGATGCAAAGATGACTCGCGCAGGCGACTTCTATCAGGAGTCGATCAAGGACACGGTCCATATGCTCGAGTACTACGGCGACGTCCTGGTCATGCGCCACTTCGAGCAGGGTGCCCCCCACGAGGCAGCCAAATGGGCTTCGATCCCCGTCATCAACGCTGGCGACGGCTGGGGCGAGCACCCGACACAGGTCCTCACTGATCTGTACACCGTGCTCAAGGAGAAGGGGACGCTCGATGGGCTGACTTTCGTTGCCATCGGCGATCACCGCATGCGCACGATGCACTCCCTCGGATACGCACTCAGCCAGTTCGACGCCGAGATGGTCATTCTCTCCCCAGAGGAGATGGCCCCTCTCCCTGAGTTCCTCGCAGAACTCGACGAGAAGGGCACGAGCTATCGGACCGTGGAGCACATCGACGATGTCATCGGTGAAGCTGATGTCATCTACATGGAACCCGTGATCCAGCCGGATTACACGATCCCCGTCCATGAGAGGCCTGACGACTACGGAGTCACACCGGACAACTACAAGATCACCCAAGAGGTCATGTCCAGAGCCAAGGGTGACTCGATCATTCTCCACTCGCTCCCCCGCATGGACGAGCTCCTGCCTGAGGTCGATGATCTCAAGCACGCCAGGTACTGGCAGGAGGCTTACAACGGCGTTGTGATGCGCATGGCTCTCATCTCGTCGGTCCTCGGAGCCTGGGAGTAATGCCAAGACTCGTTATCGCCATTGGCGGCAACTCACTGATCCCGGACGGTGACCACCAGACCGTCCAGGATCAGTATGCCGCTGCGGCCGAGACCGACGACCACATTGCTGCGCTTGTCGGGCAGGGATGGGACGTCGCGATTTCTCACGGAAACGGACCTCAAGTCGGATTCATCCTTCGTCGATCCGAACTTGCGAGTAATGAGCTCCACGAGGTCCCTCTCGATTACTGCGGGGCAGACACACAGGGCGCAATCGGTTACATGCTTCAGCAGAACCTTGTAAACGACTTCCGCCAGCTCGGCATCGACAAGAGTGTCGTCACCGTTGTGACCCAGGTCGAGGTGGATGCAGGAGATCCGGCGTTCGGCAACCCGGCCAAGCCGATCGGCTCGTTCATGGAGAAGGAAGAGGCAATGCGTCGGCGCGACGAAGAAGGTTGGGACGTCCTCGAGGACGCCGGCCGCGGCTGGCGCAGGGTCGTCGCCTCTCCCCAGCCGATGCGGATCGTCGAACTCGACGTGATCCGCGGGCTGCTCGACTCCGGTGTCGTCACCATTGCGGTCGGTGGAGGCGGTATCCCCGTTGTCGAGAACGAAGATGGCGACCTCGAGGGGATCGCTGCGGTGATCGACAAGGATCTGGCATCGGCACTGCTCGCCAACCAGGTCGACGCCGACCTGTTGCTCATCTCGACAGCTGTCGAGCAGGTCGCCCTGAACTTCGGCACACCCGAACAGCGCTGGGTCAGCGAGTTCACACTCGAAGAGGTGAAGCAGTACCTCGATGAGGGCGGGCACTTCGCGGAGGGCTCGATGGCCCCGAAGATGCGTGCCGTTGTGCAGTTTCTCGAGGGCGGAGGCAAGGAAGCTCTCATCACCAACCCTGCGAATCTCGAACGAGCCATGGCAGGTGAGACCGGCACCCGGATCGTTCGATGACAAACGTTGTCGGACTGACCTGTGTGATCTGTCACAAGATGTATCCGGCGGACTACGCGCGATATATCTGCCCGGACCACGGTAACGAGGGCATTCTCGATGTCGGGTACGACTACGAGCGCATCGGCGCGACCTTCACGCGCGAGACCCTCGCGGCGGACCGCGATCGCACAATGTGGAGGTATCGACCGTTGCTGCCAATCGCCCATGACGCTGCTGTCCCCCCGCTCACGGTCGGCGGAACACCAATGTACGACGCTGCACCGCTCGCAGCGAAGCTTGGCCTCACCAAGGTGTGGGTCAAGGACGAAGGCCGTCAGCCGACAGCCTCGCTGAAGGACCGAGCCTCCGCGATGGCCATCGTGAAGGCACAGGAACGTGGAGCCGAAATCGTGACGACCGCATCCACAGGGAACGCTGCAGCGGCCCTGGCGGGCCTCGCAGCCAGCGTGGGTCAGGCAAGCGTGATATTCGTTCCGGCATCCGCACCCGAGGCGAAGGTCGCCCAACTCCTCGCATACGGATCGACCGTTGTTCTCGTCAACGGCACCTATGGCGACGCGTTCGACCTCTGCATGGACGCATCAGCTGAATACGGCTGGTACAACCGCAATACCGGCTACAACCCTTTCATGACCGAAGGGAAAAAGACCGCCGGTCTCGAGATTCTCGAAGATCTCGAATGGAAAGTACCCGACGCGATCTTCGTCAGTGTGGGTGACGGATCGATCATCGGCGGTATCCACAAGGCCGTGAAGGATTCGCTCGCCCTCGGATGGATTGATCGCCCACCGCGCATATTCGGCATCCAGGCAGCAGGTAGCGATTATCTGGTTCAGGCATTCGAGAGTGGCGAGGACGTGCTTACAAAATCACCGATATCCGCCGACACGATCGCAGACTCCATCAGCGCTGATCTGCCCCGTGACCGTGTCAAGGCCATGGCTGCGGTCACTGAGACCGGGGGCTCGTATCTCCGGGTCTCGGACGATGAGATCCCTCGCGGCGATTCCGACCCTGGCCCGTGGCTCTGGTGTGTTCGCCGAACCGGCAGGAGCCGCCCCGTATGCCGGCCTCGTCGTCGCCGTCGAACAAGAGCTCATATCATCGAGCGACAGCGTTGTACTGCTCGCGACCGGGAGCGGGCTCAAGGATGTCGCGTCGGCAATGAAATCCGTAGCCGCCGCCGGAACAGAACCAATTCGTGTCGATCCGAATCTCGACGCGCTCAAGGCAGCTTTCAACAATTGAAAGGATCATCAGCCATGATCGACCTCACCGTCAACGAATCTGTTCTCGCAGCTGCCGTCAAGCAGGCGAAGGAACGCGAATTCAAGATCCCAACCTTCAGCCAGATGCGGGACCCGAACCTGATTCCAGAAGACATCAAGACTCGCCTCGGCAGCGTTGGATTGTGGGATCTCGACCCCCTCAATCTGTACCGCATCACGTGGCACAACGAACCGAAGCCGTCAGGCGGCGGGTTCGGCGGAGTGAACTACTTCGAGGTCCCTTCCGAGATCAGTGGCGTTGGCGCTCGAATCATCATCTTGGAGGGCAAGTGGTTCCCAACCGGTGCACACAAGGTCGGCGCGGCGTTCGGATGTCTCGCTCCTCGCTTGGTCAGCGGCCAGTTCAATCCCGTAACCGAGAAAGCTGTCTGGCCCTCGACAGGTAACTACTGCCGCGGTGGTGCGTATGACTCGAACCTCCTCGGGTGTGAGTCGATCGCCATCCTCCCCGAAGGAATGAGCGCAGAGCGGTTCGAGTGGCTCGAGAGCGTGGCCGGAGAGATCATCAGGACACCTGGTACAGAGTCGAACGTCAAGGAGATCTTCGACAAATGCAACGAGCTTCGGGCATCCGGGCAGGATCTTGTCATCTTCAACCAGTTCGATGAGTTCGGGAACTACTTGTGGCACTACTCGGTCACTGGCCCGGCAATGGCCGAGGTCCTCAGCGAGGTCATGGGTCCAAACGATCGGTTCGCCGGAGTGACTTTGACGACGGGTTCGGCGGGAACGATCGGATCAGGTGACTACCTCAAGCAGGTCTACCCGAACTCCAAGATCGTGGCAGGTGAAGCAACCGAGTGCCCGACGATGATCTACAACGGGTTCGGTGAACACCGGATCGAAGGGATCGGTGACAAGCACATTCCGTGGATCCACAACGTACGCAACACCGACATGGCGATGGGTATCGACGATGAGTCCTCGGTCAGCCTGATCCGCTTGTTCAATGAACCGGCAGGCCACGAGTACCTGGCCGCCCAGGGCGTATCGACGGAATTCATCGAGAAGCTCCCGCTGCTCGGTATCTCCGGTGTGGCGAACATGCTGATGGCCATCAAATTCGCCAAGTGGTACGAACTCACCGGTAACGATGTCGTGTTGACGGTCGGAACCGACTCGATGGATATGTACGGATCACGGTTGGCTGAGATGAACGCAGAGCGCGGCGAGTTCACGACGCTCGACGCTGCAGGCACCTATCACCGCCATCTGATGGGCCAGGGCCTCCAGCACGTCCAGGAGCTCGGCTACTACGACCGCAAGAGGATCCACAACCTGAAGTACTACACGTGGGTTGAGCAGCAGGGCAAGACCTATGACGAGATCCAAGCCCAGTGGTACGACCCTGATTACTGGACGGGTATCCAGGCAATGGTCGACCCGATCGATGAGCTCATCGAGGCTTTCAACGCGAGGATCGAGAGCTGAAAGGCAGGGTTTACGGTTTACAGTCGACGGTTCACAGTCAGCAAGTTTCCGGAACCGTAAGCCGTAGACCGTGAACCGTGAACTGTGAACCGTTTGTCTTCCTTTGACGCTCTGTCAAGCGTTTGAGTATTGTTGGATGAACCAGAATCGGGAGGTACACCCATGTCGGAAACGGTACGGGCAGCTCTTGTCCAGTCGACGTGGACGGGCGACTACGACTCGATGCTCGAGACCAACATCGGGTATGCGCGAAAGGCAGCCAGCGACGGCGCGCGGGTCCTCTGCTTCCAGGAGATCTTCACGGGACCGTATTTCTGCAACGTGCAGGATCATTCTTTCTACGATCTTGCCGAGCCGATTCCCGACGGACCAACGGTGACGGCAATGACGAAGGTTGCCAAAGAGACGGGCATGGTGCTCGTCGTGCCGATATACGAGCGAGTGGATGAGGGCACGTTCTACAACACGGCTGCCGTCATCGACGCAGACGGGTCGCTTCTTGGTCTCTATCGAAAGACACACATCCCACAGGTTGAGGGTTTCTGGGAGAAGTTCTACTTCCGGCCGGGGAACCTCGGATATCCGGTATTTGAAACGGCCGTCGGCACTATCGGGGTCTACATCTGTTACGACAGGCACTTCCCGGAGGGCTGGCGTGAACTTGGGCTCAAGGGAGCCAAGATCATCTTCAATCCGTCGGCGACGACCCGCGGGCATTCGATGTACCTCTGGCAACTGGAGCAGCCTGCCGCCGCCGTTGCGAACCAGTACTTCGTCGGCGCTATCAACCGGATCGGTTCCGAAGATCTCGAGGACACCGACTACTACGGATCGTCCTATTTCGTCGATCCTCGGGGGCAGATCGTCGGAGACACTGCATCAGACACCGAGGACGAAGTCGTCATACGGGACCTTGACATGTCCGAGATCGAGGCAGCACGAAGACATTGGGCCTTCTACCGGGACCGCAGGCCAGAGGTGTACGAAGGCATTGCCGCGTCATGAACGATTGCACTGTCGAGTTCGTGATCGAACCCTTCTCAGAGGGTTCGCCCGGACCCCATGTCATGGCAGGGATCGCGGCAATCGAGACACAGGGTCTCAGCGTGTCGATGGGTCCCTTCGGTTCGACCGTCACCGGTGAGGTCGATGAGGTGTCTGGTGCCATCGGGCTGATGGTTGCCGCTGCCGCGCAAGATGGTGCTGACCGGGTACTCGTCGAGGTGGTGATCGACAAGACATGAAGACATCGTCGCACCCTCTTGCGCGAGCGATCGAGCCGCTCGTTGATGCGATCGGTGGAACGGTCATCCTCCCGGAAGAGATCGAGGGTGGCGATATCACGATCGAATGGGAAGGCGAACCAGCGATCGGTGTCAGGATCGCAGGCATCGTCTCGCTTGAACGTCTCGTGGCAACGGTCGAACGTCAACTCGGGTCGCCGTTGGCCGAGCTCGACCGTGCGGACAAGCAGCGCGCCGTGCGGATGCTCAATGAGCGAGGTGCCTTCCGACTTCGGAAGTCAATCGAGGACGTAGGCACAGCCATGGGGGTGAGCCGCATCACCATCTACAACTACCTGAGCATCACGAACGCTGATCGATGATCGGTCTCTCCGGTCGTCGGTAGATGAGCGCAGCTCTCGTTCAGTCTGCAGCAACTCCTGCCATCATCAACCCGACTTCCTCACGGGTAGCAGTGTTCGGATCAACAATGCCCATGATCTTCCCCTCATAGAGGACCGCGATCCGGTCTGACAAACCGAAGATCTCGTCGAGATCCTCCGAGATCATCAGGATCGCTGTACAGGCGTTCCGGTGCTCGATCAGCTTCGCCTGAATGAACTCAGCATCCGTGAGGACATTGCGCTTGTCGATCAGCCTGCGATGGATGTACTCAGCAGCACCGATATCGACTCCCCTGGTGGGCTGGGAAGCGACAAGTACCGTTGGCGAAGAGGACAATTCCCTCGCCATGATCACCTTCTGGATGTTCCCACCCGAAAGGGAACCGCACGACGTCTCGAGTGAAGGAGTACGTATGTCGAATGCTTCGACGAGTTCTCGGGTGTGATTCTTGATCGTGTCGAAGTCGAACAGCCCGCGCTTCTTGAAATCCTCACTCGCATGGTCGATGAGCAGTAGGTTCTCCCAGACCGTGAAGTCCGCTATCGCGCCTTCCTTCATTCGTTCCTCGGGGACATATGCGAGGCCAGCCTCGCGAACCTTGTTCGGTTTCGCTCCGGTCACATCGACGTCAGCGACTTTGATCGTGCCGCTTTCGGGTGTGCGCATACCAGCAATCGTCTCAGCCAACTCCCTCTGTCCGTTTCCCGAGACGCCAGCGATACCGAGGATCTCGCCGCGCCTGACGCTGAGATCGAGATGGTCAACCACGACAAGTCCTCTGTCGCCCATGATCGTGAGATCTGTGATTTCCAGGGCGACTTCGCCTGGTTCAGCAGGCAGCTTGTCCGGGGTGAGCGTCACGGCTCGGCCAACCATCATGTTCGCAAGGCTCTCACGAGTGGCGCCCTTGACAGGAATCTCTCCGGTCACGGCACCGTGGCGAAGCACGGTGATCCTGGTACTCAGCGCGAGCACCTCGTGGAGTTTGTGGGAGATGAAGATCAGCCCACGTCCGTCGTCAGTGAGCTGGTGCAACGTTGTGAACAGCTGATCCACCTCCTGGGGTGTAAGCACAGCCGTCGGTTCATCGAGGATGAGCAATCGGGCGTCCCTGTAGAGCGCCTTGATGATCTCAACCCGCTGGCGTTCACCAACCGAGAGCTGCCACAACAACGCGGATGGATCGAGATCCAGTCCGTAACGGTCAGCGAGCTCGAGGATCCGCTTCGATACAACATCGAGATCTGTGAGGAACCCTCGACTCGATTTGAGGCCGAGCGCCACATTCTCCGCGACCGTCAAGGTTGGAACCAGCATGAAGTGCTGGTGGATCATTCCGATCCCGTGTTCGATCGCAACCGTTGGACTCTCGAGTGTCACGACCTCACCGTCGATGAGGATCTCTCCTTCATCAGCCGGGTACAGGCCGTACAACACCTTCATCAGGGTGCTCTTGCCAGCACCGTTCTCACCGAGCAGCGTGTGCACTTCGCCCGCGTACAGATCGAAGTCGACGTTGTCGTTCGCGACGACACCGGGGAATCGTTTGGTGATTCCCCTCATCTCGAGCATCGGTCCGGATGTACCCGTCACACGCCTCTCCTGGTTTTGGGGTGGGGGATCTTGCGATCCCCCACCTGGTTTCTTCTCAACCTCCGGACTTGATCAATTCGATCGCGTCGTCCGCAAGCTTCTTCACGTCAGATGGAAGGTCATAGCCATCGTTGTACTCGATGACCAGTCCGTCGTTCGCAAACGTGATGCTGAGCAGCTCGCCACCGAGCTTCCCATCCTTCACGTTATTGACCATCTCTTCGAGGATGCCTTCCCAGTGGTAGACCTGGGATGCGACCACGATTTCAGGTGCAAGGCTCGTCTGGTTCGCCTGGGTACCGAACCACAGGACGCCTTCGGTTTTTGCAACCCCAACTGCCCCAACGACCATCTGGGCTGTGCCAGACAGTACATCAGCACCGTTACCGATGAGCGATGTTGCAGCCTCCGATGCGAGTGCAACGTCACTGAACGAGTCGATGTAGTTGACGAGGACATCCGCACCAGGATTCTGGATCAGAGCGCCAGCTTTGAACCCGTCAACATAGAGCTTGGCATCGCCAACCTCGATCGGGCCAACGATTCCAACGACGCCGCTGTTCGAAAGCGCTGCCGCCATGATTCCCATGACCCTGCCGCCCTGATCGGAGGCAGCTTCGTATGAGTACACGTTCGGCAGACCGAATGTGTCAGCCGACGTGCCCCACGCAAAGGAGATCTCGGGGAAATCGGGTGCGATCTCCTGGAGTGATCCTCCGTACTGCGATCCGTGAGCAATCACGAGGTCGTAGCCGTCAGACGCATAGTCACGAATCGCAACCGCAGCATCATCAACGACGAACGTCCCGTCAGTGATCGCGACCTCAGACACGACACCTGAATCCTTGAGCAGGTTTGCTGCGTCAACGATCGATTGGGTAAATGCCAGATCGTTCGATGCCGACGGTGCCACGATCGCGATCCTGAAACCGCCGTCACCGGAGTCATCACTGCTCCCGCACGCTGCTGCAACGAGTGCGAACACCGCCAGCAGAACGAGTAGCTTCATGTTTCTCTTCTTCAATTTTCCTCCTCTATGTATGGGTCGTACGCCGACCCCTATTGTCCTCTCGTGAATGGCTTGGTCAACGCTGCGGGCGCCCGAAAGCGCCTCGCAACAAAGGCCAACGCGAGAATCGTGATTATTGCGGGTGCCATCGCCGCCAGGTTCGAGAGGTCCCGCGGGATGATCTCGAGAGTCTTCAGCTCCAGCACGAGGGCGTTGACAAACCCGAACAGCAGTGCTCCCAGCATGATGCCCACAGGCCTGAATCCGCCGAAGTAGACGAGCGCGATCGCGATGAATCCAGCTCCGTTGGTGAGGTTCTGCTGGAAGATGCCCAGTGATATGGCAAGAACGCCCCCAGCGATTCCGGCGAGCGATCCCCCGATCAACTGCGTCGAGTATCGAACCCGGGCCACGCTGACGCCAAGTGTGTCTGCTGCGTCTGGGTACTCGCCGACAGCCCGGATGTTCATCCCGAATGTCGTACGGTTGATGACGAATGCGCTGAACGGAATGGCAGCGAACGCCATGTAGATGACGAGGTTGTGCTGGAACAACATCTCCCCGATATACGGGATATCGGCGAGAATCGGTATGTCGAGCGGCGGGAATGTGTCGATGGGTATCGGTGTGCCAACGAGCTTCTGGAAGAGAAGGTCACTCATCCCAAGTCCGAAGAGGTAGATGCCAATACCGCTGATGCCCTGTTCGGCCTTCAACGTCACGGCGATCACTGCCGATGCGAGACCGAGAATCAGGCCGGCGATTGCCGCCGCGACAAGACCCAGCCAGACGTTTCCTGTCTTGAGAACCGCGTAATAGCCGGCGAATGCGCCAAGCAACATGATCCCGTCGACGCCGAGGTTGAGCACGCCGCTTCGTTGGCCGTAGGTCTCGCCGAGTGAAGCAAGGAGGAGTGGCACCGCAAGACGGATCGCTGAGCCGACAACTGCGACGAGAACCGCAATTGTAAAGACCTCACTCACGAGGAGTCCCTGTTTTCGAACGACTCTGTGCCTCGAGGAGCGGGGTCGTATACCGAGCCGAGCGCGGTCGCGTCATCACCGCCCGGCATGCTGCCTTCGTGGACGATCTGCTCATCTCGTCCGTCAGACGACAGCAGCTTGGCGCGATACCGGTCTGCAGCCACAACGAAAATGACGACAAGTCCGTTGAGTGCAACGATCAGGGCAGAGGGAACCTGGACGGCACGCTGCAACGCTTGGCCACCGACGATGAGGCCACCGAACAGGAATGAAGCAGGAACGGTCCAGAGCGGATGGAGGCCACCGAGCAGCGCAGCAACGATGCCGTTGAACCCGGCACCCCCTGTGAACCCGAGCGTGGACCCATCGGTAACCATCCGATGGCTCTCGCTCCCGAACACGAGGACCGCACCGGCAAGCCCGGCAAGGGCCCCGGACATCGTCAGAGCGATCGTGATCGTGCGACGAACGGGAATGCCTGCGTACCGTGCAGCGTGCTCGGAGAGGCCCACGGCGCGGAGCCGGAATCCGAACGGGGTCCGCCACAACAGGTAGTAGGCCGCGATCGCACACAGGACCGCAAGGACCGGGCCGATATGGAGGCGGTCGCTGCCGAACAGGAGCGGGAGATCGGCAGACTCGACAAGACGCTCGGTTTGGGGAATGCGAGTGCCGCGCTCGATCTCGGCCGGGTCGATCAGCGGGCCGCGCAGAAGGTAGCTCATCAACTGAACAGCAACGATGTTCAGCATGATCGTGCTCAAGATCTCGTTGACCTGGAAGTAGGCCTTGAGCGAGCCAGGGATCCACCCCCACAGCGCCCCTCCGATGACCCCCGCAACGAGCACCGTCGGGATCATGACGAACGATGGCATCTCGGGCAGATACAGCGCAGCCATCGTTGAGAACAAGCCGCCAAGCACCATCTGGCCCTCTGCACCGATGTTGATCACGTTCGCCCGGAACGCTATGACGATGCCAACGCCGACGAACAGCAACGGAGTGGCCTTGAGGATCGTTGCGATCAAGGCATCGCCCGAACCGAACGCACCGACAAGCATCTCGCTGTAGCCCTCTATCGGGTTCGCACCGAGAAGGAGAAGCATGATCGCCCCAAACAGCAGGGCCGCGAAAACAGCAAGAACCGGGATGCTGTAGGCGAGGATTCGACGCTGCTGTTGGGTGAGGTCAAACGTCATATCACGTTTGACCAGCCATATGATGTGATGCTCGCACCTCCACTCGCACCCGAAGGTTCGCCGGATCTTGACGGGAAGTCAAATAGAGCGTCACTAACCAACTCAGCGGTCTGTGCTCGCGTGTGTCCGTCGGCGTATCGGCATCTCGCGTCGGACCACTCCGCTCGTCCTCTGTATTTCGATCGGCGATCGTGTCTGTGGAGCCGTACCTCGGATTGACTTCATCAGAAGAGAGTGTGGCCGACGTCCCGCGGTGTGCTGCACGGTCGATGAGGTGCGCAAGCTCATCAACACGGTGCTCGGCCGCAATGTCAGAGTCGAGGACGGAGCGGAGCGGATCGACGAGACGCTTGATGGCGTAGAGCAGGTCACCGGGTACAGCGTCCTCGGATGCGATCGCAGTTCCGAGCGGCAACACAATCAAAGAGGCGACAATGAGAGCAGGCACACGCAGCCGCCACCGCGGTGCCACCGTGCCATGGGTGATGCCACCAACCGTGTTGAGTGCCGCCCTGATCGATGCTTCGTGCATCTGTTTCGTCGTGGCACCCATTTCAATGGCGAACGCCGAACGCATTCTCTCTCGCTTGATGGAAGAGACGCCGTCGAAGGTTGCGATTTGACGGGCACGAGGATTTCGGGTTGCAAATGGAGTGAATACGACCGCTCGACGGTTAACGTCCTGCTCGCCGCACCGGGCGGAGGCCAGCGCAACCATCTCTTGATGATGCCGCTACCCCGATGATCAACGGCTCAGATTCTCACCCGGTTGGACTGCCTCTTCCCACCGACTCCCGACCGCAGAGGCGATAGCCGGTGGACGGGAGCGAGAAGGCAAACCAACAACTCGCCATGGGTTAGGAATCAACATGACTACCACTTTCTCTCAACTCGGGCTGCCCACCGCGCTCGTCAAGACACTTGACAAGCAGGGCTTCACCGAACCGTTCCCCATACAGACCGCAACCATCAGAGACGTTGCGGACGGCAGGGACGTCACAGGTCGAGCCCCAACAGGCTCAGGCAAGACTCTTGCCTTCGGACTCCCGATCCTCGCAACCGTCGGTCAGGCACGACCGAATCGTCCCAGGGCTCTCATCCTCGCCCCTACCCGTGAGCTTGCAGAGCAGATTCGTCGCGACCTCGCGCCTTACGCCAAGGCGATGCACCGACAGGTGTTCGCCATCTACGGTGGCGTCCGCTATCAGGCCCAGAAGGACTGGATGCGTAGAGGAGTTGACGTACTCGTAGCAACCCCGGGACGTCTTGAAGATCTGATCGAACAGGGATCCGTTGACCTGAGTGAAGTCAACATCGTTACCGTCGATGAAGCAGACCGTATGGCCGACATGGGATTCCTTCCCACCGTTCGTCGCATTCTCAATCAGACGTCTGAGAACCGTCAAACGCTGTTGTTCTCCGCAACACTCGACGGCGATGTGGCCGTGCTCATCCGGGAGTACCAGAACGACCCTGCCCGGCACGAGGCCGGGACCGTGGAATCGGACACCATAGATGCAGAACACCACTTCTGGCTCGTAGAGCAGGACGAGAAGGTGCAGCACACGGCGAACATCATCGACATGGCGAACCGCTCCATCGTGTTCACCCGTACCCGCCATGGTGCCGATCGCCTTGCAAAACAGCTATCGAGGATCGGTGTCGGTGCGGTTGCCATGCACGGTGGACGCTCACAGAACCAGCGCCGCAGAGCGCTGCAGTCATTCGCCAGCGGTGATTCCCAGGCGCTCATCGCGACAGATGTTGCAGCACGAGGCATCCACATCGACGCTGTTGCCTCTGTCGTGCACTTCGATCCGCCGGCAGACCACAAGGACTATCTCCACCGCTCAGGCCGAACAGCCAGGGCAGGTGCATCCGGAACTGTCATCAGCCTCGTCACGGGTAACCAGAAACGCGCCGTGCGTCGCATCCAGGACAATCTCGACCTTCGTCAACCGATCGAGAGGCGCAGCGCAGGGAGATCCGAACGCACAAAACGTGAAGAGCCACGGCCCACAAAGCAACAGCACACGAAGAGCTCCAAGAACAACAAGAGGTCAGACAAGCCAGCGAGCAGAAATGGCCACCCTGTCCCTCGTACAACTCAGAAGCGCAGACCCACTCCCGATGGCACCCAGAGTCTTCACGTCTCGAACCTGCCGTGGGGAGTGACTGACGACGACGTTCGCGTCCTGTTCAGCCCCTTTGGCAGGGTCAAACAATCAACCGTCATCATCGACAACCGTGGACGCTCGAAGGGCTTCGGTTTCGTCGACATGGCATATCCCGATGCCCAGAAGGCGATGCGGGCCCTCGACGGCTCAAGGCTGAGCGGCAGATCCCTCAAGGTCAAGGTTGCTGCGCCCAGGGCGCGAAGCTAGCAACAGAGGTCGGCGGAACGCGTCGGCCACCCTCTCTGCGCACCTGCGGTGCGCGCCTCTCCCATCAAGGGAGATATCCCAGAAGACCGCGTTCGCCAAATGGAGAAAGGGGCCCCAAGAGGGGCCCCTTTCTCCATTTGAGTGTCTTGCGTTCGCTACCAGCGTCCGCCACCGTCACCGCCACCGCCGCTCTCGCGACGTGGCTTGTCCTGTGCTTCGTTGACACGAAGGGCACGGCCGCCCATGTCCTTGCCGTTCAGCTCGGACATGGCCTTTTCGGCAGCTTCATCGTCGAGCTCGACGAAACCGAAACCGCGTGAGCGGCCGGTCTCACGATCGGTGATCAGTGCACAGGAGTGCACCTCACCCATCGGCTCGAACATCTGACGAAGCTCGGCTTCGTTGGTGCTCCATGGGAGGTTCCCCACATACAGCTTCTTCATCTACTGGCTCCAATCGCCACTTGCATTGACGCTTCCGCGTCTGTCTTGCGCTTCGAACCAAAACCAGCGCCGAAGTGATTGGTTGGGCAGACCCAACTAGGCAATCGGATGAAAGAGTTCCTAAGCAGTAGAAATATAGCGGTGATTCGGTCGCAGCGCTCACACATTTCGGTCGGGAGTGGCTATCCGTTGAGGGCACGATCGAGATCGGCAACAATATCGTCTGCAGATTCAAGCCCGACTGACATCCTGATCAGCCCGTCCGTGATGCCTGATGCTTCTCGGTGCTGTGGCGAGATCACACGGTGCGTCATCGATGCAGGGTGCTGAATCAGTGTATCGACGTTGCCCAGGCTGACGGCCAGGGTGCACAGTTCGACTCGATCAAGGAGTGTGGCTGCTCGCTCGTAGCTACCAAGATCGAACGCGACCATGGCGCCGAATCCATCCATCTGACGAACCGCTAGCTCGTGTTGTGGATGGCTCTCGAGACCTGGGTACCGGATCGCAACCACGCCCGGTTCCGACTCGAGGAATCGAGCCACCTTCATGGCGTTCGAACTGTGTTCACGCATCCGCAGCGGAAGCGTCTTGAGTCCGAGATTCGTGAGCCAGCAATCGAAGGGACTCGGTACCCCACCGATGTACCTGATCAGGGACGCGATGCGCTCCTCCATGAACTCAGGGTCGTTGCAGACAACCGCGCCGCCAATGACCGTTCCGTGACCGTTGATGTACTTGGTGGTGCTGTGGAGCACAACATCTGCACCGTGCTCGAGCGGCCGCTGCAATACCGGTGTGGCAAAGGTGTTGTCGACAGCGACTCGGACTCCATGGGCATGGGCGATCTCTGCGGTGACTGCGATATCGATCAGGGCCGTCGTCGGGTTTGCCGGCGTCTCGAGATACACGACCGTGGTTGAGGGATGCGCTTCGAGCTCACGCTCGAGATGTCCGGGCTCGAGATCGGGGATGCGCGTATTCGTGACGCCATAGCCTGGAAGAACCTCAGAAATGAGGTGATCCGCTGAGCCGTAGAGAACCTGTTGGGTGATGATGTGGTCCCCGGCCTTCGCCAGACCCATCAGTGTTGCACTTATCGCGGCCATCCCCGATCCGAAGATCTCAGCCGAGACGCCCGCCGTCCCTGTGTCGAGTCCGAACGCTTCGAGGGCGGCCAGCTTCCTCGCCAGTGCCGTTCGCGCAGGGTTACCACCGCGTCCATATACATACGCGTCGCTCTCGCCTGCAGCCATGGCATCCACAGCGTCCATGTCGTCAAATGTGAATGTCGAGCTCTGGTAGATCGGAGCTATGTGGGCTCCGGAGGAATCGTGGATCTCCCCAGCGTGAATTGCCTCGGTCGCCATCCCCTTGCGCTGAACACCGCTCATGTCATATCCCTCCGAATAGGCCTTGGGACACCAGCGTAGATGGGAATCGCCACGCAGCTCCAGAGGTGCCCACCGTACGGATGCAGTGAGTAGGGTTTGAACACCACCATCGAGGAGGCACGATGAGGCGACTGTTCCTTACGGCCATAGCGGTCGGTTTCGTATCTGTTGCATGCTCGAGCAGCACGTCAGACACCACGGCTCCATCTGACCAACCTGCCACAACAACAACCAAATCCCAGACGACCACAACCACAACAACCGTGGCGCCGACGACCACAACCACGAATCCGCCTGAGACGACGACAACGGCAGGGATCGACGCCGCGGAGGTCCAGGCGACTCCGGTCAAGGCGCTTCTTGACCCCTACAACGCAGCCGGGGGAGACCTCTTTCCCGCAGGATCGGTCGAAGCCAACTGGTACCAGTGGAACGGCTTGTACGTGGTGCTCTATCGAGGGTTCGACGCGACAGACGGATCGTCGATCTGTGCAGGAAATTCGAACTTCGTATCCGGATCCGGGTACAGCGCCATCACGAACTCTCCTCACAACGGAGCGGCAGACGAGATCTGCGTAGGCGCTGCCAAGATCGCCGAAACGCCTTCCGGTGTGCAAGCGTGTGATTCGCTGCTGTATTACGTCACTGAGATCGCGACCGATTCGGATGGAACCCTGTGGGGAACGCTTGAGATCGGCGACGGCGAGTGGGCCGGGCAGACCTCAGAGATTCTCGTCGATATTGCGAACACTCCCGAGTTCGAACCGGGCATGGCTGCGTATGAGCTTCCGCCAAGCGGTGTCGACGATGGCGGAATCGTGATGTGTGGCTGAAGGCCCAGGAGAGAGAAACCAGGAAGATCGTCACGGAGGGACTTGTCGCGCCCGACGCGACATAGTGCCGCTATTTGCCGTATCCCATGCCCCGGAGGGCCTGTTCGATCTCGACGAGAATCTCCGGGTCATCGATCGTTGCCGGCATCTTCCACTCTTCACCATCGGCGATCTTGCGCATTGTGCCGCGGAGGGTCTTGCCTGACCGCGTCTTGGGCAGACGATCGACGACGATTGCCGTCTTGAAGGCTGCAACCGGACCGATCCGCTCTCGTACCATGGCCACGAGCTCGGACGCGACTTCATCGGTGTCGCGGTCAACACCGGCCTGGAGCACCACGAAGCCGACCGGTAGTTGGCCCTTCAGCTGGTCGGCGACGCCAATGACTGCGCACTCTGCAACCTCCGGGTGGTCCGCGAGCACCTCTTCCATTGCGCCGGTGGACAGGCGGTGGCCGGCGACGTTGATGATGTCGTCGATGCGGCTCATTATGTAGACGTAGCCATCCTCATCCTTGTAGCCGGCATCCGACGTCAGGTAGTAGCCGGGGTATCTCCTCAAGTAGGCATTGACGTAATGATCATCAGCGTTCCACAGCGTGGGGAATGTCCCGGGGGGAACCGGCAGTTTCACCACGATCGACCCAATCTCGCCAGGGTCACATTCCTGATCGTCTTCGTCAAGCACACGAATGTCGTACCCAGGAACGGGTACTGTCGGTGAGCCTGGCTTGACTTCGAGCATCTCGATACCGACGGGGTTCGTGACCATCGGCCATCCGCTCTCGGTCTGCCACCAATGATCGATCACCGGCACACCAAGTTTCTCCTCCGCCCAGTGCAGCGTGTCAGGGTCGCACCGCTCCCCTGCAAGGAACAGAGCTCGGAAAGAAGACAGGTCGTATGGCGCCATGTACGAAGCATCCGGATCATCACGCTTTATCGCTCGGAAGGCCGTGGGCGCCGTGAACAGAACGTTCACCCCGTGCTGTGAGATCACGCGCCAGAATGCACCCGGATCTGGCGTGCCAACAGGCTTTCCTTCGTACAGGACAGTGGTGCATCCGTGAAAGAGCGGCGCATAGACGATGTAGGAGTGACCGACGATCCATCCGACATCTGATGCCGCCCAATAGACGTCACCAGGTTCCACGTCGTACAGGGCCCGCATCGACCATGCCAACGCAACGGCATGACCTCCGTGGTCGCGCACCACGCCCTTCGGTACACCGGTTGTGCCCGAGGTATAGAGGATGTAGAGAGGGTCGTTGGCAGATACGGGTACACAGGGTGTAGGGGATGCCTCTCCAACGGCCTCTTCCCAATCGACGTCGCGGCCATCAATCATGGGTGCTCTTCCCTGTGGTCGCTGAAGGATCATGGCCGTATGCGGTTTGTGCTCGGCAAGGTTGATCGCCTCGTCAAGCAGAGGCTTGTACTCGACAATCCGCCCCGGTTCGATGCCACAACTCGCAGAGAGAATGACATCGGGCTTGGCATCATCGATTCTCGTCGCAAGTTCATTGGCGGCGAACCCTCCGAACACGACGGAGTGAACAGCCCCGATACGGGCGCAAGCAAGCATCGCCATGACGGCCTCGGGAACCATTGGCATGTAGATGATCACCGTGTCGCCCTTTTCGACCCCGAGTTCGACAAGGGCTCCCGCAACTTTGGCTACTTCGTCGCGGAGCTCTCGATATGTATAGGACCTCACGGTGCCGGTGACCGGCGAGTCGTAAACGAGAGCTGCCTGGTCGGCTCTGCCACCATCAACATGTCGGTCGAGAGCGTTGTGGCATGTGTTGAGCACACCATCTGGGAACCATCGGTAGAAGGGCGGGTTGGAGTCGTCGAATACCTGCTGCGGTGCGACCTCCCAGTCGATCAGTTGTGCAGCCTCTCGCCAGAAGTCCTCCGGCTGTTCCATTGAACGCTGGTACTCCGCCTTGTAGGTCACTCCATACCTCCGGTTCTCTTGGCTGCACATAGCTCGATCACCGTGCGAGCCTACATCATCGACCCGGACCGAGGACGGCCCAGGCTGTGCACGTCCGCTCGATCGCATTCCGACACATCCAAGCGACTCTCATAATTCCCCGCGTTCCATGGTTCCTGGCTATTGGGGACGATCACTCGGCGCATGGGTGCTTCCGCGGTCAAGAGCTCGTGTTAGGTTCCCGACATGGCCATAACAGCCGACACGCTTGCAGAACTCGCTTCCATTCGCACCGTCGAACTGACGACGGTCGGGCGAAAGTCTCAAGAGCGCCATACGCTCGAGATCTGGTGGTTCCACATCGACGGACGGTTCATCATTACTGGGACTCCTGGTCGCCGAGATTGGTATGCAAACATCCTGAGTGATCCCGGGATCGTCATAACCACGAGCATCGGCAGCTTCACCGCAACCGCCGTACCAATCGAGGATGCAGGGTTCCGGCGCATTGTGTTCACAGAACGATCCTTCAACTGGTATTCGACTCAAGCCGAACTCGACGAGTTGATCAGGACCTCTCCGATGGTCGAGATACAACTGCACCTCGACTGATTGTCACAGCGGAACCGGCGCCCGGGATCAATGACATGAAGGTCAGATCCCCCATCTTCCGGCCCCTCAGATCAACCAGACAATGACCGAAGGCTGATCGAGCACCGGGTACGAATGACGCCCTGGGCGGAGCCGTGCAATTGTGGGGTCACGTTTCACTGATCAGATTCTTCCGCCCTCGACCGGGCCGCCTTCGTCCTTCCACGCCTCGAGACCACCGCTGATGTGTGCCACATTGGTGAAACCCATGTCCTGCAGACTCTTCGCGGCTAATGCCGACCGCCAACCCAAGTTGCAGTAGAGCACGAGCCGGTCTGCTGAGGAGAGTGCCTCGCGGTGATACGGGGAATCCGGGTCGACCCAGAACTCCAGCATGCCCCTGGGGGCGTGGTAGGAGCCGGGGATCTTCCCTTCCGCCTTGACCTCGCGCACGTCTCGAAGATCCACCAAGAGCGCCCCCGATGACTGGGCCGCCATGGCCTCCTCAACAGTCAAGCTACGAACCTCAGCCTCAGCCTCAGCCACGAGTTGGACATACCCTTTTGCGATCCGAGTCATCGCGGGATCGCTCCCAGATGAGCGTCGATTAACCTGGGCCCGGATTTGTTGTATCCATCCAGAACGACGAATCCTCCAACAGCAAGATATGAGTCGACACTGTCCATGCTCTGGGCTGGCAACGGCTTCGGAATCATCCTGAACCTCCTGTCGGTCCCATACTTGCATCGGTTCACGCCCAAGGCGTCCAAGAGTCACGCATATGAGGGGCATGCAGTTGTTGGCGTCTGGTTCTGTCAGTTCGGATCCCGTCCGTCATGGTCTGATGGGCGAAACTTGAACGGCATGACTCAATGGCTCACATCCGCGAGGTTCTCGATGGCCGTCGGATGCAAGCGAGGGGTGAATCCGTTTGCGAGCGCAGCGACCGAAGTCGCCGGAGTCAGAACCTCCACCTCGATGCCTTGTGGACGTTCTCTCGGTGGTCCCCATCCGTCGAATGCGAAGAGTTGCAGATGGTCGCTGGTAACCAGGTAGGACTCGTGGGTCGCTGGACCAACGACGACCGTTCCCGTCGGCAGTGCGTCGAAGGTGTGGATCCAGAGAATCCGGTCCTGAGCCCGGATGAGTCCACGGCCACGGCTGTATCGCTCGGCGGCGATCCTTTGGTTGAGTTCCGGCGCCAAGACGGTGCGGCCATCGGCTTCTGCCAGGCTCACCGCGCTTCGATAGGCGAGGTAGTCCGATCTGCGGCACAGCCCACAGGGTCGATGACCGGCCGCCAGGGCAACAGCATCATCGAGGAAGAACAGCGGGGTCCAGGTCTGCGGAGCTTCGAGCGGATGCCTCCAATCCTTGTACTCGGTGCGACATGTGATCCAAAGAGACCCGTTGTGATGACGGATCAGCCTTCCGGCATCATCGACCAGACAACCTCGATTACCGGTGAAGATCCCACGTGATGGTGTGGCGTGAAGATCACCCCATGGATCGACCCTGTTTCGGCGAGGCATACATCTCCCAAGCATCGTCGAGCACCCTCTCCGGAGCGATGCCAAGTATCGCCCGTCCGAACCCATATGTGACGCCTTGAGCTAGCGGGCCGCCACGCCCCATTGACAGCTACCCGAACCTGCGGCGTCGAGATCCGATGCCGCTACCGTGGTGCTTGGATTCGGTGACTCCTCGGTCAGGCCCCTGAATGCGAGACATCACAGCAACAAGAGCAGCAAGGAGGAATAGATGACCAGACGGAACGTCGTCATCATCGGAGCCGCAGGACGCGACTTCCACAACTTCAACACACGATATCGCGACGACAACTCGGTCAATGTCGTGGCGTTCACGGCGGCCCAGATCCCTGGCATCGAAGACAGGCGATATCCGGCAGAGCTTGCAGGCCCGTTGTACCCCGATGGGATTCCAATCGCTGCTGAGGATGATCTGTCCTCTCTCATCACAGACAACAATGTCGATGAATGCGCCTTCTCATACAGCGACATCCCCTATGCCCACGTCATGGCAGTGAGCGCGATCGTTCAGACCGCCGGCGCATCTTTCACTCTGCTCGGCCCCAGCGACACCCAGGTCAAGAGCACGAAGCCGGTCATCTCTGTCTGTGCCGTACGCACGGGCTCGGGCAAAAGCCAGACCGCCCGCAAGGTGGTCGAGCTGCTCATGGCAAGGGGCCTCAAGGTCGTAGCCATCCGCCATCCCATGCCGTACGGGAACCTCAGAGCACAGAAGGTGCAGCGGTTTGCCGAAATAGCCGACTTTGAAAGGCATGACTGCACGATCGAGGAGATGGAGGAGTACGAGCCCCACGTCGTGCGAGGCAACGTCATCTACGCCGGTGCAGACTACGAGGCGATCGTCCGCGCTGCCGAGGCCGACCCCGACGGTTGTGACGTGATCGTCTGGGACGGTGGTAACAACGACTTCAGTTTCTATCAGACCGATCTCCTGATCACCGTCGTCGATCCCCATCGGCCCGGCCATGAGCTCTCCTACTACCCGGGAGAAGTGAATCTGCGGGCAGCAGACGTCGTCGTTATGAACAAGATCGACAGCGCAGACCTGGCAAACATCGAACAGGTCAGGGCCAATGTCGCTGCGGTCAACCCAGACGCTGTGGTAATCGATGCGGCGTCGACCCTAACCATCGACGATCCGTCCGTGGTCAGGGGAAAGAGGGTTCTTGCAGTGGAGGATGGCCCGACGCTCACGCACGGAGGTATGAAGATCGGTGCAGCGATCGTTGCGGCCACCAAGTACGGCGCAGCCGAGTTCGTCGATCCCCGACCATGGCTCGTCGGTAAGCTCGAAGATACCTTCAAGATGTATCCGGACATCGGTGATCTGTTGCCGGCCATGGGTTACGGCGCTGAGCAGCTCGCCGACCTCGAGAAGACCATCGACGCGGTCGAATGTGACTCTGTGGTCATCGGAACCCCAATTGACCTCTCACGGATAATCGATATCACGAAGCCACACACAAGGGTCCATTACGACCTCCAAGAGATCGGTCAGCCAGATCTGGACACCGTCCTCGAGGAGTTCATCCGCGAATACGACCTCGGTTGAAGAGTCGACTGCGAGGATCGAGGGGAACCGCAAGCCTGGTAACGCGTCCTCCCTTCAGGCGGACCAGAGACGAGCGACAGCGAGGATCGAGGGGAGACCGAGAGCCTTGCGAGCCCGGCATGCGAGGACCACCAGCAGGAGAGTAGGCGCGAGATCAGCCCCGCAACGCTCGCGGGCTCGCACTCCCCCCTGCATCGCTGCGCTCTGCCGTCCCCCCTGAAGGGAGGACATGCCGGATCGCGTGTCGCTTGCGTTGATCAGGCGTCGAACCCGAACGAGAGCTCGAGGTCTTCCACGTTGGTCACCTCGGATGGCGGTGGAGGCTCGATCACGATATCTGCGTTGAGCTCGAACATGTCGTATTGCATCAACATCAGATCGAAGCTCTCCCCCGGTTCCGTGTCGACGCTGGACCCGTCGATCTCCATGATGAAGCGAACCACAAGACCGTCGTCTGATATCCAGACGTCCATGGGCATGGAGTCGGTCGGTATAGGGCCCTGCGCCTCGAGTCGCTGACGTTCCTCCGGGGTTGCCCCAGCAAGCAGCGCCCCTGTGTCGAACACGGCCCTGTAGTGCGTTGTGTCCACACCGTTCACGGTTTCGGGACCGATTACCTCGACGGTCGCGCCGGCGTCCTCGAACGACCCGAGGATCTCAGACGGGTTCCCCGGCGAGGCCATCGTGAACCCTCCGGTCGGATCGCTCTCGTCCGCCGGCATTGCAATCCATGGTGTATCTGCACCGAGGAACATGTTGAAGAACGGGAACCTCACGTACGCGACATCTCCGATTTGACGAACCTCCATCTCTCCGAAGAGGTCGGCGATCTCCGATGGGATCTCGTCGTCAGCCTCAGCTACGCCACTCATATCCATGTAGAACGAGAAGTCGCCTGACGTGTTGTCAAACGCACCACCGAACGGGATCACCATCTCCGTGATCCCCTGGGATGGAGCAAGACCCCTCACCTCGATGGACCCCTCCATCCGGCCAGACGTCACATCTGAACTGGCCACAAAAGCAGCACGCAACGCCGTGACCTCAGGCGAGTCCGAACCTGTCGCGTGGGTCGGCGTGATCGCCGGTGACTCGGTTGTCACAGGTGCAACGATGCCGGTGCTCGTCGTCGACTCGTCAAGAACTGTCTCCGAGGCACTGCCGTCGTCGACTGCGTCATCCGCTGAGGCTCCCCCGCCGCCACACGCCGAGACGACGAGGACGAGTGCGACGAAGATCGTGCCGATGCTTCTGGTCATGGAACTCTCCTCGATCTGGGATGAACGCGCTCAGCCCTGCTCATGCTATCGGCTGACCCGCGTGCGCACTTGAATCACACGGCCACACGGTCCTCGCCGTACCGACCAGCTTGGCCAATGCATCAGGCTGCGCTCTGCATTTCGACTACCATTGAACAGTCCTATAAACTATTGAACATGCGTTCAACAGAGTCGATCACAGAGGACAACTCGATGATGGACGATCGGACGACCAGGGCACGCATACGTGATGCCGCCATCGAGTGCTACGCCGAGCATGGGGTTGCCGCCACGACGGCTCGCAAGGTTGCCGATGCGGCCGACGTATCCCCCGGTCTGGTGATCCACCACTTCGGATCGATGGATGGCCTCCGTTCGTCGTGTGATGGATACATCGCTGCGGTCATACGGCGCTACAAGCACGAGGCGATGTCTGCGGGCCCGAATCTCGATGTGCTGGCCGCATTGCGCAACCCCGATATCGGACCGCTGATGAGCTATCTGGCGCGCGTCCTTGCGGACGATTCGCCCACGGTCGCGAAGCTTGTCGATGATCTTGTCGAAGACGCCGAGAGCTACATCCAAGAGGGTGTGCAATCGGGGATGATACGACCCACGGACGATCCGCGAGGCCGAGCCATCGTTCTCACCGTGTGGAGTCTGGGTGCCTTGGCGCTCCATGGGCACCTGGAGCGACTCCTCGGAGTTGACCTCACGGACCCGGAGATTCTCACGGATCCATCCTTCTCCAAGTATGCCGGTCTCGTCTACGAGATCTACGGAGAGGGTTTCCTCACCGAGGCATTTGCGACACACGCCCTGGAATCACTTGCCGGAGTGGCAGGCGAGCACGACAACATGAAATTACAGTCGCCCGGTGGGTCCGAACCCCCAAAGACGACCCCAGACGGAGGAACCTCATGACAGACCAACTCGCGATTCAGACGGTGGGATTGACGAAGCACTATGGCGACGTCCACGCTCTGGTCGACTTGGATCTCGAGATCCGACCAGGTGAGATCTTCGGTTTCCTCGGCCCGAACGGTGCGGGCAAGACCACGATGATCCGGACCATCCTCGATGAGATCAGGCCGACCGCAGGGAGCGCATCCATCCTCGGGATGGATTCCCACGAGGAGTCTGTGGAGATCCGACGCTCCATCGGATATGTTCCCGGTGACCTCGCGATGTATCCCAACCTGACCGGACGTGACACGCTCACGTATTTCTCCAATCTGCGCGGCGGAGTCGACTGGTCATACGTCGAGGAGCTTGCTGATCGGCTCAACGCCGACCTGACCAAGAAGATCGGCGATCTCTCCTCGGGAAACCGTCAGAAGGTCGGCCTGATCCAAGCATTCATGAACAGGCCACAAGTGCTGATCATGGACGAACCAAGCTCAGGTCTCGACCCGCTGATCCAGCGCGAATTCCAATCCATGATGCGCGAAGTCGCCGCAGAGGGACGCACTGTGTTTCTCTCAAGCCACACGCTTTCCGAGGTGCAACGGGTTGCGGAGCGCGTTGGGATCATTCGCCACGGTCTCCTTGTCGCCGTCGAGACCGTCTCCAGTCTGCGTTCCAAGGCGATTCGGAAGGTAGATCTCTACTTCGACGAGTCGGTGGACGGCGCCGTATTCGAACCCCTCCCGGGAGTGCGCGATGTTGCCGTGGAGAACCACCACGTCACCCTCTCTTTCGACGGCCAGATGGAGACGCTTCTTCGGGTCCTCACCGACCGGTACCACTTGCTCGACATCACAACCCAGGAAGCCGACCTCGAGGAGATCTTCCTGACCTACTACCGCGATGAGGATGTGACGGCGTGACGCTGGCGAACGTATTCACCAAGACGACAAGAGACCGCTGGAAGGGCATGGCGATCGGCGTCACCACTCTCTCCCTCCTTCTTCTCTTCGGGATGACCATGTATCGCGACATCGATCTGTCCGTCTACACGAACTTGCCCGAGGCCATGCGGACTCTCATGAACATCCCAAAGGACGCTGATGTGGCGAGCCTTGCGTATGGAGCGATCTACGGTTCCTACGGAGCCCTGACCCTTGCGGCGTTGTCGCTTTCGATGGGCTCCGCTTCCATCGCCGGAGAGGAACGCAGGGGGACCTTCGGCCTGCTGCTCGGCAATCCGAAGAGTCGTAGCGGCGTTCTCGTCTCCAAAGCGGGATCCATGTTCGTACTCACAGGTGTCGGGGCGCTCTTCCTATGGGGCACGGGGATGATCACTCCAGTGCTGCTCGACGTCTCGATCACAGGGATACATGTCGGAGCCATGATCTTCCACATGTTCATGATGGCTGTCTTCTTCGGTTCCATGGCGATGGCGATCAGTGCATGGAGCGGCAATACCGGATTGGCGTCGGGCGTGACCACTGGGGTCATGTTGGTCTCGTTCATCGGCGCCGGCCTATTTCCCATCATCGAGGGGTACGAGAACGTCGCCAAGGCATTCCCTTGGTATTACTTCACCGGAAGCCAGCCAGTCAACAACGGTGTCGCCTGGGGCCACATCGGAGTGCTATTCGGAGGGATCGTGGTCTTCAGCGTCGGCGCGCTGATCGGTCTCGATCGACGCGACTTGAAGGGCCAGACCGTAGGGGTCAGCGTCTTGGATCGCCTCCGCAGCAACCCGATGACACAGAAGATCGCAGACCGACTGGCCGGCTCCGCTCGAGTCTCGCGAATCTGGATCAAGACTGCTTCGGAGCACCAGGGACTTCTCCTGGTCACAAGCGCGGCGATGTTCTACATGGGCATCCTGATCGGGCCTCTGTACAACCTCATGGATGAGGCCCTCCTCAGCATGAGCGACGCGTTCCCCGAGGTCATCCTGGCTCTGTTCGGAGGCGGAGATCTGAGTACGCCAGAAGGCTTCTACCAGATCGAGCTCTTCGGCATGATGGCGCCAATCGCCGTGATGGTGGCCACTGTGACGATCGGTGCTCGCTCCCTGGCCGGGGAGGAGGAACGTCGCACCATGGGCCTTCTTCTCGCCAACCCGATCAAGCGATCGAAAGTGGTACTTGAGAAGACTGCAGCGATGGCGATCCACGCCTCCGTCGTCGGACTGGCAACCTTCACGGGTATAGCCGGCGGATCGCTGCTCGGAGGACTCGGCATGAGCATCAGCGCCATCGCAGCCACGTCGCTGCTTGTAACGCTGGTGGGGTTGTCTTTCGGAGCCCTCGCCCTTGCGCTGAGCGCAGGCTCCGGACGCGTGAGGTTGGCGACATACGGAACCGTGGGAACGGCACTCATCGCGTTCGTGGTCAACGCACTTCTGCCCTTCAGCAACAACCTTTCCGGCTATGCCAAATTGTCACCGTTCTACTACTACCTGGGCAACGACCCACTGGTCAATGGGATGCACTGGGGCCACGGTGCGGTCCTGATCGGACTCACCATCGGACTCGTCGCACTTGCCGTAGCGCTCTTCGAGCGACGCGACCTCCGTCAAACCGGCTGACCAATGATCCAGCCCACAGAGACCGCGGATGACCACCTTGTGGGCCGTTGCAAAGATCCGCACGCACCTCTTGACATGTAACGCTTAGGTGACTAGAGTAGTAAGCGTTACATAAGGAGATGGGTATGACCCTCGAACAAAAACAGGTCCGGATACACCTGGGCACCACCATTGGACTACTCGCCCTGGCCGTGGCATTCATGGCAACGGCCGCCCGATCAACGGGCGAGCAACTGGAATGGTTCACTCAAGACGACACCGCGTCGGGTGTCCTCCTCGCCATCTGGGTCGTCGGACTCGTGATCTTTGCGCTCGCGTTCGGATCGCTTTGGTTAGTTGGAAGACAACTCGATGCACGCGAGCGCGTGGCGCTCGGTGACGAGTTCCAAATTCTGCTGTCCCGGAAGAGAGCCGTCAGCGCCTTCGCCGTCACGTTCATAGCCGCCATCCTCGTCGCGGTGATACCTGGCTCCGAGAAACTTACCGGAGACGCCGTAGCGGCCGGCATCGTAGGAATCGCAGCTGCAACCCTTGCCTTTGGACAGTTCACGGCGGACAGAGCATGACGCGGCGTGTGAAAGGTCCGGCAACAGTCGAACTCGACAACCACATCCTCGCCCTACGCACGGCGGCAGGCCTGACCCAGGCACAGCTCGCAACAAATGTCGGGGTCACCCGCAAGACGATCAACACGGTCGAGAGGGGACACTACGTCCCCTCGACCGTGCTAGCACTCAGGCTCGCCGCTGCGCTCGACACAACGGTCGAAGACATCTTCTCGCTGACGGCGTCGGTCCAGAGACCGGAATAGCCATGGTCGCTCCTGCCAGGACACTCACATCGGACGAAGATGGGCCCAACAGCCGCACGACGCCGGGTCGCGATTCATCACGATCACGGCTTCAGGGTGGCAAGGTATCGGTAGACCGCTTCAAGTTCGTCTGGCGTGAGTTTGACATCATCCATTTCCAGGATGCCTCCGCCCATCGCTCCGGAGATCGCTGACTTCGACGATCCGATGATGTTCGGGCCGTCAGCGGTACCTTGCGCGTCGAAAGCATGACATTTGGCACACCCATCTCCACCGCCTGTTATGTCGAAGATCTCCTTCCCAAGGGCAAGCACTTCGTCGTCGACGTCGTTGGGGCTCGTCGTGGTGGTTGCGGCACCCGGAACAGTGACGGTCGTGGTTGTCACGGCGCCGCCCCGGAGGAATGAAACAAGCATGTTGATCTGAACATCGGTGAGCACACCTGAGAACCGCGGCATCTTGTCCCAACCGTCGCGGATCCTCCCCGCAAGCCATTCGTCGCTCTCGTCCATTGCAAAGGACGTTTCGCTGATGTCCGGAACCTCATCTTCGAAACCCAAGCGATCCACCCCGTGACATCGCGTACAAGCCAGATTGTAGAGATCCTTGCCTGAGAGATTCTCGTCCGACAACGGCATTCGCCAGTTGGGGTTGGCAACCGAATCTTCTTCCAAGGATCGAAGGTACGTTGTAATCGCCTCTATGTCGGTGGATGTCAACGGACCGCCGTAGTCGGCTGAATAGGCGACCATCTCAGTGCCCGGCATCCCGAGAGCGATGAGCTGAGAGACCTGGATGTCCTCCACAGACTCGAGGAAATCGCGCGACCCTACGGCCGGCGCAAGAGCGCCCAACCCTTGGGGTCCGTGGCACGCCGAGCACTCACCCTCGAATAGCTTGTCGCCCCGCGCCGCAAGGAACGTGGTTTGACTCTCCCTGGCTTCGGCGCGTTGTGCAGGTTCATACAACCGGAACAAGGGGAAGATCCCCGCGAGGAGTCCCATCAGGATCACACCGGTCCACATCCAGCGGCGAGTCGATGTCTCGAGTTTCTCGCGGTCCGCTCGTTCGCTCATGTCACGTGCTCCGAACACGACGGCCCCACGGGAGGCTCGTCGATGGATTCCTCCCCAGGCGGCGCACCCTCCGTGACCGCACCCGTGTCAACCTCGACAGCGTCCTCGGTGACGATCACATCGAACCGGTCCATGCCACGGGGAGACGGACCGGAACGGACCTCGCCGGCTCGGTTGAACCGCGAACCGTGGCACGCGCACTCGAATTCGCGCGACGATTCGCACCAGGCGACTCGACATCCGAGATGTGGACATCTCTGCCACAGGGCAACGATCTCGTCATCTATGCGTGTGAGATAGGTCTGCGCGCTGCGGACGAATAGCGGGACCTCGGTAATCTCGGCTTCAGGGACCGTTCTCACCACGCCGCCGAGCCCTGTGGCACGAACGGATCTCAAGATGTCGAACGAGGTCCAGACTCCGGCAATGGCAATCAAGCCAATACCCGCCTGCCATGCGCGGATAAGAAAAGCGCGCCGATCCGCAGCCTTCCTCGGGGCATCGACCTCTTCGTTCTCGGGAACAGCTTCTTCGCTCATAACTCTCCATGCCATTCGATCCAGGGCCACACCCATCCCCAGTTTGCGCCTCGGAAGGCGAATCCGACCAGGGTGAGCGCGATCCACAGAACCATAAAGATGGTGAATGACACAACGGCAACCTTGCGAGCATGAGGTGCCAGCGCCGGGTTTCGGTCGATGTATGGCATCGCGACCAGACCGATCACGATGGCGCCTGGGATGAGAATCCCTGCAATCATTGGATGGAAGTGCGAAAGAAGCTCCTGGAGGGCAGCAAAGTACCACGGTGCCTTCTCCGGATTCGGTGTCTCGAATGGGTTGGCAATCTCGCGCAGTGGTGCATCAAAGAGAAGAGCAAGGGCGAGAACCAGCAACACCACGCCGAGGGCAACCACCGCGTGACGAACAAGGAGGTGTGGCCAAACCATGACGAGGTCTTGCTCCGCAGGTTCCTTACGTTCTCCGGTTGCAGGCTGACCGGGAACCACTCCAAGCACGCGGCGTCCGCTCTCCGTCCTCGGCTCGCTCATGTCGAGCCTCCGTCCCGGCGCTGATCAACCATTGCGTCCTTGCGCCATCGCCACAGATGAATCATGAGCACGAATGCTATGAGCAGTGGGAGGACTGCCACGTGGAGCACGTAGAAGCGCAAGAGAGTCGCCTCCCCCACCTGGTCGCCACCGAGCAGAATCGTCTTGATCTGACCACCAACCACAGGGATGAAGTCTGTCATCGAGGTACCGATGGTGACTGCCCAGTAGGCCAGCTGATCCCACGGCAACAGGTAGCCGGTGAATGACAGCAGTAGCGTGAGGAGCAGGAGGACGACGCCGATAACCCAGTTGAATTCGCGCGGCGGTTTGTATGCACCGCGATAGAAGACCCTTGCCATGTGGGCAGCAACGGTAAGCACCATGAGATGCGCGGACCAACGATGCACGTTGCGGATGAATTGACCGAACGCAACGTCCGTCTGGAGGTACTGGATGTCACCGTATGCGCTCAGCGGTGAAGGTACGTAGAAGAACATGAGGTACAGACCTGAGATCACGAGCGATCCAAGGAGTACCGTCGACATCACACCGAGATACCAGCTGTAGCCGAATCTGATCTCGCGACGTCTGATCTTGACAGGGTAGATATGCAGGAGGAAGTTGGACCAATGTCCAGCTGCCCGATCTCGCTCTGTGACACGATCGGGGCTTCGGAATATTGACCGGCCGATCGTCGTGTTCCGCAGCCTCATGTGGCAACCCCCGATTCGACGTATAGGCGCTCGGGGAGCGATCCAAAACCTACCCAGCTGGACATCGACAGAGCCTTCGTCGGACATCGTTCGATACAGAGTGCGCATCGGATGCATCGCTCCTCGTCGAGCAACAGTGCCGTTCCGGCCGACTCCCGCTCAAAGTCAGTTGCGGGGACCATCGAGAGGACATCGGTCGGGCACACGTCGACGCACAGAGCGCACAGAACACAGGTGTCGATGTCGAGCTGGATGTTGGAAAAGCACCGCAGACAACGAGCTGCCTCGCATCGCGCCTGGAGTTCGTCGAAACCGGTTTCGACCTCGGCAAGTCCGATCCGCCGGTTCGTTGCAAGGGTTGGCACCGTCAGACGGTCGACCCGATCGTATCTGTCGTCAAGGCGGTGGAACTGGGCAAGCTCGACGAGCTGACCGATCGGCTGCTCGTCCTCTTCGCCGCCGAATGCGCGGCGGATGTCGTCCGCGACCTTGCGCCCATCCGCGATGGCCTCGATCAGGCTACGCGGCCCGTGAGCGGCATCTCCGCCAGCCCACACGCCGTCGAGTGACGTGCGTAACGATCCAGCATCGATCGCGATCGTCTTCCTCCCTGAGATCTCGGGTCCAGCGTCGCTGAGCGCTGCGACATCGACTCCCTGTCCGATGGCCAGGATCACTGTGTCGGCATCGAAGGTGCGTACATCATCGGAGTCATACTGCGGAGCAAATCGCCCTTCGGCATCGAACACCGACGTCACACCAATCGTCTCGATTCCCGTGACTTTGCCATCCACGGTCAGGATCCGGCTCGGGCCACGGCGGTGCAAGAATTCGATCTTCTCTTCCCGAGCTTCGGCAACCTCGAACGGAGATCCGGGCAGCTCAGACTCGGATTCAAGCGAGATCACCATCACGTGTTTCGCTCCAACGCGCATGGCGCTCCTGGCCGCGTCGATCGCGGCGACCACAGAGGAATGATCATCGTTTGCGTTCTCAGCAACGACGCGAGCCTGTTCGTATTCTGAACTTCGCAGAGCGGTCCGTGCCGCGTCCATGGCGACGTCTCCACCGCCGATAACGATCACCCGATCGCCAACGTCAACCTGGAATCCTTGATTGACATTGATGAGGAACTCGATAGCCCGTAGCACACCATCTGCCTCGTGGCCTTCGATATCGAGGTCTCGACCCAAGGTTGCTCCGATGGCGATGAACAAGGCGTCGTGACGTGATCGCAGCTCTTCGAAAGCGACATCCTCGCCGAGTCGGGTATTGAGGTGCACCTCGACGCCGAGACTTACGATGGCATCGAGCTCAGCCTGTAGCAATTCTCGGTCGAGACGGTACTCGGGAATGCCAAGCTTCATCATGCCCCCGAGTTGGCCAGTCGCTTCGTACACGGTCACCTGGTAGCCGAATCGCCGCAGATCGTGGGCGCACGCCATACCTGCTGGACCACCCCCAACGATTCCGATGGACTCCGATCGCTCGACTGCTGCTGGTGTCGCTACGTCACGCCAGATGTCGACGCCCGCCTCTGCGCCATACTTCTCTGTGACAAACCGCTTCAGAGCACGGATAGCAACGGGTGAGTCGATCTCTCCGCGACGACAGGCATCCTCACAGGGAGCGGCACACACCCTGCCGCACACGGATGCGAAGGGATTTGGCAGGCGAGCCGTGAGATATGCGGCGAGGTCGTCTCCGTCGGCAATCGCGGCGACATACGCGCCCGCGTTCGTGTGCACCGGACAGGCTGCCAGACAAGGGATATTGCGGTCGTAGTAGGAAAGGGAGTCAGTCAACGCCACTAGATCAGCTTCCTTCGCTGTGCCACTCGTAGTCCAAAGAGACCACCGAACAGACCTGCGCTCCACACGGCAATGACGATGGCGTCGCGCACCAAGGGAGCTGCCTGGGCAATCGGGTTGAACTGCACCATCGCATCTGGTAACCAGACGGTCGCGATGATGAAGTAGACGACGATGAGTGCACTGCGCAAGGCAGCACCTGACCACGTCATCGCACCCTCATTTCAATCGCGGCGACGTCAATCATGGCAGCTCGCCCTGCTATCCGCGCAGGCTCCGCAACACCGAGAGGCTGCCCTACACCAACAGCGGATCCGTCATCGATCACGCTCCCTCCTCGAAGACGATCACTCGTCCCGTGATCTCGGGGTAGAGCACATCCTCAGAGACGAAGGTGCCCGTGTTGGTGGCAAAGAACTCCATTACGTCGAGTTTTCCGAGAGTTACGTATCCATGTACTTCGTTCGGGAGCGGCTTGATCCCCTTGGGTGACTCGGCCCTAAACGGAACGAACGACGGGCTCAAGTGGTGGAGAACATGGTCCATATCGTCCACGTCTCCGTCGATTCCGAGTTCAGCGAGTTGGTCTTCATCCATAGATTCGAGTTCGTCCTCCGATACATCGGGTTCGAGGCGCCACGACATCTGGGTAGGGATCAAGCCACCGATACGAAAATGGTGTTCGCGAGAACCGTGGTTACGGAGGATTATCCTGATGTGGCGACCGGCAGGGATGAATATGGTTGAGGGTTCGAAACCATCGTCGGTGAGGGCGACGTTGATAACAACGGCGTATGCCTCGAAATCCGGCGCCACGATCGTCTGGCCACTCTGAGTTTCGTCAGGACCGCTGGTGTCACCGGATGGCAGGCCTCCGGTGCAGGCCCCAAGCACAAGTGCCAGGACAAGCAGGAACAATGCCCGAGTCGCAGCGTTCATCGAGGAACCCACCTGCCTGTTTCAGTGGTCATATCCGTCATCGTCGTAAACTGTTCACGGCGTTGCCGTAAACACGCCCTTCATAGCTTCGGCGTGTGTGTCGCAGTAGTAACTGTATTCACCAGGAGTGCCAATAGTGAATGTCACCGTCTGAGTATCAGGGGCATCTTTGACCGTGGTCGCGTATTCCTCTGTGCCGGAAGCCACCACGATGTGCCAGTTGTGCGGCTCTCCTCCGATGTCCTTGTTGATGAACGTAACACTTATCTCTGTCCCCGCCGGACCCTCGAGCCTCTCCCTCGTGAAGCCCTCGTTGTCTTCAGCTCCGACTGTGAGCTCGAAGGTTCCGCCAACTGTCGTGTCAGTTCCGCCAGACGTTGTGGTCCCAGACGTTGTGGTCGTAGGGTCTGCAATCGAAGTCGTCGATTGCACTTGGCTTGTCATCGTGGTCTCCGGACTGTCACTGGGCGTTGATCCCCCGCACGCCGCAGCGACAAGTGCGACAGCGAGCGCTACCGCCAATGTTCTGAGCCGTGTCTTGTTCATTTTGTGAAACCTCCCGAACGAGTGGGTGCCCTCAGCCTTTTTGGCTGAGGGCACCCAACCGCATAGTTACCTCTGTGTACTAGATCAGCCGCGTGCGGCTATGGCTGCTTCTGCCCGTGCAAGAACCTCAGCCTGGAATGATGCGGACTTCGGTCCGCCCATATCACCTTGGAGCTCGCCGCTGTCCCAGCCGCTGTCGTACCAGACAAAGGCCATGCCATGTGTGTCTCCACCGTTCGGTGTCGGGATGTAACTCTTGACCTCGAAGGTGGTTGCATCGATGACGATGGTCTCCCAGCCCTTCATATTCGAGACCCAGACCTCGTTGACATCTGGATCTGGATGGAGGGCACAGTGGTCAACGCTGGCAGCGGATCCACCGAGGTAGATTGGCTGGTTGACATCGTTGTACTCGTCGATCTCGCCGTCGGCGGTCAGTTCCATGATACCGAGGACGCTTCCAACGTTATGGCTTCCTTCGCCCTTGCCGACGGTCCAGGCCAGCGTCTCGTCCCAGTTGAGACAGATGCCGTATGGGCCACCAACGCCAGCGCTCGCCTCATCCACGACCTCGTTGGTCTCGTTGTCGATCATATAGACGTGGCTGCTGTGCCCGTCAACGACATAGGTCCACCTGCCGTCCTGGGTGTGTGTGATTCCGATTGGGTGCCAACCGACGCCCGATATCTCGAACACTTCACCGGTCTGGACATCGACCTTGGCGATTCCGGCTACCGGCGAATGCGCTCCCCGGATCCAGTTTGCACCCATGGACACGTACACGTACTTGCCGTCTGGCGACGGGGTCGTCGTGGGGTGACCCATCGGTTTCACATCTTCATACGTGATCGCGCGGAACACGCTGTTGTTGTTGTTCGGGTCCAGAATGATATGAGGTCCACCGTTGGCCCCGAAGCCGAATTGCAGGATGATGTACTCGTTGCCTGCGTCGTCCGTCCATCCCTGGATGTGATGGAGTGCCTGACCGCGTGTACCACCCTGGTAGTAGCTCAACTGCTGGACGATCTTGTCCAGCTTCATGGTGCGGGTGTTGATGAACCCGACGTAGTTGAGACGAGGTCCACCCTCAGGATCGGCTTCAGACCAACCTACGTAGCCCCATTTGCCATCTGGAGAGACACCCACTCCGTGGGGTCCGCGCACGATATCGCCCTGGTATTCGTAGAGCGCTGATGCAACAATCTCTTTGGTGTACGCGTCAACGACGTGCCACCCGATGAAATTACCAAGCTCGAGCGCTTCGAGCTTTGCATCACCCGCATCACCACGGAAGTTGTTGCTCTGATAACTCTCGCTGGTGAAGTACACCCTCGGATGCTCTTCGATATTCCACGCATCATCACCGCTCGAGTCGAGCTGGGCGATGAGATGGAGTCCACCTCTGACGGACTCCTCGTTGGTCCAGCCATCCTCACCGATTGCCACCGGCTGTACTGGCGCTGCCAACTCGCCCAACTGGACGACCTGCTGTGATATCGTTCCACCGCTCACGACCTGCGTTTGCGCTGCCGCCAGGTCCGCTTCTGCTTGTTCGAGATCCGCCTGTACGGCGTCGTAGTCTTCCTGTGGGACTCCTTCGCTGCTCGTACAAGCTGCAACAGCGACGAGAAGCCCGGCGACCACAAGGGCCGTCCAAGCTCTGAATCCTCGATTTCGCTTCTCCATCTCCGATCACTCCCTCAATATCGATCTTCTGCTTCCGTTCTCGCCCTGTCCGCATCACTGCACGCAGGGATGTCTTCCGCCTCAGTTCTCTCTCCTGTTTGGTTCTTGCCTTGCTTCCTTGGAGCTGAATATGGGTCATCCCGACCTGGCGGTCTTCCGCCGCGGTGGACTCGCCACTACCCTCGCTCGCTCGAATATCCGTCCTTGTCGATGTGAGTTAATGTATTTCTTAGTACGTTACTCCGCGACTCGCTGTTATGGCCTGTTCGTTTCTCGAATTCACATCAGGGAGCAACGTCGCGCCCACCACGGGTCGAGTCACATGGAACATTCAATGAGCCTGATGCGCGTCACGCGTCGACTACAGAAGCCACTTCGAGAGCCGACGCGCGCGCTGGGCCAACGGTCGGGAGGACGCCACAGCACCGAATGCGACCAAACAGGTGACCGCAATACCCGACCAGAGTACGAACGCCACCGCAGCCCTTTCCATGACCGGGTTCATCGCAGACGGAAGCACAGGCAGCCACAGCACGTTGAGGGTCAGAAGTGCCCAGATGGCGAGCGACAGGCCACCCGCCAGCAACAACTGGAGTGCGAACCTCCGACGCCGTGCTGCTCGCACGAACGCCGCCACGCCGAGAGCGACTGCTAACACGGGGAGGACAAGTATGACCGGAAGTCCTCTTGCTGCCTCGGGCGTTCCATTGACCTGAGCAACAGTGACGAACGATGCAATCCCTCCCGAAGTGACAACGACAGCAGCAAGCAGTCGGCTGCGCCTTGGACTCCAGAACAACAGCGGAAGCAGGGCAATAAGCCCGGCCATGAGCGAAGGGGCAGGGTGATGGGAAGGGATCCACACGAGTTCACCGATGACCGAGGTTCCAACGCCGTCGATCAGCACCGGAATCTCCCAGGGGAATACCTGCTCGCGCTGATCGCCCGCCACGGCGGGCGGCAGGTCTTCGCTCATCCAGTGAATGCGGTGGTCGAGCCATGCATACCGTCCGTCGGTAGCGACAAGAGACCATGCAGGTTCACTCTCCAGATCGACGCCAACAGGGATCGGGACCAAGCCATAGCGATCCTCGTTGATGAAGAAGGCCTGTGAGTTCTCGTTCACATACACCGAACCGTCAGCGTCGATGCGAACGTAGGGCTCATTGAAGTATCCAGGGATGAGCACTTCATGGGAATGCTCGACGGTCACGGTGAGAAACGCATCGCCTCCGACCACTTCGAACGAGATACCGATCGCTGCAGGTGAAACCCGAAGAACGATTGACTCGTAGTTGGTCGGTTGAGCTGCCCCAGCGAGTGCGGATCCCGCACTCACGATGATCAAGCCATACGCGATCAATGCGGTCGAAAGCGTGCGATACACGGTCCGAAAAACCGCCGACACACGGCTGCTTGTGTCGCGCCGAGGCAACCTGGAACCTCCGACCATGCGATCACATTTCCGCTTCGCCGTACACCTCGACCTCAACTGCACCGGTGTTCCCTCCCGTGGAGGCCTCCACATCAAAGCGCAGCTCGTAGCCGGTGAAGTCGACGAGAGCTACGGCCAATCCTGGTCCGCCTTCAAATGGTCCGTAGGTTGCGCCTCCGTCGACCGTCACTGTGAACGAGAGCGTGATCGAAGTGCCGTCAGTCATCTCCCTGGTACGGAACCCAACTCCCTCAACGATCATCAGATCACTGAACGCGAGAACGATGTATGCGTCGTCTCCATCACCGGCCGAGGACCACTCGGTTGAGAGATCGCCGTCGATGGCATTAGAACCTGAGAATGCATCTGAGTACTCGGAACTGACATCGGTGACGCGTCCAAACGATGCGGCGTTTGGTGCCGGAGGTGTGATGGCATCTCCCCCACCTGGTTCTCCCGTGTACGTGAACTGCATCAGATCGCTCTGATACAAGACGCCGTCGGGACCGATCGCCTGCACGCGGTAGTAGTAGGTCTCACCGATCGATAGTCCGCGCATCAGGGGCTTGTGCACGGAGTGGCCTCCTCCGGCCATGTCCGTATCTGTCGCAAGGGAGCCGAGCTCGGTCGTCGGACCGTACGCAACGGCACAGGCCACGTCGATGTTGGTGTTGACCCGGAGCACAGCTCCGTTCCCAGACGGGTCCGATTCGATTGCGATCTCTGTGGCTTGGATCTCTGCAAAGTCGAGAACCACCTCGAGCTCACCGGAATCGGGGACAGACGCTGAGCTGCCCATCCCGTCGGATGACACACCGTTTGCCGCGGCCACCGCGTTTTCGGCCGAAGGCGCGCCGTCTCCCCGGATCGTGAGGTACCCGATAAACGTCGGGACGGCAATCAATGCGAGAGCCCCAAGAAGCAGAGGCCATGCCCGGGTCTGAGTTCCCTCCTGTACCGATTCCATGAGATCTTCCGGCTGAACCTCGTCGTGGCCCATCGCTGGACTCGTGTCCTTCTCGTCGTCGGTCATCGGCAGCCTCGGTATAGGCACTTGCCCAACTCGCTATCGGATTGCTCTCGGATGAGTTCGTTCGGTGTGCGAGTCACGGGTCAGCTCCACAGCTCGAACAAGTAGCCTGTGAACAGGTGGAACTTGTAGGTAACCATCAGGAGTCCCAAGGAGATCATGATCACCGCGCTGATGACGCCGATCGTGGGCTGAGCCTTCGTGAGCCAAGTGGATAGTGGTGCCGCTCGTGCAACGAGAATCGCAGCGACCAGGAACATCACTCCCACGCCTGCCGAAAACATCAGCATGATCAAGCCACCTGCCAACGGAGAACCTGTGGCGCCCGCATACAGGAGCAGCGCCGTGAGCACGGTCGCAGAGAAGCATGAGAGACATCCGACCGCGAAGGTCGATCCCATGATCGCTGAGCCGACCCAACCCGATCGGCTGGGACGATTGAACCCGGGAATCTTGCACACCACGGGGACACGAGCCTGGCTGGCTATCCGGATGCCCATGGCAATGACAGCGATGCCTGCGATGATCGAAATCGGCCTGGCGTACCCGCCAACGCTGTCAAAGCGACTGGCCGACGCGCCGATATAACCCGCCACGACACCGCCAGCCGTGTACACCGCCGTGAACCCGCCGACGAAAAAGAGCCCCGTGAGGAGCAACTGTCGCTCTGCACTCTTCTGGTTCGCCGTCGCCGCAGCGGTGCCGGACATCACGGCTGTGTAGTACGCCGCAAGCAGCAAGAGACATGGAGTCAAGGCCGCGAGCATTCCACCGAATATCGCGGCTATCGCCCCGAAAGAGAGTGCAGGGCTACGGAAGGTGAACGCGACAGACGTATCGGTAGATGCGTTCAGCGCAGCGAGTCCAAACGGCATCGGCGGATCCCACGTAAGCGTCGACGACTGCCCATCCGGCCACACTGCCGTCACGACCAGTGCCTCGTCATCCCCCACGATTGGACTGCCGTCAGTTCCTTCGGCTGTGAAGAAGATCTGGGTCACTCGATGGTGAGGCGAATCCGATACTTCGCTGGTAGCCGTCGCATCGTAAGTGCCCGAATCCGAGGTGACCGTGATCACAGGAATCGAGGACGGAAGGTCATATGTGTGAGTGGTTTCAAACATGAGGAATGCCAAGGTCGGCGTACCGTCGTTGACAGGTATGGGCCGTCCCGACCAAGCGAAGTACCAGCGTGGGGTGTACAGCATCTCGAGCTCGAGTTCGCCAGGTCCGGCTACCTCGCGATGCAAAGCATCCGTCACATCCATCTGCGAAAGCACTGCCACATCGGCCTCGTTGAGATCGACTTCCTCCCCACCTGTGATCGAGAGAAGCAGAATCAGCGCTGCCGCTGAGAGCAGTGCAAGCACGACCGCGAAGATCCAGACCTGCTTACGTGTGTTCTGACCACGCACCTTCACATGGTTCTTGCTTGGCGGTAATGGCGTACCGCCTTGAGGCACAACCTCGTCCGTGTGTGTCGTTGTCATCTGAGTGTCTCGTTCATTAGGCGGCTTGATAGTCATGGGTTCACTTTGGCCATACATAGATGGATAGGGACAGATCTTCGGGCTGCACGTATCCGGGTGCGGTGACCCGCGTCACGAATTCCCACGGACCAAACATGAACAGATCGAATTGCGCGACGTAGTGGCCGTCGCCGACAGCGTCAAACCGACCCAGAAAAGGACCGTGCCACATGAACGCCATGTCCCATTCGACGGCGATGGTCGCGTCCTGAACAGGCTGCCCAGCGCCATCGGTGAGGTAGAGATCGACGTTGAGGTCAAACGTCGATGGTGGATAAGGACTCACCAAGACCGTCAGGTTGAGCTCGTCGGACAGCGCCACGACACCTGCGTTGGAGAGCGAGACCTGACGGTCATTGGTCTGGTATTTGATACGAACCGGGCCTGAGGCAACGGCGTCCGCTCCCTGTGTGAGATAGTCGCTGATCGACGAACCACCCTCGCTATTCGCGGCAGCGACCTCCGCCGAGCGGAGCAGCACGAAACCCGCCAAGCTGATCATCACAATCGCTACCGCGGCGCCAAGCGAGAGCCAGCGACCAACATCGGAACGTACGTCCAACGCGGAGGCATCGGACTTTGTCATTCGAGAACTCGGAGCGAGATCTGCCCGCTCGGGTGTACGGTGCAATTCCCGACGAACGTCCCGGGAGACGCAAATCGCTGCGTCACCTCCGCGTGGGGACCTACATAGAAGATCCCGACGAAGTGACCCTCGTCGTCCTGGTTGATGATCCGGATGACCTCCCCGACGTGCACCTCCAGTTCGGCAGGAAGGATGGCAATTGGCTCTCCGCCGCGAATGCGCTCAGCTGTGCCTTGGGGGATCAGATACTCGTATTCAGCGCGAGCGGAGGAGTCCTCGTCGACGACCAGGGCAGTCGACCGCTCAGATGAGCAGGCAACGAGCATCAAGCCGATCGCAATCCCCGCTACCACGGGTCGAATCCTGTGCACGGTCCTCAACACACCCTTTCTTGTTCACTCGTCGCGAACTTCGACCGTGATGTCGATGTCGCCGGCGTTCTCGAATGTCAACGTAATGACGAACTCACTGCCGACGACGAGCGGCTCGGTCAGATTCATCATCATGACGTGATAGCCGCCAGGCTCAAGCGGTACTTCTCCGTTCGCGGGGATGGAGATGGACGAAACCTGCTTCATGGTCATCATGTCGGATCCGTCATCGCTCATGATCATCGATGTCTCATGGAGCTCGGCCATCGCGGCCACGCTTGAGTCGACTGTGACGCCAACCAGCTGATCGGCGGAGTCGCCACCAGTGATCACCATGTACCCGGCACCGGCGTTCTGCATACTTGCCGAGGCGCGGGCCCAACCGTCTCCCACCGCCAGGTCGCCACCACCACTTCCGCACGCTGTGACACCCACGGCGAGTGCCACCACGAGGACAAAGACGCCGCTCGGCACGTTGAGCCTTCTCATGACTGTCCCTTCTTACGCGGCCTGATCGAACAGATAGGCCAGGTCGTTTCGTATGTCGTCCGAGCTCATGCCGAATGGCCACTGGACGAGAATTGTTCCATTTGCGTCAACTGCGTAGACGAACGCCGAGTGAGCGACCTCGACGGCACCGTCAGCCGCGGTCGTCACTTCGTAGGCTGCTCCATAGGCATCAGCAACGGCCTTCAGCAAGGCGGGATCCGCCGTGCGTAGCGCGATGCCTTCGGGAAAGAACACCTGGATGTAGCTGGCGACTTCATCCGGAAGGTCGCGATCAGGATCGATCGTGATGAATGCCACGTCAACGCGGCTGGCGTCATCGCCAAGTCCGCCAACCGCGCGCCGCAGATCTGCGAGCGTGGTCGGACACACGTCTGGACAAGACAAGTAACCGAAGTAGACCAGAAGAAGTTGCCCTGGCTCTGCCCGAGTGGTGAAATCGATACTGGTATCCGCGACGTCCGGAAGAACTACATGGCCGACCTCCGCAGCTGGATGCCGCACCATGCCGGCCAATTCTGCAGGCTCCTCACCGCCACATGCGGCCGCGAGAACGAATAGCGCGATGAGAACGACAGCAAGCCCAATGCGGGCGGCCGCGGAGTCTTGCTTGATGTGAACGCGGTCCGGGACTGCGAGTCGTCGAAATTTCACTTTGATACCTAAATCACTTAGCTCTTGACTCATGATACCAACTTCAGCTTGTAGCCACTGGCCTGTACTGGTACCTGCCGGAGCTGCTGGAAGGGCGCCCACAGGATGATCAACCTCCACTGATGCAGAAGTTCGCCCAATCTGAACCTCACGAGCGCTGGCGAGTCTCAGGGAAGAATGTCCTGGATCAGCGGCGAAACCAAGGAGTGGAATATGAAGGCTCCCGCGAAGAATCCGGCCAGATAGATCATGGAACCTGCGGCTCCCTGAGCGGCAAGGACGTGCTGACGAAACGGGCATCCGTTCGCCAGGATGGAGAAGTAGCCAACGCCAAAGCCCCCGACGACGACGAGAATCACCGCCGCGAGCACAGGCTGACCGAAATCCCCCAAGGCTGCTCCTCCTACCAGGGCGGACAGTGGAAATGCAATCCATGCAACAAGGCCAAAGGCAATCAGACCTTTCAGTAAGAACGTGTCTCGCACAAGGATGAAATCGCGGATTCCCCCGACGAAGCACATGCGGGAACGTTGGCCGATGAACCCGATGATCAGTCCCACGATCAGGCTGGCTGTAGCTGCGACCGTCATCGCAACGCCCGGCGGCGGAGCCAGAACGTCGCAAGGATCACCCCGACGACCATGGCGCCGAAACCTGCAAGACCCAGGGGATCCGCGGCCGAGGCTCGCAACAGCAGCCGAATGGAACAACCGGCCGCCAATAATGCAAAGTTCATGACGAGCACGCCAATCGCAAAATTCTTAAGAGGGCTGTCCGGTCCACGCCATTTGAATTCTCCGCTGCCCACCGCGGCAACTGCGGCCCCGATCAGCACTCCAACCGTTGTCAGCAGGGGAAATACCAGAGAGACCGGAGCCACCGCCAGACTCGTGCCCAACTGGTTGTTCGCAAGCCAGCCGACCAGATCCCGGCCGTGGCACGCCATACAGATTCCGTAGGCATCGGGCGGTCGCACTGCAAAGAATGCGCCGGCTGCAACAGCTGCAAGAGCCATCATCACCCCAGCCTGAACGCCCGTGACGCGTATTCCTATGCGAAGCCGGCTGGCTCCGCCGAGGCGCCCTGAATCCCTTGGACTCACGATCGCCCTCTTCTCCAAAATTGCCCGGTCGACTTCCCCGTACCCTGAGGCCTCTTCCACTCGTCAGTGTGCGGACGATATTGGTGGACCGCATCCACCTGGACGCGTTCATCTGTGAGCACCGCGAGCGCCGCGTCGCGACGGTCGAAATCAAAACGTAGGGCCACGCCGCAGTTCGGACTCAGCTCCTTGGGACCTGGGATGAGCTTCGCTGTGAAGCCAGCCCCGACCAGAACCTTCTCTGCACGAATTGCGTGATGGGAAGCGAAGAAACTCATCAGACCGTCGAGAACATCAGACATCGCGTGCCAAGCCTCCTGGCCGCCGAGAGTCTGCCCAAGTCGAAATCTCCTCAAGGGCGGCCAGCGCCTCGTCGACCTCAGCCACCGTGTTGAAGAGACCAAAGCCGAATCGGACGCTGCCGGTCGGGAATGTACCGATGACGTGATGAGCACCGGGAGCGCAATGGAGACCTACCCGACTCAAGATCGCGTAATCTCGATCCAGCAGCATGCCTACATCGGAAGGGGGAAGACCGTCCACATTGAACGATACGACGCCACATCGCTGCTCGAGATGCTCCGGACCGTGCACAGTGACCCCAGGGAGTTCGCTGGCTCCATTCATGAATCTTGAGACAAGGGACCGTTCGTGAGTGGAAACGCATGCAACGCCGAAATCCAGCACATAGCGGATGCCGGCTCCGAGACCAACCAAACCCGCGACATTGATCGTGCCGCTTTCGTACATGTCTGGCATGAATTCGGGCTGGATCGCGAGGTCAGATCGACTACCGGTTCCGCCGCGCATGAGGGGCCGAGGCGAGAGTCCCTCACGAAGGTATAGACCACCCGTTCCAGTCGGACCAAGAAGGCCTTTGTGCCCGGGGAACGCGAGCATGTCGATGCCAAGTGCCTCGAGATCGATTGGTACCGCTCCGGCGGTCTGCGCAGCATCCACAAGGTAAGGCACATCGCGCTCGCGGGCTATCGCAGCCAACTCAGCCACGGGGAGGAGCGAACCCATCACGTTGGAGCCGTGCAAGGTGGTCAGCAGTCGCGTGTTCGGTCGAATCGCCCGAAGGACGTCTTCCGGGTCGAGCGTGCCGTCCGGCGCACATGCCACGACGGTCAGCTCAATTCCCTCGGATTCGAGGTGGCGAAGCGGACGCATCACCGAGTTGTGCTCAATGCTCGACGTGACGACGTGATCGCCAGGTTCCAGCAGTCCGTAGATCGCCAGGTTGAGCGCCTCGGTCGCGTTCTTGGTGAATACTATTTGACCAGAATCCCTGACATTGAAGAGATCACCCAACAGGTCACGCGTGTCCTCAACAGCTCGAGCTGCGGCGATCGACATGCGATGCCCTGAACGCCCTGGATTCCCTCCGACATCATCAAAATAGCGATCTACGGCCGCCCGTACGGTGGGCGGCTTCGGCCAAGACGTGGCTGCGTTGTCGAAGTAGATCGGCGCCATCTTCACGCTCCTCCATGGAGGCTAAGGAGACGCTCGTCGTTCAAGATCTCCGGCGGGGGCTGGACTCTTCGCAGGAGATTGGCGCACTGCCCAAGACCCAACGATGCCTGCCCCTCGAAATCCAGAAAGACAAAGTTCGTTTCTGGGAATCCGGTTGTGAGCGTGGCAATCAACCCCTCGAGAACGCGCCGCATTGCATCGCCGTCGTGAACGGCGAATTCGCGGACCAATGGGCTGTATGTGAGATTGAGCACGAGCAGCCCGCTCCCCGGAGCGGACTCCAGGGACAAGACCCGAACGTCATCAGGCAGGCCGATCAAGTTGGGGTCCTGGGGTCCATCCAGATATGCCGAAAGTACGTCTCCAACACCTTCGTCGGTCACCGGTGCAGCCACAAGCATGTCCAGCGAGCGATCGTAGAAGTAGAGCAAATGGCCGCTCGATGTGACTACGTCCAGTCGTGCTCCGTCAATCGTGATATGCGCCTCTTCGATACCAGGCCACGACATCAACGACTGAGTGAGAGCCTCGTGGCGCAGCAGCGACCCAGTATTCAGGTACTCGCTGGAAAGGTCTACATATAGCGTCTCTTCTTCGATCCTGACGACCTGTGCGACGGTTCCAGAGGGGATGGGGTTTCGGAGCGCCGTGCCCTCATCCGGTCCATCGAGCAATGCCTCGACCAGACCGGAGACAGAATCGTCATCCCCGGTAAGAGTCCGGGACACCGGTATGAGATAGCGGTCAGACACATCCCCGAAATAGAGCGTGATCGGTGTCCCGCTCATCCATGGCAGCAAGTCAGACAGGAAGGTGTTCGCAACACCATCCGCCACCAGGCCACGACCGAGAAAGCCAGCGGCGAGCGCGGCGCTCACCACAAGGAACATCCTGAATCCCTTGGATCCTCCTGCACGACCGACCACCTTGTCTCGGGTGGTCCTGGATCTCTGTCTCATGCCGCGGATCAACAACAATATCTCCCTTTGCCGCAAGCCTATCGTAATACTTAGTATTTAGGTTAGGAACTCTCTTCTTGCGTTGCTACTCCCATGGCTTGCCTGATCAATGAGCCGCAGGGTCGCTGCTGGGCCACTCTTTGTGCGCAAGGGTGTCAAGCTCGAGGCGCTCATCCACGGGGGAAAGCAGGAGAGAGAGCTACGGGCCGGCACAGAGAACGTCCCCGCAAAAGTGGGCATGGCCGAGCCGCAGAACTGGCACCGGAGTGGGAGGCGAGCGACGAGCGTCTAACGCGCTGAGGAACAAACTCGAGACCGAGATTCGCGAGCTCGTGCCGGGCGCGGTCCTCAACGGAGACCCTGTTCGCCAGCTGTCGAATACCCTCAACCTCACTCTCCCACATCTCCGCGGCGAGTCCCTTGTGGTTGCCCTCGATCAGCATGGCATCGTCATCTCGTCGGGGTCGGCATGCAAGACCGGGAACCCTGACCCAACCCACGTGCTCATCGCCATGGGCAGATCGCCCGAATCGGCACACTGCGCGGTGCGGTTCTCACTCTCCCACCGCACGACTGAAGTGGACATCGACGCGACGGTGACCGCGCTCTCCGAGGTGCTAGGGGAGATAGAGACCGCCGTGCGTTTCCTCTCGTGCAAGTGAGGCCCGGGCGCACATTTTCGCCACAGACCCCTCAGGTGCGAACGTCGGCCTACGGGTTGTCGAATTCCGCCTTGGGTCCCAGGTAGTACCACCAGTTCAGGACCAGGCAGATCACGTAGAACCCAGCGAATGCGTAGAGCGCAATCTCCGGTGTTGCGTTCCTGATCTGCTCACCGAACTCCTGGGGGACAACGAATGCGCCATATGCGGCAACCGCCGATGTCCAGCCAAGTACTGGGCCGGCTTGCTCCCGATCGAAGACCATTGCGATGGTGCGGAACGTGGAACCGTTGCCGACCCCTGTGGCGGCGAACAGCACAAGGAACAGCAAGAAGAACGGGACAAAGACATCCTCCGGCGTCTCTGACTTGTACGCCTGCCCCATGAAGTAGGCAACGCCGAGGGCGCTGGCGATCATCACCACGGCAACCCACTGGGTCACCTTTGCTCCACCGACCTTGTCGGCGATCCAACCACCAATCGGGCGAATGAAGGCACCGATGAACGGACCCATCCAGGCGAATGCAAGTGCAGACGGGCCATTCGGGTTGACGATGTCATGGGTCATCACACCGTCGACCATCACATGCTGGAATCCGAAGATGACCTTGATGGCGAGGGCAAAGCCCGCTGAGTATCCGATGAAGCTACCGAACGTCATCGTATAGATGACGCTCATGATCCACGTGTGCTTGTTGCCGAAGATCTTGAACTGACGCTCGAGATTTGGCTTGATGTCGCCTCTCAACTGTTTGAGAAGCATGACCGTTGCAAAGAGCACCGCGATGATGATCGGGTACTTCGCCCAGCTCCACCCGAGGCCGGTCGGGGAGGGAAGGATGACGAACAGCCCCGCAACGGCGGGGATCAATGCCAGTCCCAACATGCCGCCGATCTTCACGAACGAATTGAGCGGCGATCCAATGTTGGGAGACACGTGCTCGGCCCGGAGGTTGTCCATCCTGAACCAAGAGACGAAGGCGAGAGGGATGAGGATCAGAAGCCATACGAAGCCGGCGTTGTGGATCCAGGTCTCGGTTCCCGCCGGGATCTTCCCGAATATCCAACCCGAAGTGGTTTCGAGTTCCAGGCCTGCACCGAAGACGCCCAGGGTCATCACGAGGGGTATCAGCACCTGCATCGTTGTGACCCCGGCGTTGCCAAGACCGGCGTTGAGGCCGAGCGCGAGGCCTTGCTTCCTCTTGGGATAGAAGAAACTGATGTTGGACATCGAAGATGCGAAGTTACCGCCACCGATGCCAGACAGGACCGCGAGCAATTGGAACATCCATAGCGGCGTGTCCTGGGACAGCAACGCGAAGCCTGTGCCGGCGGCAGGAATCATCAGGAGCGCGGTCGTGAAGAAGATCGTGTTGCGGCCACCCGCGATGCGAATCAGGAAGCTGCTGGGAATCCGCAGTGTGGCACCGGTGAGGCCAGCGATTGCGGACAACGTGAAGAGCTCACTCGTCGTGAACGGGAATCCCAGATTGAGCATCTGGACCGTGATGATCCCCCAATACAGCCAGACAGCGAAGCCGACCAACAGACTCGGAATCGAGATCCACAGATTCCGGCTGGCGACCTTCTTCCCTGTCGTCTCCCAGAACTCTTCGTTCTCAACATCCCACTCGTAGATGTCGGCCATTCGTGTCCTCTCCAGGATTCAGGGCACCGATCTGCACCAGATCTCGGTACCGCTTCTGCTCTATTCACTCATTTCAGGGGACATTCAGCATCTGGATCTAGGCCTCCAGACGCCCCTCTTCATCGTGGACAAATTCCGCCTCGAAAGCACCCTCCGGTTCCTCGAGCATGAAGAATGTGACAATGAAGCTGATCAGTGCTCCGCCGGCAAGGACGAAGAAGAACGTCCTCGAATCGACCAATGAGAACAGCACGAGGTAGATGACGGCTCCGACGTTGCCGTAGGCACCGGCCATTCCGGCGATCTGACCGGTCATGCGTTTGTTGATCATCGGGATGACTGCGAACGTGGCGCCCTCGGCTCCCTGTACGAACACCGAGGCGAACACAGTGATGGCTACGGCCATGACCAGCCACCAGATCCCGTCGAAGGTCGGAACGACCTCGCGGAGGCCGTCCGAAGTCATCAAGCCGCTCCACTTACCTATGAACGCCATCAGGAAGAAACCGACGGCGATCCCGATCATGTAGATCAACATGGTCCTTTTCCTGTTGGTCATACGGTCAGAGAGGTATCCGCCCAATGGGCGGGCTCCGAGGTTGACGAACGCAAACGAAGCCGCCACAACTCCTGCGACCGTTGCGGTGACGATCATGTTGCCTGAGTCATCCGTCAGAGGCCGGAACACGCTCTGGTAGAAGGCAGGGAGCATCGAAACCACTGCGAGTTCAGCCCCGAAGTTGGCAAAGTAGGTTGTGTTCAGTGCAGCGACGCTCCCCCAGTGGTACTTCTCGTCCTCGGGCACCCCGTCCCTCAGATAGGGCAGGTTGATCTGAAGCGTCTTGACTACATGGCCGATGTAGATGAGCGAGAGGACTCCGTAGATGATCACCAGGGCAGTGGATGAGAGCACCGGACTCCCATCGATATCAACGTTGCCGACCCTCCATGCCAACACCATGAGTGCGCCCATGAGGGGGAAGGACATCACGAGGTACATGATGAGGTCTCCGTAGGAGGTGACGATCATCGGTTCCGTCTTCTCAGACTTGTGAAGATGTTCGCCTTCGGGTACATCCCTGACGAGGAAGTAGTACATGACGCCGTACATGCCCATGACGATCCCGTTGATGGCCATCGCCCACCGCCAAGCGTTGTCACCCAGTCCAAGCCAATCGCCCAAAAAGGTGATGGCGAACCATGGCAGCGTCATGGCTGCAAAGGCTGAGCCGAAGTTTCCCCATCCCGCATAGAAGCCTTCGGCCCGACCGATGTACTTCGGTGTGAACCACTGGGCGACCATCTTGATCCCGATGACGAAGCCGGCACCAACCGAGCTGAGCACGAGCCGCGCCACGAGCAGTTGCACGAACGTGCCTGCGAACGCGAACACGACCGCGGGAACCGCCATGACTATCAACAACCCTGTGAACACAACACGCGAGCCGTAGCGGTCGATGAGGGCGCCAACGATGATGCGAGCGGGAATGGTCAGGGCGACGTTTGCGATCAACAGAATCTTGATGTGCTCGTCTGTGAGCCAGCCGACCGAGTCCAGCATCGTTGTCGCAAGCGGTGCCAGGTTGAACCAGACGTAGAACGTCATGAAGAAGGCGATCCACGTGTAGTGAAGCGTCCTGATCCGCTCCTGGTTGAAGTCCAGCAGCTTTGGCGGTATCTCCGTCGTAGACACCACCTCGTCCTGGCTCATGTCCCGTGGGTTCCTTCCCTTGCAGCGCGAGCCCGCTCCCGGTTCCAGACAACGACCTGATATGGCCGCCACAGATACGTGATGGGCCAGATCACAGCGTGCACCAATCGGGTGAACGGGAACACGGCGATGAGGAGGAACCCGCCGAGAATGTGCAACTTGACCACCCAGGGCAACGTCGTCACCGTTGCAACTTCAGGTTGGAGTTTGACGAGGGAAACGATCCAAGGCACTGCGGTGTGCAAGTACCAGTCCGCACCCCAGCGGAAGAAGAGCGCCACCCAGAAACCGAGCACGACCTGGACAAGCAGGAGAGCGAGCAACAACCAATCCGCAGGCGTCGTGACGGACCGAACCCTGGATGTCGTCAGGCGCCGCACGACGAGCAAACCGAGGGCGAAGATGGCCACCAGGGCAAGCGCCAAGCCAGTGACCTCGAGAACGTAGAGACGGATCGGCGCCGAGATCAGCGAGGCCCACACCGAGGGAATGATCACAGCAATGAAGTGAGCAGAGAGGATGATCAGGATCGCATAGTGCCAGGGGGCCGAACCCCAGCTGAGCATCCGATTCTCCAGGAACTGTGATGACTGGGTCGAGTACGAGAAGCGATCGTTTCGGTATCGATAGATCCCGACCCAGACGGCGGTGACGACGGCAAGGTAGGGGAAGGCTACGAATAGGACGATGTCGAACATGATCAGCCTCTCCTCACGTGGTCGGCCACCCGATGGCAACGGTGCTGACGAGCGGTTGCGGGTCGCTCTTGGGAGAGACCCGCACGACGAACAGCAGGGCAACCAGCAGCTCGTGGTACGGAACGGGTGCGGCGTGTGGACGGGCCTCTTCATCTGCCGAGGCATCGTCCGGTTCTCTGTCCTGCTTGACGATCATCTCCAACATCGGCCACATAGCCTCGCCGACGATCTCGTCCGTCAGGTCCTGGTCATCGCACATGGCGAGGAATCGCAGGACAACCGGCAGATAGTCCGTCAACTCGCCTGCGACCTCCATGCCGCGCGCCCTGTACCGCTCCTTGAATTCGAGGAGTAGGGCGCTTCGTTTGTAGCTCTCGCCCAAAAGGTGATAACCGACATACAGGCTGTGGGACTCGTCCATGTCGAAAGCGCGTGTGTACTCCTCCTGGAGGCGGCCAAGGTTCGCCGTCTGCGCAAATGCCTGGAAGCCCGCGAGGCTGATCTCAGCGTCTGGGGACATCGCTCCGGTCAGAGTTCGACACTCCTCGAGCATGTCGACCGGACTCGCCTTCGGGTAGTCCAGCAGCTCAGCGAAGAGCTCCCATATGCGTCTGGCTGTGGGTTGGGACGTTCACGGTCACCATCTCCGCTTTGGCGCGGTGATGGTGCCGAAGCCACCCTCACGCTTGCGTGTGTACGGATCCTCGGGTCTGCTCGATCGCCGTCTCTCTGCCGAGAGGCGGCACCACGAAGCGTTCCTCGAACGAAGGCAACGCAGTGAGACGGAAAATGGCCTCAGCCTCCTCAGCCGTCAGGCGCCCAACCTCGAGCGCCCTTCGTGCCTCATCCTTGGTGACGTCCCCAACCGTGTCTGCCCGCTTGTACACGCGGACCGCAATGAGCTTGCGGTACACCTCGTTCAACACATCTTCGTTTCCTGCCGAGAACAGTTTGGCCATGTAGGCCACGGGGATCCTTGCGTTCTCGAGCGAGGTCAGCAACGGAGTCAGCCCTTCCGCTTCGGAACCTGCCACGTCGTACACGCCGTCTTTCATCTTGGCGAGGACAGGCAACATCGGAGGCACGTAATAGAGCATCGGCAACGTCCGGAAGTCTGGGTGGAGCGGAAGGGCGATCTGCCACTGCTTGACGAACTTGTACACGGGCGAGTTCTTTGCTGCTTCGAGCATGTCGTCCGGTACACCGTTTGCCTTTGCGGACGCGATCACATCCGGATCGAACGGGTCTTGAATGATCCCCCGTTGCGCCTCGACAAGGTCGTTCTCGGACACCATTGCGACCTCCTCTATCCGGTCTGCGTCGTAGAGCAACACACCCAGATATCGGATTCGACCCACGCAGGAATGGAAACAAGCCGGTGCCTGGCCGCTCTCGAGGCGCGGGAAGCACAGGATGCACTTCTCAGACTTCCCCGATGACCAGTTGTAATACACCTTCTTGTAGGGGCAGCCGGAGATGCACATCCGCCAGGCTCGGCACTTCTCCTGGCTGACGAGCACGATGCCGTCCTCACCACGTTTGTAGATCGCCCCTGCCGGACAGGCAGCGACACAGCCCGGGTTGAGACAGTGGTTGCAGATCCGTGGCAGATAGAAGAAGACGACCTGCTCGATCTCATTGAGTTGGGCCCGCTCCTCGTCCGTGAGCACACCGAGGTTCGGATCGTTGGATGCATACACCGGGGATCCACCAAGGTCGTCGTCCCAGTTCGGGCCGGCCTCGATCTCCATGAACTCCCCTGTGACCAGCGATACCGGACGAGCGGTTGGTTGGTCATCGCCTTCGGGTGCGTTGAAGAGATGTTCGTAGTCGTAGGTCCACGGCTCGTAGTAGTCGTTGATTGTCGGCAGCTTCTGGTTGTAGAAGATGTTGCCCATCGTGCCGAGCTTGCTTTGCAGCTTCATCTGCAACTTGCCGTCGATGACCTCCCAGCCGCCCCGATACTCCTCCTGGTCCTCCCACAGAGTGGGATATCCCGTCCCTGGTTTGGTCTCGACGTTGTTCCACCACTGGTACTCCGTGCCTTCTCTGTCCGTCCAGATGTTCTTGCATGCAACGCTGCACGTATGACAGCCGATGCATTTGTCGAGGTGGAAGACCATTGAGACCTGGGCCCGAATATCCATGTCAGCAGCTCCCGTTCGCTTCGTGCGTCACCATTCGAGCTTCTCCAGCTTCTTGACGACCACGTACGTATCACGTGTGAAGATGCCGATCGGGCCCCAATAGTTGAAACCGTATGTGAACTGGGCATACCCACCTGCGAGCAGCAGGGGGTTGATCCGTGTCCGCGTCAGGCTGTTGTGCCCGCCCGCCCGCTTGCCTCCACGCACCTGGGACTTCGGGATGTAGATCGTCCGCTCCACCGCGTGGTAGTACAGACAGATCCCTTCCGGAACCCTGGAGCTGACGGCGGCCCTCGTCACGACGACGCCATTGTCGTTGAATACCTCGACCCAGTCGTTGTCCTCGATCCCGACCTTGTCCGCTTCCTTGTCGTTGAGCCAGATCGGATCCATGCCGCGTGACAGGGTCAACATCCGCAGGTTGTCCTTGTACGTCGAGTGGATGTTCCATTTGCCGTGAGGCGTGATGTAGTTGAGGACGAGCGACTGGTCATCGACGGGGCTGCGCACGATGTCACCGGTTGCCACCGGATCGAGCTTTGGCTTGTACGTGGGCAGATGCTCCCCGAAGTCCAGGTAATAGGGGTGATCGTTGTACAGCTGCTGTCTTCCTGTGAGCGTGCGCCATGGCACAAGACGCTCAACGTTGAGGGTCCACGCGGAGTACGTCCTGCCGTCGTTCACGATGCCTGACCAGCATGGACTCGTCAGGGTTCGTCTCACCTGGCGAGTTATGTCGTGGAAGTTCATTCGGACCCCGCGATTGTCCTCTGCGAGATCTGCGAGAGGGACACCGACCTTCTCCTCTTCCATCTTGAATGCGGCGTAAGCAACTTCGCCGTTGGTCTCGGGAGCCAGGTGGAGCAGAACGTTGGCCGCATCGAGAGGGTCCTCGAGGCCGGGGTATTTCTTGCCACCCCACTCGACCGCACGGGTGCGGCGAGGATCAGGTGCAGTGCCCACGGGACTCTCGAGAAGCTCGTCGTAGAACTTGGCGACGGGAACGTGTACCCCGTGGCCACTCGTACCGTCCTCGCGGATCCGCGGTCCGAGAGAGATGAAGCGGTTGTACAGGTTGGCATAGTCGCGCTCGACGACACTGAGGTGGGGAGCCGTCACGCCTGGGATGAGTTCGCACTCCCCCTTGCCCCAATCGAGAGGCTGCGGCTGTGCGAGTTCGTCCGGGGTGTCGTGTTTGAGCGGTGAAGTGACGAGATCCTTGAATGGCTCAGGGAACACAGAAGGAGCCATCTCGCTGACCTTCTTTGCGAACGACTTGAAGATGTCGTAGTCCGTCTTGGACTCCCACACCGGAGGCACGGCCTCTCCCAATGGGTGCACGAAGGAGTGCAGGTCGGTGGTGTTGAGGTCGTTCTTCTCGTACCAGAAGGCCGTGGGCAGCACGATGTCGGAATACAGGGCGGTGGAGTCCATCCTGAAGTTGATGTCCACGACAAGGTCCATCTTCCCGCGGGGCGCAGGGTCGCGGAATTTCACCGTGTCGGTCTTACCCGCGGCGTGCTCTGTGGCCTCGATGTTGTCGTGCGTACCGAGATAGTGACGGAGGAAGAACTCGGCACCCTTGGCGCTCGACTGCATAGCGTTGCCGCGCCAGATGAACCAGACTCTCGGCCAGTTCTCCGGTGCGTCGGGATCCTCGACGGAGAGCTGCACGTCTCCGGTTCGCATCTGGTCAGCAACACGATCGATGATCTCGGCGTCACTTGTCGCGCCGTCTGCCTCTGCTTCGCTCACAAGGTCGAGCGAGTTCTGGCTGAATTGCGGGAAGAATGGCATCCATCCCATGCGAACCGAGGCAGCCGCCAGGTCAACGGCATGGCCCTTGGCCCACTTGGTCTCCGGAGGCACGCGCGCGTAGTCTGTGAAGTCGCCCTCGTATCGCCACTGATCGCTGTGCACGTAATGCCATATCGGGGTCTGCTGGAGACGGGGAGGCTTGGACCAGTCCAGGCCCAGTGCCATGCTCGTCCACGGTGCCACCAAGGTGAGCTTCTCCTGGCCGACATAGTGGTTCATGCCGCCACCGTTGCGTCCCGGGCAACCCGTGAGGATCAGCGCGGTGATCGGGGCTCGATATGACTGGTTGTTGTTGTACCAGTGGTTGATGGAGGCACCGACGATGATCATCGATTTGCCCTCTGTCACCTCGGCGTTACCCGCGAACTCGCGAGCGAGGCGCGTGATGGTGTCCCTCCCGATCCCCGTGAACTGCTCCTGCCACGCGGGGGTGTAGGGACGTTCGTCGTCGTAGTCCTTGGGGTAGTCACCCACAAGGCCTCTGCTCACGCCGAACTGGGCCATCAACAGGTCGTACACGGTCGTCACAGCGACGGGTCCGTCTGTCGTTTCTACGTACCTGATCGGCACGCCACGTTCGTAGACCCCACCTTCGGCGAACTCATGGAACGAGACCATCGCCACTTCGTCGTGTTCATCGAGGAAGCTCAGCTCGGGATCGATCGGCTCGTGGTCGAGCCCATCCTCCATCTTGATGTTCCACTGGCCCTGCTCCTCCTGCCAGCGGAACCCGACCGTGCCCTTTGGCATTCGTAATGCCCCGGTGTTGAGGTCATGGACGAGCATCTTCCAGTCGCCATTCTCAACATCGCTGTACCGGTCGACTTTGTCTGCGCGAAGGAACTGGCCAGCTTTGAACACATCTTCGCTCTTGGTCAGTTCGACGAGGAACGAGGAGTCCGTGTAGCGCTTGACGTAGTCGTAGAAGTATGGCACCTGCCGATCAGCGTGAAACTCCTTGAGGATGACATGGTTGATCGCCATCCACATTGCGGTGTCCTGACCTGCCTCGACGGGGATCCACCAGTCCGAGTACTTGGCAACCTGGCTGAAGTCTGGCGAGATGACAACGAACTTGGTGCCCTCGTGACGTGCCTCCGAGATGAAGTGGACGTCTGGCGTCCTGGTCATACTCAGGTTCGAGCCCATCGAGATGATGTACTTCGAGTGGTACCAGTCCGCGCTCTCTGCGACGTCTGTCTGGTCGCCCCAGATCTCGGGGAAGGCGTTGGGAAGATCGGCGTACCAGTCATAGAAGCTCATGTTGACGCCGCCGAAGAGCTGCAGGAAGCGGGACCCGGCTGCGTAGGAGAGGTATGACATCGCCGGGATCGGAGAGAAACCGAAGACTCGGTCCGGTCCATGCTCCTTGGCCGTGTAGAGACAGGCCGCAGCGACGATCTCAAGCACTTCGTCCCATGTGGCACGCCGGAAGCCACCCTTGCCGCGCACACGCTGGAAACGGGAGCGTTTCTCCTCATCCTTCATTATGGATTCCCAGGCCTTGACCGGGTCGCTGTGGGTCTCGCGTGCCTCGTTCCACAGGTCGAGGAGTGCCCCGCGGACGTACGGGTACTTGACACGGATCGGGCTGTAGACGTACCACGAAGCAGACATGCCTCGCTGGCAACCTCGTGGCTCGTACGGCGGGATGTCGTTGCACAGAATGGGGTAGTCGGTCTGCTGCATCTCCCAGGTGATGATCCCGTCCTTGACATAGACAGCCCATGAGCATCCACCGGTGCAGTTGACTCCGTGGGTGGTGCGGACGACGTTGTCGTGCTGCCAGCGGTTCCTGTAGAACTCTTCCCAGTTACGCGCTTTTGGGTTGACGAGGTCTTGAATCCAACCCACGTGCCTACCGTCCTTCCGTTTCAGCCATTGCGTTCCCTTGCTCGAATCTTGCGTGCTTGGAGCGCTCGATGCGGGCACGTGATCGAGCCAGCATCGGGCGACGCACCTCCTTGAGGCGTTTCCTCCAGATGAACCGCATCACGACCAGGAGAGAAGCAGCGCCCACCGCGGCAAGCAATGCGAGCTGCCCCACAGACGCCGCTGTCCGACTGCTCACGGCGGCCTGGCCGAGGAACTCCGCGAGGTGGATCTGCTCCTGTTCGGTGAGCGGGCGATCAGCAAAGATGGGAGCCATGGTTTGGAATGGAGTCGTCGCCAGGATCGAAGCGATGCCATCGGCACCGAACTTGTCGTACGCCCCCGTCAGGTCTGGTCCGAGTGCGCCGCCGCCGAGCGCACCGATGCCCGCAATGCTGTGACAAGCCAGACACGGCGGACCACCATTCTCAAACCGATTCGTGCCTTCAAAGAAACTCTTTCCAACGGACGCGTCGCCAGGAACCAGAGCAATGACAACGACGTCAGGCGTCGGTTCTTCAACGGTCGGAGTGCCCAGATACGTGTCCAGGTAGACAACGACACTCGCGACCTCTGCATCGGTCAGACCGAGGTTCGGCATTGGGACACCGTTGAATTCCGAAAGCAGCTGGGCAGCGATCGGATCTCCTTCTGCCAGCACCACATCCGGCTCGGCGATCCACCGGGACAACCATGCTGCCTCGCGGCGGGTGGTCACACCTTTGAGGTCCGGCCCAACCCCGGCACCGCCACCGATCGTGTGGCAAGCGACACACTTTGTTTCGAAGATGCTCTTGCCTTCATCGGCTGTCTGCGCACCGACCGGACTCAGCTGGACGATCAAGACGAGAGTGAGGGCAGCGACCAGGAGTAACGGGAACACCAACCACAGAACCTCGCTGCGGTGAGCCGTCCGTTGCACTGGTACTCCTATCCTTTCGAGTATGCGTCCAGCTGTAAGCCTCTTTTTAGCAGTTCGCAACGGTAACGTCAATCAGTACACTTGATGTTCAGTAGTAAGGTGATAGTTAATGCAGGTAGCCCTAGGACGAAGAGGCGACTACTCGGTTCGGGCCGTGCTGGATATCGTCATGCACGGCAATTCAAGACGCAGAAAAGCTCGCGAGATCGCAGCCTCAATGGAGGTACCCGATAGGTATCTGACCCAGATCCTGGCGCATCTGGTGAGCGAAGGCTTGCTCATTGCTGTGGCCGGGCCGGACGGTGGCTACTCCCTCGCACGCTCGCCGGAGTCCATCACGCTCCTCGATGTCGTCCAGGCAGCCGAAGGGCCGATCCTGCTCGACGAATGTGTCTTGAAGGGCGGGCCATGTGCTTGGGAGGAGGTCTGCCCGGTCCATACGCCCTGGGTCCGCGCCCAGAACGCTCTCATGGCAGAACTGTCGCAGACGACCTTTGCGGACCTCGCCGGATTCGCCGACGACATCGAGGGCGGAACCTATGAGGCGCCCGAGGGCACCCTCCCGCATCCGAACAGCACGAGGCGAGGTCCCAGGATCGAGGACATCAAGTAGAGTCAGCCGCCGGATAGAAGACGAAGAAGTCCTCAACGACGCGCACCACTTCATCAACGTGGGCGTCGTCCCAGCCGACCACCCTACGGACCACGATGTGGTTCGCTGCGACGTAAACATGTCTCATGCCCGGATCGACGCCAAAGAGACGGGCCGCCAGTTCGGCCGGGACACTCGTGCCGGTACCAGCAACGGTCGCAGAGTCGAATCTGACCCCGTCGGCACCCGAGAAGTTGCGGTTTGTGACGAAGACTGCGACGTCGCCGTCGACGATCGGCTGTTGAACGACGATACGTTGACCCATGGGACCTCTACTCGGATGCGGAACGGTGCGATGCTACACCCTCCATTGCGACAACAGTCGAAGCGACGGTGAAGCACCATGCCGCAGCGTCCTCACGATCGATTACCACCCGAACGCCAGGCCAGACGAAACCAGCGCGGTCAACTCTCCGTCTGATCCTCGAGCAGATCGAGGATGCGAGCGGTCTGTTCCTTCACGGATTCGAGATCGGCCATCATGCGCTTCGGAGGAAAAGAATCAGGCATCTGGTCGAGCATCCGATCGCACATGTCTGAGCATCGTGCCCGCATCTCGGGGTCGCTCATTCCTGCCATCTTTCGCACCATGACGAAGACCCCAGCAGCAATCAGCGTGACAATCGCAAGTCGTTTCATGTTCATCACTCCCGCGCTTTCTCCCACTCTACCGACCCTCGCCAGCGACAGCACGGTGGCCGACCGAAATCCATACCGGCGCAGAACGAGTCAGCCGGTTGCTCGCCGATACAGCCAGACAGCCGCAGGCGCGGCGACCGCAACGATCCCTACGACCCATACCAGCGACAGGCCGATCGCGTATTCGAGCGACACGCCGGACGGCAACACGCCCTCCCCAAGCATGAGACCACGCAACGCGTCGGTCATCACGGTGATCGGTTGATTCTGGGCAAACCCTTGGAGCCACGAGGGAAACGTCTCCACCGGTACAAAGACGGAGCTCGCAAACACGAGTGGAAACACTGGAAGGAACACGGCTGACTGGGTGGCTTCCGGATTCTTGACGAGAAGCCCGATGCTGGCCATCACCCACGACAACGTGTACACCCACAGAAGGGCGATCACCAACCCGGCCAGGACCCCGCCTAAGGAGGTCGCTGGTCTGAACCCGACTATGTAACCGATGACAAGCATGATCGTGAGCACAATGGAACTCCGGATCAGGTCAGCAAGGGTTCGTCCTGCAAGCACAGCAGAACGTGCGATCGGCAGCGATCGGAACCTGTCGATGACCCCACCAGAGAGGTCCTCCGTGAGACCGAGCGCAGTCTGGCCGGAGCCGAAAGTCGCAACCTGAATCAAGAGACCGGGGATCAACCAATTGATGTACTGGCCCCCGGCTTCGGCGGGCAACGAACTCTCCAGCGCACCCCCGAACACGAAGTTGAAGAGGAGGAGAAACATGATCGGTTGAATCGTTGCGAATATCAGGAGCTGGGGCAGCCGCACGTTGCGCAACAGATTCCGCTTCATGATGACCATGGTGTGTCTGACGGCTGCTCTGAGTGGAACGCGGTCCCTGATCTGTTGGGTTGCCGTTGTCATGCCGCCCTCCTTCCAGAACGACGCTTCGGTTTGCGCTCGCGCTCCTGTTCTGCCTGTTCTGCAGATCGTCCTGTGAGGCTGAGGAAGACCTCGTCCAGATTCGGGCGATGCAGAGCGATGTCCTCGACAGGAACATCCGATGCGTCGAGCCGCCGGACAACCTCGACGAGAGTGCGCGATCCCTCCGAGGCTGAGATCCTGATGCTGCCCGTTCCCTCGTCTATCTGCGGATCACTTCCTTCCATGCCGCCGAGAGCATCGAGCGCACGTGACGTGTCGTCAGGTTGCAACTTGATCTCGACGACAGAGGCACCGAAACGATCCTTTAGCTCGTTTGCAGTCCCCTCTTCGATCATGCGTCCCTGATCGATGACCCCGATCCTCGTAGCAAGCCTGTCGGCTTCGTCGAGGTACTGGGTGGTGAGCAAGATGGTTGACCCGTCCTCAACGAACTCCTCGATGAGACCCCACAGATCGAGTCGGCTTCGTGGATCAAGACCAGTCGTCGGTTCGTCGAGGAACAGTACCTTGGGCCTGCCGACGAGCGAGGCAGCGAGGTCGAGCCTACGCCGCATGCCGCCCGAGTATGTGCGTACGAGCTTGTCACCTGCATACACGAGGCCGATGCGCTCGAGGATGTCGTCAGCGCGCCGTTTTGCCTTGGTGGCCGACAGACCGTAAAGCCTTCCGATCATCTCGACGTTCTCTCGACCGGTCAAGTATCCGTCGACCGCGGCGAACTGTCCTGCGAGTCCGATCCTTTGGCGTACTGCACCCCCGTGGAGCTGAACATCGAGTCCGTCGATCCTCGCCCAGCCGGAATCAGGGCGCAGCAGGGTCGTCGCAACGTTTATGAATGTGGTCTTGCCTGCGCCGTTCGGCCCGAGGAGGCCATATACGATGCCCGGTTCGATGCTCAGGCTGAGCCCATCGAGGGCCCGGGTTTCCTTGTAGAGCTTCACCAGCCCTTCTGCTTCAACTATCGGATCTGTCGCCATCTCTTGCTCGCCTTCCTCGATGCACCGCAGAACTCTAAATGTCGCAACCTCTTTAGTTAAGACATATATATAATCTATATCCAGTAAACGTCTAGAGTTGATAACAATATGGTGGATCGGCAAGAGAAGATACGAGACGTGAGCGGCCTCCTCCATGACATGGGTCTTCGTCTTCGTGCCCAGGCTCATCGGCATCTGGCCGAGAATGGCTTTACGCTTCCCATGGCGATCTCTCTCAACCTGCTTGATGAACCGATGCCGATGAGCGACCTCGCCGAGCGACTCAACTGCGAGGCCTCCTATATGACAGGTATCGCCGATCGACTTGAGGTCCGCGGTCTCGTCGAAAGGGTCCCTGACCACAGTGACCGCCGCGTCCGCCTCCTGCAGCTCACGCCACGAGGTGCCGAGGAACGCGCCCGGATGAGGACCATGCTTGCCGACGCTACGCCAATGCTCGAGCGACTCGCACCCGACGAGCTCGATCAGCTCGCCGCGCTCCTTCACAAAGCCGTCACACCTGAGGATTGATCCCGGCTGACAGGCGAGACGTCGATCCCGCGTACCTGCGCTCGCTTGGCTTGTCTGCAAGACTGCCCACCAATGCGCCTCGATTTCGACCAGGTAATCATTCCATGATCACGTTTCGCGGCGCTGTGCTGCGCGAGAGCGGCCTCCCTCGACCCTATGCAGAGTCTCGTCCCCTCACGATCGTCGAGCTCGAACTTCCCGATCCGAGAGCGGGAGAACTACTGGTGAAGATCGATGCAGCAAGCCTGTGCCGATCCGATCTCTCCGTCGTCACAGGTGCGCGTGTCTGGCCGCTTCCAATGGTCATCGGCCACGAGGCTGCAGGGAGCGTCGCCGCGGTCGGACCCGGCGTGGAAGATTTCACACCTGGGGACGACGTCGTGCTTGTCTACCTGCCCCAGTGTGGCGAATGCGTCCGATGTCGTGGCGGCGAGGCGTGGCTGTGCAAAGTAGGCGCGGCGGCAAACCAGAAGGGTGAGCTGCTCACCGGAGGCACCCGACTCACCCACCGGGATGAGAAGATTCACCATCACATGGGAGTCGCAGCGTTTGCAGAGTACACGGTCGTGTCTGAAGCCTCCGCTGTGAAGGTACCTCCTGGTCTCGGAGCCCGCCGCACATGCATCTTCGGATGTGCCGTGCTGTGCGGCGCAGGAACCGCGCTCAACACGGCCGGGATCGCCGAGCACGATTCTGTTGCGATCATTGGCCTGGGAGCGGTCGGACTCTCCGCCGTCCTCGGAGCCAGAGCCGCAGGCGCACAACAGATCGTCGCGATCGACAGGCTCGACACAAAGCTCGCCTCGGCATCTGCGCTCGGGGCGACCGATGCACTCCTGGCGGACGAGCAAGCCGCGGTCCGAGTGACCGAAGTGACGGGAGGCGGGGTCGATCACGCCATCGAGGCCTCAGGGACCCTGGATGGATTCAAGCTGGCGATGAGTCTCGTTCGGCGGGGCGGCACCGTGACCACACTGGGCCTGCCGGGGCCGGCAGTCTCACACGACCTCGAGCTTGCACCGCTCGTTGCCAACGGCGTGACGATCCAGGGCAGCTACCTCGGCTCGTGCGTCACGTCGCGCGATGTCCCGCGCTTTCTCGACCTGCACGCCAAGGGTCACTTTCCCACGGACAAGCTCATCTCGCACCACATCGAGCTTGACGACATCAATGTCGCACTCGACCGTCTCGCCGATGGTGAAGCACTCCGCCAGGTCATCGAGTTCTGAAGCGAGCCGCTTCTGGCGCATTAGGAGCATCGGGTCATGATACGAGAATCGAAACGCGGCATGGCAGCCGCGGCGGTGTGTATGCCGTACTCCTACCCGATGCAGGCGGTCATGTGTGATGACGGGTTTGGAGCAGTACCTGCACGTCGGCGTTGGCGCGTTCGACTCGTGCACGGGCAGAAAGCGTGCGGCGATGTATTCGCTCGAATCTGTCCTGAGCTTCAGCCATCGCCTCCTCACGGTGGGCCGGTTCTGCGCCTTCGCCATTGCGAAGGTTCGTGACCTCGGCGTTCGCGTCGTCCAGCTGGTGTTCGAGTTTGCGAAGTCGTTCGCGTGCCTCATCGGCCGAACGTTCCGCGGTCGCCAGGCTCTCTGCGAGTCCGCTGGCAGGATCTGTTTCGAGGACGATCGGCGCTCCAGCATGAATTGCTGCTGTCATTGGCAACTTGGCTGCAAGGTCGATCATGTCCTCGCCGAAGGGATCGAGGAGCTCTCCCCTGCGCAGGCGCATGGGCATGAGAACGAGCGTCGCATCGGCGCACACGCCAACGATGTCCATGCTTGTGGGCTGGTTGATAGTCACGACGTCGGCGTCAATCCGGGCGCCTTCGAGCATCGACTCGAGGTGCGCCTTCGTGTCGTTAGCATCCTGTCCCGCATCGGCGACCAGCCGTATCGTTGCATGCTGCCACTCGGGGTCGCGGGTACACAGATACGCCGTCATGAGTGCCAAACGACCCGAGTCGTCGTCCTCCCACCAAAGCGTGATGTTGCGGCGTCTCCTCGGCGTCGATGTGAATCGTCCCCAGCGGAGTTCGTCCGTGGAAAGACTCATCACGCTCACACCGAGTCTGGCTACGTCACTGATGGCCCCGACATAGGAGCCGAGAGCAGCTTGGTCCGGTGACTCCGGCCAGCCGAACAGCACCACATTGGCTCGGATTCGTCCGAGACCGAATGACTGCACGATCACAGGGAGAGCATCCATCCCGTCGGCGGCGAGTACGGCCCTTCCATGCACCTCAAGCCCCAGATCTGCGATCTCGGATTGCAGCTCTTCTTGCTGTCGATCTGTTTCGATGCGCTTACGGATGCCCTTTCCGCTAACAATCCGGAACGCTGCGGTGAGACCGCTGTTGCCCTCGATCCATTTGGCGAAGGTCAGAAGCCTCGCCCTTCTGCCGGTATCTGCAGAGAACACGAGTATCTGGGGGCGCCAGTTCCTCGCGTGCTCAATTTCACCATCGAGGGCTCTGATGCTCTCGACAGCCCTCTGAAAGTGGTGAGAATGAGCCGCGTCTGCCCAGCGCTCAGGGATCGCCCTCCGCCTGAGGTACTGGTAGATAAGGAAGAGAAGAACGATCGCTGCTGCCCCCGCGATCGGATTGATGGCGAGCATCGCGGCCGCACACAGGATGGCACCCGCAAGGCTTGCGCCCTTGTTGAAGAAGCGAAACCTCGGCCTGAAAGACGGGCTGCCGGCGCGTGCTTCGTAATAGGTGGCGTAATTGATGAGGCCGTACGAGACCAGGAAGAACATCGAAACCACAGGGGCGATCACGTTGACCGATCCGAGGAGGATCGTCGCCATGGCGATCGCCAGGCTCAGGACGACCGCTCTGCGAGGGTTGTTCGCATCCCCCTCGCCCTCGGCGAACCAACCAATGAGAGGGAATACTCGATCCGAAGCCATCGACTGAAGGATGCGAGGCGCACCGAGCAGCGATGCCATTGATGAGGAGAGTGTTGCAGCGATGACGCCGAGGGCGACCAGTGCTCCGATCACGGCGATGTGCCTCATTGCCGAGCCATCGTCGGTGACGAGCACCGAGAGCGGCACACCACCTGCTAGCAACACCGCAACCGAGACGTACACGACAGTGGACAGTCCCACGGCGGTGAACGTTCCGATCGGAAGACTCCGACCCGGATTCCTGAGATCCCCAGACATGCTCACGCCCTGGGTGAATCCGGTGACCGCAGGGAAGAAGATGGCGAACGCAACCCAGAAGCCGACAGCACCGCTTGGAGGGGTCCACGAGTCACCGAATGTCTGGGAGTCGAACGCCGATATCGAGCCGATGTAGAACGAAACGAGTGCCGCAACGAGCACCACCATCACAACGAACTGGAGCTTGGTTGCGACATCGGCACCAGCCCAGGCGAACGCGAACAGTACGAGGACGGCAATGGCCGCGATCACCTGAACGACCAGACGCGAATCCCAGCCAGCCAGTGCTGACGTGGCCTCCCCAAAACCGATGGCATAGAAAGCGATGGACACCGACTGGGCGAGGAACAGCACGACGCCGATCGCCCCGCCGAACTCGAGGCCGAGCGTCCTCGATATCAGGTAATAGTCACCCCCACCCTTGACGTCGATGTTGGTTGCGATGGCCGCCAGCGAGATGCTCGTGAGGATCGAGACCGCCGTTGCGATGGCGATGATGAGAAGGGCACCCACCAGACCGCCGTTTCCGACGACATACCCTGTTCGGAGGAACAGGATGATCCCGAGGATTGTGAGGATCGACGGCGTGAACACGCCAGCGAATGTTCCGAGCATGGCGCCGGTGTTCTGTGGGGAGCGATCCGCCTGTGTGTCTGCCATGGGTTGAGTATTCACCACCTGACGTCCCAAGCGAGGAATTTGGTTGGGATGGGCCACCGCGGTGTGCGCCCGCTCACCTGTGTCGCTACGAATCGGTCAGTCGCAGAGGCCGTCGGGCACACTCGCAGCGTCTCTGTTCTGCGAACAGATGTTGTCTGCGTACTCGTTGAAGTTCGCACGGTCATCCCAAAGGCCCACATGTGAATTACGGCTCACGGTGTTTCCGACGAACGAGTTGCCGCTTCCTGAGCCGCTCATCACGTGAGTGCCCTTGGTGTTGGATGTCAGGACGTTGTTCTCGAAGTGATTGGAGTGCGCACCAACATCGAGCGCGATTGCGACATTGCCCTCGGTGACCTCGTTGCCGATGAATACGTTCTCCGAGGATGATTCGAAGAGTCCGATGCTGAACCACTCGTTTGCACCGATCACCGTGTTGCCGACGAACGTATTCCTATGCGACCTGATCACCCAAAATCCACTGCCTCCTCCTATGGCGGTGTTCTCGCTGAACTCGCTATCCGTGGCGTTGTCGATCATGTACCCGGACCGCCAGTTGTTGACTGCCTCGTTCCCTGTGAGCTGAGCATTCGTCACGCCTGTCTCAAACAGAAATCCGATCTCGTTGTCCTTCGCAGTTGAACCCACGATCGTCGATTCATCGGCTCCGCCCAACAGGTAGAAACCGATCCGACTACCGCTGACGGTGACGTTCTCCGCGCTTGCCCGTGACACCCCGTTGAATCCCACGCCGGAGTTGAAGCCATTCACATTGCAGTTTCGAACCGTTGCGCCGTCGGCGAGGACCACGCCGACACGCGAACCTGTTCCAGTGATCACGTGACCGTCGCAGTCGAGTGTCGCGTTCTCGACGACGAACACCGTGCCGAGAACATCGTCCTCAAGGACGACCGTGCCATAGACGACACCTGCGACACCTTCAGGAAGACTCTCCGTTCCGCCGGTACTGAAGACATTCGTATTCTGTTCGACGATCGATACGACGCCAACAACTGTCACGACACCAACACCCACAATCGCCAGCAACGAAGCACCGAAGGCCAGATACCAGGGAGTAGCCGGATTCGATGATTGAATGGGTCCAGTGTCAACACGGACCACTGTGCGGGCCCGAAGCAGGAGGTAGGCCGGAGCGGTAGCCATTGCGCCCATGGCAAAGCTCAAGCCGAGGACCAGCCCATCCGACCAATCGAATTCGACCGCCAACAGCGCTCCGAGGAATAACCCGACCAGCGCGCCGGCGAGGTAGAGCACCACCGCGACGATCGGCCACGCCAGAGGCCTACCTGCGGCGATTGACTGTTCCTTCATTTTCGTCCAGGCGAACCGGACGGCACCGAAGTGGAGCAGAAGGAGAAGGAACACCCTGCGCCTACCCGCTCGGCCAGTAATGGAATTGGTTCACGGCCTGATCGCGGATGCGATCCCAGTGCTCCCACGCATAGGCGAGGGCGTCCGCTGTGGCGTCCGGACCCACGCTGTGCCCATAGGCGGCGAGCAGCGCTTGATACAGGGGTCGCCCGAACTCCTCGGCGAAGGAGACGAACGAGTCACGATTGGCTTGAACAGTCACAGTCACGTCCCAAGGGCTCACACACGATAAAGCACACGGAACGACGGATTCACGGTCAGTCCCACAAAGGCGCAGACTCGTCTCGCTAACCGTGGGGCGGATGGTGATCAACCATCCGCCCCTCTCCCCTACGGAGCTGGGTAGACGAGTCCCGTCACGTTGGTGCTGCACCGTTCTCGTGCCGTGAACAGCTACCGAACCGCGCTTGTACTCAGCAGAGTCTCTACCGGACCAAATTCGCGACAAGTGACTCAAAGATCGGCAAGATAGGTGCGCAAACAACGAGACGACACCGCTCAGGCTGCTTCCTCCAGAGGTGCAGGCAGGCCTGAGATCGATCGAGAGTTGGCGCGCTTCGGTTTGCGATATGCAGTGGCGGTCAGGCCGACACCAACCAGGATCAGCGGGAGGGCGATAAAGATCGGACCGGTGATGACCTCTGCACCAAGCGTCAGTGCGAGGATCACAGCCACGACCGGATTCACGTAGGCGTAACTCGTTGCAAGCGCAGGGCGCACCGCATCGAGCAGATAGACGTAGGCGGAATAGGCGACGATGGAACCCATCACGATGAGGTAGGCAAGCGCCAACCACGCAACAGCACCCGGCATCTCAACGACTCTTTCACCCATGAGTGGGCCAACAACCAGCATCACCACACCGGCCGTCAGGAGCTGGGCTGCGGGTGCCATGAAGCCGTCGGGCATCTCCAGCCGTTTGCCCCAGATCGATCCGAACGCCCAGAGAAGTGGTCCCGCGATCACCAGGAACGTTCCGAGCGAGCTGGCAGCGAAGTCTCCCTCCTGGAGGAGGATGATCACACCTATCAGACCGACGGCGAGCCCGGCCCACTCGCGCCGCACCGGCCACTGACCGAACGACCCACCAACCAGAGCCATCCACACGGGAATCGCGGCAGCTGCAGTAGCCGTGACCCCCGATCCGACGCCGAGATCCTCGGCGATCGTCATCAATCCGACGCCACCGATCAGAAGTAGTGCACCCATACGTCCAGCGTTCCACCACTGGCGTCGAGTCGGGGGTTTGGTGCCACGCATTCGCAGCACCACATACATGATCGTGCCGGCGACGACGAAGCGCACGCCGTTGAGGATGAAGGGCGGGAACCCCTCCAGCCCGAAGCGGAGCGCCAGGTAGGTCGAGCCCCAGATGAAGTAGACGGCGACAAGCGCAGACAGAACAAGCGTGCGGGAATTCTTCTGGGTCATTGGTATTCACCGATGTAGGGGTCTAAATTCTTTATGTATCTTACATGGTAGTTGTGCTAATGTAAGGAGTCAAATGGACTTTTCTCATTACAGCGATCAACCCGTGCAGATGGCGGTGGATCTCGTCAACACGCTCGACGCCATAAGCAGCGAGGAGACGCTGACCTCACCCGAGGATGTAGGCGACTTCATCCACGGTCACGACGGTGACTGGTGCAAACCCGGCTGGAAGGCTGACGAACGGGATCTCGATGAGGTCAAGATGCTTCGCTCCCAACTCCGAAGGGTCTTTGACGCGGCCGATGAGAAGGAGGCAGCAGATGTGATCAACTCGATTCTCTCTGATGCCGTTGCTGTGCCAAGGCTCAGTCTGCACGGCGACGGTGCACATCTCCATTTCGAGACTGAGGAAGACAGCCCGGCCATGTGGTTGGGCGCCGTGACTGCAATGGGACTCACCGTGGCGCTCATCGAAGGCGGCTATGAGAGATTCGGCAAGTGCAGCTCGTCGACGTGTGCCGACGTCTTTGTCGACACATCACGAAACCGGTCGCGACGCCACTGCTCTGACACGTGCACCACCCGCGAGAACGTGGCGGCCCATAGAGCTCGAAAACGCGAAGAGGCTTGATCCCCCGCGATCGAAGGGTTGCCGAAAGTCGCTGGTCCACACGCGATTAGGCCTCCGTACAGGTAGGGGTGTCAGGGAACTTCTTCGCATGGATAGACACTGCTCACCCAACCTGGCATGTTGGGTGAGCGAGGGATTCCGACGTACGCTCCCTGTCGATCGTGATCATCGGGAGACGTTTCAAGCGTCAGTGGCCACATCGGCACTGTCGGGGATGTCAGGCACGTCGCGATCAAGGTTCCGGATCGCGAGACTCCTCCACGAGATGTCGGTGACCGCTGTGATGAGCACTCCCATGATGATGAGGAGCCCAATGCTGCGTGCGTCCCCTGTTCCGACATGCCAACTGAGTTCACCAACGAACCGGCCACCGGGCTCGAATATCGATTGAAATGCATTCTCTGCCAGCAGGCCAGCAAGAAGGTCGGATCGCGATCGTGGCTTCTGCGTCGTCGATCAGCGGCCAGGCATCGGCAGGACTCACCGACACTGCAGGGACGGTGCAGTGTTCGTCCTCGATGGGCGAGAACGGGTCGAGTGCTCCACAAAGGGTCGGGTTCTTGCCCGTGATCGCAACCACGGCCGATAGCAGAGCGGATTCGAGTGCATCGATGATCGTTGAGGTGCTCGTCCGATCCGTAGAACGGGAACGCCTTGGGAGTGAGCGGCTCGGCCACGAGGTCCCAGGCGAGGATTGCCACCGAATCGGAGCAACCGCCTTGGCGGCATCAGGTAGAGAGCCATCCGACCGAGGGTTCGGAGCAGAGACATCGCCAGGAATCTTGTCCCCGATGTCACACCGGCGGAAGCTCCCGAGTTCATCTCTACACGCAGGCTCCGGCCAAGACTCGCTACCGCATACGCGTGGGAAGTGGGAATTCCTGCGAAACGAGTGGATCGGATGGAGAGAGGCCGGATAAAGTTGGCGGCATGGCGAGCATCCGACCTGCATCGGTCGCCGGCGTGTTCTACGCGGCTGACCCGCACGAGCTCCGAGCCTCGATCGAATCGCTTCTCGTTGCCGAACCCCCACCGGAGATCGGCATCCATCCAACGATGCTGATCGTTCCCCATGCCGCCTATGTCTACTCGGGTCCTGTAGCCGCGACGGCATACCGGTTGCTCCGGGCAGCGACCGATGTTCCCCGGAGGGTCGTGCTCCTGGGCCCCTCCCACTTCGTGAGGTTCACTGGACTGGCAAGCCCGGGGGTCGAGGCCCTGGCCACGCCACTCGGTCTGGTTCCGGTGGATCGTGAGCTCACCACGGTCGCAGAGGCACTCGCCGGCGTGGCTCCCGAACCCGCCGTCCACGCTCGCGAGCACAGCCTCGAGGTGCAGCTTCCCTTCCCTCAGGTCGTTCTTGGTGGGTTCACGACGCTTGCATTGGCGACCGGTGACGTGGGCCCCCACGCAGCGGCCGACGTGCTCGATGAGACGATCGATGCTTCCGGTGTGATTGGCGTCATCAGCTCTGACCTGTCCCACTATCTCGATTACGCGACGGCCAGTCGCCGGGATGCCCGCACTGCCGAGGCGATAGCCGGGTTGCGTCCGGACGACCTGGCCAGCGAGGACGCATGCGGTCGCATCGCCGTACAGGCTGCGCTGCTGCTCGCCCAAAGACGGGGATGGAGCTGCCGCCTTCTCGCTCTTGGAAACTCGGGTGACACCGCCGGTTCGTTGAGCGGGGTAGTCGGGTACGGGGCCTTTGCCATCGGACCAGAGATCTGAAGCCGTTCAGCCTGCGAGACGGATCGGGAGGCGTCGCGCACCCCAGTTGCCGGGTCCGTCGTGATCGAACATCCCGGCACAGAGGGTTCCACACTCGCGACACCGCCCGGCCTCGTCCAGACCCCAGCGGCCGAGCCGGTACTTGTCCCGCTGGATGAGCTCCGCCCCGCATTCGTGGCAATACGTCGCCTGTCCCGCAGGGTCGTGCACGTTGCCCGTGTAGACGTGCCGGAGGCCGTTGCCCAATCCGATGCCTCTGGCCATCGTGAGCGTCCCTGGTGGCGTCGGGAGTCGATCGAGCATCTTGAACGCGGGATGGAACGCCGTGAAGTGCAGGGGCACGTCAGGGCCCAACCGCTCCACGACCCAGCAGGTAAGTCGGTCGATGTCCTCCGGCGAATCGTTGAGTCCGGGGATCAGCAGCGTCGTCACCTCGAGCCAGACATCCGTTTCATTGTGGATGTACTCGAGCGTTTCGAGCACGGGGTCGAGGTGCCCGATGCACACCTTGCGATAGAACTCGTCGGTGAACCCCTTCAGGTCGACGTTCACCGCGTCCATATACGTGTAAAACTCGGCTCTCGGCTCGGGCATGACGTAGCCCGCAGTGACCGCCACAGCCTTGACTCCGGTGGTCGCGCACGCTCGTGCCACGTCAATGGCGAACTCGTGGAAGATGACTGGGTCGTTGTACGTGAAGGCAACGCTCCTGCAGCCAAGGTCAGCGGCCCGACCGGCGATCGTCTCGGGCGAAGCCTGATCCGTCAGGGTGTCGTACTCGCGTGACTTTGAGATATCCCAGTTCTGGCAGAAACGACAGGCAAGATTGCACCCGGCAGTCCCGAACGACAGCACGGCTGTTCCGGGAAGGAAGTGGTTCAGCGGTTTCTTCTCGATGGGGTCGACGCAGAAGCCACTGGCCCTGCCATACGTCGTGAGCACCACCTGGTCGTCCCGACACGCGCGCACGAAGCAGAGACCTCGTTGGCCGCTTCGCAATTTGCACAGACGCGGGCACATGTCGCACTGGATCCGCCCATCCTCCAACCGATGCCAGTACCTGGTTGGCACGATCGACTCGGGAGACGCCAAAGGAGCCGTGGGATCGCCCATCACAACCTCTCGTCGAGACGCCACAGTCCAGCGTCCCGCGCCGACTCGAACGCTGCCGCCATCTCGGCCTGATCGGGACGACGATCGATGTCGCCATAGCGCTCAGCCCCCCGGCACCCTGTGCTCCGGACGGTACTGGCCCATGATGTTGACGTAAGTGTCGGGAGAGACCGTGTCGTGGAGCCACCTGAAGATCGCTGCGGCTTGCTCGACGAGACCCGGCATCACGAGGTGGCGCACGAGCACGCCACGGCGCGCCAGTCCGTCCCGGTCGAACCTCAGGACGCCCACCTGCCGGTGCATCTCTGCGATCGCTGCTCGAGCCCTTTCGGGATAGTCCCTCGCTCGAACCAAGCGTCTGGAGGGTTCGGAATCCCAGAACTTGAAGTCGGGCATGTAGATGTCGACCAACCCGTCCATGAGTTCGAGCGACGCCATCGCGTCGTACGCCGAAGTGTTGTAGACAATCGGGAGCCTGAGACCGAGAGGAACCGCAACAGCGATTGCCTCCACGATCTGGGGCGCAACATGCTCTGGCGTTACGAAGTTGATGTTGTGACAACCCTCAGCCTGGAGTTGGAGCATCAGATCGGCGATCTGGTGTGCGGTGAGCTCCCGGCCTGCCTCCTGTGCGGAGATGTCCCAGTTCTGGCAGAACACGCACTTGAGATTGCAGTAGGAGAAGAAGATGGTCCCTGAACCATTCCACCCACGGAGGCAGTCCTCCTCACCAAGGTGGCGGAAGGCGCTTGCAACGTAGGGCCAGCGACCGGTGTGACACACACCCCTGTCGTCGACAAGGCGATTGACGCTGCAATCCCGCGGACATGCCTTGCAGTCCGCAAGTTCGTCGAGTGCCGCCTCGACCTTGGCGTCGAGGCCACCCTCCCTCCACGTACGGACGTAGACCGGCTCGTAGTCGTCGATCAGGAATCGCTCATCGAGTCCAGAAGCAGACGTTGTCATCATCCCCAAATGTACCCCGTGCAACCCGCACCGCGGGTAGGCATCAACGGCCGGGAGCGCGCAACACGCAGTGCGTCACCGCGATGCCCCTGTCCGGCTCGTCCGATTCCGTGGAACGGCGCCTGTCGTGGAATCGGTGCGAGTGCGGTGTCTGAGTGCAGTGTCAGTGCATCTACTGGAGGAGTCCGACGTCCCACGTCTCGACCCGCTCAGGGGACTCGCCTCTGAGCAGCGCAGCAAACGAAGCCAAGACCGAGAACGCGTCCCCCACGGGGTAGTAGAAGGCATCCCAGTTCTCGCTGTCCTCCCCGTCGTGGTTTGGGAGGACGTGGTCGTACTTGTGGGCCTCGCGGAGTTCGACGATGGCGCTGGACGCTCGCCGCTCGATGTCCTCGAGGTCGACCAGGGACAGATGGATCTTCTGCCGGGTCGTCCTGCGCAACAGCTTGCGTCGCATCACATCTGTGACAAATGATCCGAGGTCTACACGACGTGCGGGGTCCTGCAGATAGATGACCTCGTCGCGTGTCAGTGGCGAGAGAAACACGGTGAGCGTCGGGTAGCGATCCAGCACTCCTGCTTCACGCAGCATCTCGGGAATGAACGGATTACCTTCGAAGAAGGCGTCGCGGCCTGTTTCCAGGGCCTGGTCGATCGTCGCCAGCTCAAGAGCCTGGAGGTCGCCACGAACATCTCCTCCCACGAATCCGGGTGATGAGACGAGACGCTCGACCTCTGCACTGGGTGCGAAGTGGTAGTCCACACCATCGACCTCGCCGGGACGTGGAGCCCTGCTGTTGTGGAGGACCAGGGGGATCATCCGGGCTGCCAACTCTGGGTGATGTCGTCCCAGTGCGCTCACCAGCGGCCCCTTGCCCACACAGCTGGGACCCGAAAGCAATACCAGTCGTGCCACAGTCTCTTCCTCCCGCCATTCAAGAACTTCGTCAGGGCGCCGAGCCTACAGCGATCCAACCTCGGGCATCGTGGGCGACCCAACGTTGGATGGCACCACACTGCCCCACTCCTCCCAGCGGCCTGTCACGTCGCGGACGAATTGACGGGGGGTCTGTGTATAGAGTCGCTGAGCCAGCGGCCGGAGGTCGGTTTGGAGTTCCGTGCGTCGCCCTGCAATGACATCCAGCAGCTCGCCCTTTTTAGCGGGGGACACGTGGGCGACAGGTGAGTCGGCTATGAAGCTCCGGAGGTCGGCGAGATCGTGATCCAGTCCCAGACCGCTTCCGAGCTCCGCAAGGCCAGACTTGATCACGGAGGTCGATTCGGGCCATGTCCCAGTGAGAACCTCCATCTGATGCCACAGATACTTCACCCGCTTTCGCCACTCGTGAAAGTGATCTGTGCTCCGATCGGCATACGCCAATGCCATGGCGCCTCGACCACGGCGATACGTGCGTCCGAGACCAGCTGTTGTGGGAACCAGTTCACGGGGCAATGTCCATCCATCGAGACTGACCCTGACCTGCTCCAGGCGACCGATCAGGTCGTCGATGGGGAGCGACTCTGTGTGCAGTGTGGTCGCGTCGATAACCAGCTGACCGCGCAACCCGGCCATCGATGTCTCCAGCGGAGCATGCGATTCAACGAGAGCGTCGAGCGTCTCGACACGAACCGTCGCCGATCGCATTTCGGACAGGTCTCTGGCCACGTCGCGCAGGTTCACGTTGGCGTATCGGTACGGTGCCTCACCCAAATAGTCTCGTACCAAACGCAGCACGGCCCTCGTCCGCTTGGTTGCCCGCCGCACCCCATGCACATGTTCGCCTGTCACACCCACTCGCCGTGCGTGCCATGTCGCCAGGTCGACTTGCTCGAGAGCGACGCGGCGTAACCCGTCGGAGGTGCACTCCTCAGGCCTCAATCCGAAGTAGATAGAGAGCGGCTGCGCGTCAGTCCCAGGAGCAACCGCAATCGTGGTTTCGTGGTCGCCGGTAATCACTCGCGAGATCCTACTGACTGCTGAACGCGGCCCTATCGAGCTTCGAGCGCTGCGGCCACGCCACCTGTACAGGTACCGGTCGAGTGCTGTGTCGTCCCATCTGTCACAATGCCCCGATGGAAGGAACCCCAGCGCTCGCCGATCCCCGTCTGAGCAA